>JAABUT010000596.1_pt1 | contig 54400 bp, 59 predicted proteins | sample 5559281 | NCBI WGS metagenome assembly JAABUT01 (sample SAMN10711880, study PRJNA513359) | rock metagenome | isolation source: Antarctica rocks | place: Antarctica: Victoria Land, Ricker Hills nord | collected 2016-01-04
AAGCCACTATTCCCCCCCCCCCCCCCCCCCCCCAGTCGAGGAAAAGGGTGAGCGCCGTTCTATCATAGCGCGACGTGGACAACCATCGCGAGATGGGATGTAATTGTACGAAAGACTATCATAGTACGGAGGATTGCGATTCTTTGGAAAACCTCATGTATGTTTGTAGCATAATAATACAGAGATTCTTTATGTTTAGAGCAATATAGTAACCTACCGAGGACAAAACATGCTCAACTTCCGCTGTAACATCCGCGTGCCTGGCTTGTGCGGTCCAGATATTTGACGTCCAGTCCACTTGCCCGCAGCTTTGCTCAACTCCCGGTTCCTGTGAATCTCGTCATGATGGATGTCGTGCGCATAATGCTCTCCCTCGAATTTTCTACCTAATCGCCCTAACAGGTGTGCCGTCTTTCTCGATCCGCTCTGTGTCGCCCATCTCCCAAGGCACCGCTTTGCTATGCAGCTCGTGTGTTACATGGCTACCGGCTCCAAGTTCCTTCGTGGGTGTTTCCTGCTGTTTCCTTCTCCGTGACCGACGAAGGCTCAAGACAACGATAGCGGCTAAGATGGAAAGAGCAGCAAGACCCCCAATGGTGCCGCCGACTATAGCACCTATATCTGATTTCTTAGGTGGCACAGGCGTTGCCGTCGCTGTTGGAGACGTCGTAGAGGGTGTGCCGTTTGCGCTGGTCTCGGGGAGGGTGGTAGGTGTGGCTTGAGACGTCGAGGCCGTCCCGTTCGCCTGTGTGATTGTCCCATCGTGGAGGAAGAAACCATTGCCCTCCTGACAACAACGCGTTGCAGTCGCATTTACAGCCTGGTTGTCGGTCCGCAGCAGTAGGAACCGTTGTCACACTGCTTTACTTGCATGTCTGTTAAGTTAGTTACATGGCCCATGTAATTTGGAATGCCGTCACTCAACGAGTACACCCCATCCAAGTTATCAAATAACCAGAAGAGACGAAGCTCGAGACTCACAATAACCTGGACTACACAATTTGATGCAACTCGGGCTTTTCCAGCTCTGATCCGTGCATGAAGCCCTAAATATGCCCACTTGCAAGCCCAGCTTGGGAATAGTTTCATTCTGCAGGCAGAGGCCGTTGCCAAGGCAGACATTCGTGAAGGGGTACTTGGTCTTGCAGCACATGGAGAAGCCATCGTTGCCGAGGGAGAGGGGGCAGGCGTCCCAGAAGTCGTCTGACGGGTCACCTAGGAGGGAGTGGTTCAGTATCAGGGGTATTGGGCCAAACACATAGAAAAGAAGAGCGGGCAGGAGATAAACACAGGTCGGGAAGGCGTACCGCTATCCTCCCAGCATTTTGTTGAAGCGGTTGTAAGTAGAAAGCAAAGTATAAATATCAATATAGGACAATGTTTGCACAGCAATGATGTCTGTTCACGATACATTCTGTACACGGTCCGGAGTCGCACAAGGTCGCATAAAATGAGAGGCTCAGCGCGTCGATTGCATCCAACGACTGCAAGACATCAAAGGAAGAGAGAAGTGTACGGAGGTACTCCGTACTTTCGGCCATTTCCCATCATTTGTCTTCAGCCTCCAGCCTCCAGGACGTAAAGGATTCTGGGCTAGCAAGCTAGCCTAGAACTAGAAAGTTCGCCGACTCCTGTTATCCCGTCTTTGCACCATGACTGAGGTTTCTTGAAGAGCATGAGAGCGCGCTGCTGAGGTTTTCATCTCGACGAAGTATCATTCCAACATCTCGATGTGAAGGTCGCATTCATCTTGATAACTCGGTTTGACTGTTTGTCCGCTGACAGCGTAGTCAACGATAGTGGGATCGTGTCACGTGCGTGCCGTCTTTGCCCGCCAAGATCTCACTTACCACATCTGGTATAAGGTCCCCGAGTCCCCGACTCTTTATGTACCGTCTCTTTTGAACTAAGACCCCTCGACCCGTAAGGTACCTTAGCTTGTGTGTATCGCAAATTCTTGGCGCGTCGGAATAACAAATTCCACTGTCCTCATAGTGACGAGGATGTGTGCTACCACTACTGTATCATACATATCAGTTGCCGTTGCTACTCTGCGCTTCATGTGGCAGAGCGCCATTTACACAGTACGTTGAGTAAGCATGAACATGAGACTGGACCATCTGTTGGGGTCGTTACTCCTGATAGAATCGTCGTACACATCATAGCAGCGAGCCATCTGTACCCTTTATTAAATTCTGTCAATAACGTTCCCAGAGGCCTTCTTCTATCGTTGTTGCATGCTTTCTCGCGACCATGGGTGACCCACTCAGCATTTCTGTTGCGATTATCGCTCTGATCGATTTCACTGAAAAAGTTCTGACAATCGCAAATGACATCAAAAACGCCAGAAAAGACCTCCAGAAGGTTGTCGATGGACTGAAAAGCCTTGATTATCTTATCAAACGACTCGATGAACTCCGGAAAGAAGCTAACGAGCATGATTCTTGGTTCCGAGGTCTACTGGAACTGGAAAGGACAAGTGGAACACTGACCTCGGATTGGAGATATGTGCCTAATCCAAAGCACAAACCGGAAGGTGCACTGGCACAACTCAAGATTACCATGGCGGAGTTGCATGCTAAGTTGGAACCTCATGGTCTGAACAAGTTCCACTTCGTTCAAAGAGTCCGTTGGCACTGGGAAAAGGACTCCTATGCGGGCATGCTCAATGATATAGCAAGTTCTCGTTCCCAAATTAGTGACATTCTAGACCGAGATCATTTTGATCTGTCCAAGCATCATTTAAAGCTCACTGAAGCGGTTAAGGAAGAAGGTAGGGATACCAATCTACAAGTTGGGGAGTTGGTGAATTACAAACGGAGGAGAGATGACAAGGAAAGAAGAAAAGAGGATAAGGAAAGAAGAAAAGAGGAGAAAGCAGAGAAGGAAGCCATCGTGAGATGGCTGTCGCCCCTTGAAAACCTGGCGAGGCAGAAGAAGCTTTTTGCAAACTCCTTTCCCACCGGTCAATGGCTGCTGGATTCACTTGCTTTCAAACATTGGAGTACGGGCAGGCCTTGGTATCTCCGCTGTTACGGGGAGGCAGGTTCAGGGAAAGTAAGCCATATGATATCATCTCGCGTTGACTTATCCAGTGTCTGATGGTCGTATTAGACGACACTCTCTGCCATCGTGGTCGATCACCTTCAGCATGAATATAAGGACCAAAATATCCCTGTACTCTGTTTGTACCTGGAACACAAGGAATCCAAGACTCAAACCCGGGAGAACTTACTAGGCAGCTTGCTCAAGCAGCTGCTTCAGTTGAAAACGTCCAACGCCATATCCTCAGGTCTCAAGGAAGCATACGAAACCGCGAAATATATAAAAGCAACCCCCACTTTGAAAGAGCTCCGCGAACTCCTCCAAGCCGAGCTGGTGAATTACAGCAGAGTATTCCTCGTGGTAGATGCATTAGATGAATGCGACCCCTCGTCTCGTCGCGATGAGTTATTGGCTGATCTCCGCGAGCTTCAACAGCAGAACCTGAGCATGATGGTCACATCAAGAAGGTTCGACGGCGAAGAATCGCCCAGGGTCGTCGATTGCAGCGTATGCGGAGGCGAGGACGTCAAGATATATTATCGATGCACAATCTGCGATGAGGGTGAATTTGATATCTGCCAGGATTGCAAAGAACAAAATACTCCTTGCAGAGATGTGTCTCACAACCAGTTTGAACCCTATGAAAGGGTTGAGGTTGAAATAAGAACACCGGATGCGGAGTTGACGCGGTATGTAGAATGGGAGATCGGCAAAGATGTTAATGATTACGGTGTAAAGCAATGGGATGAGCGAATCTATACTAGTCGCCCTGACTCTACAAGATTCTATAGGAAGCTGAAAAAGGACCCTGATCTTTTGGAAAGGATCCCAGCCGTCATTGTCAAGAAATCCCAAGGCAAGTTTCTTTACGCAAAACTCTACATAGACTCGCTCAAAGCGAAGCAAACGCGATACGAGATCGAGAAAACATTAGACAGCTTCCCCGATGAATTGGAGAACATCTACGAAGTGGCGATGGATCGGGTCCGCAGCCAAGCAGATCACAAAGATCGAGATCTCGGGCTCAAGGCGTTGGCATTAATTGTCTGCGCACACCGATATCTCAGTCTTGCAGAGCTACAGCATGCTCTAGCGATTAGGCCAGGAGACACTAGCTTCAACAAGAAAATGGACTACGACAAAGAAGACATTTTGCTCAGCACTACTGGATTGATCACTATCGATAGCGATAATGCCGTGCGGCTCGTCCATCTCACGTTACAAGTATACCTTGATGCCATTCGGAAGGACTGGTATCCAGAGATGGAGGTTGAGATGGCCAACGCCTGTTTAACATGTCTGAACTATGACACTTTCTCGAAACCCTGCCAGTATGCTGAGGATTTTGAAGCCAAAAAAGAAGAAAGCCCTTTCATTGCGTATACGTCGCAGTATTGGGGCGACCATGTTCGCGATGCAGGCCCTAATCCTGATCTTCGAGATAAGACTGTACATCTTGTTGGCCAGCCTCTCCGGATTGATGCGTACATACAAGCGGCATGGTTTACAAACAATGGAGCTGACAACAGCTGGGATGTACGCAGGGACATTGACGGCCGCCACGTGTGTGCATGGTTTGGGTTGACTACCATAATCACTGAGCTTGAGCAGATGGAGAAAGATGTCGATGTCCAGGAGCTGACATATGGTCAAACACCCCTAATGTATGCTTGTAGGAAAGGGCACGTCGAAGTTGTGCGCGAGCTTCTAGATCTTGGCGCATCTATAGACCTTGTCAGTTCGCTAGGTCGCACTGCACTGTTGGAGGCCATTGCACAGAACCATGAAGAGGTTGTGGGTGTTCTGTTGGATAGGAATGAGCTTGACCTCAACTCTATAAATCTGAAAGACCATAGCCGTTCGGCACTTATGATCGCCGCGAATCTAGGCCATTTCAGTATTGTTGCACGCTTACTCGAACACAAAGAAGTTAAAGTTAATCAGCAGGACTCGGATGGATTGACAGCACTCTCCCTTGCTTGTCTTAAGCATTCCTTTTTGACTGTCAAGCTATTGCTGCAGAGGCAAGGGATCGACGTCAATTCAGCCGACTACACAGCAGAACGTTCAGCCTTAATCCTCGCAGCGGAGATCAATGACAGCGCTATTGTCGAGCTCCTGCTACAGAACGGAGCCAACCCAGCAAAAGAGGACCGCGGCGGGGGTACAGCGGTCTTACGCGCAGTTGACTATGGGAGTCTCGACGTAGTTGAGGCTATGCTAAGATCCGATGTGGGTGTCGACTTCCATATCCTGGATCATGATGATCGCGGTCTTATGCATAGCGCTAGTGTAAACGGGCAACCAAGTGTCATCCGTCTCCTGAAAGAAATTGGCCTTGATCCAAATATCAAAGATAAGAATGGGCTAACGCCGTTACATGACGCGAGCAGGAGCGGCAAGCCCGAAGTCACTGAGACACTACTCGATCTGGGAGCGGATGCAAGCATCGAGGATAAGTATGGTAGGACCGCTTTTACGGTGGCATGGCAGTATGGCCAGATCAAAATCATGAGCTTGTTAAAGGGCGAAAACACTCTTAGACGAGGCCAGCCTATCCCCAACGGGGATCAATTGCCGGTTTGGTCGCTCGCAATGTTGGGTTTGTCTGACCAGCTGGAAGAGGCGATCGCAAAAGGTAGAGTTGACCTGTCGACGAAAGAACCTGGTAGCGAGTATACCGCTCTTCACTGGGCAGTTGAAGCCAAGCAAATCATCATTCTACGGCTGCTCCTCGACAAAGGCCATATGCCTCCCGACGAAGTCAACCACGAGTCACGTACGCCCTTGCACCTTGCTGCCTATTGGGGCAACTTGGAAGCTGCTGTAGAGCTACTCAGCCATGGTGCTAACCCCAATTTAGAAGACCGATGGGGCACTACCGCTTTGTTCATTGCTCAATTTGTGAAGCACTTCACCGTCGCGGTCGCTCTGATAGAGAAAGGTGCTGCTATTGACAAGGAGAAAGTAAATGTCAAGGAGCTATTGTTCGCAGCGATCAGACTCGACAACGTCGAGGCAGTTGCATCGCTGCTCAAGAACGGAGCAGACGTACTCAGCAGGAACTCTGAAGGCGTACCTGCGATACAGCTTGCAAAGCAGTCGGGTAATGGTGAACTGATGAAGATGTTGCGGTCACACCCGAGCTTTCTGTATCGTGTCAGAAAGGCTACCGAGGATAAGGATCAAGCTGCGCCGAGTAAGATTGACGACATTAGAGAAGATGAGAGTGAAGATTTGGGTGATAAGGAGGATGAGGGTTATTCGAGCCAGGTCTCCGATAATGGGGATTCGACTTCTTTTGTGATGCCGAATGTTCCTCGGGAGGTTCTGCCGTTTCGCTCAAGACGTGCCAAGGAGCCTGTAGCAGCGTAGTGGCACCACTTGGCGACGACGGCATCGTGAAACAACAATAATGACATGATGAAAGACATTGTCTATTTTTGGTTTGCCAGCAATGTGAGTGTACATGCGTTATTTCTTTAGACGACTTCTTGATCCTTCATCAACTCCTTTCTCATATCACACAGCCTAGTACAGATTAGATATTACAACTTTTCTCTATGTTCTCCGGTGAATTTTCTAACTATTCCTTGATTCAACAACACGGTCGAAAAGTCGCAGCCTTTAAAGTGAACTCCAGTTGGATAAAGAGAAGTCGCCTGTTAGTGAGTAGTACCACATGTATTGATAACAGCTCTACATGTAATCTTTGCCCGAGCAATCGCCTTTTGGCTCAACGAATGGGAGGATGTACGCAACAAAAACGGACATCGAGGCTGGAACAGCATTCTCAAAGACAGGCAAACTTATCTTGTGTCAGCCAGCAGAGACACCAAAAACCCCTCGCAATGCATCACCGCTCATTACTGATGACCCTTCTCATTCATCAGCGAGCCTCTCAACACGAATTACAATTCCCTCACTATTCACCGTTGGTGCTACATACCATATATTCATCCCCTTCTTTGGCAATTCCCGCTTATATATTCTTCATCTCCCGCCCAATCCATTACTTTCCCCCACAACAATCCACTTGCCACCGGAATACATCTTCTACCCATCCTCAATCCTTCTGTCGATCAGTATCATGTACCCCGATCTCTATATACATTTCTACCTGCTATCAAACTTAAATTCCGCATCCGACCAACAAGTGCTAGCGCCTAAGCTGTGAGAACGCCGGGCAAATACATTACTTCGGATTCTTTCCACTGCCCAGCACCCACATTTCTTCACCGCCCCGTCTTTCCTATATGAAAAATTCATCGCTGCACATCTTTGTTAAATTAGGGCATCTTCTCAAGTACATACCTCTGTCGGCAGGAACACACACATCTCCACCAACACACTACTGGTGTAGGCCTCTCGTCTCCTCATCTCTCGACCACCATAGTCCGTAAGCATGCTACTAATATACTAGGATTGAGGGAGTGACATGCCTTCTTTGAGGCCCTATTCTCTTCAGTGAGGTTTGGCGCAGAAAGACATGACCGCGGGATGAGATAGCGGAATATCGAAAACTCTAGCTTTTGCTTACGACGAGATACTACACTCCAAAGCGGTTTTGCAGAGAGATTCCAAATTGCAAGCCTCTTCCTTTCACCCGAACTTTTGTTTAAGAGGTTATTTGGTGTTTGCCTGTCAAGCATAACGTTTTTTAATGAGATAGCTCTTCATATCATCAATACTGATATTCTCCGTACATGCCGTCGCATCTATTTTGAAACTCGTTCTGCTCCTGCTGCGTCATAAAAGCTATCACTCGGCGAGGTACCCTCATAGCAGCACAGAACAGCAAAGCGTTACCCCCTCAGATGACTTAAATTCATCCAACTTCACTGACAGATCAAAGAATGTGCAACAATCCAATGCCGAATGATGCTTTTTTGCAAACAGCAATGAAGAAGATTGAATCTTTCATTACCACTCATTTCATAGCACTATGCAGGTTAGCAATAAAGCTTTATCTTCAGACAACGATGTTTCTTCTGATTATTTACTTGCATTGTTGAGAGAATTTCTTCAAAATGACTCTGCAATGTTCAAATCAGAAGAACAGAAAGAAGCTTTAAAGCAAATCTTGAAGAAAACTTCATGTTTGGAATTTAGTAGGTTTCGGTGTTTTAGGCATGAGAGTGTAGTAGTGGCATTCAAGACGAGAGTTGAGTTGGACAATTTATATGCGAAATGAGAGAGTCATCAGCTGGCGTATTGCCAGCGTAGCCTGCTATCTCAAGTCCTGTTCTTGATTCTAGCCATCGGGTCGTCACTATTAGAAAAATCCACCATGATCTTCATTCAACTTTCAAAATATGAATCGTTCACTTCGGTGATCAACAGATCAAGAGAATATGGACTACCTGGTTCAAAAAAAGGCTTTTTGAAGTTATTCAGCAAATCTGTATAAATGGTTTAGAACGCGACCTCTTCGGCTCAGCCACCAAATCTCGATCAAGAAGGCGGATTTATCACTTTCTACCTCAAAGGCCTGACAGATACTATGGCAGCCATGCGAGCACCTGGCCTACTAACGGCCATGGGAGAGCAGCAAATCGTGCACATGTTCCACGACGACTACAGAACGAAGTTATCGAACTTCATCTTTTCGTAATTCTGTCAAGGAACACATGCTTGAAGAATGCTCTTTTTTTATTCTTCATTAAGTGCATGCAGCCTATGGCTATGGCATTATCTAGGCGCTGTGTCTATGCTAAATTACATGTAATTTGGCCCAAATCGATGCTTTATATCTTCCCGTTGAGCAGTCACACCGATAAAATGCGCATACGAGCGCGGTAAAGAATGCCCTTTTAACTCCGTCAACTCACCGGAAAAAATACAGTACAACCGTTCGTTCGAAAGCTTACCTGACATCGGATCGTGGTAAGATCGTTCTGCGCCCAAAGGCTTTGAAGAATTTTCAGAGTGGGGATGCCTGTGTGATGGACATTGAGTATATTAATTCCATTGGAACTGAGTCTTACTCAGTCTCTGTAAAGCATTCTCGACGGCTCAATGGCGAACTTTTAACTACAGGAGCGAATCTACCGTGTTACTACCCCAGGACAATAAGAAGAGTACGGCGATTCATACAGGCACAACGTGTCAAGTACGTTGTAGGGAATAGCCAATGGAAATTTATAATGAACGCTTACGCCACGTTTTATTAAGAATGTTGACTTTAAAAGATAATTTTCACTCTGTTTAATGATTCATAAATAAATTTTTCATCAGCAGAAATTGAATTCAAATTCATCTCACTTGATGAATTTTCTTTTACTTTACAAATTTCTTCTCAAGTTCGTGAGAAACGACTTTGGCACAAGTTGCATGCCGCAATCTGCATCAGTACCTTGTTCAGACGCAGTGGAAGCTTAGGGTGAACAGATTTTAGCCATGATTCTCGAGGGTTTACTGTCCTAGGTCGTGTTCGCTGTGTTATCAAAGTAGGCTTCACTATTCTTACTAGTTTTTCGTTACGAACCTTTACAAAATATAGTCTCTGAGACTATTCGGCATTAATTGCTGCAAGAAAATCTACTACGAAGCTCGGTTTCCTACTACAACCAGGTCAGTCCTTGTATTCTTCTTCAGCCTAAACTAGTGATCTTCAAAACTTGGATCAACTCAACATCGACAAGCTTCTCGGCAAGTTCTCACGCTGTTGAACATTCACGAGGTCAGTTGAAGAGCTAGAGGATGCGGTAAAAAGTGTTCGGAGAGACCAAAATACTCTGTTTCTGTGTGTGAGGTGGTCGCACGTTCTTTCGCTAGACGACTTCTTGGGTTTAGATCAACTAACGGTGCATCATTGACATCAGACCCAGAACCAACTTGAAAGATCTGGTAGATCCTGCGGAAATAAGCTGTTACCAACAACAATGTGAGGTGAAGGAGCTATGTGAAGAAGTTGCTTATTCTCTTCGAGAACACCTGACTGCTCGGTTTTATCTTGTGGAAAAGATCATGGACCTTCCGCACCTACAAGATGTTTGGACGAAGCGTCTTTGATCTTTGCAACGTCCTTCAGTTAGCGCTTATGCTAAGCTGCCTAAAGAGTTCTCAGGTCTTAAATTCGAGCGCATCTGCGACTTTGTTGCTGATACCTTTCAGGTGACGAGGAGCTTGCGCAATTGCTGATTCAGGCGGCACCGACGTTCTTGGTTTCACTAACAAGAAGGGGCGTGACTGTGTGACGCAAACTAGTGAAGAGGACTTCATACTGTAACTGCCATCGGTAATTCTACCAATCTTCGAACCAACAATATTCGCAACGGTTCAGTTCTAAAGCAAGGCTTTAATAGTTTCTTGTACTTCTTTTCTAAACCCTTCCGCATATGAAGGCTATGGGTTTGAAAGAATCGGCACAATAACCATGCGTTAGCTTCTCTACCTGGAAAATTATCATTGATAATTTCTTAGATGCTATTGAAGACCTCACTCTCATGATACACTAGCCACTATCCTAAAGTGTTATGGTTCTCTCTGTGTGGTACGGTCAGCGACTCACTTCCTCACATTGTCAACTAGTAGCATCTTCAATTCGCGTTTACTCAATACTACGTTACTTTGCAGCTCATGGTCATATTTTCTTTTTCAATTTAGTCGAGACTTACAGATGAAGAAGAGATTAAATTGTAAAATTCTTGTGCAAAAGATGAATACTAGCGCTTCGAAATACTTAAGTGTTCTTCTATACAGCGCGCTGAATCCACAGCCTTCAGAATTCACTTCTCACCCCACGTCCGCAAGATTGATCAAAACAATAACTTCTACAAATATGCTTCTATCGGAGCGGTGGGTAGGCGGGATTGTCAGCCAATTCTGCGCTCATAGACACCGCACATACCGTCGATTACTTCATCACTCTTTTCGTCACCTCAGCCTTCAAACGCTCTCTCAATGTATCCCGCGAGAAGTGGGATCGAGTCGATTAAACATTTATGAATAGACACGAAAATATATATGTATACGGCTCTAGGGTCCTGACAAAGTAAATGCCTACAGAATCGTGGGCATTGATCCTGCGAAGAAAAACCTCTACTCTGGATGTCGCCTTGACGAGGAGGCTCACCACTGGCATTCAGAGCATAATGCACAATGTCAGAGAGAAAGTTGTGTTACCAATGAGTTTAGTATACAGCGGCCTCAGGGTTCTCTACGCCACCACAATCAAGGTCAGAGTTGGGGAGATCGACTGCAACAATCATGGAGGCCGCAATCGGTGATCAAAAGTCGAAGGAATATATGCACGCCATCATACAAACTACCTACAGGCCCGTCCTAATCGTTCTTTGCACCCGCTTCTTCAATCACTAATGGTCAACTTTCTTGTGTGGTTCAAGAATATATCTACCCTCAATGAAGACTACACCTATCACAAGACTTGTTTTCTGCTGTTGCCATTTTGATCCTCGCCTTCCATTTCAAAATCTACCTACAGTGCAAGAATAGAACACTTCTTCATTTTCCTTCCTTCATTTGTGAAGGTCGTCGTCAAAATCGGTAATGTATTCGGAGTTTTCTTAGAGGTCCACGACAGGGGACTATTGGTTCGAAAAATGGTTATGTTGAGCTGGTGTCGAAGAAGTCCATGAAGAGACTATAAGAGCAGAAGTCAGGGTTGTTGTGAGAGGGAATATCGAGAGGCGAAAGATCTGAAAGAAGGGAACGAAGGAATTCGAGGCTTGAAGATGTTCGGTTTAATCACCATTTGCCCAGGGCCATTGGAACGGTATTCCACAAGAGTGTGAAATTCGAAGGAGGTTATTTGGGAGACGATATGGGGCTCGGAAAAGGTACATACTCTTCGGTGTTCCCCTGCGGATGAGCTCAGGCTGACAAGAGCTGATGTTCTAGACCGTCACCAGTCTTCTTCACGTCTATATTGAATGTTGTCTGCACAAAGCCTGGGCCTTGATTGACAGATTGCGAACAGAAGGCAGCGCAACCGCTTACATATCTGCTATCACCACTTACAACTCGTCAACAAACGCGTGACGATATATTTCCGAGTCAAGACTAGCTGCCGCTTACTTGTGCTTGCGTTCAGCGGTCGCCGATATCGAATTTTGGATGCAATTTAGAACTTCGCTGCTCATTGTGCCATCTAATAACGTTTCAGAATCGGTAAATAGAATCATAAACTCTTCTGCTGAGGACAGCAAATCTTCAAAATTCGAACCATAAAAACCTGAGACTGGGCGGGCGACTCCTTTCGAAGATACTAGTCACGAATGACTATCTAGATCTTAGATTCATCATTAATGGTGGCTCACGGCGTGCCAGGAGATTTTCGCCAACACAATACGTCGCAGAGAAGAGTCAAGCTCGACTTAACAATAGATATTAGCATATCAGTGATGGTATGAGCATTTTTGAATCGTTTGGACAATGTCCTTCGATTTGGCCAACAAAGCCGTATAGATGGTGTTTTCGCACCGCCAAGATTGTCAAGTTCGGGCCACTTATATCTTGCTTTGAAAGAATACTTACTTAGAGTTTCGTTTTCAAACCACCTCGAATTAGACAAAGCCTTGAGAACGGTTTTAGATGTGATTCTCCGTTCGTTCCACCGGCCCAAGGTTCATCTCTATTATTCAACAAAGATAGAGTCTCTGATTCATTCGTACCTTCAAAAACCAAACCTTACGATGAACTTCTATGATCAAAGCGTCACACCGGAGGCTCTTACGACAGATCCCAAGAACTTATCGACGACGTCAATAACGAAACTCATAAAATCTGTTTTATACTCCTTTGTAATGTTTCAGAGTGACAGTGAGCCAGACGAAAGCCAGCAGGCGGCCAAGAGATGGAGCAACTCTTGCTCAGGCGTCAGAAATAAATCGACATGGGTATAAGAGACAAAATACAATTACAGTCTCGAATCAACGACGAAATCCTCGATCACGCCGAGCTCTAAAATTGTTGCCGCACCGTTGGGGACGAAGAGACAATGCCATAGCATTGTTCTCCGCAACCAACATCTGAGTTGATCGTCTCAAAGCAATTTAATGTGTGTGGGGAAATCCGCGACATTATCTATTTTGCGAATTTCGCCTGAAGCAGAAGCCACAGAGAGACATAGAACCGGCCTACGATGCTTTCATCAGAGATGAATTTACAAGCAATCGTCTGGTTTGCCTCACCTAATTGTTTCTTAGATTATCATCGAGACTGCGAACGGGTTCCACAAGTTCCGCGAACCCCTCAACCAACTAATGGGCGAAAGCTAGAATTTAGAGCCATGAATCGAATCAGAAATGGCCTAATGCTGGACTTATATACACTTGTTCTTTCTACACTTGTGTGGCTAGCCTTACTGAACTACGTTTAAAGTGTAACGGCAATCGAAACACTGAGTACTACGGTCACAGATACTCCGACACAACTTGATAGCCACCCTCCATCATGAGTTATCCAAGACGATGCTTCTATCCCTGGAAATTACGGGTTGACCAGGGTCATCTCAGAGAACAGTGACACCAACTCACTAACGAATCGGACTCAATCAACAACAACATTGAAAAATGAATTCAACATCTGACACTGCTCTTTCTAACCCAGCTGAACCTGATATCACTCCTGCAGCACCAGTAGACGTTTGTTACATCATAGTAGTTGACCTCGGCCAACTCGGATGGCTAATGAGTTATGTAGGGGCCCCTGGATGAAGCTCTGAAAATCCATTTATGTCGGCATGGAAAACTTTATCTATATCGACCTGGCTGTTTCTTCGGTCCTTTCGCTGAGCTTCTATACAAGAGCACTCTACAGCGAGCAGTAGCAGAACAGGGACCGAGCAATGTTTTTGAACATCTTTTCAATCGAAAACAACAAAAGCAGAGCGCACGACGATTCCCTGAAATCGGACAACTCAATTGAGGACGTGTCGAGCTTCTGCTTTTAGGCCTAGCACCTAGCATTCGAACAAAGCGTGGTAAATTCACTCTCACTCTTAGCTTCCTCATTGAGCTTTCAGGAAGACAATTTTTCTCAATGAGGGTTGCGTTGTGTGGGTCCCCTTGAAAACGACTTCGCTTCAAAGACGAGTGTCTACTTCTTCTTCTCTGTCGCACATTTTAACAAAGAACATTCCATTACGTCAGACGTACCGAGCATGAGCACAATCATACGTTACTCCAATATTGCACGATGAAATCCCTCAGAACCTATGGGAAAACCCACGAGCGAATTGTGAATACGACCGAGCGTCTTCCACCGCTATAGCCAATCATCTTCGTATTCTAACTTCCATATACAGTACATTGTGGCTAAGGCGCGACATACCGAGCATGGGCACAATCATAATTTACGGCACCAGATTTGAAGATAGTTTTCAACCAGAATGTGCTACTATCAGGTTCTGCTATTATCGTGGGATCAGGAGAACCCCTATATTGTGCTTTCTCAGGTGTATAAGAGTTTCTCCTCAACAAGTCAGATATTACATTGCTTTATCCAATAATTTGGTGATTTATAAGATGTCAATTGGTTGCCGTTTTGAGTGGGAAGAATCATTGCTAAAGGCTTTGTGCGAGGGCAAAGTTGCAACAGATGTCTGATATAGTCCGTAGGTTCTTTGAGAATAGAAGAAGACTGATTGTGTGGAAACTCGCTGAAACAACATCTCTTTGCTCCGATAGACATGTCATAAAACATACCGTGGCACAGGTGGTCAGCAAGACTTGACTCATTGGACGATTCGAGCTCTGAAAAATTCGTGGAATGATTCTTGCCACGGTACAATACCGGAAGGGGGATTCCCAGTATGGCTTTCACTACGACTTATATTCGACAACAGAAAGCTTGAGGCTTTCCTAAAGATATCATTAAGATTTCTTACTTTTTTATTGAAGACAGCGATTCGCTGTTCTCGGTTTATTCGGTTCTTCGTGTAAGAAGAATGACGTTTCATCGCTGATTAAGATCGTTGATTAAGAGTGCATTGAAATTAAGGACACTACTAAAGACATAAACTGATTATATGATTCAAAGACTGAAGAGAACCGTAGCCTAGGTTCTCAAAACCAATGTTAATCTGACAGATATCTATCAATCGCGAGATTCCGCTTCAATAATGCACTTCGACCAAGACTAGTACGTACCAATGCGGAAAACAAGGCAAGACTATGAGTGATAGAAGACATTTCACGAATTTTTGTGTGAAATCTTCTTATGCCTCGCTTGAAAACGGCACGAGGAGAAAGAATGAAGTTTCAGGATAGTGATGACTGAACCACTAGCTGATGCTAACTGTACACATGCTGATAATGTGCTGAATCGAAACTCGGATCTCATCTGACTTTTTGCCAGTTAGAGCCTAGGTTTCTTCTAAACTTCAATTTATTTTTCAAGAACCAGCATTCTTTTCAAGTTCAGATTCAATCTTCAATCATTACACAGCTTTTCTATCTTGCTTCACTATCAAAATGAAAAATGGCATTGCCGCAGGCATGAATCTTACAGACGCAGTACTAGTGTTTTAGTTTTGCATGCTTCTTCTGCAGAAAGCCGGTCCGGAAACACTGCTGAGTGTCGGAAGAGATGCTCAAAACTTCGAGTTGGGATAAGAGATGTTAGCATCATAGCCGAGTCGTCAGATGATGAGTCGCGGATCATTGAAGCAAATGACTTCTCTCATATGAAGGTGGTTGGCACTGACAATAGAATCAACAGTATGGGTAACAACATCATATTTGAAGTGAATTCGCAAGGTCGTTAGTATTTTCAGGTCTTGATGCCTGACTCGACGCGCCCCGACGCCTTTAGACGTCTGCCGGCCGGGTATGATAACTTGGTTCCTCGCGCTGATATGATCAATGATCTTCGAAATGCTGCTGGACAGATAGAAGTCATGATGACATTGTCGACAAGAGACCAGATAATGTGATGGTTCATGCACAAGCAGAGAAACGTCTGATTTTTTCTCATTTAGTTTAGTTAACTCTTTGACTCAATCAACTTTTATTCTCTTCGTGACTCGATAATGCTTGAAAGCGTGTATTTCTTTACGTCGTGATTATAAAGCTATGCTGTTTCTTAAATTATACTTGAAATAATATTTGTTAGGCAAGAGACGTCGTACTGACTCAAGACAAATGAGTTACTAACACGTAACAGATCTTTCTCGTCCTCGTCGCTGTTTCATCACTGCTTCAGCAACAAGATCACAAGACTTGAATTCTAATGAGAAAGTCTGAAGTACATTTCTCAAACTCAGAGATCAATCTAAAGACAAGCAAGAAAAAGACGACGGCATAAAAACAAGAAATCATGGGGAAAAAAGTCTCGCATTTCAAGTTCATCAGATACAAATTCAAAAGCTTTTATTTACATTATTTCAAATATTTCAACGTGTTTATTTCTACATAGAGTCGTTCGATGATGAGTCGCGAATCACGAAGGCAAATGATTTCTTCAATATGAAGGTGGTCGACATGAACAACAGAATCAACAATATGGGCAACAACATCGGGTGAGCTTGAAACAACGGACGACAGAAGACCGCTTGGATAAAGAATTACACACTCAGACTTTTTCTTTGAGTCTGCTTTGATGATGAATCTTTCAGCCGGTTTATCGCAATGAAACGATCTTTGGCTTGCAAACAAAATTCGAATTCCGAGATACTGTCAAGAGCCAGATCGAGGATAAAAAGCAACTCGAGTACAGAAGATAGAGAACTCTGATCGACCTATCTTTCACGGAACGAAAGAGAGCTACTAGGCGTGTCTTAGATTTTATAAAACCTATGAAGCCAGAAAAGATCGCGCCCAGGGTACTGGGTTACCAAAGGATGAGCAGAACATAGTAGAGCCGATATTTTACGAATGCAGTGGCTCACAAAAATATCTATGTCAGATCTGTTAATATGAACCGTACATCCGCAAGGAAGGACGATGCGTTCTTTGTAACCAATGTCTGAAATGTTGTAATACATACCTACATTAGAGTAGGTTATTGCAACGACGTGCACATCAGATCTGAAGAGCAGATGAAAGAATCTCTCAAACATCTGACTACATGATATCGAATCGAGTTCTCTAAGAAGCCTTTACACTCAAAAACCTCGACAGAAGTGAGCTGTTGATTACACACATTTTTGAAAACTTAATTTCTAAAATATTCAACAATTTCAAGAAATCATACAATCATCATTATTCTCAAGAAAATAATACTAATTCTACAAGATGAATTCTGAAGATCTTACTGTCGATCTTTAGATGATCAATGACATTGTATGTTCTTTAACTCTATTCACATACATATTTAGTCTTACTGACATTCGTTCATTAGAAACTGACAGATGTCTCTGTCATCACAACTTCAAATGCTGTTAACGAGATTGTTTTTAACAAATCTACTATCACGTCAGCTTTTAAATTCTCTGAACGTTCTGCAAAGAAGAGAGACGAGAAGAAAGTCTTCATAATTTCTCGTCAGAAAGATGAACAATTCAAAAATAATTCTGAAGAAGAAGATATGATCGCGATCTCTAAATTCATCTCAAGCAAGAAATGCATAAAGACAATCATGATTCAAGATGAAGTGACTTCAAGCAATCTTTTTTCTTTGTTCTCAGACAGTTCAATTAGGCTGACCGTCGGGCTGGGTTTTCATACCTACATTCTGACCCGGCCCGATTACTCGGTACCAACCTTCTGACCCGGCCCGAATACTCGGTCCCAACATCGTGACTGAACTTGATATCGACCTCGGGTCAGGGTTCGATCCGAATTCCCGACCCGACTCGCCAAGCAATCGAAAATGAAGTCAAATGCCAAGATTTACTATTTTTGAATCTATTACGTCATTATATTTGAAAGACTTTCGTGCAACAAACGAATCTATTTCTCTTCTCGTTGTTTGCATTACCTTGTTGCATTATCAATAAAATATATTGTGTGATGTCTGATTCTAATAAGGCATACGATTCAGATATCATACAAGAATTCGACAAATTCATGAGCGCATTTTCGAATGAAAAAAATGCGGTTGATCGAAAGATAGTTAATCCACTAGATTCATCAGATGATGAACCTGATGATATCATTGAGATTGACGACGATGGCAAGAAGGTGAAATTTAGCAAGAGGGATGACGATGCAGATATGATTGAGAACGAGAACGAGTACGAGAAGAAGTACAAGAAGAAGAAGAAGAAGAAGAAGAAGAAGAATGATGAGATAATAGTGATCTCAGATTATCAGTAGTAAATAAACAAGCATGAATTTCCTTCAATCAATTGCATTACCCTGTTGCATTATCAGGCACCCAGGTAGATATTAGTAGTACTTCGCTTCATGTCTTGACGGGCCGAATCGGGAATTCCGGGTCAATACTCGGTCCCAACCTCCTGACCCGACCCGAATACTCGAGCCAAGAATCCTGACCCGAATCGGGTCTTGGCGGGCCGAGAACCCGGCCCGACGCGGTCAGTCTACAGTTCAATCAAGAAGAGAAAAAGAGTCATTAAGAATTCAATTCATCTTTCAACTCAAAGCTACAAGAAATATAATACAGATCATTATACGTTGTACAATCTGAATAATTCACAAGACATTGCTTCTGTTGAGAAAGTCTTCATCATGTCATTCACTAAATATGATAATTATCATCTTTTCATCAATGATGCTCTTGACAACACTGAGGAAATTTTTATCACAGAAGTTCACATGACCGCTTTTTCTACAAAAAGCTTGTATAATACCTCTTAGCAACTTTTTTGCTTCGCTTTTTTGGTTTTTTATTATGTAAGCTAGACATGAATTATGATAGAAAGATTCACCTTGCTGTTGACCTCTCGCTGTCGTCAGTTCTACTAGCTAACCTGCTTGCAGATCTCTATCTCTCTATCTTCAGCAATGTCTTCGCAACGTGACGGTAGACCTTTGAATCAGCTCGTCGTCGATAACTTTCAGCAGATAATCGTATCTGAAAGACTTACTACTGTTCAGTGCCGTCACTGTCATATGATCGAAACGAACGCTTAATCGGTCGAAGGACCTAAAAAGGAAGCTTCGCTATACACAGAGCGTTGAAATTGATGAGAAGAAGCTTTGTGAAATGAAGGATAGACTATTGCACGAGGAAATTGCTATGGCCAGGCTAAATCCTTCGAGCGAGGATACCCTCAACGAGTATTTGAATATCAACGGCCAGGTGCTTTTGAAGCTTCCTTTACGTGGTGCAGAGGTCAAACTGCAGGCAAATGAACTATAACAAATGTGTTAAGTAACCACTATTCTCAGACTTGCCCGAATTAGACTTAACAACGACCTGTCAACTGAAGCGTATCTTATTGTTCTTTGTTCCATTATTGAACGCACCATCCACACCATCACTCCAGGATCTAAGGATGGCTACAAGTGTTCTTCCTCAGTCACAAAGAGGTAGGTTCAGTGTTCAAATAAGCTTGCTCGGTCTGATCACGAAGACTCAGAAGCATTAGACACCGCGGCTGCCAAACCCGACCAAGCCCAACTTCACAACCTCGCCAAAGAAGCCGCTCGATCGGAGAGCATCGCCGCACTCAAATATGCCGTATCGCTTGGCGCGCAACCTTCGCAGATGATCATTTCCGCCCTGTCAGTCGACAATCCTGACGTCCTTGCCTGTCTCCTCGACGCCGGTCTCGACATCAATTATCGCATCTCAAGCTACATCGATATTCAGCTCATCGACGTCTTCGCCTTCGTCAAGGTCGAGCTGATCAAATCTCTACTCGCGCGTGATGCTGACCGAAACTTGAAGAATTGCGGCTGAAAACAGTTTCACCTCAAGCCGCTTGCTGCTGCCGCACAAGGGATGGTCAGGGACGAAGACGCGGCGGAGGCAATGAAGGTTCTGTTGGATGGGGGAGGGAGATGGGAGGGCAGTGCGGCTCTGCAGCTTGCGGCCAAAGCGGGTAAAGTGGAGTGTGTGAAGTTGCTGGTCGGGCGCGGAGCGGATGTGGATGAGATTGTGACAAGAGTGGAGGGAAAGAGTGCATTGAGACTGGCCAAGGAGAGTGGTTGCGAAGAGGTTGTGAGGATCTTGAACGCGCAGGGAGCAAAGGAGTAGGGCACGTCAGCTAGGTCAAGGAGATCAAACTTGTTTCATACTCTATTAGGCGACCATGCCAAATTATATCGCCGTTTCCTACTAGACATGTACCTACCATAGATGCGTACAAAGCAGGAATGGCCAGTCACTTGGCTAGATGTATGCACACGACCTCTCCCTATTCCGCTTACTACGCATTCCAAGTACATCTTCTCCCGCCATTGCCTCAGCCTTCTGGTAAATTATCGTCTAGGATCCCGAGCCAGGTTTTGAGGGGCGTATAGAATGAAGGGGCCTTCTGTTGACGTCTTGAAGCTCTATGACCGTGAAGAAAAGGATGAGTGTTAACAGGAAGAGGGTGTTGTCCTGCTCAAAAACGTCCTTATCGAGACGAAGGATTATGAAGTCTCATCGCCCTGGGCAATTGTTCCGAGGGTGGAGCGTTTGAGGGAGAAGACCGAGATGATATTCGAGTCGGTCGTACACAGTACTGGTTAGGAATCAGGCTGGGGTTTTCCCTCCACCTCAGTAGTTGGCGTAATGAGAAGTATAGGTCTCATTATGGTCCAGTCCCGTCCAGTCCGGTACAGTCAACGTCAAACGAGCTCACAGTCGTGATATTCCAACAGTATCCATTAATGATTAGTCTCCTCTCCATAAGGGCCGGTCAGTCTCGAACTGCACGAATACTGCGTCTCACGTCGATTCACCCGGTGCGAGTGATATAGCGACAATTGCTGCTCCCAACCTAATCGTTTAGCTTGCATCAAGGCTATTGGCAGTTCACCCTCTAGCACCCGAATCAGCGACTTGCCCAGCAGCCTTGCCAGCATAGCTGCCATATCCACACTAGACCGGGGTAGCGAAGTCCTTGGAGCCTGTGGTAACATCGAGACTATGGCTAGTAACTGCTCTAGGAAAACTCCTTCTCTCACCGACGCAGCAATGACAGATCAGGCGAAATGTCTCTGCTTTGATAGAAATAGACAATTTAATCCGAACCCATTCGATGATAACGCGAGCTCTTGCTACAATTCGATGACGTCCTCAAAGACTGTTCAGAGTTTCTTGTAAGTTGACCTTGCGTATGATCTTACAGATATCTTATATTATCGAGCACCAGCTTCGTCTGAACTATACATATATATTCATATTTTGTTTGGGCAAACTCGGCGCTCCCTAGCAGCCTCCAAGGCTAAATTTTGCCCTAGTAGCAGCCATGAGTTGCCAAGCACTCCCTCTATCTATGCTTCTCATTATACTGCCGGCTGCATCAGCTTTTCGATAAATCAGCTCAAGACATCGGATATCACTCACTTCTAGGCAAGTTCAGCTGAGACCGCTTATATAGAGGTCAGAAGATAACAGCCAAAGACCAGTTGGGTAGGTCCCAGAGCCTTGACGCCCGTATTGTGACAACGGTCGCGTTGCGAAACTGTGGAGCGATTACTTGAAATGATCGCGTATTGATGTACAGGAAGAGGGGCTTTGACAATTGGTCTAGAAGATAGAGAGAGTGGTAGCGTACTTTATAACTTTACATATGAAACGTTTTGAGTTCTTTTGCGGAAAGATATGCAATAGAGGGTCAGCCGTCGCTCGGTTGTTGACCACGATTATACAGCGGCTCACACGATGCACGCTCATAGACTTCAACGCATACCGGTGCCCAGTCGTCATAGTCCCAATCGTCCATCCAGCTGTGGCATAATTCTCCGCCACTGAATTCGTTCCAATCTTTTCGAGTTCGAGTTTCTGCCATGACCGAAATGCAGGTTTCACTCAGTCGCACTTGATATTGTACGTGGTAATTCGAGATCCACTATCCAAGGCTTGTTTACAGGGTGGTTCTTCTCGTCCATAATAGCAGCATTGACCATGAGCGATTGTTGCCCATGAATTATCGGAGCGTATATCGGCTCCCGGTATGTATTACCGGAATATTCCTGGTCCTGAGAGCTTCCATAACAACTCAATCGACTCTCTTTAGATTCCCAGTCCACAATTTGCACGCCATTTCCCTCGTGAATATGTCCAAAGCAATGCATTCGTGGTCTCACTCTCCGTAAAGCTTGAAGGAGGTTCTCGCATCCTGCGTTGCCTTGCGGACACTCATCGAGTATGCCTTTGGGCGGTCCATGAGTCATGATGATGTCGACATCACTCGGAATGGGATGCTTTGCGATTGATTTGACTCCATCAGCTACTTGATGCGCTTCATTGAACCTGTCTTGATCATGTTCGTACGCGAACGCCCAGTCACAAAACGCCGGCGAGTATGGGGAGGCGTAAATTGTAAAAGACGCTCCATTTTTCAAGTCGAAGGTGTAAGTGCCTTCGTCCAGATATAAGACGCCAGCCTCTGCTGCAAGAGGTCCTCTCATAACAGCGAGGGCACGAGAATGATCTTCCGGCTCGTCATCTTCGTCTAGATGTGTATCCCGATATTGCTTGTCCAGGTCCAAATCATGATTACCGGCTATTACGAGCTTCAATTCCGCATCGAAAGCGCCGAGCATTTTCAGGGCCTTTTTGTAGGACGATGAGCCGCCACAATGGGTAAGATCGCCACAGTGGAGCACCACATCGACTTTTGGTACGGGTAAATGAAGTGGCACAGAATTTGCGGTAGTGTAATCGAACTCGAAATTGTGTGTATCTGATATGACTAAGAAACGTGTCGGCCACGTAGATGGAGTTGGTCCAGGCATGATTCTTCCTGCAGAAGACACAGCAAGATATTAGAGGCAACTTCGGAGATCAGCAGTATAGCGATACAAAAGACATTTCGAGTAAGAGAAAGACGATGGATCAGATATATGTAGGAATGCTAAAAGATACAGCCTCTATAAGTATGATAGAATTTATGCAGCCGAATCACACGGGTAAAATTCCTTGTGAGATGGAACTCATTTGTATTAGAACCCATACAAATTCACTCGAAAGAAATACCTTACTAACCAAGTTTCCCAGCTGTTGATAAATGACTCTAACCCCTGGCTTCAACTCGCTTGTAATTGATCTAGACTAATTCCAGAATACGTGACTCATCCGCGTCCATCAAAATACTGAAGTATAAAAGGCTCTCATGACTTTCTTGTTGCGCTGAGACTAATGAGCTAGACCCTCTTCAGCTTCGAACGTTCGTTGTGCGGCTATTGAAATCTTCGTAACTTTCCTAATTGCGATTAGAATTGTGAGTATGTAAAGGGAAAATTTCAAGGCATTGAAACATCTGATGGGGGAATTTGCCGACAGGAAAAAGGCCGTCAAGCCTAAGGTGCTTTACCCTTTGTTACTTGGTCGCTTGCAGGTAAACTTGCTCGAGTGCCCTTCGCTAGAAGGGTTTAAATCGCTATTACTCCTCATCAACATCGCAGAAATAGCAGAAGCACTAAGTCAGCAAGCATGAGCTGGATTTTTCAGCACAACCTACCCCATAGCATAAATATGAACAGCCTGCTATATTGATGGGTGAGGGTAATTTTGCTCGACGAAACACCTGTTTAATGTGTGCCCTAATGCGGTTTAGGGCTTGTAGGCTCTGGTTCTAAATCTCATCCATGATGATCTAATTAGCAACGCAGTTGCTTCTACCGACTGATTTTGACCCCTTTTCACTAGCCTGCGAAAACCTTATTTCGATTCTTTGTAAAACGGTTGGCTCTTTTTCCAAGGTCACGGAAGCTACCGTGAAGCTAAACCTGTTACAGTTAGAGATCACGGAAGCTAAACCTATTACAGTTAGAGATCGATTTTCAATGAAGTTCGGCTCACCTACTCGCTCACCTACTCGTTCATCTACTCGTTCATCTACTCGCTCACCTACTCGCCCATCTACTCGCTCACCTACTCGCTCACCTACTCGCTCATCTACTCGCTCACCTACTCGCTCACCTACTCGCTCACCTACTCGCTCATCTACTCGCTCACCTACTCGTTCATCTACTCGCTCACCTACTCGCTCACCTACTCGCTCATTTACTCGCTCATCTACTCGCTCACCTACTCGCTCACCTACTCGCCCATCTACTCGCTCACCTACTCGCCCTACCAATCTCTCTACCAAACGCCCTACCGAATTCCCTGCCAAATTCCCTACCAAACGCCCTACCAAACTCCCTACCAAACGCCCTACCAAACGCTCTACCAAACTCCCTACCAAACGCCCTACCAAACGCTCTACCAAACTCCCTACCAAACTCCCTACCAAACGCTCTACCAAACTCCCTACCAAACGCCCTACCAAACTTCCTACCAAACGCTCTATCAAACGCGTCGGTCGAACGCATAAAACACGTCAAATAGTGCTTCAAACAATGCTTTCTACATGGCTTGAGGACAGTACTGTTACTCCTGTGGTTAGTAATCTTCGCTTTCAGCCGAAGGTCGACGCTAGGAAATTCAGAGGATTCAGAGTATTTACTTCTTCTCACTTCTTTCTTCCTTCGTAGAACAGTTTCTACTTTCTATTTCGTACGAAATAATGCTAACTGACTCAATAGAACGCACTCTTCATGACTCGATATCGAACTTTCTACTGATCTTTCTGCTGAGCTTTCTACTGAGCTTTCTACTGAGCTTTCTACTGACCTTGCTACTGACCTTTCTACTGACCTTTCGACCGAGCTTTCTACTGACCTTTCTACTGACCTTTCTACTGATCTTCCTACTGACCTTTCTACTGACCTTCCGATCGAGCTTTCTACTGACCTTTCAACCGAGCTTTCTACTGAGCTTTCTACTGACCTTCCTACTGACCTTTCTACTGATCTTCCTACTGACCTTTCTACTGACCTTCCGATCGAGCTTTCTACTGACCTTTCAACCGAGCTTTCTACTGAGCTTTCTACTGACCTTCCTACTGACCTTTCTACTGATCTTCCTACTGACCTTTCTACTGACCTTCCGATCGAGCTTTCTACTGACCTTTCAACCGAGCTTTCTACTGACCTTTCTACTGACCTTCCGATCGACCTTTCGACTGACCATTCTACTGACCACTCTACTCACCACTCTACTCGCCATTCTACTCGCCATTCTACTCGTCATTCTACTCGTCATCCTACTCACCACCCTACTCGCCACCCTACATGCTCACCATCTACTCGCTCACCTACTCGCTATCTACTCGCCCACTCAAATTCCCTACCAAACGCCCTATCAAACTCTCTATCAAACGCTCTACCAAACTCTCTACCAAACGTTCTATCAAACTCCCTACCAAACGCCCTACCAAACTTCCTACCAAACGCTCTACCAAATTCCCTACCAAACTCACTACCAAATTCCCTATCAGACTTTCAACCAAACGCTCTATCGAACTTTCTACCAAATTCCCTACCGAACTCTCTACCAAACGCTCTATCAAACTCTCTACCAAACTGAGCTTTCTACTGAGCTTTCTACTGAGCTATCGACTGAGCTTTCTACTGAGCTTCCTACTGAGCTTCCTACTGAGCTATCTACTAATCTTTCTACTGACCTTTCTACTGACCTTCCTACTGACCTTTCGATCGAGCTTTCTACTGACCTATCTACTGACCTATCTACCGACCTTCCGACTGACCATCCTACTGACCACCCTACTGACCACCCTACTCGCCACCCTACTCACCACCCTACTCACCATTCTACTCACCATTCTACTCACCATTCAAGGATCAAATTTGTTCCCTATCGAGCATCAAATATGACTCTATCGAACAGCCTTCATGATTTCTACATGACTCTCTGCATGGCTCCCTACCAAGCTTCGAATTGCTTCGCAATCAAGGATCAAATTTGATCCCTACCGAGCATCAAATATGAGCCCTACCGTACACCCTACGTGACTCCCTATCGAACATTCTACATGGCTCTCTACCGAACATTCTACATGACTCTCTACCGAACATCCTACATGGCTCCCTATCGAACAGCCTCCATGATTCCTTTCATGACTTCCTTCATGACTCCCTACCTCATTAGTTTACCCATTAACTTCCCCATTAACTTCCCCGTTGACTTTCCCATTGACTTTCCCAGCGCATATATTAAATTGTGTAAATAGCTATTATTTAGTTAGTCAAATTAATTAGTAATTAACCTATTATACGATCGCAATAACCAATAAGTTCTGAGTCAGCAATAGCTGAAAACTGCGTTGCTTTTCATTGGTAACAGACTTGCTCGGGCAGCCAACGAACCTAGTTTGCTAGTTGCGCACGTGATTCTAAAGTAATCAAGTTTCGGTTGCAAAACCTCGATAATAATATTAATTATACCCACCCTCCACAGGTACCACAGCTGCTGTTTCTTACTGAAGGTCGAACAGCTGCACTAATCGCCGTAATACCGTGATATACTTATCCGCTCAATGAGCATCTCAACAGCTCATATTAATATAACCCTCGATCTGTCGCAACATGACTGCAAAGCTGCTAACGCTCTTTCGTCGACCAGTTTTCCAGTATTCTGAGTACTCACATGTTTCTGAAATACTCGAAAGAGCTCAAAGCCATGCCCAATTTCTTTGATCACGAAATCGCAATGAAGATAATTGGCGATAACACCTCTAGATATGGAGCCAGCGAGCGTCTTCAACCATCTTTTCAACACAGATTATGACCTCGACTATCGGAAACCGATGAATGACAGACATGGAGGCTTCGAAGGTTGACATGGAGTATGTCATCTCAAGCCTGATGCAGAAGCGGAAAACCATGGAAGATCGCATCCAGACAGCTATTCTTCCAGTTGGGGTATTCGTACACAAACCTCCACTGCCTGTTGTTGAATTTTGGCGGCCTACTCAATCAATCACTCTTCCATTTCTCCGACTAGAGAGTCAAGGTTGCGCTGCTGATCCTTCTCTTGCGAAAATTCGGTTGTTCTGTTTCGACCTATCGGCCTCTCGTTACTTCTCTCGGATTGAGGGAGAGGTGTACAAATCCATGTAGTCCCCAACCAATATCGTCTACAAGACTTTTAGGACGTTGAGTATCATAGAGTGCACATGGCAAGTGCAAATAATGTGAACAACGACCTCAAAGCATACATAGAGTTCTGAAACCTACCTCTCAGCGACGGACTCCCAATGATAGGATGAGTTCTAACCGCCACTTCCCCCCGGACCGGTATCAGCTGTCCCTGTAGAATCGTGGCCAAACAAAGAAGAAAAGAGACCATCATCAATGCTCGCTCGCGATTTGGTACGGGACTTTTTATTCCGACATGGAGTATTGAGAGCCTAGATAAAGGTGTAATACAGTTGATTGTTTGTCTGAAGAGTTGGACGGCCAAGAAAGAAGGACAGTTTGTCGAGGGTCGTCAAATGAAAAACTGAGGGGTTCGTCAAAATGTACCTTTGATTGGGGAGGTGGAGATGGGGATAGATCTACAATCTTGGTACTCCAACCTTTAAAAGATACCGTTACGGATGTACTCCTACCTTCAAGCACCTCCGAGGCTCTGTTCCTTCCCCAAGCCGAAGATTCAACACTAAGGACGGGTCCACCAAACACCTCCTTCTTAACTAGATCCTTATACTCCTAGAACCTAGCGAATTGTGGTTATAATGTCCGTCTCCTCACAAGGTCCGTTACATTTGTTTATGCGGACGCGTTAAGAACGAAAAAGTAGCTAAGTATTGCCAGGGCTTGAAGTTGCTGCGATCTTTCTTGAATACTGGCACAAGTTGTCCAGGGTTTTGTAGGGTTTAGTATTGAACTTCTGTACCGTATTCCATAAGAGCTATAGCTTCAGATTTGGTTATATATCTCTCCGTTGTATATTTTGTATACAGCACTAAGACATTCAATCCGAGTACACTACTAGCACCTCTAGATATCATCACCCGTGACTAAGCCGGCGGTTTCACCGTCATATCGATGAAAGATCTTTTCCCTAGCCGTGTTTGATATTGGTGATAGGATTCTCCCATCCATCGTGCTTTAAACGAGCACCTTTTGTGCCTGACCCCATCTAACTGCCACGCTCAATCATAGCCAAAGTCTGGCTAAACGTTCCTAGTCCGAAGAACAATCCAAACTTTCAGCCACAATGTATTTCTCAGTCACAAGGGGCTACGGAACCCGTGAAGAATTCGATCCAGGTGGGGTAGAAAAGGCAATGTCTGATAATTGTTAGGTGATAAAATTTGTTGAGTTCAAACGGATCAGTGAGGACTAGAGACGTATGAGAGGAATTATGCTAGAGATAGTGGTGATGGTTGGTTGTGTAGATGGGGTTAAGTGAGAGTGTAGTGGATGGTGATGAGAGTGCTCTCTGGTCGGAGGGTTGGTCGGTTTGCTTTGGTGTAGATTATGTGGTTGATGAAACATGTTAGAGACTGGGCAAAGACGAAGACAAGACAAAGACAAGACAAAGTCCCGAGGACAGAACCTTATTTCAGCACTCACATTTCTCTAGGGGCGCTTCCAAGTATGACAAGGCTTCGTCGCCTCTTCCATGCCCAGTCACCTTAGGGATATTAACGCACTGCTGCGATCTGTGATCAAAATTGGCGGGAACATCACCGGTTGAACGAGGCACTTCTGAGCAAAGGTTGCGGGGGCTGTGAAATTGTGGTTCGATACGAATTTCGAAAGAGATGTTGATTAGATCCCAGCTTACCCAGGTGGGTATATGTGGAGCTTACGAGAGCCGTTCTCGTTTCAAATCCAGAGGCAGCGTTAAACGAAATGGAAATAAATTTAGCCTTGTAAGCATAAACTGGATGAATATAGTATCAAAGGGTATTTGAGATAGCTTCATGATACTATAAATTCATGCATTTATTGAAACAGTGCAACATGGAACGATCTGGTAAGTGAAAAAGAATAGCAGATAATTGAAGTCATTTATCTATCTTAACCGTGCATTACGTCCGGATCGTCCTGAAATCGACAGCGTGGTTCTCCACAAAAACACTCTTGCTGACCTTTGAAATAGTCGTCACCGTAGTCCACGGTGACCTCTTCGAATATTTCAATATCCCTCTCTGCCACGACCATGACTCTATATCTCCCGCCAATGGCCACGGTCACGAATTTCGTGTTCGCCTCGCAAGAGTGACTCATATAGCGCGTCCAATTGCCCATATATTTGGAACTAATCAAGGCAAAAGGTTCGGAATGTCCAGGACGCGTGAACAAGAAAGCATACACATAGTCCATGTACCTCTGATCACGTGTATTCTTAGGAACGATTTGGCCGACGTATTCAGCAAGAACATCGTCTTGATGAATCTGCTGCAATGCTCGAATACCGACACCTTTTCGGTAATATCTTTTCAATTCAACAAGAGGCTGTGTGACATTATCGCAGTTGTAAGGCTCACAACTGCAAGAGTCAAGCTGACAAATTTCGCAGCTTTGTGGGGCCTTGGCGATTGTAGGATCTGATGGATAAGGAATGTCATACGGCCACTCAACCGGCATTGGGACTTGGAAGAAGACAGAGTGGTGGAAATAGTTGTTCTTGATGTCGATTCTTGGTCGAGTTCCATCCATCGTGCGCTCAAGCCCGTCAAATGCCTCGGGGACAATGCATCCGTGCGGTGACAAAGCTGTGTCCGGCGGCACTCTCTCCCCTAAATTTTTGCATATTAGGAATTCATATTCTTCGCGTTTTGTCAGTGCTGTTTTCCAGTCCAGCTCTCGCGCTTTGGCAAAGACTTCGAGACTATTGAAATTGTCAGCAACGCACTTGCATAATAGGTTCCACAGGTGTTCGTCGAGCTGACGAGCGTCGTTGCGGAACGATGCGGAATTTGCCAAGATGCTGAGCATCATCCAGCCATTTTGGGTGACAAACTCTCCGTATCGTCGACATCGGCGCCCTTCAAAAAAGACGAATTTCTTAGATTCTCGGTAAGTATCGGCAGGAGTTGTCGACACACGCTCTATCGCAGTCTGCAAATCATTATAGATAGTATGATGGGGGACAGTGTGCCAGGTGAGTGCATACCCTGTAGATTTCTTAGCAATGAGGGCAACGGAGCGAGAAGCTTGGACTAACCAATGACTTGATTCCGTGCAGCCTGGTCAAGTAAGAGACGTGAACCTACCCAATGTGTACTTCCTTCCGGTTTGTCCTCCACAATATCCTCCAAACTCCATTGTGGTACCAATTTAGAAGTTACATCATTTTCTCTGGTTGCCGAAGCAGCGTGAATGTCCTTGTATATTTCACCCATGCGCTGATTAACAGCACCGGCGCAAGGGTTGCCTGAGCCGACTGGCGTGCCCAGGTCGTGTGCCGCATCGACCACAGCCTGGCAAAGGTCGATAAACCGTTTTTGCTTCATAGCCGGGGTAGCTTTGGTAAGGCGTTGAGAGGTTCTGCGTGGTTTACTTACACCAGATCTTAATGTCAGCGAGGTAGTGCTGTATCTCTCGTTACTGGGGCTGGGGATTCGTTCCGTTCGCTGCTCTTCCTCATTTGTAGGCTCATTGCCGTTCTTCCAAAACTTATCCCAATAACCCATGAAGAATACAAGAATCAAGATATTTGAATGACAGTGAAGAAGTTATGATATTCAGAGTTGAATTTACTTATTGGTATGATATGGTGGGTTTTTTTTCGAACCATCTCCAACCAGTCCAGACTACCGAGATATAGATCTCAATAGATTGTCTTGCATAAAGAGAGTTGAGCTTGAGGACGAGATAAAGATTGGATAATGAAATACTACGATTCCCTTTGTCCGATGTCTAGATGGAAGAAGCTCTTTGACCATACGAAAGATGCGACACAATGGTGCATTATGTTGGCCTCGTTCCTTTGACGCTCAAGTCGCTCTCGTAATCGCTGAGGGTCGGCTGCAAGATTGAGCAAGTACCAACGGCATGGCAGAGATGATTCAATGCAGCCGGACCTCGTACGGGCAGGACAGAGGCTATTCGAAGCGCCTCCAGAAGGGAAAGCATCGTAATACCTTGATATTGAGGGATGCGGATACTGTTAATATCACCTAGGTTACTCCCCGAGTCGAGAGAGTAAAGAGACGTTTGTCGGCGAAAACATCTTTGATTCAGTCACATGTTGATCACGTGATTCTGAATCCGTTCAGCCTTACAGCCCTATTCTACTTACTGGCTCAGCCGAACTTCGTCATTGCTTTGCCGAGGTGGACCGGACTTTACGAAGAACTTCCCCTCGCCCATGAAATATCCCTTTTGCAAAATGCTCGAGACGTGATGCTCATCTACACTTCAAATTGATGCGGAAACAAGGTCCATAGCTAATTGATAGAGATGTCCTCATTGATCAGATCTGTTAATCGTGTAGCGACGAAAAGCCTACTGCAGACGTCGGCTGTTCGTTGCTCGCCTCGGAGACATCCACTACAAGCACCTTTGCTTGCCTCTTTCCGGTCAAGCTCTTGGCGACAATTTCCAGCAGCGGTGTTGTTTTCTACAATGCCCACCCTCAATGCTGCTACTGGCGTGGCAGGCGCTGCAGTTGGCGGTGGAAGAGAGTATGATCCTGAAATCAAGGACATGGCGAGCTATGTTCACAATTACAAAATCGATTCTGATCTAGCTGTGAGCTATCCCTGCCAATTGATCTTTCAGACCTGATTTGAAGGTCAGATGGAAACCGCGAGATATGTCTTTCTAGATACCATAGGCTGCGGCCTAGAAGCCCTTCGTTTCAAGGAATGTACGAAGCTCCTGGGACCAGTTGTGGAGGGTACGGTTGTGCCCAACGGTACTCGCGTTCCGGGGACGCCTTATGTGCTAGATCCAGTCAATGGTGCTTTCAACATTGGGGCCATGATCAGATGGCTGGATTACAACGATTGTTGGCTGGCAGCAGAATGGGGTCACCCTTCGGACAATCTTGGAGGTATCCTAGCAGTTGCTGATTGGATTTCAAGAACAAACCGAGCCGGCGGGCTTGTAGGCAATGGGACCGTGATCAAGATCAAGGAGGTCCTGGAGGCGATGATTAAAGCGCATGAGATTCAAGGTTGCTTGGCTCTAGAGAACTCTTTCAACAAAGTCGGGTTAGACCACGTGGTTTTGGTCAAGGTTGCTACAGCTGCTGTGGTATCGAAAATGCTTGGAATGTCGGAAAGGCAGACAGCGGACGCCATATCACAGGCGTGGGTCGATGGTCAAAGCTTGCGAACATACAGGCATTCGCCAAACACCATGTCTAGGAAATCTTGGGCGGCTGGCGATGCTTGTCAAAGAGCAGTGAACTTGGTACTCAAGGTGCAGAGAGGGGAACAGGGCGTCCCCACGGTGCTTTCAGCGCCTGTCTGGGGTTTCTACGATGTGCTTTTTAAAGGAAAGAAGTTTGAATTCCAAAGACCCTACGGAAGCTACGTGATGGAGAATGTCCTTTTCAAGGTCTCATATCCAGGTCAATTACCTCTACGGCTTCGCATAAAGGACGACTAACATTGTGATTAGCCGAATTCCATTCCCAAACCGCCATCGAAGCCGCAAAGCACATTTACGCAGACCTCGAAAAGCGAGGCAAATCCGCCAAAGACATCAAATCCGTCACCATCCGCACCCACGAAGCGTGCATTCGCATCATTGACAAACAACACAAACCCATGGACAACTTTGCCGACCGCGACCATTGTATCCAGGTACACCTTTTCCTCTCCCTCTTAATCCAACCCTAATCCACCCTTTAGTACATGGTCGCCACCATGCTCGTCTTCAACCGCCTCCACGCCACCGACTACACCGACGGCTCCCCCGCCGCCACCTCCTCCCTCGTCGAATCCCTCCGCCGCCGCATCTCCTGCATCGAAGACCCCCTCTTCACCAAATCCTACCACGACCCCTCCACTCGCTCCATCCCCAACGCCCTAACCGTCACCCTGCACGACGGCGAAGTACTACAGGAGACGGTCGTGGAGGCGCCCCTTGGCCACAAGCAGAGAAGGGAAGAAGCGAAGCCGGAGATAATGAACAAGTATGAGAGACATTTAGGGCCGCATTTTACAGAGGAGAAGGTCAAGGAGTTTGTGGCGTTGGGGATGGAGAGGGGGAGGTTGGAGGCGATGGCCGTGGATGAGTATATGGATTTGTATGCCAAGGAGAGCATGAAGTGGTGAGTGCGGCGTTTGTAGCTGTAGAATCACGAGTATATAACGCAACAACCTCAACATCTCATCACAGAATTAAATATCATACTTAAAATAGCATCACTACCATCCCATCAACCCCACCCACCCATCCATCCCTCATCTCACCCCACCAACCCATCAATATCGCCCCAACAAAAAACCCAATCAGTCATCTATCTATCATTTGATTTGATTTGATTTGAATTCATACACCCTTGTGACATCGGTTTAGGCCCGACCCATGGGGGACTCTATGCTATTTATATCGAGTGGACAAAACCCTCTGGGGGAGAAAACCACTCGCCGTCTACACGGCGACTTCGCGTCGCCGAAACAATGGTCATGAGACTATGTATCAAGTTTGCACCTATAGCTTCTATCCAGCGCGTGACGCTCGAGTAAACTCTTAATGAGTGTCTGTGTTGTTCGTTTATGACGCATCGTCTTTGCCCTGCTCTTCATTGACGGTATTCTATACAACGATGTTCCGGTTCGATTCTCGGTCCGAAGACGAAAGACGTTTCCTTTGCACCCGTGATGCTCGTGATTGTAACGTACGTAGAGCTGCGTTCTCTCACTCAATGATTGCCATTCATTGCGCAGAGAAATATGTGATGAAAGAGAGACGCACACGATGGGAAGGTAGAGTGTGATTGTACTGAGTAACCCTTTCCTTCTCTTGATTTGACTTGTGTCACGTAGACGTTGAATGAATTGTTAGTATAGGCGTGCGATCGCAATCGTTCGATGTTTGACTCTGATCGATGAAAGAGAATGCGTTCTGATCGTTCTCTTGAGCTCTCAATTTTCCACGTAGATAGATGCATGACTTGACGTCAAGTAAAGAAGGTGAGCTCAAGCTCCCTCAGTATATCAGCGTGACCGACGAGTCACTACTCCTTCGAGCACTGTAGTCACGACTCTCAGACTGAGGACGACTATTCTACCTGATATCTTTCCATCAATTACTCGACGGCACTGTCGATGTGGTGAAGACGTTCCAGTATATCGACGCAGTCGACGGATCGCAAATCCTTCGACCACTTGTAGTCACGACTCTCATACTGAGACCGACTATTTCACTAGATATCTTTCCATCTCTTACTGACATCGACATGTCATTAATCTTCTTCGTAGATCGATTGTGGCTGTTAGGGGGGGTGTTGTCGCGTGGGTGAAAACTCTGCACGGCGGCTTTCCTGATCACGCAACGTCCTAACATCGTTCGAACTGCGTCGGATTGAGATCTCTTGACTCTTCTGACTTCTATTCAGAACATAGAATCAAAAGGTTCGTAGCCGGCACCACGTACAGGTGAATCTCGTTGCCGGCCATATCTATCTATCATATAAAACCCCTCATCTAACATAAACATAAACATAAAACCAGACACATATATACACATTTTCAAAAAAAAATTAAAACCGAAAATTATTCTAATCCTTCAACCCTCATTGAAAAACTTTCATATACTATCAATCCAGCTTAACATTGCCAAACTCAAAAAAAATATCAGGACTTTTTCACTGCAGAACGTTGTCAGGTTAGTTATTCTATCTTTGTTTTTTTTTGTTTTTTGAGGGGAAAGGCGCGAGGATGAATGTTTGAATGTTTGAATGTTTGAAGGTGTGAGGAGTGAAAAGTGAGAGGTGGGAAGTGAGAGGTGAAGGTGTGGGAAGTGGGAAGTGGATGGTGATGGTGGTGGTGATGGTGATAGCGACACTTCTTCCTCAAAACCCATCCACATACCTATCTTCCACCTCCTCCCTCCCCTCCTCCCTCCCTCCCTCTCTCCCTCAGCAGCAACAGCAACATCACTCCCCTCACTCTCCTCACAACTCTCTTCCACCTTCTCCCTCCCTCCTCTCCTCCCCTTCTCTCCCCTCCCCTCCACTCCCATTCCCATCCCATCCCATCCACATACCTACTTCCTCCCCTCCCCTCCCACACTTTCTCAACCCTAAAAACCACACTTTTTTTCCTTTTTTTCATTCTTTCTTTCTTTGATTCTTTCTTTGATCGAATGGATTGGATGAATTTTTGTGAAATTTTGAAATTGAGATTTTTAGGGAGTTTAGTGGGAGATTGAGGGAGAGATTTAGTGATGGTTTTTTGAGGGATGGGTTTTTTAAGGGATGGTTTTTTAAGGGAAGGTTTAGGAGGGGGGGAAGGGGTATAGATGGGGGGGTGGTGAGGCGGTGAGGTGAGGGAAGGGTTGGGAGGTTGACAGGGTTGAAGGGTTTAGGAAAGGTGAGGAGGATGTGGAAGGGGGGGTAGTGGAAAGGGGGATGGATGGGGGGTTTGGAGAGAGATGACTACAGTATGAGAGATGGCTGGGAGAGAGAGATGGTTGGAGAGAGAGATGGTTGGAGAGAGATGGTTGGGGAGAGATGGTTGGGGAGAGATGGTTGGAGAGAGATGGTTGGGGAGAGATGGTTGGACAGAGATGGTTGGGGAGAGATGGTTGGACAGAGATGGAGCAAAAGGGGGACGGACTGGACTCAGGGTAGAATGAATAGATAGATGGTAGAATAAATGATAGGTATTGTTTTCTATTACAAAACGTCGTAACACGGCAACCGGTCTATATCCTACTCCTCTCCCCCTAGCAATATATACATATAAGCCCTCCCCACTAGCAATCAATTACAATTACCGCAGTGCTCAAAAACGATTGTATTTCTCCGCCGTCCCGTCCGTCATGCATGTTCCAAATGTAAATAGCGAGTGTGATGCCCGGACGCCGGTGGTATTGTTGCTAGCCTGCCTTCTATCCCATAACGCCGGTGCAGCGAGCGTGGTTGGCTGGCTTGATCAAAAGAAGGAAAAGTAGGTCGTCGATTAAAAAAGGGAAGCGCCAGGAATGATAGTCGCTGAAGAATAATGATCGTGACGTCCAAACAAAAGGAAAAAAGCTCCCGCTGGCACACGGGTGCTCACCACGAAAACGTCATTAGAGCCGGGTTCAGCACGATGGGCAGTAACAAATGACTCGCCGTCACGGTGGCCATGGGCAGAATCGCGACGAAATCCTTAATCTGCCAGTCGGGCGGGATAAAGGTCCCCGTGGCGAGGATGATCATGCCGAGGATGCCGAAGATGGAAAAGGCCATGCTGAACTTGAAGCGCTTGAGGACCTTGGGAACCTCGATGAAGAAGTTGGAGAATTCCATTTCTTTCGAGGTGGCGCCCCAGGTCATGTCGATCTCGAACATGTGGGAGAGGAGGGCAGCGGAAACGTGGAGGGAAAGGCCGCCGAGGAAGATGCAAAGCATAAAGGTCCATTTGAAGTTCATGAGGACTGTGGAATCAAAGGATTAGTGGGAGATGGTTGTAGGGGCATGGAGATGGGACTTACGGTTTGAAACGAAGCCTCCCTTGTCGTCACGGTACCTCATGGCGGCTAGAGCGACGTTGCCGAGACCGTTGAAGACAATGACAATGGAAAACCACACCTTCCATGAGTCAATGTAGTACTTGTCTAGATAACCGTTGAACCATCCAATGGCAAAGTAATTGGCAGTCGTCATGATCCAGGCAGCGCCGATTGCGTAGTAAGTACCGATGTATGAGACGATGGTGATCTTCGAAGTGAAACGAATGTTGGAGAACAAGAAACGACGGAATAGAGGAGTAAAGGGACCCTTGTATATCCACTTGCGCATGGGGTGGAAAAGTAGTTCGTTGCAGCCGTAGGCATATTTCTCCCATCGAGCAAGTTCATCATAGACAGTGAGTGAGACACCCTCTTTGAACCCTTCATCGGCCCATCCAGCAAGACGGATGATGAAACCATTGCACTGAAGGCGAAGAGACATGTCGAAATCTTCCGAGACGTGGGATTCGGACCAGAACTTTTCGTAACCATCTTCATCTTCGTAAGAAACCTGCTGAATGGCAGCCCAGCGAAGGATGGCGTTGTGACCGACAAATGGAGCAACATCACCGTTGGAAACGGTGTATCTGATGGCCGAGTAGATCAGGTTGGTGAAAAAGGTGATACCGTTCTCAAAGTACGTATTGACGACCTGCATGACACCCGAGGTGAACTGCATGATACCCACGTCGGGGGATTGCTCCATCTCAGAGGCAGCATCAAGAAGGCAGTCGGCAGGGACACGAGTATCGGAGTCGATCAAAAGAATGTAGTCGCCAACTCGAATGTTTCCATCTGCCCATGCAATCTTACTCTCTTCAAGAACCTCTTTGAGGCATTTTTCGTATGCGACAGCTTCATCGGCCTGCGACCAATCAAGCGGGCGATCGTACATCAAAAGTTTCTCCTCAACTCTGCAAGAAATCATGAGACCAAAGTTCATGTTCGAGGCCTATTCGATCTTGGTCAGCCATTTTATTCGTGGAAATGGCCGAGTTCAACTGTGGGTATCCGACGCCACGGACTGAATGTGGTAAAACATGATCACGGGAACGAAAATTGTGGACAAACTTAGTCAGACACAAGCCTAATTCGGCAAGGAAAAGCAATCGTAGGGTAAACTAGACCCTAGTTTTTGATACGCGAATGACAAAGGCTCAAAGGATGAGGAGAGATATAAGCCGGCTTACCTTTTTGAATTTGCCTTTCCTGGTAAATCCATCTTTACCGTGCTTGGGACGAGCAGTCCATCCAATCGAATGGTCTGCATAAAAGTCGATACGGGCTTGTCGCTCTTCTTCGTCAATGATTTGAAGTCCGTCGTCGTTGATGAACATGTTGGCCGAGCCTCCTTGAAGTTCGTATGTCGAAATGGCTTGCTTGATGGATTTTACCGTGGGCGCAATGACCGAATGCAAACCTTCCTTGTACACTGGACACTGAATCGTGACATGCGGTAGGGTCCGGTCTACAAGACGTGGTGAACAGGTCGCCGAGTAAAACTTTGAGTTCGTAACCATTTGCCGGACAGGACCAATGCATTGAGCGATACAGCCCACGATGACCTGAGCGAAGAACTGGTGACCGTCAGCGTCTAGCGGCTATTACAATATCCGAAGAAAGCTTACCAAGGTGAAGAAGATTTGAACAGGAGTGAGGGCAACAAAAGCGAGACGTGTGTAACTCTGATCAACGTCGATTTCTATCGCGAGCTCACGGAAACCTGCGCCCAAGACGGTGACAATGAGAATCAGGGTAAAGGCGACGAGGATGGTGTTGAGCAGGTGGGTCGGTCGGTTTTGAGGCATTATAGCACCCGACTCCTCGTCAATCTCGAGCTCAGAGACCTTGGGGCCCTTCTTTGGCGCCGCTCCTTCCTCAACTTCTTCTGGCTCCCCAGTCTTCCACACGAGCTCCATCAGCTCCGATTCGATGGCCTTGGCACGTTGAATCAAGTGGAGAGCATCGTCATCCCATACCACCAACATTTGCTCTTCTGCCAGGAAAGCAGCAAATTGATGTTTGCGCGCTCTTGGCAAATCAGCCACGCTAGGCAGAATCTGCACTCGCAGACCATTCATCAACGGCACATCGACGGCATCGGGCGACCATCCAAGGAAAGTCCTGATGACTCTCGAGTTTACCGTCATGGCGACCTACAGGGTATAAGCTTCATAGTAAGATTGCTCAACAGGAGGATACTAACCTGACAGTTAAGTTGGCCAATGGCCATGGCGAGATGGGAGTGTACCAGGTCAGGAGGACAGGCCAAGTAGTTGTTACGGCTCTTTCTTAACAGGACGCCTTCCCTCTCTCCCGATCTCATGTCGTCGACCCACATGTGCGAGCACTGTTGCTGGTGGAGGTAGTTGACCATCACTTCGTGCTTGATCTCGTCGACATAGTATGAGCTTCGTGTCGATGGCGCGATGGACGCTCTCGACGACATATTCCTCGGCGTCCCGTTGGCACTCATTTCCATACTGTTTCCAGCTAGAACCGATGGCTTCTCAGACATCTGCGGTACAGGCTCGTGGACAGGCTGCCCCTTGGCAGCCTTGGGTTTGAAGTAATTCTTGATGCCCATGGTTGGTGATAGCAGCGGCTAACTGCAGAGGATTGTAAGATTATTAGGTGTTGGGGTAAGGTTGGTAGTGGTGAGCGGTTGTAACCACCAGTGAGTATCTGGCAATTGAATGCCGAACGATGGTGATTGCTAAAAACGAGTGTAGCTCGAGGAAGGTGATTCAGATAGCGAACATGAAGCAGACCACGATTCGAGAATATCTTATCAAGATATCAGTTCCGATATGCCTCACGCGGTTGGGGAACGGAAAGGTACCTGCAGTGGGATCTTGACCAAAGCAAACCTCTTGACAATGCAGGTAGCCTTTGAATCCCGACGATCGGTCGATTACCGCAACGTCACTGTGGAAGAACGAAGGTGATTGCACGGTGCAAGTGAGAGAATGAAGGAAGGAAAAAGATGGCCCGGGGGGTTAATAATATTAGGAGCCTTGGAGAGAGGAGAAGTACGGACAGCCTGGGCTCTCCGCTCCAACCAAGAACAGAGCTGACCAAAGAACTTGGATGCAAGAAAATACGAGCAAAAGATAGGGCCGGATTGCTGGCATCTCAAAAATACCAGACGTTCTAGTCCGTTACAGATGGAGCGCCTTTCCAAAAGAAGCTCGCCACAGTAATCGATCGGGACAAATGGTCAATCAACAACTAGCCGTGACTGAGGTACAGAATGGTCTTTGTTCCTGATACAAGGAGCACTACACTATACAATCAGCTGCCCTAGTAGATTTCTTACCGGGGGGGGGTGGGTAATCACCACCAAACCCAGATAACGTCCCAGGTCCTGGCAATTCCTCCATCGATGCCCACCTCTAGACCCAAGAGCGGCAACGGAATCTAGGCAAGCGCCTAGGAATCTCCTACACGGTGAATCCATTGTTTCCTTACGGGTGGGAGCTACAGCTTCTCCACACCTGGAACATGAGGAACATGGCCAAACAGCTTCCACAGTTCCAGTGCAGTAGGAGGGTCGCGCCATATCTGAAGTCGGAGGAGCCATGTCGGACGAAACGTCGAGGGGGCATGGTATCGAGCGCTACGAGCATCTTGCCACTCTATTTCCACAAGCAGCAGGCCGCGAACATCTTGGCCAGAAGGAGGAGACTTTCCATCATCAAGATAACCCAATGCGGCTAGAGTAGGACCCACCCAAGTGATGCGCTCGCCAATTCGGTGTTTTAGTTGTAGCTTGGGGAGAGGGGAGATTGCATGCCGTCAGGTTTCGGAAAAGCATGGCAGATGTTCTCGCCCTCTAGCCATGTTCGGTGGCCGTTATGAAACGACTATAGTAAGCAGTGTCAACCACGGTACGACTACTCCGAGTCGGGGCAACCTCGGTCTCGATGGGGTGCATGGCAGTCCAATCAAGTGGCTTGACGCCGCTTCTCTGCTTCTATTCCTGGCCTGCTGCCGACATGCGCATGGATACCTCCCTTACCCGTGCATGCGTGGATCCCCATCATCCATGCCATTCTGCAGACTGCACGCCCAGCGCAATCAATCCACAGATCCCCAATAGTTGTTCAACTTGTTCTTCGTGTGCGATGAAAAAGCTACGTAATTTGTGCGATTCATCCGGTCTGAGTCCACAGTTTGCTTGCTTGCTGAGAACCTCGTATGCGTATTGTTCGTCTTCCTGTATCGAGCACGGCACCCTTCCAAAACCTCCTCCCCCAAATCAATGTGGGGCACAAATCACTTGGCAGCGCCTAGTCCGATGGCATGTCGTTAGTTCGCTACCAAAGCTCGTAGCGCTATCGCTTCATCAATTAAATTTTCCGCCTCCACTGTGAAGATCCTACCGTAGGATACGCAACACGGAACACCTTATTCCGTCGGTGTTACGGTGGAGAGGGAGGGGAAGAAAGTGGCTCGCCGAGATGAAAAGGCCCAAGCAATGCACGTTCCATCATCCATGCTTGCGATCGTGTCTGAACCGGGGCATCCGGCACCACTTTTGTGGGTCGGTAGGAATTATGTCGATGCAGGGTCTGCTGCACGCGGGGGCTTCAGCTCTCTCGTGTTATATGGAAGTAGAACTACGGAGTACGTCGTTAGACTCTGGCACTTTCTCGTATCGACAAAAGCCAAGTTGGAGATCTTTTCCTTCAGCAGACCTTTGACAGGCGCCCCATGTGCCACTTGACAGCCATAGCATTATCGTCCCCCGCTGCCGTGTAACCACATAAAACTCTGGTCAGGCGGGCATACCCAACGCAAGTAAGACGGAGTCGTAGTAGTGAAGGGGAGTACCTTAGTCACCCATGAAAATAATGAAAAATAATGAAAATAATACTATTCTAATGAATGTTGGGCACATACCGAGAGATTGATGGCGGTCTGTGTGTGTGTCTGTGTGTGTGTGGATGACGCGGGTGGAAAAGGCGTAGATTAGTGGCTTTGCTATGAGAATCCAGGAACTGGATTAAACGGCCTTCACTCTTGACTGCTACCTGGCAAGTAATGGTAATTAAAGCGGCGAGTGGAACAAGCCACGTTGTTGGCGGATGACAAGCGATGGTGGTACCGTGGTCGTTTGGAAATAAATATGATTTTCCCATGGCTGAGTGCCAGTGAGTGGGGATTAATTCCTACTTTATTTCCTAATGCGTGTAAAAAGGGTGGACCCACTCCATCAAAGATTACTTTGCGTCATTTCGCACTAACACATATGATTAATATTGGCACCGATCATCCCGAGATCTCATTCTCGTGGTGGGCATCATCTGCTGGCCCATGTTGCGCATGTACGGAGTAGTTTGATTGCACACGATGTATGTATAGATTTGGAGATCTAATAGATGGGCAATAATATCCACATCGAGTTTCCAGCTGTAGTAGAGACGTCAAGGGCACTGAGATCTTTCCCTGAATCAAGCCACATACCGGTCGGCCAGTATTAATCAAAACATACCGTGTAAATTACCCCTGATAGGATCTGGAAAGGCGAAGGCGTTCATAGAACCGCGATTGGAGAGTGCGCTTCCTTGAGCCAATATGTATTCGTTGATGACCTCGGAGCATGCCGTATGTCTTTGGAGGAACAGTAGTAAGTCAACGGTCAGCAGTCGGCGTCAAAGTGAACAGGTACATGAGTGAACGGTGTTTGTATTGACAGATAGATAGATGTATGTTTAGATAGATGTATGTTTAGATAGATGTATGTTTAGATAGATGTATGTTTAGATAGATGTATGTTTAGATAGATGTATGTTTAGATAGATGTATGTTTAGATAGATGGTATGTTGTATTATAAGGATGTTATGATAGATCTCATCAGGGCGAGAGACTCGCACAAACCTCCACTATTCTCCGTGTAAGCAGAATCCAAGGCCGCTCAAGCCCGCAACTCCTGGAGCCCATTTCCAAGCTCTGATGCCGCCTTCGTTCCCAAAAGCCGACTCCAATAAGGTCTATATTCATTATGTCGGGAAAGATACAGATCAACTAGCACGCCCCCTCCTGCCATATTTTTACACTGGACACGACCATCTCGCCATTGTCCTGCCATGTTGGGAGCCATGAGTTACGGGCATCCCAGAAATCCTTTTTGGCCGTCAAAGATTGGTCAACCCATGGCTTCCCCGAAGCACCGTCTTTGAACCAACCATTGGTGCCACCAACACCAACATTGAGAATAAGATAGAATTGCTGGTCGAAGGGAGTAGCCTTGTTACCGGTCTGGCTCCACGGGTCAACCAGACGAGTGCCGTTGGAGTCCGAGAGAGGGAAGTTCCCGCGGGCCCACAGCGATTGATCGAAGTTAGTGTACAAGACTTGAAGGAGACGAGTGTCAATATATGTGAACAAATATTTCTCACTCCACTCCAAGCCAAAAGTGTGGGCCTTTTTGGTGAACGTTGTGTGAAGAGCATTTCGCTTAACATTGGTCCTCCACCAAGCATCGTTGGCAGTGTTCGGTCCCCAATGAAGGGCGCTTGAGATGATGTTGTTGCCCCCTTGTGCGTAGCTGTAGTTGTTGCCGCGAGACTCTGCAATATCAATCTCTCCAGATTTAGGCCACTGCCCATACACAGGGTTAACGGGCATCAGCCAGATGGCGGGCCACAGCCAATCTCCAGAGGGAAGTGTGGCTGTGACTTCAACACGACCATACTTTATTGTGGCACCCTTTTTGGTGTTGATCCGACCAGACTTGACAGGGTTGATGATAGATCCGTTGGTAAGGTTGGTGACAGCATGACAGTTGGACCAGACGTTAGAGGTGCAAATACCTTGCTTCTGCAGATCGAGGACGTTGTTGGCGTTGATGAGGTTGGCATCCTGTAGCGAGGGCTTAATGTGCAACACTCCATTGTTGACAAACACGTTCTCATCGGTAACAGTAGTCTCTTCGAATTGACCATTACTAAAGAACCTATTAGCTGTGGTTTGGTAAGCGTGTAACAGAGCGAACTAACCCGAATCCACCAACTTCAGCCTCCTTCGTCCAGACTTTGGTGTTGAAACCGGTGGACCAATCCTCGGCCAAGACCGGGCAGTACTGGTGATGAACGACAGTTCGAAGGCCATCATAAATGAGGAAACCCGCAAGAGCGAATCCAATGGCTAAACCGATCAATGGAATAATTGTCACCCACTTCTCCTTGGGATCCTTCTTGTTCAGCCAAGGTCTCTCAATCTCCCCTTTTTTCACCCGTCTCGAATGGAAATATTTTTGATTTTCACGCTGTTGATGCAAGTTCAATGCGGAAGATGAGGCATTCGCCGAAACTGGACCAGATGCGAAAGGCGTTCCGAACGGATTGCGAGGAGCGGGTTCGATGTGATCTTGGTGCATGCCATATTCGGGTGAGTGAGAGCGACGAGGCGTCGGAGCGGTACTGGTGACTCCACTGCTCAAGGCAGTCCCTTGGTGGGAGAAGTTGAATTGCTGCTGGTGGTCCATGGCAATGGTGAATGAAAAAGCGAGTGTACGTCCCTCGAAGAAGAGATAGGAACGGCTGAAGTATTAGGGTTGAAGGAGTGATGAGCCGGAGAAGTAATAATGGCAGTCGATAGGGAAAGGCTAGGGAGCGCACAGGCACCTGTAGAATACGTATACTTTAGGTCATGTATCAGGTACAAAAAGCCTGCCAAAGATTGGGCCAGAACCAAAATTACGGTAAAATTACTAGCAATCGATAAAGCTTACTCCATAAGGTAAGCGTACTGGATAGGGTGAGGCGCTTTGCTCCAGCACTCCCAAAGTAGAAGGATCTAGAGCTTTGGTGTATTTAGCGTTCCCGTGGAATAGAAAGCAGCAAGCTTTTTTCGTCCCAGCTACAAACTAACGACTAGAGTACCCCCATTCCGCCGGTCCATTCCAAAATTTCCTATCTGGCTGGAACCTTTGCTTTGCAAATCCAGATAAGTAAAGCATGCGCTCCCACTACGGTATCGATTGACAGTTGATACGCATGGGACGCAACTTCCTTTCCCTGGAACGCTCCTGGCCCACAGTCCCGCTAAAATGTGGTTACCAATAACTTTTTCAGCTTCTTGCTCTTATGAATTGGGGAGATTAGCATTGGAAATCTCTTCGCGGTCAACACCAAGGCAGGCGGCTACCAGCCATTTATTGGAAACTGTTGAGACTTGATGACCAAAGGGGCAGCATTCAACAACAAGAAATGATCGCCATCTTACTCAATCCCTTTGCGACTCTCAGCTACAATCAAGGTGGTAGCAGCAGCTCCTTTTCGGCATTCCTGCAACCCATTCCATCGTACCGAAATCATTGGCAATGATTCTTCAATGCATGCGCTGCGACATAACCATCTTCTGGTGATAAAGCGCCGCGTGCTGGTTTGGTTGTAGTAATCGCATCATATCCAACCGAGGAGAATCAGATGTTTGGACTGAACGCCCGGCCTCAACTATTCTGTTGTCATCATTTTTTAGCGAGAAACTCAGTCAAGGCTTCTTGAAGAATCTTAGTTCTTACCTTCCAGTCTCGTCCTTTCCGTCCAGTCTGCCTGCATTTCTTCTATCTTCCGACTGCGAAAGATGTCTTAGTACTTATTTTTCCGGCATTGATTTCGTCCGTTCGCTTATCCGGCATCTGAACAAGAGGTGAAGGGAACACGATCTCTATAGCTTTTAAACCAGGCATCGGTGGCATTCCTTTCACTCTGCACACTTGCAACAACCTAGTGTAGCTTTGTTTTCTCCGACGCGATCCGAATCGCGACAACTACCCGCAGATTACTTTGAAGCCCTGATTGACAATCGAGTCTTGCTTGTTCGCTAATCAGAAGACCACTTCTAGCAACATGCGAGACAACGCTTCTTGACAAGGTGGTGTTCATGCGGCCCTGACGAAAACGAGTACGAGTACGGTGGAATTTGGTGCATCATGTTGAAGCCGCACCACCAGGCCCACGATAATTACCCGCACCCGATTCGAAGCACCTGCGAGATCGACCCAGGAATTGTGTGGACACGACAGGGCACAGCCACTGCGCTTCCGCTCGCATGATGCATGCACCAGCTTTCCGAGCAATGGAGGAGATATCTGCATTATTGACTGGCCAAGTTCGTAGCTCGGCCGACTCAGCGGACCGCAGTGGGAGATCATCTGAAGCAGGGCGTCGCCCCTTGTCCAGTATGCAACAATTATGTACATGGGAACTAAAGCCGAATCAATACATTTCTAAAGTCTCCTTTTGTACGGAGTTATTACCATAAAATACGGTAGATTCGATATGGATAAGGTAGGTAAGCGTCATCGAACTCGATATCCACATCGGAACATGATGGCATGTACGTTGCGCCGCGTAAATCTGGTCATGATATTTCTGGAACCTTATTAAGCAGAGGCTCCTCGCACTACCGTATCTGGCTTGCCTCGGGGCGCTAACCCGGAGGGGCTTAGCGACGCTGGCACGTCTGAGAACTGAGGCAACATCTGGCTGCTGCAACAAAACCATTGTTGTATCAGTCGCCTTATCCATCCCCGAATCACCATAAAACCAAGCAAACATCCACGGCATCCCACCGCTCGTATCTGCTACGCACATGGCGTTGCCAGAAGCGCCCGGTGCGAGCACCCGAGTAGCCGAAAAACACGTCCAGTCTCTCCAAATTTTCTCCATTTTTAATGCATCAATTCTCTTCAATGTACACTTTATGATTTTCTTGGAGTGCATAAGGTATGCAGGCTGGAAAGCTTGATAGCGAATTTTTATTTCGTCGATTGAGGTTTTTGTGTTACGCCGCTCAGGTTTAGAGTTCTCGATTTGTGCAGCCGTGCTTGTGCTTTGGATTAGTCTGTTGCTGGTTGTGAAGCATGCATAGCATTTTTGAATGGAAGTTTCCAGGTGTTTTTCGAATATTTATGATCGGTTCTCCTTGTACTGCCTCAACTGTTTATCTGCCTTCCGCATATAGGTAAAGCTATCGCTAAAGTTCCTGTCGGTCCCTCGGGTGACGTGTAAGCTCTTTCTTGGTCGAGCCACTCATCGACATCGAGTCTCCTGTTCTCTCATTCTGGTGTTCGTAGCATTCATCCCTCTCAGCTACAGTCCACTCCAAACATCTGGAAGCTTAGAAGACCTCGAGGCTGCACCTACCTGGTGAATCCCAGTCCGATAAGAAATTATAGAAAGAAGCTAAATCAGTGATGAATGGCTTCTTACGTCAAGGGTACCACTTGTGGCCGTTCCCCCGCATTCCCTACCGTATCGGTGCATCGATCTCCAATTGCTCCGTCAAATTACTGCCTCAGACCATTTTGTTTGTTCTAACACCACACTCAAAACCCCCCTTGACAGTTTTAGATCATTAGTTCCCAACGCTGGTCGGATTGTGTCTCTGGTGAGTGCTAATCAATCTGCGCCTTGGGAAAGACGGCGATGTTTTTCAGACAAGGATCTGTCAAAGGTATATACACTAATTATCGCTAGCTGGATGGATGGTGGGTTGATGGAAATCTAGCAGTGTAATGGGAGACGAGCAATTGCTCTTGGAAAGATGCCATAGCCGCTGTCACCTGCCCTTCGAGCCAACTCCCAGCGTCATCAATTCACTCCCGCCAAGATCTCCCTGAAGTTCGTAGCGGGAGTGATCTGGAAGTTCAGGAGGCCTCTCTGGGTTTGCATTAAGCTCATACGGAAATCCTGAATTTGAATGATTCGGTCTTGGGTCAGCTGAGAGTTCAGGTTTGACCCAGCTAGACCTTGGCATGTTCTTTGTTTTTCGCCTCTTTGACCAAAATCGCCATATCAAGACAGCCATAGCCAGCAATGCGACTCCACCTATGACACCACCGGCTACCCCACCGGCTACCCCGCCGGCTGAAATTTTCTGTTGAGGAGACGAAGTGCCAGTAGCTGTTGCGCTCGGAGCCGTAAAGGATGAAGCTGGCGAAGCCAGTGTAGGAGCGAGAGAACTCGACGTCGAGCTCACAAAGTTGCCCACGGTTGCGGGACCAAGTTCAAAAATCGCTGTCGGCGTGCTGCAACAGCGTGTTTTCTCTCCTTCAGATTCGCAGCAGTAATCCGCAGATGAGCTGTAGCCTTGGGAACCGCCACACTCCCAAACCTGAACGGATCCCCCCCGAAAGTTGTACGCTGAGGAGTTGGTGGCGCTATCTTGGTCTGTGGAGTGAGGAAAGACTTAGTACCCATGCTGAAAAAGTGGCTGCTTTCCTCGATGGGAGGTTGAAGATCTTACTTGAGAGACAGTGTTGTGGGCAGATAGATGAGCCCCATTGGTTATCCGTGCAGGTTCCTCGGGCATAACTGATGTTTCTGTCCGTTGGTGGATCATTGGTAGTGCGACAAAGGCCATTTGAAAGACACAGGGCTTGATCGCTGCAACACATACTAACTGATGCATTCGGGTCGCATGGAATATCGATGCTGTTCATTTGGCCATTGGGGTAGTAGCAGTGTGATGGGCTTGATACCGATGCCGTTACATTGCCAGGAACGACAGAGAGAGTGGGTATACCAGGCTGAGTGGTACCATCTGGTGGTCGAGTGGTCGCAGGCATTGGCTGGCTCGTCGTCACGCCTATGGAGAGAGTGGATATACCAGGCTGGGTGGTACCATCTGGTGGTGGTAGACCGGTCGCAGGCATTGGCTGGCTAGTCGTCACACCTGTGGAGAGAGTGGGTATACCAGGCTGGGTGGTAACACCCAGTGGTCTCGCAGGCATTGGCTGGCTTGTCACCACATCTATGGAGGGCGTTTGGGTGTTCACAGGTGTTCAATGGCCAATCGCCACAGCTATGGAGGGCGTTTAGGCGCTCGGCAAAAGGACGATCTATTTGTCAGGACGTCAATGAAAGATTATAAGGAAGAACAGCAGGCAAGTGTATTAAACCTCAGAAGTCGGAGATTGCACAAGCGCAATCATCAATAAAAGAACAGTATGCACCAAAGCCAAATATAGTTACCCCAATTAGATGGTACTGAACATCAAAGTAAGGCGACACGAAAGATTTCAGGATAAAAGTGGCTTCATGATTAACCTAGAAATAAGAGTTTATAGAAATGAGATTATTGAAATGTAGAGGACACCTTGACGAAACGAATGTGAGAACGTTATGCCATGCTCCTGCAGCAACATACTCAAAGCCGCCGTTACATAGAGAGGTTCAGGATGCCTGCTGCACCACAAGAAAATCGACTGGCGCTTTATTCGCTCAGCTACTCCGTCTCAATCCACCTCGGCGCGTTGACTTGCATTGACGTTCTAGGGCATGTGAAACGTGGAAAAGACCTTCGAAGCACGAGATCAACAGCTGTGGAAAGGGGTTGTTCCCAAAACTTCATGGTGAAGAAAAAAGGAAGAGAAGATGTTAAAGTTTGTGTGGTGGAGAATATCTTTGCAGTTGTTTGGTTCTGCTCTTTCCAAAATTCATAAATCTTTACTTCGCAAGCCCTTTCATTCTCTATCTGTATCGTGTTGATTGGCATGTGTTGCTCTGATTGATAGTGATTCAGTGGTTTGGCATTGCTCCTGAGGATGGAAAAAGGCCATTGAGAAGCCCTGTGCACACGCTTTGGATTCTCTGTGGATATGCTTCGGTTCTGAGTGCTCATTGAGCGGACTTTCTGGGAGCTCCAGGGTGCTTTGTCTGGATCTTCACATCGAGAGTACCGTTTGAGTGAAACTGGAAAATAGCACCAATACGAAGAGGAATAGGATAATTACTTTGGATCACCGTAGGGATTTAAGCAAAAGGTCAGGCTTGGTCATTGCTCGTAATGACGACCTACACCGCTGGGGTCGTTTGAGAAGTGATAATGTGGTTTTCTCATTTGTACGTCCCGGTAGAACTTCCGGAGGTCCACCAGCGTCGTGAACCCAAAGCAGTGAATCAATCTCGCCTCTCTCGTTCTTAAAAGGTCCAAGCGAGTAACGCTTTTCCCAAAGGACGTTGGGAATCTAGCTCGACTGACAGCCTCATCAGGTGCCATGAGCCAAAAGAGGCTATCGTGGCGGTAGTGCTCCGTCCCCCCGAATTGGGAGTCGAGGGCTTGAAAAGCGAGCTGCGAGCCTTTGGACTGCTGGCCTGGGATGATCTCATTATAGAAGTAGTTAGCCTAGTTATAGTATTCTCCAAGATAAGCTTCAAGCATTTCTGACAGTCGTCGCGTTCGTCGACGTCTGGAAGAGCCTCAAGGGTTAAAATGGTCGACCCAACCAGTACAATCGCTGAGACTGATAGAGTTTGAGAGCCCGACGGTGGCCCTTTCTGCGTCCGGAATCAGATATACGGAGGATTTGTATCCTGTCGTACTACCGTGATAGTATATCAATAGTTCATCACTGCGATGGCCAGCAATAGACATGCTGTTTACAAAGCATGAACTGTAATTAATAGTCTTCTGCTGATCATTATAAGCCTTGATCAAGGCTCGACACCATTTGAGCATGTTGTTGGCTGTATTCCGGATACCCGAGAAAATTCCATGATAGTCCTGTTTTAGACCTTGACATGGGCAGCAGTTGAACGAGTGAGTGTCAGAGACAGTGTGAGGTTTGGCAACACGGTCATAGTTGGAGATTGGTTTGGTAGAACTCTCCACATCCACGTAAAGGGGAACCAGCAGAGCCTCCTCCAAAAAGGCGTTCTAGCTTTCCAAGGTAGCTTCTCTGGGATCTTGCCTGCCAACGCATAACCCCAGTCGTTATAAGGCACGAGACTTCTGCACGGCTGATCAGCCTTTATATACTGCGTTGGGGGGCGGCTTTGCTTTTATCGAGTAACAATCTCCTGTTGTTGGTTAGTGTAGCTGATTAGATCGTTGCAGGCCCATCCTATGGCTTAGGATATCCGGAACAGACACTTGCTGTGTAAGGACTGAGTCTGGAAAGTGGAAGCCAACGTCCAAGATATATGGGACCAAGGTGTCCGAAGTACTTTTCCTGTCTTCTACTAAGGTGCCTACTGCAGCAGCTATGAAAATTTGTCAGCTAGCCAGTGTAGTACTTTGTACCAGGCGCAGTACGTAGCCAGCTTCGATGTCTCTTTGACCAGAATTGCCTGTTTGTAAGATCTGACCGGTGGGGGGCACTCCATCAGGAAGACCAGGAATGCCTGAACTAGCGCATATCTCAGTGGTTATATTATCAAGGCCTTGCAATCTCTCCAAAAGCGAGGATGCCATCTCTTTTCCCTTCTATTGATGGAACCGAAGGGTGCGAGTCTTACTACGTAGTACATCCGAGCAAGTGTCTTAGAAGGTGAAAATTTCAGCATTCAGAGAACGACAGTTAGCGACGCATAGAAAATATTCCGACCAGGTCATACAGGAGGTTACCTAGTGGCGGGTTTCGCTCTTTTTAAAACTCGACCATCTTCTTTTGCAGTCTTTCGCACTGTTATTATGTTGATGAGGTGCAAGGTCAGTGATAGTAGTCGGCACTCCATCAAAAATAGTCGTAAGTTAGTCAATTCTCCCTTAAGCTATCCAAACATCCAGATAGACACCCTGTTTGCTCCAAAGACTTGAAATATTGGCTCGATACAACTGCAATGCACTTGCGATAAGAAGACTTGAAATGGTTCAGGCTTCTCTTTCCATGCCTTTAGTTGCCACGGAGTCTGCTCGCTAAGCTGACTTGCCTGGCTATCGGTCATTGCTCACTGATTTTCGGCAGATACTGGTACTCTGTCAAATTTCTTCCTTCGCGCTCTGCTGACGACTGTCTTAGTCCAGATTCTTGGGACCTGCTTTTCTCGTTGTCATGTGAAAGGCTGCTGTTTTCGACGCGGAGTTTATTGCTTGGCTATCGCAGTCGCCTCTCCCACCAACCCGCTCTCTTCTGATGTGCCTTCTTCAACCTTTTTCCTTTTCCATTCTCTTGCTACATATCATTGAGCTGCCTCGCCACCAACGGTCTAGCATCATTATTCAGTAAAGGCAAGAGCACCAAGCGAGGAAAATGTTCAACCATTATTGATTTATTCTTTAACACAGCCATAACCACTTGAGGACTCCTCTCAATGTATTACCCGCCTCCCCAAAAACCAATTTTACCTTCCCCTACAACTTAGCTTTCTCACCTCTTCCCGCGTCCCCATCAAGGAAAAGTCTCACATGCTCCGCAAAATCCGCCGCATACTGCACCAAAAACCCATGTCCACTCTTCGGATAAATCATCATCTGCGAACCCGCAATTTTCTCCCTCAATTCGCAACTATTGACCGTCGGAATCAACACGTCGTCATCGCCGTTGACCACGAATACCGGCATCCTCAGCTCTCCTAGTCTTTCTACTGAATTATCCGGATTAGGGGTCGACCAATCCACGAATGCCGCAGCCTGAGCCTTGCCGCCTTCTGGGCTTAAAAATGGTGGGACGACGCCGTTGTTGGCTTCAGTAATCCTTGTCCAGTATGCTTTAGCGTTGGCTCTTCCTTCTTCTGTTTCCGGATAGAAACTATAAGCCAGCGCCGCCTCACTTTCTTCGTCTGTCTGAGCCTTGAACAACGCAGCAAACGGTCTTGGTGGTCCTGCAACGGTCCTATTACTCTGACTCGCCCTCGTCCCCGCAAGTATCAACTTCCTCACCATGCCATGAGGAGCATTTAGCGCAAACATTTGCGCAGCCGCGCCGCTCATGCTGTATCCCAAGAGGTCGATTTGCGTAATACCGAGAGCGGATACGAAGGCGATGGCATCGGCGGCCCAGCCTGCGAAAGTGGCGGGAACGATGCCGGTCGAAGCACCGATGCCTGCGTTGTCGAAAATTATAAGAGGGCGGTAGATCGCGAGGAGGGAGAGCAGTAGGGGGTCCCAGTGATCCATAGTGCCACGGAAGTGCTGCATGAGTACGAGGGGGACGCCGGTTGGTGGACCGAAGCGGCGGTAGGCGAAGGTGATATTTGCGATGGAAACATATTGCGTCAGTGGCTTCTGGTAAGCTGCCATCATTGGGTCTTCAGGTCGGAAATGATAAAGTAAGTGTGAGGGATGGGACCAGAGGTTGGATGCAATGGGCGTAGTCGAGCTGTTAAGTTTTGTCTGATGCTTTTTTGAATGTTGATCGAAGGCGGTCTTCGGGCTTTAAGTACTCTTTTCAGAAGATCTCTGAACCAACGGCGTCAGTAAGCAAAAACGCACTTGAGTATTTGAAAGCATGGAACGACGTAAAGAGTCATTGCTCGTCTTGCTAAGGTCTTCGAGTAGACACATTCGTGTAATCAGACGACTTGTGAATTCGACGACATTGGAGATCTAGAATCTGACAAAGTGTCCTATCCTGACTCAATAATTGTCTTTGAAAGCATCCAGCTACCAAAGGAGCCATTGCTTGCTCTGGTAGGATTTTTTCCTTCTGAAGAAGAACGAGCCATGACAGGCTGTCTTGTGTCCTATCGTCATTTTTACCTCGGCACGCTCGGCTTTGATTAGAGGATTAGTAATCACATAGTTCTTTCAAAAACCTGCTACCTTACCTTAGATCAGCCATAAGATGCTGACAAGGATGCCTAATGAGGGGTAAAGCAGATGAAGATGGAGAGAACCATACGATAAAAGGGGAAAAGTAGGTTTATATACTAATACCGACGCGAAGAAGCAGGAGGTCCATGAGATGAGGATTTGAGTAGACAGAAGTACAGGATGAAAGACATGGTGGCTAACAAGTCGGCTTTAGACTGACTGACGCCGCAAGTAGGGGAGAGAGCTCTGTGAACGGTCGGAGACATGAAGGGAGAGCAGCGATAGACCTCAAGATACCCCTTGCCGCAAGCCTTCGCTTAGCTTGCGGTGCAACAACAGGATTCTCTAGGACTTTGATTCTGCATCATGCACGCTGGCTTTTGTGGTATACAGTGGTGCTACTCATTGTTCGCGAGGGCGGTTCGAATTCAAAGGGGTGCCAGACGCAGCTTTCCCCCCCCCAATTCTCTATGTGTATTAGTATTCGTCCTGTCAAGATTGTTTATCCAATTCTTACAGCCTCCCGAGTCTTCTCCACCCTTGCAATCTTCCAAGCAGTTACGAACGTAGTACTGTTCAAACAGGAATACCCTACAAGAGCTCACCCCCTACCCTAGCAACCGCTCAACATCCAATATTCTGCCAGTCCTCTGCAAGCTCGTTCCCGGTTGACGAGCACATGCAACTCAAACGGAACGCAAAACACACCAATATGCAGACAGAAATCACGAGATGTTCGCTAGCTACAACTATACCTAGAGACGGTGCTTGATGATGTCACTTGAGGAAAACGAATGCAAAGATAAACAAATAGAATTTAGAGAAAAAGAAGAGCTAGAGTACACCAATTACTCCATGGGTAACCAAGAGGATATCCTACTTCGGATACAAGAGATTGAGATGCTGAATTGCCCTCTAGCACAAGTCCTCGTCCTGGGTGCCGCTGACCGTCGCTTCACGAGACAATTCATTGGCCTTTACCTCAAATAATGGGATAGATTTAACTTCATAGAATCTGTAAAACACACATATGCTTAGTATCTAGGTAGCTTCTGAGCCCCCAAGGGTTCGCTTTCTTCGCCTACAGCGTATCTGAGGTTTGTGGTAGCCCTTAATGCCCTGACCACGATGACCAAAACCAAGGACCTCGGTTGCCTTGTAATGTTAGATTAATGGAATGAGGTAGGAAGCCTATGGTGAGTCGCTTGATCGTGACTCGAAAATGCTCGACGTGAGTAGGGTGCGAACGTGTTTAAAACATGTTTTTTGACTACCTTCTTTAGGCTAGCTCAAAGCGTGTTTTATACATGTTTTTTGAAGGAGGTTTTAAACACAGGGGTGGTATATATTTATAGTAGCA
>JAABUT010000597.1_pt1 | contig 54388 bp, 44 predicted proteins | sample 5559281 | NCBI WGS metagenome assembly JAABUT01 (sample SAMN10711880, study PRJNA513359) | rock metagenome | isolation source: Antarctica rocks | place: Antarctica: Victoria Land, Ricker Hills nord | collected 2016-01-04
CGCTTAACGTCATCTCCCTCTGGCAGACCGGGGGCCGGTCGCACAACGTGACCGGCCCTCGGTGTCACGCCTTGTCGTCACTGGTGAAGTCTCATGTCACCGGCAGTGGCATCCAATGTCGTTTCCGGTGACATGACGTGTCGCCGCGGGTGACACTTCATGTCGTTAGGGGTGACACCTGGACGTCGTCAGACACCCGACTGTCTGACGACACCCGGATGACACCGGCGGTTGTCAGCGGAGATAGCGGTGACAGTCGATGTCGTTCGATCTTGTCAACAGCACAACTGGTGACACTGCGTGAGCAGCCCACCTCGTCCTCTCACGCTGTCTCGCTGAGCCACTGCGGCAGGAACAGGGAAGTTGCCCCGTGACGTGTACGCCGGGTTCCGGAGCAGCGCCTCGGTAACGGACATGACCTCGAAGTCGTCCGGCTGCGCGGCGAGCGCGGCTATGTCCGTTACAGGATCCGAGTGGCGCCCAGGCAGAACCCGGAACACGGGCGCGTCCCAGAAGGTGCGTCCGAACTGCACGTAGCGCATCGACCCGTCGGACAGCACTGCCTGTATGACGTCGCCGAGGCGAACATGACGCTTGCTCACGGAACCATCCTGCCAGTGCCTACAGACAGGTCTTACCCCTTTCGGACCAAGCGGTGCTGGCCGCCTACTTCGCCACTACCGCGCCTGTCGAGTTCGCGATCTTAGTCATCGCGAGTGGAAGAGCACCCGTGTCACGGAGCCATCCTGCATGCTGACCCAGACGGTCGCGCTGCCTCCGCGACGATCGGATGCCGTGAAGAACCGCCACATCCCACACCTCTGCTGCACAAGCACTGGGGCGTCCCACGGGATTCCTTGTGCCTTGCAAGCCCGTTCAGCGGCTAATGCAGCGGCTGATGCATCGACGAGCGGCTGGCGAAGCAGGCCCGCGCGCCGCAAGGCCCTAGGCAGCATCAGAACGAGGTCGGGCCTGGTACGGGGTGCGGCTTACGGGCTGCCCTGTCTTCGGAGAACGCCCGGTGAGGAGCGCGCCGATGATGCGGGTTGTCGAAGTGCGGACCGTAGAGGACCCGTCGGTCATCTTTCCGACCTCCGCGTGTGCGGTCGTTCAACGGGGCCGGTTCGCATCACTATCGCTGTGCAAATCAAAGACCGAACCGGCACCGTGTTCCTCTTCAAGCTGCTTCCGAGCATCTTGAAGCGACAGAGCCTGAACTCGCACAGATCGACCGGGGGCGTCCGGTCCATCCGGCCATACGACTGCCTTGTAGGTCTGCACCTTGACTGCACCGTCTCTTGGGTCATCGGAACGGAGCGAGGCACGCGCCGCTATGGCAGAAGGCTCCGATCGTCGTATCGGCACCATGCAACAGTTCGCTGATCTTGGGAGCCGAGATATCAGGAAGGTTGTAAACGGTCACCCCCAGCAGATTGCCGAACCGCTGTACGTCGTCTTCATACATGCTGGCATCGACGATGTGGGACCCGTCCGCCAGCCCATGCACGCCGCTGATGACGTGCACGTCGCCTCGGTACATGCTGCTGTTAACGAGGGGTGCACGTCATTCTGCGAGATTGCGCAGTCGACGTCCAGACCGTTCCACCAGCGCCATTCATTTCGCTGGCTGTTGGTCCTACTGCTAGGGAAGGAGAATGGCCTCAACCAGTTCGGAGACCTGGACTGCAGCCTCGCGAATCTTTCGAGAAAGATCAGGCTGGGGGTAGAATTCTGCCGAGTTGTCGATGGACCAGGCCAGATCGCTGAGGACGAGTGCGAGGCTCTTCGGGATAGACGACTCACCGTCAAACATTGTGGCGCACTCTCCTAGCGTCTCGATCAGATGTGCCAGTGCGCCTTCGTCCAGTCCGCCTGCTGTTCGCAACGGACCCGTAAGTGCGAGGTCCGCTGCCGTAACGGCGACAACCGCTTTTTTCTGCTCTTCTGTGTTCATCAGCGCACTTTCGCTATAGCGTCGGGGGCCACTGTTCCTCGGATCAGTACTTCTTGGTCAAGCTTGGCAGAGTTGGCGGTTCTGGGGTGTCGAAGCAACACTCCTCGTACGCTCTCGTCAGTGAGGTCTGTTATCTCTCCGAGAACTCGGCTGAGTCTTATCGCCACAATAGACCCACTCCCGGTAGCAGCATACTTCTCCGCGATAGCCAGACTGCGAGTGGTGGAAATAAACTGAGTCGCTATTCTGCTCCCGTGGCCCACATGTCCGCCAACCGTATAATTCGCTGTGCATCGACTGGTTGGCGTTGACGGTGGACACGTAGGGTCCCGGCACCCCGTAGTCGCCGTTGTTCACGTGCTGCTCACTGATCGTGAACGAATAGTCCGGGTTCGTCAGGGTCACCTGATTGCTCGACGCGTTTGTCACCGTCCCGTACCGGTACTCGACCTGGAACACCTGCGCCCCGGCCGCCGGGCTCTGATCCACCAAGTAGTTGCACGGCAACCCTTGGCAATGACCCAGCAGGACGTGCCCTCCGCCGGTGATGTTGAACAGGTCGGCGGCGTAGCCGTATCCGAGGCCACCGGGGATGTTGATGGCGTGCAGGTTCGTCTGGTGGATGCCCGGGTCGATGACCGTCGCGTCGGCGTACAGCGTGAAGCCTGACGGACCGTCGCTGGGGGTGGTCGCGGACGCTGCCTGTGTCGTGATGCCGACGGGCAGACCCACGGCGCCTGCTGTGGTCACCAGGAGCGCGCCGATCAAACTAATCGTGGCAGCCATGGCGATGGCGGTCCGGCGGGGGGAACGGAGGCTGTTTGGGGTGCGGCTCACGGGCTGGTCCTGTGTTCGGAGAACACCCGGTGAGGAGCGCGCTAATGACGCGAATTGTCGAAGTGCGGACCGTAGAGGGTCCGTCGGTCACGACCCGGTGCCGTCCGGGCGGCTTTCCTCGTCGGGGATGTCGAGGGCATCCCGCAGGGCGGGGCCGGGGACGGCGTGCACGTCCTGCTGGGCGAGGACGTTCTGGCGGAGGAGCCGTCCGAGGGCCGGGCGCTGGGAGAGGGCGACTTTCTGGGTGTGGACGCTACCGAGGAGGGCTCGGTGGATCAGGTCGGCTTCCGGGATTGTCAGGCCGTTCCTGGCGCCGGTGGTCGTGTCCGTCCGGGCCTTGGCATAACTCCTGTGTCCGTCTGCGGGGCGGAGCCGGTACCCGCCCCTGAGGGTGTGGACCTGCATCCCGAGGGGCCGTAGGTGGTGGTCCAGGGCTGCCGCGGCGAGCCGTAGCCGGTCCAGGGTCCAGCCGAGGTCGTCGGCGAGGTCGGTCTTGAGGGTGTTGACGCGTGTGGTGAGCAGGTGGGCGCCGAGCGCGGCCATGTCGTCGGGTCCGGCCTGGGGCGAGGCCGCGCCTGTGTCGTCTGGTCCGTTGGGGGTGTCGTCGTTCAGGAGGTCCTGCAGGGGGACGCCGAGGGTGTCGACGAGGCGCTGCAGCGGGAGGAGTGTCTCCACGGCTGCTCCGGGGTGTCCGGTCTCGACGTCGGACATGCTCTTGGTGCTCAGGCCCGTCGCCTTCGCGAGGGAACGCTGGGACAGGCCTAGGTCGAGCCGGTGGTTGCGGATCGCGTCGCCGTCGAGGCTGATCACCGCAGGTCCCAGAGTTTGAGTCCGAGTCGGCGTTGCCAGCGGTCCGCGAGGTGTTCCGAGGCCGATATCCGGCCGGTTCCGAGGCGGAGCCCGAGGTCGTCGCGGGCGTCGCGGATCGCGTTGACGCTGCGGCGGGGTTCGTCGGGGAACAGTGTCCCGTCGAGCGGGGTCCCTTCCGCGAGGCGTTGGAGCGCCTGGGCACGGAGGTAGACGCGGGCCCGTTCGTCGATGCCGGTCTCTGCGGCCTGGCTGCCGTCGTCGCTGATCTGGTCGAGCGTCAGGTGCTGCATCGCTGCGACGGTCAGCCCGTGCTGGTGCAGGGCGACTGCGGCGGCCCGATGCGGCGACGAGTACGCGCGGAGCGAGCGCCAGTCGGCGCCGGTGAGGACCGACGGCCGCTGGCCGATGGCGTTGATGGCTTGTTGCAGGTCGACGCGGAGCATCCAGCCTGCTTCCATGTGCGCGGCCTGGCAGGCGCGCAGGGCGACGACGGCGTCGTTCACGGTTCCGCCTGTTCCGATCACGTTCCCGACGAGTTCTGCGGTGTCCTGCTCGGTCGGTTCGTTCGTGCGCAGCCATCTGCGGGCCGCTCGGTAGGCGGTGGTGTAGATGGTGTCGACGGTCGTGAACGTGTCGGGGTGGAGGAGCCTGCGGCAGTCGGACCGGAACGTGGGCCAGTCGGACGTCGGCAGTGTGCACTCGCGGTCCACATGCGTCCCGGCGGGTGTCGCGTCCTGGCCTGTGGCGGGGGTCGGTGGTGACGGGAGCAGGCCCGCGAGCCCGGCCCACGGGGTTGGGGCGGCGCCGTAGTCGGCGGTCCTGTCGAGCACGCCGCCGGCTGTGCCGTGGTCGCACGCGAGGAGCAGCGTCACGGGTGTCGGGAGGGTGATGGTGGCGAGGAGCTGGAGATGGGGTCCGCTCAGGACGTGCGGGCTCGTGACGACGACCCAGCGGGTTCGGTGCGCGGTGAGCCACACGGACGCGGCGGGGGCCGCCTGCTGGCCGTGACGGTCACGGCCGGCGACGTCGCTGCGCTTGCCGAGCTCCGCGAGAAGGTCCAGGGGCAGTTCGATATGCGCGCGGCTGCCCGGCGGGGCGACGAGAGCAACGACACTGAGGTCGCCGGTGGTCCTGGCGGGGACCCGGGTGGCGGGCGTCCCGGGCGGGGCCTCGGTGACGAAGACAGCCGCGGTCACGCGGGGTTCCGTCGGGCGTCAGCGAGGTGCCTTCGGAACATGGCGATTCGTTTGACCTCAGGCAGTGCCACGGGCCTGCTGTCGGGTTCGTGGGGGCTGACCCTGGTCAGCAGCGCGGCGATGGTGTGCCAGGAGCGGAGGCTTCCGTTGCCGGCGCATTCGTCGTTGAGCCTGCCGATGATGTCGTCCGGGGTGACGGCGAGACGCGGGTGGAGTGTGTGGGCGAACTCCAGCAGGGCCCCGTTGCCGAGGAGGGTGAACTCGGCGGTCCCGACGAGCCGGTCGAGCATCTCCGGGGCGGTCGACGCGGCGCTGAGCGAGCCGTGGCCGACGAGCAGGATGGGCGTGCCGCCGGTCGGGCCCATCGCGGTGAGGTCCGCGAGGTACCGGACCGCCTGGATGCCTTTCGTCCCGGCGTGCTGGACCTCGTCGGCGATGAAAGCGACGTGGTGCTGCTGCATGAGCCGGACGTTCTCTCGCTGGATGTCGCGGACCTTCCCGTGGGCGGGGTAGCCGGTGATGGCCTCCTGTACGTGGGCGGGGACCTCGTCGAACCGGACGGTGTGCGGGACCTGGAGGTAGGCCCACCGCCAGCCGGGGTTCTGGCGGGCGAGCCACACTGCGGCGCTGGTCTTGCCGGTCCCCGACGGGCCGTCGATGACGAGCAGACCCTGCATGTCCAGGGTGAGGGTCACGAGCATCGACGCGAGTTTGAGCGACGGTGTCGGGACGAGCGGGTGCTTGAGGACGGGCAGCCGGTCGTCCCGGTCGAGGTCGAGGGCCTGGGGTGTCGCGGCCATGTCAGCCTCCTGTTCCGGTCATCGGGTTGGTCGTGTCGCTGCGCTCGGGGGGCATGGGCGCGCCGAGCGTGTCCATGAGGGCGTCGAGCTCCTCGGTCGGTGCGGCGGCGATCGCCGTGTCGACGGCTCGGTCGCGCTGTGCGGCGGTGGCGGCGGTGGCGGCGACCGGCATGTGCAGGAGGTCGGCCAGCATGTCGCCCTGGCCGGGGATCTCGGTGGCCGGTTCGGTGTGGCCGTCGCGGGCGTCGGTGACCAGGCCGGGGAGCTCGTCCTCGGCGTAGCCCATTTCGCGCAGGGATCGGCGGGCGGACTCGGCGTTGATCCGGTCCCCCTGCGCGAGGTGCTCCAGGAACCCTTCCTTCTGGGCCTTGCGCTCGGCCATGATCCGGCCGCGCTGCTCCAGCGTGAGGTCCTCGCGACGCAGGGCCTGACACAGGTGCTTGCCGAGGTAGTACACCTCGATGCTGGCGGACTCCCCCGGCATGTAGCGGATGTCGACCTGTACCTTGTTTTTAGTCTTGAGCTCGGGTGCGACGTAGAACTGGCCCCGGAACTCAATGGTGCCCTTGTGGACGATGCGGGTCTCGTCCCGGAGCATCGCCAGGCGGATGACCTCCCGGTCCGCGAGACGGATCGGCTTCGGGTCGGCGGCCCACCGCTGCGCGGCGGTCTTGCCCTTGCGGACGTGTTCCTCGTTCCGGCGCTCGATCTCCTTCGCGAACAGCGCAGCGAACTGGTCCTCGAACAGCAGGTTCTCGGGGTTGCTCAGCGCCAGGTTGAGCTTGCGCTGGTAGGAGAACCTGTCGCCGAACAGGTACCCGGGAAGGGTGGTGCACCAGTCGGCCTGCCACAGGCCCTGGAGGCGTTCTACCTTCCCGTTCTGCCACGGCGAGCCGGGTTCGGTGTACCTGCGGTTGACCATGACCCGCGCGAGGCCGATCGTCGCCGGGTCGCTGATGAGGTCGCCGCCCCGGTCGGACAGGAGCACGTCGGGCAGGCCCCCGGCGAACGTCCCGTCCCGGAGCGTGAAGCCCGCGACGCCCCGGGCGAGGGTGCACATGGTGTCGGCGGCGTTCGGGTTGCTGTCCTTGACCGTGCCCGCCATCCACAGGCCGCTGCCGTTGTCCATGAGGGACGTCGTCCAGGGGACATACGGCGCGAGGCCACGGGTGCGGGGACGCACGGCGACGGGCGCGGGCGTGTGGTCGATCGACCAGATGTCGTTGCGGTGGGCGACCGGGCCGCCGAGGTAGACCGTGCTGGCGATGAACCCGTCGAGACCGCGTTTGGCGGCCGCGCGCAGCGCCTGGTCGACTCGCTGCTCGACCGCGCGCTGGAACTGGCGGGTGCCGACGGGCAGTGACACGTTGGCGTCGGTCATCCGCTGGTGGGCCTTCGCGGCGTCGCCACGGGCCGCGAACAGATGGTCGATCATCGTCTTGGTCAGGTCGAACGCCTCGGTCGGGTCGTTGTCCCCTCCGTTCGCGACGAGCCGCCGCACCTGCCGGGCGCTGAGCCCGAGCATGTGCGCGGCGGCGTCGACCGCCTCGTTGGGGACCTCCCCCAGTTCGGCACGGACGACGAGCAGCCGCCGCAGGACTACCCGGCGCTGTTCCCGGTCGCCCTTCACTGGCCGGTCCCGGTGGCCGCGTCGAGGTGCAGCCGCCCGGCGGGGTCACGACCGCTGAGCGGCAGGGATCTGCCGTCGGCGTGGACGAGCCGGCTCGCACGCAGGCCGCCCAGGACGACCAGGCGCACGCCCAGGAACCTGTCACCATGCTCGGCGGCGCCCGCCTGGGCGTACCCGAGGCACTGCTCTATGTACGCCGGCCCGGGGTCGGTCACCCCACCGTGCCCGGTCGTCTTGATCTCCTCGTACACCACGCCGGCCAGCGGGTGCTCCCACGCGAGGTCGACCAGACCGGCGCCGGCGCCGTGCTCGACGCCGAGCAGCGCCCACGGCAGCGGCGGCACCAGGCACCGCAGGTACAGCGACGCATGACCGACCGCCTCGAACCACACCGCCCGGCGGCGGGACGCGACCTTGTTCACGACCATCTGCCCAGCAGCGGCGATGACCCGGTCGGCCACCTCGAACTCGGTGAGGGTCCTCGCGTCGTGTGCAAGGTGGCCGATCACGGCGTGGGTGACGGCGCCGACGTCGGTCGGTCGGTCGGCGGTCACGGGCCGCCGGAGCGGGTGCACGGGCATGGAAGGTCCGTCCTGGGGCGCGGCGGCGCCCCCCGCGACGGACACGCGGCCTGGGCGCCCCGGCCCCGCGGTGCGCGGGGTGGGGAACGCGGCTTCCCGGGCTGTCGTCGGAGAGCCGGCACACCTGTCGCCGTCAGCGACCGGTGCTAGGACTCCCATCTCCGCCGGCCGCCCCGCCCGCAGGGTGCGGACGGCTGACCGGTTGTCGTTCCGCCCCACCTGCGACCCAGGAGGGGGATCTGCAACGTAGACGGCCGCCGTGTTGAAGTCAGCTCCCGGCTTAGCGCCCCCGGGCAGGACTGTGAGGGGCGGTCGACCGGCCCGCCGACGAAGGGCGTAGTTCGCGGCGAGCATGGCCGGGGGCTTCGGGATGTCAGGGGTCGTGTCCATGACCGGCCGATCGCACGGCCGGAATCTCACATGACGACCTCTCGCGACCTGTTGCGCACAGCGACGGCTTCCCGGAGGTGGCTTTCGTATACCGGAAGGGCAAGCCATTGGGATAGGTTTCCGGGGTGCACAAGCGTGACGAGCGCGGGACGGAGCCGCCCGATCCGCTGCTCGCCCGCCTGGCGCAACATGTTGCGCCGAGAGCCGGGGAACCCGCCCGCAGCGGCAAGAAGCGCCGGACGCGACCGGTGCCACGCTGGCGGTGGGACGACACGACTTCCTGCGTGCTGTGCGATGAGGACAACGACCCGGCCCACCCAAACAGCCCCTACTGCGTCCGGGATCGCAAGATCGTCACAAGCGAGACCCAAGCCCGCTCACGCCAGAAGGCCAAGGACGCAAAGGCACTGCTCACCAACCCCTCCGCGCCGCGCGAGCACACCCTCACTGACACCGGGTACACCGGCCCGCTCGGCGTGGCCGTCCAAGGGACGACCGCCGACCAGGTCCGGGTCCTGTACGGCGCGCTGCTGTCCGCCGTCGACCTGGCACGCGCCAACACCGACGGCTACAAGCCCAGCACCGACCCCGACGCCGAATGGGTGCTCAAGCACCTACGCCGGGTGGCCCAGGCCGCCCGAAATCTCAACGAGGTACTCGGACCGGCTCTCTACGGGCCACCCAGCGAGGACTGACGACGGGGGCCGCTGCGTGTGCTTCGGCAATTGCCGCTCCGGCGCTGCGACCAGTTCGGCTCTGAACGACAGTTTGTCGGGCCTACGGGGAGTCGATGACCTCGGTGACGGCTCGATCGAGTTCATCTAGCGCGGGTTCGCTGGGGTCTGCTGAGCAGCGAGCCGCGATCGCCGCGAGTCGCTGGTGGCTCGGGTCCGAGCCGTCGAAGGCGGGGATGGGAAGGCTGTTCATAGTGACCGGAGCGATGGTCGTGCTCGACGCCTGTCGGGCGATGGCCGCCTGAGCGAGCGGGCTATTCACGAAGCCAGCCAGGTAGTCAGCTTCCTCACGCGAGCGGGTGGAAATGAAGTTGACCTTGTTGTTCGGGTAGACGGTGGTGACCCGCCCGAGGCGCGGGTCGGCGGCCGGAGAACAGACCGCAGCGGGCGGTGTCCTGCGCGGGTGCATGTACCGCGTGACGACGAGGTGGGCGTCCGGGCGCAGGTGCTGGCCTGGTCCGCTCACTCCCCACGGCGTCTGCGGGGTGAGCCGCAGGTCGTAGGCGCTCCGGTTCTGGAGGCGGTCGAGCCACGGCTCCAGGTAGTCGTAAAGCATCGGCGCTTGCATCATCAAGTCCGTCACTGTGGCGACGGTGCCGATGTCCGCCGGGTCGTGCGCGAGGACTGCGTACAGGCCGGATGTGTTGGTCTTGAACGTGTCAACGTCGCGTCCGCGCAGCAGCGGCCAGAGCCAGTCCGCCTCGACTTCTGCCTCCCGAACTGCCTCCCCGGACGTGTTGCGTCCGAGGTCCGGTCGGGAACGGATGAGGACCCGCCGATCAGGTCCGACCGGCGCCGGGGTGAGGATTTCGCACAGGAGAAGCCCGTCGGCTCCCCGGGTGTGGAACCCCTGTCCCCATCGGTACGGGGTAGCCGCCATTGTCCCGTGCAGCACGAGCCCGCCGGCAGCGCCTGCAGGGCGCCAACGCGACGCTGTGTCGGCTGGGTCGAGCGGCGAGAGCGGCACGGGTGTGTCGGCGAGCCGTGCCCGTGCCTCCGCCCAGGTGAGGCTGGTCGGAAGCGGCGTGCGAGGGGTCGTGCGTGTCCAAACGTCGGCCGGCAGGGGGAAGACCGCCGGCTCGCCGGACCGGACGTAGAGGGCGACGGGCCTGGTCGCCGCGTCCGGGAACGGGTTGAGGACGCTGAAATCGTCCACGTGGACCGGTCGATAAGGCACGGGCGGGTTGTGGACTCCGGCCCGGTTCGGTGCGTTGTCGTCGGGCTGCAGGATGCAGCGCCGCAGCGCCCGGCCCCCGGGTTCGGCGAGCAGGACGCTGTCGGGCAGCAGCAGTGCTACGACACCGGTCGGCGCGTAAGTCGCTAGGCACCGGGCGAGCAGCAACGTGCTGATGTCGGACAGCGGTATCCCTGAGCCGCGCGTCATCTTCTGCCAGAGGCCCCAGGAGCGCCAAAGGGGCTCCGAGCGGTCTTGCCATGCCTGCGGCAGGTTCTTCCACGATATCCACGGCGGGTTCCCGACCACCAGATCGACCGTGCCTAGCGTCCGAGGCGCGAACGCCTGCTGGATTACCCTTGCCCAGACGCCGTTGCGCCGGGTTCGCTTGAGAACCGCCAACCGCTCGTAGATGACCTGTCCGCCGTCGAGCGCGTCTTCGCGCTCGTCGTCGGGGACGGCCAGCGCTTGCAGTACGCCACCGAGCAGGCCGCGGAAGGTCTCCGCGGCGCGGTCCCGAGCAAGCGATTGTTCCAGCAGCTCCACGAAACGGGTGACGGCTCCGTGGCCCGTGAGGCCCTTTGGGAGATCGACGTCGCCGATCACGAGGGGGATGCGCAGGTGCGCGCCGGCTTCGTCCAGCCCAACCTGACCGATGATCGTCTCGGGCAGGAGGACGCTGTCTGCTTGGTAGACGTTGAACCGTACTGTTCCCAGGGCTTCCACCCGATCGCCTAGCGCGAGCAGGAGGTTGACCCGGGTCATCACCGGGCTCACGGGGTTGATGTCGAAGCCGTGGACGGCGTCGATCGCGGCGAGCGTCTGCTCCGCCGGCGGCAGGTCACCCGCGGCGGCCGCGGCGAGGCTGCGGCGCAGGGCTGCGACGAGGAACGTCCCCGAGCCGCACGCCGGGTCGAGGATGCGCGCAAGCCTGCTGGGCGGTATCCCCGCGAGTTCCAGGGACTTCCCTAGGACCCGTTCCGCTATCCACCTTGGTGTGAAGAACTCCCCGAGGGCCAGGCGGAGGTCGCGGGGCACCACCGCCGCGTAGAAGTCCCTGAGCAGGTCACCTGTGGTGCCCTCCGCGTGGGCCAGCCGTGCCCACGCGAGTTCGCTGAACGAGCGCAGGACCGCGCGGGTCGCCGCGACGAGGCCGGCGTCGTCCGCGAGCAGCGGGGCGTACCAGCCGAACAGGTCACCGCCGAGCAACCCCGGGGCACGCAGTTCCGCAGAAATCCTCCCGGCCTCCAGCGACTCGATCTGGGCAGCCAGGGCCGGTGCGTCAAGCACCTGCCACTGCGACGGTCGCAGCGATCCCTTGCTCTGCTGCAGGGCAAGCACTTCAACGGCGATGCACTTCGCCGCCAAGGCGACGTAGGTGTGGAGCGTGAAAACGGCCTCGGCGTAGCGCCTGCCGCGAAGCGCCGGAAAGGTAGACCCGAAGATCTTCTCCGGCGGGGCGGGCCAGGGCGCGTCCGGGCCGTCGATGCCGTAGGCCACACCGGCGAGTTGGAGCCATTGGTGGAACAGCACGTCGGGGCGGGATCCGTCCGCCCGACTGGCGAGCCGATCAGCGAGGGCTTCCACCAGGCCGATCACCTCCGTGCGTGCCGGGCCGAGGTGCCCGATCAGCGTCTGGCCGTTGACAGGGGCTGCCTTGACGGTCTGGAGCAGGTCCAGGACGCGCCGTGCCGCGTCGGGGTCGTTCGGGCGCCATTGGAACCGCTGCTCGGGCGTCTCCGGGACAGGCAGCGCCAGGTCGAGCCAGCCCTGCTCGCCCTCCTCCGGACCGCTGGTGGTGTCCCGCAGGATGCCCCAGGTGGAGCCGTCGGTGATGATCACGACGACCGCGCCGAGACCCGTGTCAGTTAGGTAGCGCAGGGACTGCTCGGCGGCCTTGCGACGCTCCGCGGCCGCGTCGAGCAGGCCGGGTGTCTTGTACTCGAACAGCGCTCGGCCGAACAGACTGTCGCAGCGTCCGCCTGTGCTCGTGAGTTCGTGCCGGATGTCGCTCTGCGCGAGGCCGACCACGGAGGTCAGGTAGGGACCAAGCACGGTGTAAAGCCCGTGCCGCAACCCCGCTTCGTTCTCGTACCGCTCGGCGGCGGCGCCGGACAGCCGATCCGCCCACAAGCCAGCGACGTCTGGCTCGGACTCAGGCAACACATCTCCGTCTCGTGAACTGCTCGCTGCGGCGCACACTAGGGCGGGGATGGACGCCACACCGTCCGGCACGCCGGACGGGCTCGGCAGAAACGCAAACGCAGCCCATTCAGAGGTACAGCTCCCAGCTAAACTCAGGCATATCTGCACCGTGAGCCGGATACCTGTCGTCGTGCCGCCATGCCGCAAGAGGGTGCCGATGCGGAGGTACGGCACTGTCGTCTTCTCGGCTTGCGGCCGCTGACGGCTCGTTGTCGTGTGCACCCGGTCATCCCACAGCGATGCACAGGGCGGCGCATCACCTTCACGCAGATTGTGGACAGGCCCACTGGTTGTGGACGATCCCGTCTTCCTGCGTCACGACCGCTCGGGGATTGTCGGAGCGGTGCCGCCGCACGCCTTCGGTTCTGCGCCTACCTTGACCAGCGGGGGAACGCCACGAACATGCCGCTGCTCAGGAGCATGACTTTCCATGACGATCGCCGATGAGATCTTCGCCTGGGCCGCCAGCCGCCCCCCTTGGCAACTGGCGGTTCTGACCGCGCTGGCAGCAGGCCAGGTCGTCGACGACACCGCGACCGCGCAGATCGCTGACGCGCTGCTCGACGGCACCCCTGCCGCGATGGCTCTCGCGCCGGCCGCAGTGGCCGTGCCGCAGGCCGCAGTTGGGACAGTTACAGTGCTGGGCATCCGGGAGGCGCGCGCCGTCAACGCTCTCGCTGAGGGCCAGCAACTGACTTTCGGGCCGACCGGCCTGACCGTCGTCTACGGCGACAACGGGAGCGGCAAGTCGGGTTACGCCCGGCTGCTGAAGTCGGCGGTCCGCGCCAGACACACCGAGGACGTGCTTCCCGACGTCTTCGATACGCAGGCCGGCGTGCCGTCGGCGGTCGTCCGCTTCGCCGTGAACGGCCTGGAGCACGACCACTCTTGGCCGAGCGGGTCGGCTGACGACCTTCGCCAGGTCGCGTTCTACGACGAGTCGTGCGGCGACAACTATGTGACACGCGACCTCGAGCTGACCTACCGGCCAGCGGACCTCACGCTCCTAGACGGGCTCATCGCCGTCCTGGACCAGGTCCGTTCCCACCTTGACTCTCGTATCGCCAAGAACATGGCACGCGCCCAGCCGCTGCCCGCGCTCCCGCCGGAGACCGTCGCAGGCGCCTTCCTCGCAGGCATGAGCGGTCACACGTCGACGGAAGCATTGGACGATGCGTGCGCCCTGCCCGACGATGTCGAAGGGGCACTGGTGGCCCTGGACGCCGAGCACCTCCGCCTGCGGGAGAGCGACCCGGCGCTCGAACGCACCCGGCACGCGGAGGCCGCCGCCACCAGGGATGTCGTAGCCGCGCACCTGCGTAGGCTGAACCAGCGACTCGGGGCCGAACCGACAGCCGAGCTCGAGACCCTCGCCGAACAAGCCCTGCAACTACGAGCCGCCGCCGCCGTCGCCTCCGCCGCAGACTTCGCTGACCAACCTGTGGCGGGTGTCGGCACCGAAACCTGGCGCACCTTATGGGAGTCCGCCCGCGCCTACTCTCAGACTGCGGCGTATCCAAACCGAGAGTTTCCTGCGAGCAACCAAGGCGACGCCTGCGTGCTCTGTCAGCAGGACTTGACGCAGGAGGCCCAAGGCCGCCTTGCCCGCTTCGACACCTTCATGCGCGACGACACCCAGAGCCGCGCCCTCCGCGCTGAACAGAAAGCGCGACAAGCACTCGAACACGCGCGCGACACACCAGTCCAACCCCTCGATGTCGGATTAGCGCTCCGATCACTAACGACAACCGGTGTCCGCGAGGCCCCGGCCGCGCAGGCCGAAATCGACGCCTTCGCCGCCCGGCTGGTCGCGATTGAAGATTGGGAACCCAGCACCGGACCCTTACGGCTCGGTCCATCCCCGGCTGGCAGTACCGCAGACAGTCTGTCAGCCGGTGCGCACGCCGAACGAACCGCCGCGGACGCCGTCGACGCCAGCGGGTTCGGCGTCAAGATCACCGAGGTCGTACGTGCACGCTCGGAACTACAGGCCCGTGCTGCCCTCGCAGCCGCCCGCCACAGCCTGGCTGTGGAAATCAGGCGGCGCGCCGAACGCCTCCGGCTGGAGGCCGCGAAGGGTGCCACCGACACCACCGGAGTAACCAGGAAGTCAACCGAACTCGCCCGCGAACACGTCACGGACGTCGTAAGGGACCGTTTCACCCGTGAACTCGACCGCCTGCGCCTCGACCGGGTGACCCTGCGGGACACGGGCGGCAAGAAGGGCCAACTGCTGCACAAGCCATCCTTCCTCGGGGCGGCCCGCGACGTCGCCCTCGACACCGTACTGAGTGAGGGCGAGCAAACAGCCCTCGGTCTCGCCGGCTTCTTCACCGAAGCACACTTCGACGCCACCCGCTCCAGCCTCGTCTTCGACGACCCGATCTCCTCGCTGGACCACTTCAGGCGCTCGAAGGTGGCCGAACGGCTAGCTGATCTGGGCACCAGCCGGCAAGTCATCGTCTTCACCCACGATGTGACGTTTGCCGGGGAGTTACGCAAGCACAGCGAGGCTGTCGATGTCGCCTACACGGCTCGCTCCGTCGAACGGGCCGGCAACAGGCAGCCCGGCATGTGCAAGGACGGTCACCCGTGGAACGCAAAGGACGCCAAGCAACGGCTAGACGCACTAGACACCGACCTGGCCCGTATGCGCCGAGAACGCCCCGGCTGGGACGGCGACACCTATGACCGAGAGGCCTCACTATGGGCCGGACGGCTGTCTATGACGTGGGAGCGCATCGTGAACCTTGACGTCATCGGTCGCGTCGTGGACAGAGGCACACAGGAAGTGCGACCCAAGATGTTCCGCTTCCTCGCCCGCATCACCGAGGACGACAACGCCGAGTTCCAACGCAGCTACGGACGCTGCTCCCAATGGGCTGCACGGCACGACAAGAGTGACGAACTGAACTACGTGACGCCCGACCTCGACGATCTTGCGTCTGAACTGGAGGCGGTGAAGGTCTGGCACGGACGCGTCACAAAGTACGCCAAGAACTGACGCCTCAGTTGTATCAAGGCTCGGTCACGCACAGTGACCGAGCCTTGGTGTCACGCCTTGTCGCCAGCGATGACATCCAACGGCGTATGCGGTGTCATCTCGTGTCGCGACGGGTGACCTCTTGTGTCGTTAGCGGTGACATTCAGATGTCGTCTGACACCCGACCGTCAGCTGCAGCCGCTGGTGCTGCCACAGCTCTCGCACACATAGCACGACCCGGCAGGGCGCATCTTGACGCCACAGGTCATGCACAGCGGCGCGTCGGCCACCGAACCCTGCTGGGCCTCCAGCAACTCGATCGACGACCCGACATGGGCGGGCGCCGGGGCGGCGGCCACCGGAACCGACTGCGCCAAGCCCTCGACGTCGAGCTCATCCTGGACGGCGCCCGCCGACCCGTACGACCCGGCCACGGTAGCGGCCCGCTCTGCGGCGGTGAAGATGCCGAGCTCCGCGCGGGTGTCGTACGCGAGGTAGTCCAGCGCCAGCCGACGGAACAGGTAATCCATGATCGACTGGGCGATGCGGATGTCGGCGTCGTCGGTCATGCCGGCCGGCTCGAAGCGCATGTTGGTGAACTTCGCCACGTAGGTCTCCAGCGGCACGCCGTACTGCAGGGCGATGGAGATGGACACCGAGAACGCGTCCATGACGCCGGCCAGCGTCGACCCCTGCTTGCTCATCTTGATGAAGACCTCGCCGAGGGTGCCGTCCTCGTAGGCGTTGGCCGTCATGTAGCCCTCGGCACCGGAGATCGAGAACGAGATTGTCTGACCGGTACGGCTTTTGGGCAGGCGCTTGCGGGTCGGCCGGGTTGCGACCACGACGTCCCCGGCCGCTGCAGGGGTCGAGCCCTTCTTGTCCTGCAGCGGTTGGCCGACCTTGGAGTTGTTGCGGTAGATCGCCAGCGCCTTCAGGCCGAGCTTCCAGCCCTGGAAGTAGACCTGCTCGACGTCCTCGACGCTCGCCTCCGCCGGCAGGTTCACCGTCTTGGAAAGCGCGCCGGACACGAACGGCTGGATCGCCGCCATCATCGTGACGTGGCCCATCGGGCTGATCGAGCGCACGCCCATGGCGCAGTCGAAGACGATGTAGTGATCGCCCTTGAGCCCCGGCGCGTCGACGATGTGGCCGTGCTCGGCAATGAACTCGACGATCGCCTCGACCGACTCCTCCTGGTAGCCCAGGGCACGTAGCGCACGCGGCACCGTTTGGTTGACGATCTGCATCGAGCCGCCGCCGACGAGCTTCTTGAACTTCACCAGCGCGAGATCAGGCTCCAAGCCGGTGGTGTCGCAGTCCATCATCAAACCTATGGTCCCAGTCGGCGCTATCACACTGGCCTGGGCGTTGCGGTAGCCGTTGGCCTCGCCGGCGGCCAGGCAGGCCTGCCAGGCCTTCGTCGCCTCGTGCAGGATCCGCGCGTCATCTGCCCCGACGGCCCGCACCGCGTCGTTCGCCGCGGCGTGCTTTCGCATGACCCGCTTGTGCGCGTCGGCGTTGCGGGCGTAGCCCTCGTACGGCCCGACCATGGCGGCGAGCTCCGCCGACCGCTTGTACGCCGTACCGGTCATGAGGGAGGTGATCGCGCCAGCCAGGGCTCGGCCGCCGTCGGAGTCGTACGCATGGCCCGTCGCCATGAGCAGCGCGCCGAGGTTGGCGTAGCCGATGCCGAGCTGTCGGTAGGCCCGCGTCGTGGCAGCGATGGGCTCGGTCGGGAAGTCGGCGAAGCAGATCGAGATGTCCATCGCGGTGATGATCAGCTCGACGGACTTGGCGAACTTCTTGGCCTCGAACGTGCCGTCCTCGCGAAGGAACGTCATGAGGTTGAGCGAGGCGAGGTTGCAGGAGGAGTTGTCCAGAGACATGTACTCACTGCAGTTTGCGACCACGATCCCGCTGACGATGTAGCTGTGGTTGCGCGGCTCGGTGAGGTTGTAGGTCGTCTCGAAGCCGGTGGAGACACGGGACCGCAGCGAAATGGTCTCGTCGACCGCGTGGACCCCGTGCTCGGCAACCACATGCGCGAGCTTGGCTGCCTTGCTCGGCAGGCTGAAGCCAATCAGCGCCTGGTAGCGCGCGATGCCGTGGCCGGTGATCCGCAGGTCGTAGCTCGGACCGTCTGCGGAGGAGGAGGCGAACGAGCCGTCCTTGCGCGTGGAGGAGAAGGAGTCGGTCTTGGTGGCCATCTGGTCGATCGAGGCTCCGATGCCGAGCGAGGCCAGGAGTTCCTGCACGCCCAGTGCGAGTTCCTCGCTCCGGCTACCCAAGCCGACGTAGCGGGTCCCCTTGACGTCCTGGTCGACGACGCAGCCGTCTGCGTCGAACAGTCCGCGCAGGAAGGCAACCAGCGCGGACTCAGGCGCCTCGAAGATGGCCTGCGGGACGACCTTGGTGGACGACCGGCCCGTACTGACACCCAGGGCCGTCAAGAACGTCCGGACTCCATCGCGCGTGACCCGGACCTGCTGAGTCCCGTTCGCCTGGAGGCTGGGCTTGCTGCGGTCACCAGTCATCGCCTCGACGACAGCGAGGTGTCGCTCGAGCAGCGTCTCGCGGTCCTGCTCGTTGCCGTACACCGTGACGACCGCGTCCGCCGTGACGCAACCGTCCCCCACCATCCATCCCAGGTAGTGAGCGAACTCCCCATCCCACTTCTCGGGCAGGTTCAGGGCCTTGAGGGCACGAGCCGCCCGGCCGGCAGCAAGCGCCGGCGCAGGCAGAGCGAGCGAGGCCGCCGAGCGATCCGCTCGCTGCAGTGACTTCGTGACGCGATCGCCGTGGTGGAGGTCCTCGGCGCGTACCCACCCTGCGGTTGTCCAGAGCCGGTGGTTCGGCGTGCACCGAAGCCGGGAGCCGTCGCTGAAGCGCAGTTCCAGCACCTCCTTCGTGCCGGTCACCATGTACTGCACGGGAGCGTTCGCCTCGACGCGGTCGACGGGCTCGACGTCGCTGGTCAGGTCGTTGGTGTACACGTGGAACGTCTCGCCGGCGGCCGCTCGGCCCACCAGGTCCCCGATGCGCACCAGCCCGACGTCGGTCACCACACGCTGGTCGGCGGGGAAGCACGGGTTGGAGGCAGTGATCCGGCCGGTTTCCGGGTTGGTGTGCCAGTCGTTGATCGTGTCGTCGTACTGGATGCCCGGGTCGGCGCACTCCCAGGCCGCCAGGGCGAGCTTGCGCCACAGCGTCTTGGCGTCCACCGTTTCGATGACCCGGCCGTCGAGCCGCCCGCGCAGGGCGAACTCCTTCGCCTGGTCGACCGCGCGCATGAACTCATCGCTCACCCGTACCGAGTTGTTCGCGTTCTGGTACTGGACGCTGACGATGTCCTTGCCGCCGAGGTCCATGTCGAACCCGGCGTCGCGCAGCGCGCGGATCTTGTCCTCCTCGCGCGCCTTGGTCTCGATGAACTCCTCGATGTCGGGATGGTCGACGTCGAGCACGACCATCTTCGCCGCCCGCCGGGTGGCGCCACCACTCTTGATGGTTCCTGCGGAGGCGTCGGCGCCGCGCATGAAGCTGACCGGGCCGCTGGCCGTGCCACCCGAACTGAGCAGCTCCTTCGAAGAGCGGATCCGGGAGAGGTTCAGACCGGCGCCGGAGCCGCCCTTGAAGATCAGGCCCTCCTCGCGGTACCAGTTCAAGATCGCGTCCATCGTGTCGTCCACGGCGAGGATGAAGCACGCCGAGACCTGCTGCGGGGCGCTCGTTCCGACGTTAAACCAGACCGGCGAGTTGAAGCTGAACACCTGGTGCAGCAGCATCCAGGTCAGCTCGTGCTCGAAGAGCTGGGCATCCTCTGGGGTGGCGAAGTAGCCGTGCTTGCTGCCGGCGGCGACGTAAGTGCCGACGACCCGGTTGATCAGCTGCTTGAGCGACCACTCGCGGTTGTCGGCCCCGACGGCCCCGCGGAAGTACTTGGTGGTGACGATGTTCGCCGCGTTGACCGACCAGAACTCAGGGAACTCGACGCCCCGCTGCTCGAAGTTGACCGAGCCGTCGCGCCAGTTGGTCATGACGACGTCGCGGCGCTCCCAGTGGGTTTCGTCGTAGGGGTGCACGCCGGCGGTGGTGTAGATCCGCTCGATGCTCAACCGTGCGTTCGCACGGGGCCGCCGGGCCGTTCCGCTGACCGTCTCCGTCATGTGCTGGTTCCTTCCGGGGTTGTGTGAGGTACAACCACCGCGCGTGGCGCGGCATTCGTCTGGACGCCTGAATCAGGCCGGGAACGCGTGCTGGGAGCTGGGCTCAGCCGCTGGGCACGAGCCGGCCGGGTGGCCCGCTGTCGTGCGCCGGCGGCTGGGAGGCGCGTAGCGCGGTGATCTCGGCCTCGAAGTCCGCCAGGGACTCAAACCCGCGGTAGACGCTCGCAAAGCGCAGGTAGGCCACCTCGTCGAGCTCACGCAGCGGTTCCAAGATCGCCAGGCCCACTTCGTGGGCGGGGACCTCGGCCGCACCGCCCTCGCGGACCGCCTCCTCCACGCGTTGAGCGAGCAGGGCGAGGGCGTCCTCGTCAACTGGTCGGCCCTGGCAGGCCTTGCGGATGCCACCGACGATCTTGGTCCGGCTGAACGGCTCGGTGACGCCGTTGCGCTTGACCACGGCCAGGCTCGTGCCCTCGACCGTGGTGAAGCGACGCCCGCACTCAGGACAGCTGCGGCGGCGGCGGATGGCGTCGCCCTCCCCCACCTCCCGACTGTCCACGACCCGGGAATCGGGGTAACGGCAGAAGGGACAGCGCATGGCCCGGCTCCTTCCGTCGTCGTCGGTTGTCCACAGCTGCGGACTCCCGTTTCCACAGCATGTGGAGAACTACAAGGTTGTAAGTACCAGATGTTGTGTCCGGGACAGTAGGGGCGCCCAGGGGTCGTGGCAAGTGCTGGCGCGAGGTGCGCTGTCTTGGGCGTGTCGCCGCCTCCCCCGTCCTGCCATGGGTGCGAGCGTGTCCGAGGGGTCCGACAGAAACGGAACCGTCCGTACAGCGGCCGCGTCGTAGGAGCATGCGCATGCTGCTTGCCGCCCTGCTGCTGGGCGTGGCCGGGATGGGCTGCGGGGAGCAACAGGGCGTTCCGCGCGCTGCGCCGCCGCCGGGCCCGGTGCTGGGGGACGCCGCTGACGGGACGACCGTGCACCTCGTCCGGGGCCAGCACCTGCAGGTACGGCTGTCCAGGGGCAGCTATGACCCGCCCATGAGCTCGCGGCCCGCTTCCGTCGTACGTCGTCGCACTGTCGGCGGATATCCGGGGACGCACCCGGTCGAGGCCGACTTCCAGGCGCTCGCCAGCGGGCCGGCCGAGATCACGGCGACCACGGACGCGGGCTGCCTTCATGGTCGACCGCGCTGTCTGGTCCCGCAGCGGCTGTGGACGTTGCACGTCGTCGTGCGTTGATCGCTCGTCGCGGCGGCGCTGGTGGGGTGGACGGCGTCAGCGGGCGTGCGGGTTGTCCACGGTCAGCCACTGCTGCATCGCCCACAGGAACGCATCGACCTCACCGTCGCGACGCGGCACGAAGTAGGACCCCAGCTGTTGCAGCAGCTCCCGCCGATCATCTTCCTCACCGTGCGCCTGCAGCGCCGGCAGCTCCCGCAACGCCGCCGCCGTCAACTCCACCCCCTGCTCGCGCCGGAACACCAAGATCCCCTCCAGCGGGTTGGTGTACTTCTCCCACCACCCAGGCCGCAGATAGGAGCTGAGGAACAACCCCAGCGCCGGGAACCCCGCTGGCTCCGGCACACGCTCGGGCTCGACGAACACCGTGCGGGCCCGTACCAACCGGTGCAGCACGACACAGCCGTACGGCGCCGGCACCACCGCACCTGTATCGCGTAGCTGCACCGTCCGGGCGCCACCGATGTCGGTGCGCATCACCACACTGCGCGGCGCATCGACCTGCTCCAGCAGCTGCAAGTACCCGGTATGGGCCGCCAACACCTGCGCCGCGACGTCCTCGGCCTGCTCGCCGTGCAACCACCCCCCGATGTACGGCGGGAGCACGTCATAGGCAGGACCCTCCGGATTGGTCAGCGGCTGCGAGTGGTCACCCAGCAGCGCCTGTCGGGCCCGCTGCCGCACCGCCAACAGCCACGCGTCCACATAACCCTCCGGCCGCTGCCAGAGCCCCTCCTGCGGCAGGAGTTCCAGGCGCTCCTGCTCACTGCTCAGCTCACTCATCAACATGTCGATCTCGGAGATCAACCCGTGCAGATCCTCGTCGTCGCAACAACAGAGGTGCGCCTCAAACGCTTCATAGGGTGATTCGAACTCGTCCGTCCAATCCTGCGTCAAATAGGCGGAGCACACTTGGTCAAGCGTGGGAATCAAGATCATGGCAGCGCAGGCTTGCTGCCGAGATAAGCGGAGAACACCATCAATTTGTCGTCCACCTTCGCAAGTACCACCACGACAGCCTTGGCGGGACGCTGAGCGCCGTCGACAGCAAGGATCGTTCCTGCTTGCTCCCCGACTGGCATCCAGAAGATCCTCCGCTCAGCCTTGCCTACGGTTCGGAAGCCTTCAACGGCAAGCCGATTGGTGACGATGGTCTGTCCCACCAGCACTTGAGCCTGCTCGACACTAGAGAACGTGCTGCGCTCAGCACCTCCCTCCAGCCGCAGCCGCCACAATAGAAGGTCGGTGGAGGCCCCGACGTGCTTGAGCAACGTATGGCCACCTCGGGCCTCGTGGTGCTGCAGGTTGACCGGCCGGTCCAGCCAGTCGCCAGGAAGGGGCTCGCCACTGCGGCGCAGGCGGGCCGTCTCGTCCTGGAACTGCTTGACCTCGTGCGCCAGGGCCCACGCCTGACCTTGATCGGCGATGCTCAGCGCACCCTGCGGCAGACCCCGCAGAAAGCCCTTCGCCAGCGAGTGCCCCTTGAACAGCGGGGCGTTCTTCGCCAGGGCAGACAGGTCCAGCTTGTGGGTGATGATGACGCCGACGACCGCGCCAGCCGCGAGTCCCCCGCGTCCGGAGTCCAGCTGCTGCAGCATCTGCTCGACCGCCAGCCACGGCTGAGCCATCGCCTTCGCGGCTTCGAGGCTGTCGTGCCGGGCCTTGGCCCGATTGTCGTCAGCGCCCACGAACGGCAAGCTGCGCACCAGGTCCGCACCCAAGGTAGCGGCGCCGACGACCTGGCCGGTGACCGACGTCCCGACGTCGGCAAGGAAGCGCGAGACTCCCGCGCCGCCGGGCGCTTTCGGGGCCCGGTACGTCAGGTCGTCCAGCGCGGCCGCCGCCGTCAACCCAGCCTGTTCCTCCAACTCCACCGCCTGGTGCATCAAGGCGTCGGCCCGCACCTGCAGCGGATGCGGATCGACCTGCCCCACCATGCCCGGCGCGCCGAAGAGATCCCCGAAACCGGCCGAATCCGCCCGAGCCCCCAACATATCCGCCTCATGCGCCAACGCCTTGGCCTGCTCGAGCACCCGGGCGTAGCGCAGCAGCACATCGCACGCGCCGTCATAGGACACCCGCAACGCCCCCAGCTCAGAACTCAACGGGCCCAGCAACTGCTGGTAGTTGCAGCCCGTGCGGCCGCGCCAGCGCACCTGAGCCGACCGCCCAGCCAGCACCTGCGCAGACAGCAACACCTCCGCCGCCTGACCGAACACCACGCCACACCGCAACAGCTCCTGCGGCTGGCACTCCCCCAACGCGCTCACGGGGCACCAGGGACCGGTGGCGTCTCAGCGGTGGCGGCGAACCGACGCTGCTGCTCACGCTCGTTCGCGGTGTAGTCCTGAGCCGCGAGCGTGAGCAGGTACGCCAGGTTGCCGGCCTCGCCGCCGAGTCTCCACACGCCCAGCTCCACGGTGTCGATGTAGTCCCGTAGCGCCCGGCGAACGATCGGGTTCGGGCTTCCCGAGCAGAACCGCTCCAGCCCGGCTCGGTCATCCGCGAGGCTGCGCAGCAACTCCCCTGCCTGCTGCAACGGGGCCGCCGCGGCCGTCAACTCGGGCGGCACCACGTCCAGGAGCCCCGGCGGCGCGACGTCGGACATCCGCACAGCCTAGAAACGACGTGGGCCTCCCCGCCGCCGTTGTCCACACCCCCCACCGGCGGCCCGGTCACGCGGGCTCAGGCCGCCCGGGGAAGCAGCAGCTGCTGACCGGCCTGCAGACTGCTCCCCTGCAAGTGGTTGAGCACGCGGATCTGCTGGACCACCTCACGGGGGTCGTTGCCCGGGGCGAAGCGGCGCGCCAGTGACCAGAGCGTCTCCCCTGACTCCACGGTTGTCTGCTGTAGGACCGGACCGGCGGTCAGGTGGGTCGCGGCCGAACTCCCCTGCCGCCCGAGGGAGAAGGCCGCCAGCAGCAGGGCGACCAGGCCGAGCAGGACGAGGGCGCGGCCACGCCGGGTGAGGCGGACCGCGCTCGTCGCGGGAGCTGTGGACGGCTGCAGCGAGGGGGCGGTGCGGGCTAGCGTCATGACTTGCTCCTCATGGGACCAGAGATCGAACGGTAGTTCGATCGAACGTCTGTCCGATGTCTACACCAAGCCTCCGACAAAATCACGACACGTTCGAACAGGTGTTTGGAACTGTCGGTGTCCAGGGCTAGCGTCCGTGGTGATCGACGGGCCGGCCAGTGGCCCGTGGACCAGGCGGATGAGGCGGAGACCCACGTGGCAAGCAAGGACGCGACCAAAAACTCGGCCAGGACGCGCCGGTCGGCGCCTGCCAGCGACCCAGAGTTGGCGGAGGGCAAGGCACAGCCGCCCCACGGCGCAGCGGTGATACCGACCGAGCGAGGACAGAACGAACAAGGACACCACGAAGAAGGACACGACGGGCTGGGACACAACGTGCGCGGCCTACCGGACGGGCTGCCGGACGAGTCAGGCCTGACCCCGCGGCAGCGCCGGGTACTCGAGGTCATTCGGGAGTCCGTGGAACGCCGCGGCTACCCGCCGACCGTGCGCGAGATCGGCGAGGCCGTGGGCCTGACCAGTACCAGCAGCGTGTCCTACCAGCTGTCCTCGCTGCAGAAGAAGGGTTATCTGCGCCGCGACCCGAGCAAGCCGCGTGCGGTGGACGTCCGCCTTCCTGGGGAAGCGGCGGCCGCTCTCGAGCGCTCGATCGACGAGGCCGCCGAGCGAGCCGCGCACCCTCAGCCGGCGTACGTGCCGGTGTTGGGCCGCATCGCCGCCGGCGGTCCGATCCTGGCGGAGCAGGCGGTCGAGGACGTCTTCCCGCTACCGCGGGAGCTGGTCGGCACCGGGACCCTGTTCCTGCTCAAGGTGGTCGGCGACTCGATGGTCGAGGCCGCGATCGCCGACGGAGACTGGGTCGTGGTCCGTCAGCAGCCCAACGCGGACAACGGCGACATCGTCGCCGCCATGATCGACGGTGAGGCGACCGTCAAGACCTACCGCAAGCGGGACGGGCACGTCTGGCTGCTTCCCCACAATGCGGCGTACAGCCCTATCCCTGGCGACGAGGCGGCCGTGCTCGGCCGGGTCGTCACGGTCCTACGCAAGCTGTGACCGGACGGCCACCGGCCGGGCCGGCAGCAGCTCCCGTCAGGGGGCGGCCACGAGGTGGCCGGCGAGCTCCGCCGCCAGGGCGGGGCGCACCCGGGCCGACAGGTGCGTGCCGTCCTCCTCGTGGACCTCCGAGAGCACCTCGCCCTCGGAGTGGATGCGCGAGACCAAGCCGCCCTCGGCGTACGGCAGGACGACGTGCACGAGGCTCTCGGCATGCGGGACCTCCTGCTCGAGCAGGTCCAGCAGCTGCGCCAACCCTTCCCCGGTGCGGGCCGACACCAGCACGGCGTGCTTCTCGTGGCGCTGCAGCCGGGAGAGCACTAAGGGGTCCGCGGCGTCGCTCTTGTTGATCACGACGATCTCCGGCACCTGGCCGGCGTCGATGTCGGCGAACACGGCCCGTACGGCGGCCAGCTGACCCTCCGGGTCAGGGTGGGAACCATCAACGACGTGCAGGACCAGGTCGGCGCCGGACACCTCCTCGAGCGTTGAACGAAACGCCTCCACCAGCTGGTGCGGCAGCCGCCGGACGAATCCGACGGTGTCGGTGAGCGTGAACTCGCGGCCCGTCGGGGTGGTCGCCTTGCGCACGGTGGGATCCAGGGTCGCGAACAGCGCGTCCTCGACGAGCACGCCAGCGCCGGTCAGCCGGTTGAGCAGCGAGCTCTTGCCGGCGTTGGTGTAGCCGGCGATCGCGACGCTCGGAACGGCGTTGCGGTCGCGCTGCTGGCGCTTGGTGTCGCGTGCGGTCTTCATCGCCTTGATCTCGGCGGCGAGCTTGGCCTTGCGGCTACGGATCCGCCGACGGTCCGTCTCAATCTTGGTCTCGCCTGGTCCACGCGTGCCGACGCCACCGCCGGAGCCCCCCGTGCCACCGCCGCCGCTGCCCCCGCCCTGGCGCGACAACGACTCGCCCCAACCGCGCAACCGCGGCAGCATGTACGTCATCTGCGCCAGCTCGACCTGTGCCTTGCCCTCCCGCGAAGTGGCGTGCTGGGCGAAGATGTCCAGGATGAGCCAGGTCCGGTCGATGACCTTGACCTTGACGATCTCCTCCAGCGAGCGCAGCTGGCCAGGGGTCAGTTCACCGTCGCAGATGACGGTGTCCGCACCGGTCGACAGGACCGCGTCCCGGAGCTCGGCGGCCTTGCCGCTCCCGACGTAGGTCTTCGGGTCGGGCTTTTCCCGGCGCTGGGCCAGTCCCTCCAGCACCTCGCAGCCAGCGGTCTCGGCCAGGGCCTGCAGCTCGGTGAGCGAGTTGAGGGCACCGACGGCGTCGCCGTACGGGTAGACGCCCATCAGCACGACCCGCTCCAGGCGGAGCTGGCGGTACTCGACCTCGCTGACGTCCTCGAGGTCGGTGCGGATGCCGGCAACGCGGCGCAGGCCCTGCCGGGCCTCGAGCTCGAAACCCTCACCCTCGAGCTCGTGGAAGTCACCCTCGACCTGACCACCGTCGAGATCATCCTCGGGGACGGCACTCTGGACGGCCCCTGGCTCCTCCGAGCCGGTCCTGGCGCTGCTGCCCCCGGAGGTCGGCGAGGAACTCCGGTCCCTGGGATCGCGCGTGAAGGCGCCCGGGTCGAGTTCGATGGACGCGTCCGACACAGACGGCGTGGACTGCTGCAGGGGCTCGGTCATCCAGCTCATCGTCCCACGCACGGGGCCGGCAAGCATCCGACTATCTTCTGCTGGCGGCGGTACGCCCTTTCTGAGGCGGGTGAGCTCTACGGTGAGGGCGTGCACGAGCTGCCCGAGCCGCCGCCGATCACGATCCGGGACCCCTCACGGCCCGCCCAACACCTCGACTTTCTGGGGAACGCCGATGACGCGGCGTGGCGCCCGGGCCGACGGCTACGGGTGCTCGCCGCCGTACTCGTGGCGCTGCTCGCGACTGCAGGACTGGGCCTGCAGCACGTGCGCGCGGCGTCCCAGGACGCGGCCCTGGACCGTGCCGCGCTGCGCGAGCTCGCGGTCGTCCTGAGCGCGGCGGTGCAGGACGCGGCCCAGAGCCGTCCGACCGACGTCCCACTGGTGCTCCGCAACGAGGGTCCAGACCCGATCACCGTCGTGACCGTCCGGCTGGACCAGCCCGGGTACGCCACGCAGGCCGTACAGGCGCCGCTGGCTCCGGCGCAGAACGTCACGGTGGTGGTCACCGGTACGCCGGTGTGCGGTGCAACCGTGCCCGACGCCGGCCCGCAGCGGGTCCTGGTCGTCGTCCGGGACTACCGCGGTGGACGGCGCGAGCTGACGCTCTCCACCGCGCCGGAGATGCTCGACCAGCAGGTCCTGCTGCGGGTCCGAAAGGCCTGCGGTCTGCTGCCACTGCAGGAGTCCGTGCAGCTCGGCGCCTTGGGGACGCGCCGGCACGCCGATGTCGTCGAGCTCGACGCGGCGCTCCGGGACGGGGGGGTGCTGCCTGCCGCGATCGTCGGGGTGGAGCCCGACCCCGGCCTGCATGTCGCCACCGACCCGGCCCTGCCCCTTCGGCTGCGGCCGGCTTCGCGGACTGGTGCGGACACCGTCCCGCTCGAGCAGCCACTGAGCCTTCAGCTGCGGGTCACTGATTGCGGGGCCGTGGCTCGACGGCCACTGCTCGGTCAGGCCGGTCGGCAGGTGGTCCTGCGGCTGCGCGGCGCGGACGGCGGTACGGCGAGCACCAGCCTGCTTCCCGGGCACGAGTTCGACCGGCTCCTCGATCGACTCGAGCAGGAGACCTGCAAGCTCAGCCCGCACGGTCTGTGACGCCGCCGGGAGGGCACCTGAGCGGAGCCGCACCTAACGCAGCGCGCGCAGGCCCTCGACCAGCTCGGCGCGTTGCTCGGTGGGCAGCGCCGCGAACGCCGGCTCGACGAGCCGGTCGGTGACCGCCTCGACCTCGACCATGGCTTCCCGGGCCACCTGGGGGTCGGGCCACGGTGGCGCCCAGCCGAAGAACTCGGCGTTGCGCGGCCCGTACCGGCCCGAGACCACTGCCTGCAGCGGGTCGATGCCGGCGGCGACGACGGCCACAAGGTGACAGCTGCCCCGGTGCTCGCGGCCGGCCTGCAAGGCGAGGGCCAACCGCGCGGGCGCGTCGGCAGGCCCGGCTGCCGCCACGACGCGCCAGGCGGCGAACAGCGGCAAGCCGGCGACGTCGACAGCCGCGAGCGCACCGCCGAGAAGGTCCGCGAGCCGGCCTGCGCTCTCCAGCGAGCCGAAGGTGCGCCGGCCCCAGTCGGCGCAGGCCTGCGCGTAGTCCTGCGCGGTGTCGCCGACGGGACGGACACCGCGACCGCGGTTCCAGGCCTTGCTCTGCAGGGCCGGCGGGAAGAAGCCGAAGGCCGCCACGACCACCGACGCGTCCACGTCCCCGAGCACCCCGCCGCGGCCGCAGTGGTACCAGCTCCAGCGGGACAGCCCGAGCTGCTCACCCCGGGCGTTGGTCTGCTCATCGAACATCCACGCGCCGCCGAGCCGGCCGATCGGGCCGGCCACGCCGCGTACGCACTGCGCCGCGGTCAGGCCCTCCGCGGGCCCGTCTGCCGCCGACGCCTCCTTCGCGCGTGGCTCCGCCACCGTGTCCTTCGCTGTCGACGTGCCCGTGGGTTCGGTCACAGCTCGAGCCACTCCCGGCTCATCGTTCCGGTCGCCACCAGCACCGCAGGGCCGCGCAGGCACACCCGGCCGTCCTCGCGCCAGGTCACCACCAGCCGCCCACCCGGCACGTCCACGTCGTACGCCGTACCGCGCGGCAGCCCGCGGCGCAGAACGGTCGCGACCACTGCGGCGCAGGCGCCCGTACCGCAGGACCGGGTCTCACCGACGCCGCGCTCGTGCACGCGCATGGCGAGGTGCGCCGGACCGAGATCCTCGACGTACTCGACGTTGAGGTCGCTCCTGGCCGGGTGCAGGTCGCCGAGCGCGGCAACGCTGGGCACGTGCACGACGGCGTGCGGGTTGCCCATGTCGACGGTCATGGCCAGGCCGCCGTCGATGTCGGTCGCCTCGCCGACGCTGGCCGGTCCCATGTCGACGGTGACGTCGCCGGAGGCCGGCACGTCAACCTGCTTGACGCCGCCGCGGGTCGCCAGTCGTAGCTGCCCCGGAGCTACCAGGCCCTCGTGCACGAGGTAGCGGGCGTAGACGCGCACGCCGTTGCCGCACATCTCGGCGACCGAGCCGTCGGCGTTGCGGTAGTCCATGAAGTAGGCGGCCTGGTCGGCGTAGGGCGCGCCGTCCGGCTCGACGGCGCACGGCACCACGCGGAGCACGCCGTCGGCGCCGAGCCCAGCGCGCCGGTCGCAGATCCGGCGCACCAGGTGGGGGGTCAACTCCAGCGTCCCGTCCGGGTCCGGGACCACGACGAAGTCGTTCTCGGTTCCGTGCCCCTTGGTGTAGCGCAGGCCTGGGGTCACGAGCGGTGAGCCTAGCCGCGGACGGCGGACCGGAGCTGCGCGACGGCTACCCCGAGGCTGTCCTGTGGCGGCAGCCAGGTGATCCGGGGATCTCGGCGGAACCACGCCCGCTGCCGTCGGGCATAGCGCCGGGTGGCCACGACGGTCTGCTCGCGGGCGGCGCGCTCGTCGAGCTCACCGTCGAGCAGCGCGAGCACCTGCCCGTACCCCAGGGCGCGGCTCGCCGTGACCCCGTCCCGCACGCCGTGCACCTCGAGCCGGCGGACCTCCTCGACGAGCCCGTCCTCCCACATCCGGTCGACGCGCGCCTCGATCCGGTCGGCGAGGTCCGGCCGGTCCAGGCCCAGCCAGTACGTCGGGTACTGCGCGTCGTAGGACGTCATGCGACCGGGCACCGATCCGGTGAGCGCAAAGACCTCCAGGGCGCGTACGACGCGGCGGCCGTTGCCCGGCTCCATCCGGCCGGCGGCGGCAGCATCGAGCGCTGCCAACCGGGCGTGCATCTGCTCGGGACCGCCGCGTGCCAGCTCGACCTCGAGGGCCGCTCGCAGGTCCGGATCGGTGCCGGGAAACTCCAGCGCGTCCAGGGCCGCCCGCAGGTACAACCCGGAGCCACCGACCAGAATCGGTGTGATCCCCCCCGCGAGCAGGCCGTCGATGACCGTGCGGCACAGCTGCTGGTACGCCGCCGCGGTGGCCGTCATGGTGACGTCCCAGACGTCGAGCAGGTGATGCGGCAAGCCCTGGCGCTGCGCCTCGGGAAGCTTGGCGGTGCCGATGTCCATCCCGCGGTAGAGCTGCATCGAGTCCGCGTTGACGATCTCGCCACCCAGCGCCTGCGCCAGGGCCAGGCCGAGCTCGGACTTGCCCGCCGCGGTCGGGCCGACGACCGCGACGACCTGTGTCACGGACCCGGCAACCCGCGCATCGCTCACCCGCACCCGGCCGCTACCGGCGCGAGCACCGGGACGCCGAGACCCGGCATGCCAAGCGGCACACCGACAGTGGCCGTCGAGCGGCCGGCGTCCCACGCGTCGCCGGCGCTGGTCGGGCGGTGCGACAGCAGCGGCCCCTCGGCCAGCAGGTAGTGCGGGCCGGCGGCGGTGACGACCGTGGTCACGACATCCCCGGGACGTACGGCCGGAGCGGGTGCGAGGTGCACGAGGCGGTTGTCGCGCGCCCGGCCGGTCAGCCGCCCCGGGCCGTCCTTGCGCCCGGAGTCGCCGAGCAGCACCTCGACGGTGCGCCCGACCTGGGCGCGCATCCCGTCGTAGGTCATCCGGTCCTGGAGCTCGACGAGCCGTTCGTACCGTTCCTGCACCACGCTCTTGGGCAGCGGCGGGAGATCGGCAGCGGGTGTACCGGGCCGCGGGGAGTACTGGAAGGTGAATGCACCGGCGAAGCGGCCGGCCTGGACCACCCGCAGCGTGTCGGCGAAGTCGGCCTCGGTCTCGCCGGGGAAACCGACGATGATGTCGGTGGTGATCGCCGCGTCCGGGAGCTGCGCGCGCACTCGGTCCAGGATGCCAAGGAAGCGCTCAGAGCGGTAGGAGCGGCGCATCGCCTTGAGCACCGCGTCGGAGCCGGACTGCAGGGGCATGTGCAGGCTCGGGCACACCGCGGCGGTCTGCGCCATGGCGGTGATCACGTCGTCGGTGAAGTCCCGCGGGTGCGGGCTGGTGAAGCGCACCCGCTCCAGGCCGGTCGCGCCGACCGCACGGAGCAGGCGGGCGAACGCCGAGCGGTCGCCGAACGAGCGGCCGTAGCTGTTGACGTTCTGCCCGAGCAGCGTGACCTCGAGCACGCCCTGCGCGACGAGCACCTCGACCTCGCGGAGCACGTCCCCCGGTGGCCGGTCCTGCTCGGTACCGCGCAGCGAGGGCACGATGCAGAAGGTGCAGGTGTTGTCGCACCCGACGCTGATGCTCACCCAGGCGCTGTGGGCGCTCTCGCGCCGGGTCGGCAGCGTGCTGGGGAAGACCTCGAGCGACTCGCGCAGCTCGACCTGCGCCTGCTGCTCGATGCGCGCCCGCTCGAGCAGCACCGGCAGCGAGCCGATGTTGTGCGTACCGAACACGACATCGACGTACGGCGCCTTCTCGGCGATCAGGTGCTGGTCCTTCTGGGCCAGGCAGCCGCCGACCGCGATCTGCATTCCCGGGGTGCGGTCCTTGACCGGCTTGAGGTGGCCGAGGTTGCCGTACAGCCGATTGTCGGCGTTCTCGCGCACGGCGCAGGTGTTGAACACCACGACGTCCGCAGTGTCGCCGGGCGTTGCGGGGAGGTAGCCGGCGGCGTCCAGCAGACCGCTGATCCGCTCGCTGTCGTGCAGATTCATCTGGCAGCCGTAGGTGCGCACCTGGTAGGTGCGGGCGGGGACGCTCATAACGGGATCAGTCTAGGTGCGGTCGGCAGGAGCGACGCGGCGGTCTGGGGTCGTTTCCGAATGCCTTCGCACCGGAGCGTCCCGCGCGGGCAGCGGGGCGCGAGGCGGTGGGCGGTAGGCGTGGACGCGGGCGTGGGCGTGGGCGCTCGCTAGAGCGCGAGCACCGTCGCGAGGTCGCGGGCGGCCTGACCGCCTTGTTCGACGGCGATGTCGAGAGCGCGCGGCACGTCGAGGTCGTGCGAGAGGGCCGACAGCACCTCCTGCTGGGCCACCGCATCGGTGTGCGGCCGGCCCGCAGCCCGGTGCAAATCGTCCAACCGGGCCCCCGCGGCGTCGAGGCCGGCCTCGGTGTAGTCCCAGGGCATGTCGTAGCGGCGGTCGAGTAGCAGGGTACGGACGACAGCGCCGCTCGTCCGGGCGATGAGATCGCTGACGAACACCAGGTTGCCGGTCGACTTGGCCATCTTCTGGCCGTCGAGCTGCACCGTGCCCACGTGCAGCCAGGCCCGGGCGAAGGGCGCAACCCCGGTCGCCGCCTCTGCCTGCGCCGTCTCGAACGCGTGATGCGGGAAGCGCAGGTCAGCTCCCCCGGCATGCAGATCCACCGACGAGCCGTACGTCGACAGGGCCATCGCCGTGCACTCGGCGTGCCACCCGGGACGACCCGGTCCCCACGGGCTCGGCCAAGCCGGCTCGTCGTCGGTACTGGACTGCCACACCGCCTGGTCGAGCGGGTCGTCCTTGTCGGGATCGTCGAGGTGACCACCGTTGCCGGCGAGGGCCGCCAGAGCCTGCTGCCGGTCCAGGCCGGCGCGCTCGACCACCTGCGCGCCACGCATGTACACGCTGCCGCCCGAGGAGTACGCGACGCCGGCGTCCAGCAGCGCTCCGGCGAGCTCGACGACCTGCGGCACGTGGGAGTGCGCGCGGGGCTCGTGCGCGGGCCGGCGGACCGCCAGGGCGTCCATGTCGTGGTCGAAGTGGAACTGCTGCACGGCGGCAAACCGGTCGTACTGCGCGCCCACCCGGCTGGCCGCGTCGAACAGCACGTCATCGACGTCGGTCACGTTACGGCAGACCTCGACCTGGACGCCGAGCCGGCGCAGCAAGCGGTCGGCCGCATCCACCCACACGAACGTGGCGGCGTGGCCCAGGTGGGTCACGTCGTACGGCGTCACACCGCAGACGTAGATGCGCGCCCGCCCGACGACGGACAGCTGCGAACCCCCCAGGCGCAAGCGGTGCGGCGCAGGTTCGGTCACGCGAAGTCCTGAGCGGAGGCGGTCATGCCCCCCACCCTGCCACTGCGCCGAGGTCGTCCCGAACGTCGGCAGCCGGTCAGTCTTCCAGGGACTGCAGGGCGTCAAAGGCCAGGTCGATCTGCGCCCCCTGCTCGGCCAACGCCTCGCGCACGACCCGAAACGCGGTCCCGGCCGGGTAGCCCTTGCGGGCGAGCATCCCGGCCAGTCGGCGAACCTGGGCGTCGGGGGTAAGGCCCCGGGTGCCGGCGAGCCTGCGCTGGACCAGCGCGCGCGCGGTGGCCAGCTCCTGCTCGGGGTCCAGCTCCTCCAGGGCCGCCTGCGCGACCTCGCCGTCGACGCCCTTGCGGCGCAGCTCCTGGCTCAGCGCACGGGAGGCCAGGCCTCGCCCACGGTGCCTGCTGGTCACCCACATGGAGGCGAACAGCGCGTCGTCGATCATCCCGACCTCGGCGAACCGGCTCAGCACCTGCTCGGCGGCATCGTCCGGGACGCCCTTGTTGGCCAGCGCGGCTGCCAGCTCGGCGCGGGTCCGCGGCCCGCGCTCGAGCAGGCGCAGGCAGCTCGTCCGGGCGAAGCCCGCCGGGTCGGCCTCCATGTCGGCGGCGGTTGCCGCAGCTGACGCCGCCGCCCGGTCTGCAAAGGACAGCCGCTCCTGGCGTCCACCAGCGCCAGCGCCGGACCGGGGGGCACCAGGCTGGGCGGCACCGAAGCCGGCAGCCGGTCTAGGTCCCATGGTCAGACGTCGACCGGCACCGGTACAGGTACCGGCACCAGGAGCGGGGCCGGGCGGTCGGTCAACGCGTCGGCCTCACCGTCGGCCAGCACGCCGAGACCGAGCTTGTCCTTGATCCGTCGCTCGATGTCGTCGGCCAGGTCGGGATTGTCGCGCAGGAAGGCGCGGGCGTTCTCCTTGCCCTGCCCGAGCTGGTCGCCCTCGTAGGTGTACCAAGCGCCGGATTTGCGAACGATGCCGTGCTCGACCCCCATGTCGATGAGCGAGCCCTCACGGCTGATGCCCACGCCGTACACGATGTCGAACTCGGCCTGCTTGAACGGGGGCGCCATCTTGTTCTTGACGATCTTGGCGCGGGTCCGGTTGCCGACTGCCTCGGTGCCGTCCTTGAGCGTCTCGATCCGGCGCACGTCGATGCGGATGGAGGCGTAGAACTTCAGCGCCTTGCCCCCGGTCGTCGTCTCCGGCGAGCCGAACATCACGCCGATCTTCTCGCGCAGCTGGTTGATGAAGATGGCGGTGGTGCCGGTGTTGGACAGCGCACCTGTCATCTTGCGCAGCGCCTGACTCATGAGCCGGGCCTGCAGACCAACGTGGCTGTCACCCATCTCGCCCTCGATCTCCGCCCGCGGCACGAGGGCGGCGACCGAGTCGATCACGATGACGTCCAGGGCGCCGGAACGCACCAGCATGTCGGCGATCTCGAGCGCCTGCTCGCCGGTGTCGGGCTGGGAGACGAGCAGACCGTCGGTGTCGACGCCGAGCTTCTTCGCGTACTCCGGGTCCAGGGCGTGCTCGGCGTCGATGAACGCCGCGATCCCGCCGGCGGCCTGCGCATTGGCCACCGCGTGCAACGCGACCGTGGTCTTGCCGGAGGACTCCGGGCCGTAGATCTCCACGACGCGCCCGCGGGGCAGACCGCCGATGCCGAGGGCCACGTCGAGCGCGATGGAGCCGGTCGGGATGACTGCCGTCGGTGCGCGCACCTCGTCCCCGAGGCGCATGACCGAGCCCTTGCCGAAGCTCTTGTCGATCTGGGCGAGGGCCATCTCGAGGGCTTTCTCGCGGTCGGGTCCTGCCATGTCGTCTCCTGGGTGTCGTTGCGGCTGTCCGATCTGCGGTGAACGCTAGGAGCCGCCTACGACAAGAACCTGCCGCGGCGACGACCTGTGGACCACCCGGACTCCTGTGGACAATAGAGCGAACACCTGTTCGACGTGTGCGACACGCCGGGAGCGCGGTGGTGAGGTTCCGCGCCGACCGGGGCCCGGCGGCAGTGGTGAGCCGCACCGAGTGCGCCGTACCGGATTCCTCACCCGGCCCGACGCGGTACCGGCCGCGAGGGTCGGGAGCCGCCCCAGCGACAGCCCGGTCGCGGGGCGGAACCCGACCCTCGACCGGATGGGGGTACCCGGCGCGCGGCAACCGGGGTCGTGGCCAGCCCGTCAGTGCTCGGAGCCTGCGGCCCCGACCGCGTCGCAGACCGCACGCCAGATGAGCTTGACGTCGTCGCCGTCCTCGAGCGCCTGCGCGACGGTGCGGCCGGCCAGCGTCGAGAGCACCTGGTCGGCGGCATACGAGCGGGCGTAGACCGGTCCGAAGCGGCGGTCCATCCGGAACCAGAACTCGGTGAGACGCACCGGCTCAGCGTAGGTGGGCCGCGCCCTGGCCCACGAGCCGGCGCGGGCCGCTCTCGGGGTCGAGCTCGGGCGTCAGCAGGCGCACCCCGGCGTGCAGGACGGTGACCCCGTGCACGCCGACCAGCACGGGGTCCAGCAGCACCTCGGCCACCTCGGGAAGGTCCTCGGCCAGCCGGGCGACGCGGTGCAGGAGGTCGGCAAGTGCTGCCGTGTCCGTGCCCTCGAGCAGCGAGGAGCCGCGTACGGCCGCGATCAGGTCGGTGGCGTCGCGGTCGGTCAGCGGCAGGGTGCGGGTGACCGGGTCGACGAGCAGGTCGGCCGCCACGCCGCCGAGCCGCAGCGACAGCAGCGGGCCGACGGCGGGGTCCTGCACCAGGCGCACGACCGTCGAGACCCCCGGCGGGGACATCGGCTGCACGAGCAGGTCGGTCGGCCCGATGAGCGCCTGCACCGAGGCCCAGGCCTGCGCGAGCTCCTCGGCGTCGTCCAGCATCAGCCGTACGGCGCCGACGTCGACCCGGTTGCGCCAGCGCATGTCCGGGCTCTTCAGCGCGACCGGCCACCCCAGCCGGTTCGCGGCCGCGACACCCTGCTCGACGGTGGACATCCGCTCCGTCGGCCACGCGCGCAGTCCGAACGCCGCCATCAGGGTGGCCGCGCTGTCCGCCGGCAGCCACTGACCGTCGTGCGGGTTCGTGTCCACGAGCTCGTGCGCCGCAGGGATTGCGAGGTCCGACAGCACCGGCACCTCGCCCTGCGGCCGGGCGCGCCAGGCGGCGTACGAGGCGGCGCGGTCCAGCGCGAGCACCGCGGACTCAGGCGAGGCGTACGACGGGACGGAGCCCGGTCCGGGCGCCGACCCGGCCGGGCCGACGCCGAGTTCGCCAGGTACGCCGTCATGGCCGAGGAAGGAGGCCAGCACCGGCAGTTCGGAGCTGGTGGCGACGTCCAGGAGCGCTGCCGCCAGGGCTTGCTCGGCTGGGTGCGGCGTGACGAGGGCCAGCACGGCGTCGACGGCGCCGGAACGCGCGACCAGGCGCAGCGCCGTGGCGAAGTGGCCGGGGTCGGCGAGCGGCCCGAGGTCGACGGGGTTGGCGGTGTCGGTCGTGCCGACCAGGGCTCGTAGGGCGACCCGTACGTCCTCGGCCAGCTCGGGCACCGACAGACCGGCGGCCCGGCAGCTGTCGGAGGCGAGCGCAGCCAGCGCCGAGGAGGTGCCGACGATGCCGACGCGGCGACCGGCCGGCAACGGCTGCAGGACCAGCAGCTGCGCGACCTCGAACAGCTGGGCGAGCGTGTCGACGCGCACGACCCCCGCAGAGGCGAACAGCGCGTCGACGGCCGCGTCGCCGGCGCCACGGCCGCTCTTGAGGGCCACGACCGGCTTCGTCCGGCCGACCGCTCGGGCGATCCGCGCGAACTTGCGGGGGTTGCCGAACCCCTGCAGGTGCATGAGGACCACGTCGGTACGGGGGTCCTGCTGCCAGTACTGCAGCAGGTCGTTGCCCGACACGTCCGCCCGGTCCCCGATCGACACGAACGTGGACAGCCCGAGCGCGCGCCGGCCGACCTCGGCCAGCACCGTGCCGGCCAGCGCGCCGGACTGGCTGAAGACACCGACCCGGCCGGGTAGAGGCGACCCCGCGGCGAAGGTTGCGTGCAGGGACACGGCCGGGTCGGTGTTCAGCACGCCCATGGCGTTGGGGCCGATGAGCCGCATCCCGCCCGCCCTGGCTCGCCGCACCACCTCGGCCAGCCGCTCCCTGCCCTGCTCCCCCGCGTCGGCGAAGCCACCGGACACCACGACCAGGCCCCGTACGCGCTTGTCCGCGCAGGCCGCGACCACATCCGCCACCAGCGGCGCGGGCACGGCCACGACCGCGAGGTCGATGTCGTCCGGGACGTCGCGCACGTCGGCGTACGCCCGGACGCTGCCGACGTGCGGGGCCAACGGGTTGACGGGGTAGACCGGCCCCTCGAAGCCGTGGTCGAGCAGCGAGCGGAACACCTCGTGCCCTGCCGTGCCGCGCTCGCGGGAGGCCCCTACGACGGCGACTGCCTTGGGGGTCAGCAGCCGTGCGACGCTGCGTGCCTCGGCCCGGTGCTCCCGGGCGCGGGCCACCTCCAGCGACGCCGACGTCTGCCGGATCGGGTAGACCAGCTCGACGTAGCCGTCGGCCATGTGCCGCTCGATCGCGAACCCGGCCGAGCGGAAGACCTCGATCATCCGCCGGTTGCTCGGCAGCACGTTCGCGACGAAGCGGTCCACGTGCCGCTCGTTGGCCGCGGCCGCCAGGTGCTCGAGCAGCAGCGGCCCGAGACCCCTTCCCTGATGGGCGTCCTCGACGACGACGGCGACCTCGGCGTCGGTCGTCCCGGGGAGCTTGTCGTAGCGGACCACACCGACCATCTCGTCGCGCAGCAGCGCGACGACCGCCGCACGGTCGTCATGGTCCACCGTCGTGAAGCGCTCGACGTCTCGGGCGGGGAGCGTGCGCACCATGGAGAAAAAGCGCATGTACACGGTCTCCGGCGACAGCCGGGCATGCATCGCCCGCAGCCGGTCGGCATCCTGCGGCGTGATGGGCCGCAGGTGCACGACGCCGCCGTCGGCCAGCACCGCGTCGGCCTCCCAGTGGGCGGGATAGCTGCGGGCGGGCTCGTCGGGCGTCACGTGGTCATCCTCCCCGGTGATCAGTGCTCCCGGCGCCACTGCGGGGTCCAGGCATCCTCGCCGAGGTGCCAGCCGTCGGTGCGGTAGGCCGTCGCCTGCGCCCACGCCACCGTCGCCTCCTCGGCCCGCACCACCACCTCGTACGACGCGATGCGGCGACTGCGGGTGAGCTCGCGGGCGGTGGCGACCAGCGGGGCGCCGGGGAGCGACGCCGCCGCGTAGTGCAGCGACAGGCCCGTCGCCACCACCTGCCGTCCCCAGGAGTTGCAGGCGACCTCGAAGGCCATGTGGGTCAGGCAGGCGAGCACACCGCCGTGGACGGTGCCGCCGAGGTTGAGCAGCGAGGCGTCCGGCACGAGGGCGACGACGGCGGCGCCCTCACCCCAGCTCACCAGTTCCACCCCCAGCGTCGAGCGGAAGGGGCTGGCACGCAGTACCGCGTCGAGGGCTGTGCGTACGGGCGGGTCCACCTGTCCGACGCTACGGCCCGACGGGCGGGGCGGACCGCCGTCGGGAGAGGATTGCGGGGTGAGTGCCCTCGAGAGGTTCTCCCCGGCCACCCGGGCGTGGTTCACGGGGGCCTTTGCCGCGCCGACACCCGCCCAGGAGGGCGCGTGGTCGGCAATCAGCACCGGGGTCGACACCCTCGTCGTCGCACCGACCGGCTCGGGCAAGACGCTGTCGGCGTTCCTGTGGTCGCTGGACCGGCTCGCGAGCACCCCGGTGCCGGAGGAGCCGCGGCGGCGTTGCCGCGTCCTCTACGTCAGTCCGCTCAAGGCGCTCGCAGTCGATGTCGAGCGCAACCTGCGGGCACCGCTGACCGGCATCCGACAGGCCGCACAGCGCCTTGAGCTGCCGGTTCCCGACATCCGGGTAGGGACCCGCTCCGGGGACACCCCGGCCGACGAGCGGCGGGCCTTCAACAAGACCCCGCCGGACATCTTCATCACCACCCCCGAGTCGCTGTTCCTGGTCCTGACCAGTGCCGCCCGCGAGTCATTGCTCGGCATCGAGACCGTCATCCTCGATGAGGTCCACGCGGTGTCCGGCACGAAGCGCGGCGCCCACCTGGCCCTGACCCTGGAGCGGCTCGATGCCCTGCTGGAGCGGCCGGCACAGCGGATCGGGCTGTCCGCCACGGTCCGCCCGATCCTGGAGGTCGCACGGTTTCTCGGCGGCAGCCGCGAGGTCACGGTCGTCCAGCCCAAGAGCGCGAAGACCATCGAGGTCGAGGTCGTCGTCCCCGTCGAGGACATGTCACTGCTGGGTGAGCAGACCGGGCCCGTCCGCGGCGGTTCGGCGGCCGGCGCGGCGCCCACCGCGTCGATCTGGCCGGCGGTCGAGGAACGCATCGTCGACCTCATTGAGGGACACCGCTCGACCATCGTGTTCTGCAACAGCCGACGCCTGGCCGAGCGGCTGACCAGCCGGCTCAACGAGATCGCCACCGAACGGACCTACGGGACCCCGGAGGCGGAGCCGCAGGACCTGTCCCGGCCCGACGGGTCGTCCGGGGTGAAGCCCGGCGGGGTGTTTCCGGCCCAGATGATCGCCGCCAGCGGTCAGGGCAAGGGCGGTGCCCCATGGGGCAACGGCACCCCCGCGGGCGCTGAGGGCACCGTCGAGATCGCCCGTGCGCACCACGGGTCGGTGTCCCGCGAGCAGCGGTCCGAGATCGAGGAGGCGCTCAAGGCCGGCCGGCTGCCCGCAGTCGTGGCGACCAGCTCGCTGGAGCTCGGGATCGACATGGGAGCAGTTGATCTCGTCGTGCAGGTCGAGTCGCCGCCGTCGGTCGCGAGCGGCCTGCAGCGGGTCGGCCGGGCCGGCCACCAGGTCGGTGCGGTCAGCCGCGGGGTGATCCTGCCGAAGTACCGCGGCGACCTGGTGCAGTGCGCGGTCGTCGCCGAGCGCATGGTCGACGGCGCCATCGAGGAGACCACCTACCCGCGTAACCCGCTGGACGTGCTCGCCCAGCAGATCGTGGCGATGTGCGCCCTGGAGTCCTGGGACGTCGAGGACCTCGCCGCCCTCGTACGCCGCAGCGCGCCGTTCTCGACCCTGCCGCAGAGCGCGTACGAGGCGACCCTCGACATGCTGTCGGCCCGCTACCCCAGCGACGACTTCGCCGAGCTGCGGCCGCGCATCACCTGGGACCGCGTCACCGGCGTGCTGACCGGCCGGCCGGGCGCGCAACGGCTCGCGGTCACCAGCGGTGGCACGATCCCGGACCGCGGGATGTTCGGCGTGTTCCTGGTCGGTGAGCGCAAGAGCCGGGTCGGCGAGCTCGACGAGGAGATGGTCTACGAGTCGCGCGTCGGCGACGTCTTCCTGCTCGGCTCGTCGGCGTGGCGGATCGAAGACATCACCCACGACCAGGTGCTGGTCACGCCGGCCCCGGGCCAGCCGGGCCGGATGCCCTACTGGAAGGGCGACGCGCCGGGGCGCCCGATCGAGCTCGGACGGGCGCTGGGCGCGTTCCTGCGCGAGATCTCCGCGCTGTCAGCCGAAGACGCGCAGGAGCGGCTGCGCGACGGCGGCCTCGACGCCTGCGCCTCGCAGAACCTGCTCGCCTACCTCGCCGAGCAGCGGGAGGCCACCGGCGTCCTGCCGAACGACCGGACGATCCTGGTCGAGCGGTTCCGCGACGAGCTCGGTGACTGGCGCCTGGCGATCCACTCCCCCTTCGGCGCGCAGGTCAACGAGCCCTGGGCCCTCGCGCTGACGGCGCGACTGCGCGAGACCTACGGCGTGGATGTGCAGTCCATGCACGCCGACGACGGCATCGTGCTGCGGTTGCCCGAGACCGAGGACGCACCGGACGGCTCGGTCGCGGTGTTCGAGCCGGACGACATCGAGCCGGCCGTACAGCGCGAGGTGGGCGGCTCGGCCCTGTTCGCCAGCCGCTTCCGCGAGTGCGCCGCACGCGCCCTGCTGCTGCCTCGGCGCAACCCCACCCGTCGTACGCCGCTGTGGCAGCAGCGGCAGCGCTCGGCGCAGCTGCTGTCGGTGGCCTCGCAGTACGGCAGCTTCCCGGTCGTCCTGGAGACCATGCGGGAGGTCCTGCAGGACGTGTTCGACGTACCGGGGCTGGTCGGGCTGATGCGCGATGTCCAGGCCCGCCGGGTGAGGCTCGTCGAGGTCGAGACGACGCAGCCGTCGCCGTTTGCCCGGTCGCTGCTGTTCGGCTACATCGGCGCGTTCATGTACGAGGGCGACGCGCCCCTGGCTGAGCGGCGCGCACAAGCCCTGTCGCTCGACTCCGCCCTGCTGGCAGAGCTTCTCGGGCAAGCCGAGTTGCGCGAGTTGATCGACGCGGGGGCATTGGCGGAGGTCGAGGCCGAGGTGCAGCTGCTCACCGAGGAGCGGCGGGCGCGCGACGCCGAGGGGACTGCGGACCTGCTGCGGCGTCTGGGTGACCTGACGACCGACGAGGCCGTGTCGCGTGGCGCGACGCCCGCCTGGCTGGCCGAGCTCGAACAGGCCCGCCGGGCCATCCGGATCCGGGTCGCCGGCGAGCAGCGCTGGGCCGCGATCGAGGACTCGGGCCGCTTCCAGGACGCGCTCGGGACCGCCCTGCCGATCGGGGTCCCGGAGGCGTTCACCGAGCCGGTGCGCGACCCGCTCGGCGACCTCGTCTCGCGCTACGCCCGCACCCACGGGCCGTTCCATCCGGGCGGGGTCGCGACCCGGTTCGGTCTCGGGATCGCTGTCGTGGAAGCAGCTCTCGCGCGGCTGGCAGCCAGCGGTCGGGTGGTGCACGGCGAGTTCCGGCCCGGCGGGTCGGGCCTTGAGTGGTGCGACGCCGAGGTGCTGCGCTCCCTGCGCCGCCGGTCCCTGGCCAAGCTGCGCAAGGAGGTCGAGCCGGTCCCACCGGAGGCCCTCGCGCGCTTCCTGCCGCAGTGGCAGGGACTGGGCGTGGCCGGCGGCCGGGGGGCCGACGGACTGCTGCGTGCCGTGGAGCAGCTGCAGGGCGCTGTCGTCCCCGCGTCGGCGCTGGAGTCCCTGGTGCTGCCCTCCCGCGTCGCCGGGTACGGCCCGATGCTGCTGGACGAGCTGACCGCCGCCGGCGAGGTGCTGTGGGCAGGGCACGGGTCGCTGCCGGGCAACGATGGCTGGGTGTCGCTGCAGCTCGCGGACAGCGCGGACCTGCTGCTGCCCGAGCAGCTCGAGCACCCCGGGACCCCCCTGCACGTCGCCGTGCTCGAGGCCCTGGCCGGCGGCCAGGCGCTGTTCTTCCGCTCGTTGTCGGACCGGGTCTCCTCCCTGGACGACGTCGCCCTGCAGCAGGCAGTCTGGGACCTCGTGTGGTCCGGGCACCTCACCAACGACACGCTCTCGCCGCTGCGCGCCCTGCTCGGAGCGGGCCGCACGACGCACTCCGCCAAGCGCGCCCCGGCCCGTCAGCGCAGCCGGTACGGCCGCCCGGTCCTGCCCACGCGCACCGGACCGCCGACGACCGGAGGCCGCTGGTCCCTGCTCCCGGAGCGCGACCGCGACCCCACCCGGCGCACGCACGCGCTGGCCGAGGCCCTGCTCGACCGGTACGGGGTGGTGACCCGCGGGGCCGTCGTGGCCGAGCGGGCCCCTGGCGGGTTCTCGGCTGTCTACGGCGTGTTGAAGGCCTTCGAGGAGGCAGGGCGCGTTCGCCGCGGGTACTTCGTGGAGGGGCTCGGCGCGGCGCAGTTCGCCGCGCCGGGGGCAGTCGACCGGATGCGCGCGCTGGCCGCCGTACGGCCGGTGGAGGACGACCCGCTCTGGACGCCTCCGGTGCCCGGCGGTTGGGACACCGGCGGTCAGCGCAAGCGCCGGGACGACGCCCGCGCTGTCGTCGTCGCCGCGACCGACCCCGCGAACCCCTACGGCGCAGCGCTTCCGTGGCCGGTTCGCGACGACGCGACCGGCCACAAGCCGGCCCGCAAGGCCGGGGCGCTGGCCGTGCTGGTGGACGGTGCCTGCGTGCTCTACGTCGAGCGCGGCGGCAAGACGCTGCTGTCCTTCACTGAGGAGCCGGGCCGGCTGACACCCGCCGTCGACGCGCTGGCGCTGGCGGTCCGAGACGGTGCACTCGGCAAGCTGACCGTCGAGAAGGCCGACGGCGAAGCCGCTCTCACCTCCACGCTGGGTCTTGCCCTGGAGAACGCCGGCTTTCGGCCGACTCCCCGCGGACTACGCCTGCGCGCCTAGCGGAGCCCTTCCTACTGCGGGTGGCCGCTACGGGCACTCACCGGGTCGTCTGCCCGGCGAGCTCGCGGGCGAGTACGTCGCGGGCGGCGTTGACCCCGCACATCCCGTGGACGCCGCCGCCCGGCGGGGTGGACGACGAGCAGAGGTAGACCCCCGGGATCGCCGTGCGATAGCGCGACCACGCCGGCACGGGGCCGAGCACAGCCTGGTAGAGACCCGCCCGGCCGGCGTTGATGTCGCCTCCCACGTAGTTGCCGTCGTAGGCCTCGTACGCCGCGGCGGTACGCGTCGACCGCGCCGCGACGACGTCGCGAAAGCCCGGGGCGAAGCGCTCGAGCTGCCGCTCGATGGCGTCGGTGCGGTCCAGGGTCGAGCCGCTCGGCACGTGGCAGTAGGCCCAGAGCACCTGGCCACCGGCCGGCGCCCGGGTGGGGTCCACCGTGCTGGACTGCACGACCAGGACGTACGGCGCGTCGCTGTGCCGGCCGGCCTCGACCTCGGCCTCGCTGGCCTCGATCTCCTCCAGGGCTCCGCCGACGTGCAGCGTACCGGCCTGCCGGCAGGCCTCGTTCGTCCACGGCACCGGCTCGGTCAGGGCGTAGTCGACCTTGAACACCCCTGGCCCGTAGCGGAAGCGCTGCAGCGAGCGGCGGTATCCGGGCGGGATCCGATCGCCGCCGATCTCCAGGAGCTGCTTGGGCGTCACGTCCAGCAGCACGGCGCGGGCCGGGGGAAGCTGGTCCAGCGAGGTGATCCGGGCGTCGCAGACGACCTCGCCGCCGAGCTCGCCCAGCCGTCGTACCAGGGCGTCCATGAGCCGGCCGCTGCCGCCCTCCACGACCGGCCAGCCGCCGGCGTGCGCCGTCACCGCCAGCACGAGCGCGAACGCGGAGGTCAGCGGGGTGTCCAGGCGCCTGATCGAGTGGGCACCGACGCCGGACAGCAGTGCGCGGGCCGCGTCCTCCCGGAACAGCGTGCGGGCCAGCACACTGACGGGGAGCAGCCCGGGCAGGCCGAAGCGCGCGAGGGTGACCGGATGGCCGGGGACGTGGCGCAGGTCGCCGAGCACATCGGCCAGCAGGTCGTCGGCGCGGCCGACCAGCGGGCCCAGCAGGCGTCCCCAGGCGCGGCCGTCCCGCCCGAGCTCGGCGGCGGTCCGGGCCAGGTCCCGGTACGCCACCGCTGCCCTCCCGCCGTCGAGCGGCTGCGCATAGGAGATCTCCGGGACCCGCATCCGAACGCCAAGGGCCTCGAGGTCCAGCGACCGGAAGAACGGCGAGACCATCGCCAGGGCCTGCACGGCCGAGCAGACGTCGTGCAGGTGCCCGGGCAGGGTGAGCTCGGCGGTACGGCTGCCGCCACCGGGCTCGGCCGCCGCCTCGTAGACCCGAACCCGGTGGCCGGCCTCGGCCAGGGTCAACGCTGCGGCCAGCCCGTTGGGGCCGGAGCCCACGACCACCGCGTCGAGGTCAGGGGTCTTGGTTCCGGCACGATGAGCCGGAGTCGTCGTCGGAGGAGACCACCAGCGCGCCACGGTAGGCAGTCTCGCAGCCCCCTTTCACGCGGTACGACGACGCGCGGCACGTTCGCGCTGAGCCCAGTTGCGGGCAGCTCGTCGGTCGCTGTGCCCTGCCTCCGGAGCTGTGACACCTGTACGACACGCTGATCCTGTAGGGCAACGGCGGGCCGTCCATGGTCGACATGAAGGACGTCGAGCTGACCGACATGATGATGCGGGACCCGGCCGACGGAGTAGTTCAGCGGGTTCTTCGTCGGTAATGGGTTGTAGTCCCGGATGCCTACAACGGGGTCACCGGTGACGTAGGCGCCCTCTGCGTACGGGTCCTCACCCCGACTGCCCGCGAGCCCCAACCGAGAGGTGCCGAAGCGGGCCTCGACAACGCAAGACGGATCGGTACTCGGGAGCCGGGCATCCGCGGGAAGGTGCGCCCCGGCCCGGGGATGACGGGATACGTGCAACACAGGACATCCACCTGCTCGCCCGAGGCCGGCCCGGCATGCTCGACGACTGAGGGTCAGGCACCATTCAGGACAGGGTGGATGTCCTGTGTTGCAGGGGCCGACCGGTCGCCGGGCGGTCCGCGGGAGCCGAGCGGTCGGGTTACGGCGGCACCCGGTAGGCGTAGCCGTAGCAGCGTCCGAAGCCGAGCCGGGCGTAGAGCCGACCCGCCGGGTTCGCCGTCCCCACCTGCAGCCACAGCGCGCGGTCCCCCGCGACGTCCGCCGCCGCGCTCATCAGTGCCGACGCCAGGCCCCGGCCCCGGTACGCCGGCAGGGTCCCGACGTTCAACACCGCGACCAACCCAGGCGCGCCGGACAGCAGGGCGACCGCCCCTGGCTCACCGTCGGTTCGCGCGACGAGGAACAGCGGCTCGGGCATCCGGGCGAAAAGGCCACCCACGGTCGCGTCCAGGTCGTCCCTCGCGACCACGGCGGCATGGACCACGAGCCACGCGTCGTCCAGGGCGCCGACGCTCACGTCATACGCCGGGGCCGGCAGCCCCCGTCCGGGTGGCCGCAGCAGCACATCCGTTGGCTCCTCGAGGGTCCAGCCGCGCTCGTCCAACGCGGCGTCGAGGGGCGCCTGCTCGGCGTACGGCGTGACCTGGACGCTGAGCTCGTGCCCGTGCTGCTCGGCGAAGGCTCGGGCCCGGTCCAGGACCACGGGAAGCTCGGCCGGGTCGGCCCGACGCGGGGGCAGGACCGCGTTGATCCGGCGCCGCCCCACCCCGGGCGTGGCCCGTAGCAGCCAGCCGCCGACGTGTTCGGTGAGCGCGGGTGGCAGCGCGAGGACCGCGACCTGCTCGAGCGCCTCGACGTCGTCCACGGCAGGCAGGCTCCCAGATCGGCGCGGGCCACCAGAAGCGGTAACACTGGAGCCGTGCCCGAAGGTGACAGCGTGCGGAAGGCGGCGCAGCGCCTGTCGGCCGGCCTGGTGGGCCGCACGGTGACCCGCAGCGACTTCCGTGTCCCCCAGCACGCGACGGCCGACCTGCGCGGGCAGGGCATCACGGCGTTCGACTCCTACGGCAAGCACCTGCTGACCCGGTTCAGCGGGGGCCTGACCCTGCACACCCATTTCGAGATGGACGGCTCCTGGCAGCTGGTCGGCCCGGGCAAGGTGCTGCCGCGCACGTTCGACGAACAGATCCGGCTGGTCATGGTGACCGACGGCCCCACGGCGTACGCGCTGCGGATGCCAGTGGTGGAGCTGATCGAGACCGCCCGCGAGAGCGAGGTGATCGGCCACCTCGGCCCGGACCTCCTGGGTCCGTCCTGGGACGAGGACGAGGCCGTACGACGCCTGGCCGCCGACGCCGACCGCCCGGTCGTGGAAGCCCTGCTCGACCAACGCAACCTGGCCGGGATCGGCAACTTGTGGGCAGTCGAGACCTGCTACCTGCGGGGGATCTCGCCGTGGACACCGGTGCGGGACGTCGACCTGAGGGCGGCGGTCCGGCTGGCAAAGCGGATGATGACGCACTCGCTGGACCACCCCGGCCAGGTCACGACGGGCGACACCAGACGCGGCCGGACGCATTGGGTCTACGGCCGCGCCGAGCGCCCGTGCCGCCGCTGCGGCGCCCCCGTCGGCTTCCGGGACTCGGTGACCGGGGCGAATTGGCAGCGCGAGACCTGGTGGTGCCAGTCGTGCCAGCCAGGACCGGTGCCCCCCCTGGCCGATCGCCCGACCCGGCCGGGGCTGCGGCGCGGCGTCAACGAGGAGTCGTTCGGCTCGCGCACCAGGCGGCTGCAGGGGGGCCGCGGCTTTGCCCGAGGGTGACACGGTCTGGCTGGCCGCCAAGCGGATGCACGAGGCCCTGGGCGACCGGGTGCTGACCACCAGCGACTTCCGTGTCCCGGCCCTGGCCACCAGCGACCTGACCGGGCGCCGCGTGCTCGAGGTCGTGCCGCGTGGCAAGCACATGCTCACGCGGGTGGAGGGCGGCCTCACGCTGCACACGCACTTCCGGATGGACGGGACCTGGCACCTCTACCGGCCCGGCGACCGCTGGACCGGCGGCGCGCAGTGGCAGGTCCGCGTGGTCCTCGCCAACGCCGAGTGGGTTGCGGTCGGCTACCGCATGCCGGTGCTGGAGCTGCTGGCGACCGACCGTGAGGATGACGCCGTCGGGCACCTCGGGCCGGACGTGCTCGACGAGGCCTTCGATGCAGGCTCGGCCGTCGCGCGGCTGGCCGCCGACCCGGCGCGCGAGGTCGGGTTGGCACTGCTCGACCAGCGCCTCATCGCCGGGCTCGGCAACCTCTACCGCTGCGAGGTGCTGTTCCTGCAAGGTCTGTCGCCCTGGACAGCGGTGGCCGACGTCGCAGACCTGCCCGCGCTCGTGCGGCGCTCGCAACGCCTGCTGCTGGCCAACCGCGACCGCTGGGAGCAGTCCACGACCGGCTCCCTGCGGTACGGCGAGGACCTCTGGGTGTTCGAGCGGTCCGGCCGGCCGTGCCGCCGCTGCGGCAGCCGGATCGCCGCCGCCGAGCAGGGCCAGGCACCTCAGCAACGGCTGACCTACTGGTGCCCGCGCTGCCAGCCGGGCGCGTCCCCGGCCCCGCAACCGGCGCGCCGGGAGCGCCCCGTCGGCCGGACGACGTACCGCTCGTGATGGGCTGGCGCTCGTGATGAGCAGCCTGCTCCGGCTGCTTGGAGCCGGCTACGGCCCCCGCCCGGGCCGGCCGAGCGTGGCGTTCACCCACACCCGCACGTCGTACGGCCCCCGTCGGCGGCAGCGGGGCGTGTGGTGGATGCCGGACGGGCCAGCCCCGCTGCCCGTGGTCGTGCTGCTCCACGGCGGCTACTGGCGGCGTGGGTTCGACCACCACCTTGAGGACGCGATGGCCGTCGCACTGGTCGACCGCGGGTACGCCGTCTGGAACGTCGACTACCGGCCCAGCACGGCCCGCTGGCCAGCCACCCTCACCGACGCGGCGCTGGCGCTGGACGCGGTGGCCGACCAGCCGGGCGTCGCCGCGACACGGGTGGCGGTGGCCGGCCACTCCGCCGGCGGCCACCTCGCCCTGTGGCTCGTCTCGCGGGACCGGCTGCCGGTCGGCGCGGTGGGCGCCGACCCCGTCGTACGCCCCGTACTGGCCGTGGCCCAGGCTCCGGTCGCGGACCTCGTGGCAGGTGCCCGCGACGGGCTCGGCGGCGGCGCCGTGACCGCGCTGATCGGTGGTTCGCCGGAGCAGCACCCCTCGCGGTACGCCGTGGCCTCGCCGCAGGCCCTGCTGCCGCTGGCCGCCGCGCGGGTCGTACTCGTGCACGGCGACGCCGACGCGGTGGTCCCGCTGTCGCAGAGCCAGGGGTACGCCGCCGCCTCGGGCGCCGAGCTGGTGATCCTGGCGGGAGTAGGCCACTTCGAGCACCTCGACCCCCGCTCGAGCGCCGGACTGGCCCTGCTCGCCGCCCTCGCCGACCTGTGACCGACCAGGCTGCCGGGCGGCGTCGGTCCCTGCTCGCCACGTGGCCCGCCTGATCACTGCTCAACGTGTCTGATCACCTGTCAACGTGTCTGATCACGTGTCAGCTGCGTGCCAGCCCGTGAGCGTGCCCGGCGCCGGCTGATCGGCAAACGATCAGACACGCGCACGGTCGAAGGAGCCGGCCGGTACGCCGAGCCGGCCGCCGACTACTGAAGGGGCAGCGACTGGCCGCGCTCGGACTCCGGCCGCGGCCCGCGAAGGCGGCGGTCCGCCTCGGGGATCTGCAGGTCGTTGATGCTCGCCTCCCGGCGCGCCATCAGCCCGTCCTCGGCGAACTCCCAGTTCTCGTTGCCGTAGCTGCGCCACCAGGTGCCCGAGGCGTCGTGCCACTCGTACTGGAAGCGCACCGCGATCCGGTTGCCTGCGAAGGTCCACAGGTCCTTGCGCAGCACGTAGTCCAGCTCCCGCTCCCACTTGCGGGTCAGGAACGCCTCGATGGCCGCGCGCCCCTGGACGAACTCATCGCGGTTGCGCCACACCGAGTCCACCGTGTACGCGGCCGCAACCTTGGCCGGGTCGCGGGTGTTCCAGCCGTCCTCGGCGCCCTGCACCTTGGCCCGCGCTGTGGCCTCGTCGAAGGGAGGCAGCGGTGGCCTGGCCATCAAGCGCCCTCGGCTGGCTTGTCCAGCGACGGCGACGGCGACGGCGATGGCGACGCCGACCCCGACGCCGACCCCGACCCCGACCCCGACGCCGATTCCGACTGCGTCGGCGAGGACGAAGGCGTCCCGGTCGTGATCGCCGGACCGGTGGCCGGCCCAGACAGGCTGGCCCGGATCTGGTCCAACCTGGACTGCGCGGCGAAATCCATCGTGGACTTCTCGACCTCGAGCATGCGGCCCTCGACGCTGCTGCTGGCGAGCTCCGCGCCGCCGAGCGCCTTGGCGTAGCGCATCTCGATCTTGTCGCGCACGTCGTCCAGGGACGGGGTGTTGCCCGGCGCCGACAGCTCGGACATCGAGGTGAGGCTCTTGGTGACGGCCTCCTGCATCTTGGCCTGCTCCAGCTGGCTCATCAGCTGCGTGCGCTCGGCCAGCTTGCGCTGCACCACCATCGCGTTCGTCTCGACCGCCTGCTTGGCCTTCTGCGCCGCCTGCAGGGCCTGGTCGTGCATGCCCTTGAGGTCCTCCATGTTCTTCTCGCCGGACACGAGCTGGTTGGCGAAGGCCTGCGCGGTCTGGTCGTAGTCCGCCGCCTTGGTGGGGTCGCCGGCGGCCCGGGCCTGCTCGGACAGCACCAGCGCCTGGCGCGCCGAGCCCTGCAGCTTCTCGACCTCGCTCATCTGCCGGGCGAGCTTCATCTCCAGCTGCCGCTGGTTGCCGATGACGGCCGCGGCCTGCTGCGTGAGCGCCTGGTGCTGGCGTTGGGCGTCTTCGATGGCCTGCTGGATCTGGATCTTGGGATCGGCCTTCTCGTCGATCTTGGCGCCGAAGGCAGCCATGGTGTACTTCCAGCCCTTGATGAAGGGGTTGGCCATTGGGACTCCTCGGGTGATCTGCGGCAGGGTCAGCCGGCCACATTCTGTCACCCGACGCCCTGCCCGGCCCTTGACCCGGCGCTGACCCCCGTCTGCCTACCCTGGTGTCCTGTCGTCCTCGTGCGCGAATCCCCTCCCGCACGAGCCACCGCTGTCGATGTCCGAGGTCCTGTGCCCCCCCGCGCCCGTTCCCTGACCGCCCTGCTCGCACTCGCCCTGGCGGGCGCCTGCAGCAGTTCCACGGCCCCCTCGGCTGCCCGGCCGACGCAGAGCCCTCCCTCGGCGTCGTCGAGCGCCGCGCCCGCAGCGGCCGCCGCCCCGTCGCCGGCTGCCTCCGGCGCCCCTGCCGCGTCGACGGACCTCTACGCCGCCGACCACCCCGGCCTGCTCTCCCGAGAGGCGCAGCAGGCCAAGCCGCTCATCTACGTCCCCGACGACGACGACGCCACCGTGCACGTCATCGACCCGGCGACCTTCAAGGTCCTGCGCGTCGAGAAGGTCGGGCGGCTTCCGCAGCACGTCACCCCGTCGTACGACCTGAAGACGCTCTGGGTGGACAACGACATGGGCAACAGCCTCACCCCGATCAAACCGCGCACCGGCACCTTCGGGAAGCCGGTGCCGGTCAGCGACCCGTACAACCTGTACTTCACCGCCGACGGCCGACACGCGGTCGTCGTCGCCGAGGCGCTCGGGCGACTGGACTTCCGCGACCCGCACACGATGGCGCTGCAGCACTCGCTGCACGTCCCGTGCAGCGGCATCGATCATGCCGACTTCTCCCCGGACGGGACGCAGGCGTTGTTCTCGTGCGAGTTCAGCGGCCAGATGCTGCTGGTCGACATGGCCCACCAGAAGGTGCTGAAGACCCTCGAACTGCCGAAGGAGGGTGGCAGCCGGCCGAAGCCGCAGGACGTGAAGCTCAGCCCGGACGGCTCGACCTACTACGTCGCCGACGAGAACAGCAACGGCGTCTACCTCATCGACGCCAAGACCATCACCGTGCGCCGCTTCCTCCCCACCGGCCTCGGAGCCCACGGGCTCTACGTCAGCCGGGACAGCAAGGACCTCTACATCTCCAACCGCAAGGGTGCATCGGTGTCGGTCCTGTCGTTTGCGACTGGCGCGGTCCGCGCGATCTGGCCGATCCCGGGTGGCTCCCCGGACATGGGCGGCGTCTCGGCGGACGGCAAGGTGCTCTGGCTCTCTGGCCGCTACACCCGCGAGGTCTACGCGATCCGCGTCTCCGACGGCCACCTGCTGGCCCGCATCCCGGTGGGTGGCTCGCCGCACGGCCTGTGCGTCTGGCCGCAGCCGGGCCGGTACTCGCTGGGCCACACCGGCGTCCTGCGGTGAGGCGCGCAGCCGTCCTCGCGCTCCTGCTTGTGGCCGCCTGCAGCTCCCCGTCCGCCGCACCGCCCCGCCGTACGACGGGAGCGGCGAGCAGTCCGGCCGCGGGGCAGCCAGGGTCGGCGGGGCCTCCGGGGTCACCGGGGGCCCCGCCGAGCCGCCATGCGCCGGTGTGGACCTCGGGCGCACCCCTGCCGCAGGCGGTCAGCGAGGTCGGCGTCGCGGTGCTCGGGACGGAGATCCACCTGTTGGGAGGCTATGTCAACGGTCACCCGCGATCGACGACCCACCTCGTGCTCGACACGACGACGGGGCGCTGGCGTTCGGCCGCCCCGCTGCCGACGCCGGTGGACCACGTGGGCGCGGTCGGTCTGGCCGGCCGCGTCTACGCGGTCGGCGGGTACGGCCAGGGCTCCGGCGGAACCGTCACGGTCTCGGCCTACGACCCGGCCAGCGACCGCTGGACACCGCGTGCGTCCCTGCCGGATCGGCGGACGGCGGGCGTCGCGGTCGTGCTCGGGGACCGGCTGCACTATGTGGGCGGCAAGAGCAACGGGCAGGACACCGCCGAGCACGACGTCTACGACCCCGCGACCGACCGCTGGTCGACCGCCGCCCCCGTGCCGACCCCACGCGACCACGCCGCGGCGGCCGTCGTGGATGGCCGCCTGTACGTCGCCGGTGGGCGCCCCGGCGCGCTGCAGAACCTGGAGTCCTATGACCCCGCGACCGCCCGCTGGACCACCCTGCCCCCACTGCCCTCGGGCCGGTCCTCCTTCGCGGGCGCGGCCCTGTCCGGTCGCTTCGTCGTCCTGGGCGGTGAGGACGCTGCCGAGACCCGGGTCGACACCGAGGTCGACGCGTACGACCCGGCCGCGCGGTCCTGGTCCCGGCTGCCCGACCTGCCGGCGGGCCGGCAAGGCACCGGCGCCGCCGTCGTCGGCGGAACGCTCTACCTGCCCGGCGGCGCGCCCGTCGCCGGCGGCTCCCGCCAGAGCGACACGTTGCTGCGCTTCGGCTGAATCGGCCCAGGCCGTACCGGGCAGGCGGCGCTCGGGGCATACCGCCGGGTCAGGGGTTGCTGGGCGGTCAGAACTGCCGGGCGGTCAGAGCTGCTGGGCCTGCAGGGCGCGGACCCGCGCATCGAGCGCGGCCAGGCCGGCCAGGACCTGGTCGAGCTCCTCGCCCAGCTGGTCCTGGGCCCGCTCCTCCTCCCCCTCGGCCTTCTCGACCGCGGCCACGACCCGGGTCGCGGCCGCCTCGGTGCTCTGCCTGAGCAGCCACGCCGCCAGCCCGGCGGTCAGCACGCCCAGCAGGGCGATACCGACGAACATCACGACGACAGCCACCAGCCGGCCGGCCGTCGTGACCGGGTAGCGGTCGCCGTACCCGACCGTGGTGATGGTCGAGCAGGCCCACCAGAGCGCGTCGCCGAAGCTGGTGATGTTGGCGTCCGGCGCCTCCCGCTCGGCGTCCAGGACCGCAGCGGCACCGAGGTAGACGACCAGGCCCGCGGTGGCGGCGACGACCAGGCTCGTGTCGGCGACCAGGTTCCGGACAGATCTGCGCGCGATGAGGTTCCCGAGGCTGAGCAGGCGCAGGATCCGCAGCGGGCGCAGCGCCGGCAGCGCGACCAGGGCGAGGTCGGGCAGGTGCGTACGCACGAATCGCCACCGGCTCGGCGCGAGAGAGAGGCGGACCAGGTAGTCGCCCAGGAACACGAGCCAGATGGTGAGGTCCGCCGCGTCCACCGCGAGCTTCGCCGCCCCCGTCAGGTGCGGGTCGATGACCGGGAGGGTGAGGACCAGGACGAAGGCCAGGGCCGCCAGCGCGAGCGGCCTCGCCGTGCGGGACTCCCAGGCGCGAAGGGCACGTCCGTCCCGGGTTCGGGAGACCACGTCGTCCATGCCGCCAGTGTGCCGCGCTTGGGCCGCAGGCCCGCGGAAATGGTCCGAACGGGTGGTACGCCGGCCTCCGCTCGACAGAGGCAGTGCGCCTCGCTCAAGGGACAGGGCTGGTGGTCCGAGAACTGCTCCACAGCCACTTCCCCTTCGAGGACGGACCCACCATGAACAACGTCACCCGCTTCGCTGCCCTCGCCACGCTCACCGGCCTCGCGGTCATGCCCGCGACTGCGGCCTTCGCCGCCCAGGGTGCCGGGCACCACCACGTCCGTCCGGTGAAGGCCGCGGCCCACGGGCACGGCAGGCCCGCAGTTCGTCACTTCTACGCCGCCGGGGTCGTGACGGCGACCTCCGGAAGCGCCTCCGACGCAACGGGCGAGACTGTCACGATCACCCGGCACGAGGGCAGGAAGGTCGTGAGCTGGACAGTCGGCGTGACCGCCAAGACGCTCGTCCGCAAGGGCGACAAGCCGGCAAGCGCAGCCGATGTCGCCAGGGGCAGCCACGTCGCGGCCAAGGGTGACGTCGTGGCCGGGGCCCTCACTGCCAGCCGGATGAACATCGCCCCCGCCCAGAGCGAGTCCACCGGCTGACGATCCGGCGATCTGGTCAGGCGCGGCGGCGCCGGTAGAGCAAGCCGGTGCTCAGCAAAGCCAGCAGTCCCACGGCCGACACGGCGCCGTTCAGACCAGTCGCGGCCAGGCTGCGACTGTCCGAGGCGTTGTTGACCGCGCCGGACCCGGTGCCAGTCGTCTCCGTAATACTGGATCCGCTCGTCGTGCCAGCGGCGGTACCGCCGGTCGTACCGGAGCCGGTGGGGCTAGCGGCAGTTGTGGCGGACGCTGTCCGCGCGGAGCGCGGCGCGAGCTGCGAGCAGCTGTTGACGACGTCGCCGGAGTTGGGCTTGGCGACGCTCTGACTGGTCGGCGGCGCCGTGCCCCGCTCGACCCAGAGCTCGAGGTCGGCGAAGGCGCTGCGGTAGCACGGCAGGATCGGGCGCAGCTGGTTCGGGAAGGCGTCGTAGCGCCCGTCGACGTGGTTGCCGGCCTGGATGACGTAGT
>JAABUT010000598.1_pt1 | contig 54387 bp, 48 predicted proteins | sample 5559281 | NCBI WGS metagenome assembly JAABUT01 (sample SAMN10711880, study PRJNA513359) | rock metagenome | isolation source: Antarctica rocks | place: Antarctica: Victoria Land, Ricker Hills nord | collected 2016-01-04
ACGAACAGGTAGGCTAGGCCGAAGTCGTCCTGGAGATCGGCCAGGAGGTTCAGCACCTGGGCGCGGATCGATACGTCGAGCGCCGACACGGGCTCGTCCAGCACCAGGATCTTGGGCCGCAGCATCAGCGCGCGCGCGATGGCGATGCGCTGGCGTTGGCCACCCGAGAACATGTGGGGGTAGCGGGCCGCGAACTCGGGCCGCAGGCCCACGCGCTGCATGGCGGCCCGCACTTGCTCCTTGCGCTCCGCCGGGGGAACGCCCGTGTTGACGATCAGCGGCTCCTCCAGCGTGGCCCCGACGGTCTGGCGCGGGTTCAGCGATCCATACGGGTTCTGGAACACCATCTGGATGTCGCGGCGGAGCTGCTTCCTCAGCGCAGCATCGGCCCCGGCCACGTCGGCCCCCTCGATCGACAGCGTGCCGGCCGTGGGGGGCTCGATCAGGGTGAGGATACGGCTCAGGGTGGACTTGCCCGACCCCGACTCGCCCACCACGGCCAGGGTCTCGCCCGGTGCGAGCGAGAAACTCACGCCGGCCAGCGCCTTCACGGTCGCGACCTTGCCGAAGAGGCCGCGCTTGACCTGGTATTCGCGATGGAGGTCGCGGGCTTCGAGCACCGCGCGGGGCGCGTCTCCGCCCCGCGTCATGCCGGCACCCCCGGGGTGGCCGGCTCCGCCGGCGTCGCGGGCACGCGCCCCGCCGGCGCCCCGAGGGCGTCGAGCCGGGGCGCCGTCGGATGGCCATGCACCAGCGGGATGTGGCACAGGGCGCGGCCGAGCGCCTCGTCGGCCGGCGTCGGGGCGAACTCCCGGCAGAGGTCGAACGCGAAGGCGCAGCGCGGCGAGAACACGCAGGCCTCGGGGCGGTCGTACTGGCCCGGCACGACGCCGGGAATCGCGGGCAGTCGCCGCGCCGTGGCGCGCTCCGGCAGGGCCGCCAGCAGGGCCTCGGTGTAGGGGTGGTGGCGATCGGCGAAGAGGGCCTCGGTGTCGTTGGTCTCGACGAGGCGGCCGGCATATTGCACGAGCACCCGATGCGCCACCTCGGCCACCACCCCCATGTCATGGGTGATCAGCACGAGCCCGAGGCCGGTCTCGCGCTGCAGATCGGCCAAGAGGTCGAGGATCTGGGCCTGGATGGTGACGTCGAGCGCGGTCGTGGGTTCGTCGGCGATGAGCAGTTTCGGATTGCAGGAGATCGCCATGGCGATCATCACGCGCTGGCTCATGCCGCCCGAGAGCTGGTGCGGATAGGCCCTGAGCCGCCGCTCGGGTTCGGGGATGCCGACCTTGGCCAGGAGTTCCACAGCGCGGGACTGGCGTGCCGCGCGATCGAGCTCGGTATGGGCCTTCAGCATCTCGCGGATCTGGAACCCGACCGTGAAGCAGGGGTTCAGCGACGACATCGGCTCCTGGAAGATCATGGCGATGTCGCGGCCCACGATCTTTCGGCGTGCCTTCGATGACAGCCCGCGGAGGTCGAGCCCGGCGAAGTCCATGCGGTCGGCCGTGACGGTCGCGGTCCAGGGCAGCAGCCCCATGATGGCCAGCATGGCGACCGACTTGCCGGAGCCCGACTCGCCGACGATCGAGACGATCTCGCGGCTCCCCACCCGAATGTCGACGCCGTCCACCGCCGTGAAGGCTCCGCCCCGGGTCGCGAAGGTCACGCTGAGGTTGCGGATGTCGAGAAGGGGCATCAGCTCCGCCGCATCTTGGGGTCGAGCGCATCGCGCAGGCCGTCGCCCGCGAGATTAATGCTGACCACGGTGAGCAGGATGGCCAGGCCCGGCAGGGTGACGATCCAGGGGTCGGAGCGGATGAACTGGCGCGCGTCGGCCAGCATGGCGCCCCATTCGGGCGTCGGCGGCTGCGCACCGAGGCCCAGGAAGCCGAGCGCGGCGGCCTCCAGGATCGCGTCCGATACGCCGAGCGCCGCCTGCACGATGAGCGGCGCCAGGCAGTTCGGCAGCACGGTCACGAAGGCGAGCCGCAGCCCGCGCACGCCCGAGACCCGGGCCGCCATCACATAATCCTTGTCGAGTTCTCCCATGGCCGAGGCCCGCACCAGGCGCACGAAGCGCGGCAGGAACACGATCGTGATGGCGATGATGGTGTTGACGAGGCTGGGCCCGAGGATCGCGACCGCCAGGATGGCCAGCACCAGGCTCGGCACCGCCATGATCACGTCCATGATGCGCGTGACCACCACGTCGACGATGCCGTTGAAGGCCGCAGCCAGGCCCAGCACTACGCCGAGGCCGAACGACACGGCCATCACGGAGAAGCCGATCAACAGCGACACACGCGCCCCGTAGATGAGGCGGGACAGCTGGTCCCGGCCCGAGCCGTCCGTGCCGAGCGGGAAGCGCCAGGTTCCGCCGTCCCACACCGGTGGCGCCATCACGGCCTCGCGGAACTGCTCCAACGGCGAATGCGGCGCCAGGAGGGGCGCGAAAACCGCCACCACCAGGATCAGCAACGCCACTGCGGCCCCGGCGACGGCGCCCCGGTTCTCGCGAAACGCGGACCACAGGGCGGAGGTCCCCGAGGGCGGGCTCCTGAAGTCCGGCTGTTCGGCCAGGGTGACGAGCGTGTCAGCGGCCATGGCGGATCCGCGGGTTGATGACCCCGTAGACGAGGTCGACCAGCAGGTTGACCAGGATGACGATGGCCGAGATCAGGATGATGCCTCCCTGCAGCGCCGGATAGTCGCGCCGCGAGATGGAATCGATCAGCCATTTGCCGACGCCGGGCCAGGAGAAGATGGTCTCGGTCAGCACGGCGCCGGCCAGCAGCGTGCCGGTCATCAATCCGATCACGGTGACGACCGGGATCAGGGCGTTGCGCAACGCGTGCAGGCCGACGACCCGGAACGGCGACAATCCCTTGGCGCGCGCCGTGCGGACGTAATCCTCGCTCAGGACTTCGAGCATGGACGAACGGGTCATGCGGGCGATCACGGCGAGCGGAATGGTGCCGAGCACGATGGCGGGCAGCATGAGGTGGTGCAGCGCGTCGAGGAAGGCGCCGGGCTCGTCGGACAGCAGCGCGTCGATCAGCATGAAACCCGTGGGGGAGTCGTAGTCGAATTTGATGAAGTCGAGCCGGCCCGCCACGGGCGCCAGGTGCCAACGCTCCGCCACCAGCATGATGAGCAGCAGGCCCCACCAGAAGATCGGCATGGAATAGCCCGTGACCGACAGGCCCATGAGCCCCTGGTCGAAGACGCTGCCGCGCTTCACGGCCGCCACGACCCCCATGGGAATGCCGAACAGGATCGCCAGCGCCATGGCGCAGAACGACAGTTCGAGGGTCGCCGGGAACAGGGTGAGGAACTCGGTCATCACATGGCCGCTGGTGACGATGGACGTGCCGAAGTCGCCGTGCAGCAGCTGCCAGAGATAATCGAGGAACTGCTTCCACACCGGCTGGTCGAGCCCGAGTTCGTGCCGGAACATGGCGAGCCGTTCGGGCGATATGCCGTGTTCGCCGACCCTGACCTCCACGGGATCGCCCGGCACGAGCCGGATCGCCGCGAAGACCAGGAAGATCAAAGCCACGAAGGTCGGGACGGTGAGGAGCAGACGTCTGACGAGGAAGCGGATCATGGTCAAGATGCCCGATGCAGGGCGGCTTGGATGAGGTAGCAATCCCGCACGAAGGCACTCACGTCGATGCGTGTCGACTCGAACCTGCCATGCGCAACCTGATTGCGCAGGCTGTAGTGCGCTAACGCGAGGGCGAAGGGGCTGCCGCGGCCCTCCGACTGGTCGAGAACAAGTCTCGCACGATTCTCGAACGACAGACCGGAGAGCCGATTATCTTCAGGGTTGTAGAGATCCCAGGCACGCCGAACTTTCCAATCACGATCGGCCCGCCTCCGTCTGATCGCTTCGCGGCACCTCTCATCGATCGCGAGTTCCAGTTGGCCCCAACCCAGCAGGAAATAGGCTTGATCGTTCAGCTTTTGACGCAGTTCGCTGCTGGCGAGGGTCCGTCCCTGGGCACCTACCATCTCCGCGTCGAGCGATCCTTCGACGCGGAGATAAGCATCGACGATCAGACCAATCGATTTCACGCCAGCACGCGAGCGAACCAAGAACGGGAAAGGTCTTCCCGGCTCTGCCGCGTCAAAAACGGCGCAACTGTCCAGTGCGGCGGATCCAAATTCTCCGCAGCATCGATGATGACGTATCGATCGCTGGCGCGAAGGAGATCAACCCGACCATTTGCGCCGACGATCCAAAGACCTCGCGGCTGGACCGTTGCGCCCAGCGCACCATCGCATATCAGCCGAAGCTCCGGCAATTGCCGCTCTGCCACGCCGAACTTCTGCATCAGAGGTTCGTCCATGCGGATATCACGCCGACTCTCGGCCGACCACCCGGCCGGAAGCCAAGCCTCAAGCGTCGTATAGAGCTCTTGCAGACGCCTCTCCCAATCGAGCACGCGCCGCTCCACGTGGGCCCGATCGATCTGGTCCTCGAACTCGGTCAGTTCTTCCAAGACGTTCATGAGGCACCTCCGAACGCGCAGCGGTGCCGGGCTCACGCATCCCGGCCGCCGCGCCTTCTCACTTCAGGTCGACGCCCTCGAACTGGTGGCGGTTGAGCGGGCTCATCTTGTAGCCGACGACGTTCTTGCTGAGCGGCTCGTAAACGACCGAGTGAGCGATCGTCATCATCGGCTCCTGATCGTGCTGGATCACCTGCATGTCGCCGTAGAGCTTCTGTCGCCCGGCCTGGTCGGCAATCTGCCTCGCTCTGGACAGGTCGGCGTCGTAGGTCGCATCGCACCACTTCGTGGCGTTGCTGGCGCCGGGCTTGCCGCCCGGGCAGCCGAGCAGGAAGAAGAAGTTGTCCGGATCGCCGTTGTCGCCCGTCCAGCCATAGAGCGCCATCGTGGCTTCGCCGTTGCCCAGGCGCTTGCGGTATTCGCCCCATTCGTAGGTCACGAGTTTGGCGTTGACCCCCACCTTGCCGAGATCCGACTGCATCATCTCGGCAATGCGCTTGGCATCCGGGTTGTAGGGACGCTGCACCGGCATGTACCACAGATCGACATCGATCGGGCCCTTGACGCCGGCATCGGCCAGCATGGCCTTGGCCTTCTCGGGGTCGTAGGCGTAATCCGTGACGGCGTCGTCATAGGCCCACAGCGTCGGCGGGATCAGGTTCTTGGCCGGCTGGCCGGCGCCGAGATAGACGTTCTTGATGATCGACGCCTTGTCGATCGCCATGCTGAGTGCCTGGCGCACCTCCTTCTTGTCGAAGGGCGGCTTCATGGCGTTGAACGCCAGGTAGCCGATGTTCAGGCCCGGCTGCGACATGACATTGATCTGCGGGTCCTTCTGCATTTCGGCGAGGTCCGTGGGGCGCGGATAGGGAGCGTCCTGGCATTCGCCGGTTTTCAGCTTGGAAAAGCGCGCGGTCGCGTCGGGCGTGATGGCGTAGACGAGTTCGTCCAGCAGCGGCTTGCCGCCCCAGTAAGCCGGGTTGGCCTTGAAGCGGATCACCGCGTCCTTCTGGTAGGACTGGAAGATGAAAGGACCCGTGCCGACCGGAACCTGATCGAATTGTTCGGGCGTCTTGGCCTTCATCATGGTGTCGGCGAATTCCGCCGACTGGATCGTGGCGAAGTCCATGGCGAGATTGGCCAGGATCGCGACGTTGGGCTCGGACAGGGTCATGACGATCGTGTAATCGTCTTTCTTGACGAGGCTCTTGACGAGCTTCGGCATGTCCATATCGCTGTAGTAGTCGTACTTGCCGCCAGAGACCTTGTTGTAGGGGTTGGCTGGGTCGTATTGCCGCTCAAACGAGAACAGAACGTCGTCGGCATTGAAGTCCCGCGTCGGCTTGAATCCCTTCGTGGCGCCGAATTTGACACCATGGCGCAGGTGGAACGTGAAGGTGAGGCCATCGGGACTGATATCCCACCTCTCGGCCAGCCCCGGCTTCACGTTGGTGGTGCCGCGCTCGAATTCGACCAGTTGATCGTAGACCGGGCGGGCCGCGTCGAGGCTGGTACCGGTCGTGTTCAGAGCCGGGGTGAAGTTCTCGGGCGAGCCCTCGGCGCAATAGACGAATGTCTTGGCCGATGCGGCCGTGCCGCACACCATCAGGACCGCAAGTCCCCAACCCACCGCACGATACGTCGTCATCCCGTCGTTCCTTCGAAAACAGCAGAACGGCCCTTACGGCCGCGGGCTCGCGGGGTCCCACCCGTCTCGCGACGTGGGTCCCCGGCAAGCGAGCATCCAACGGGTTTTCCCTTCGCCATGCAAACGGATTCGGATCTCGACCGAGACGCCCACCAGCGATGTCGTGTGTGTTGGGCAAGGGTCGCCCTGCCTGCCGGAACAGCCCGCATCGCTCGAGAGGCAAAGGCGAACATACCGGATATAAGGACTTCCTTATATCTTTATTGCCGTGTCCCAATCCGGGTGCTAGACCCCAGGATCATCTCGGTCCGACAGGGAACGCCGTCCATGACCCACGACAGCAGCTACTCCGACTCCGCCGTCGCCGATATCGCCCTCGCCGGCTGGGGCCGCAAGGAGATCGCCATCGCCGAAACCGAGATGCCCGGCCTGATGGCGGTGCGCTCGGAATATGGTGCCGCGCAGCCGCTCAAGGGAGCCCGGATCGCAGGTTCGCTTCATATGACGATCCAGACGGCCGTGCTGATCGAGACCTTGAAGGCGCTCGGTGCCGACGTCCGCTGGGCCTCGTGCAACATCTACTCGACCCAGGACCACGCAGCGGCCGCCATCGCGGTCACCGGCACGCCAGTCTTCGCCATCAAGGGCGAGAGCCTCGTCGACTACTGGGACTACACGCACCGCATCTTCGAATGGGCCGACGGGGGCACGCCCAACATGATCCTGGACGATGGCGGCGATGCCACGCTGCTGATCCACCTCGGCATCCGGGCCGAGGGCGGCGATACGGCCTTCCTCGAGACCGCCTCCAACGAGGAGGAGGAGGTTCTCTACGCGGCGATCAAGAAGCGCTTGGCGTCCGACCATGGCTGGTATGGCCGCGTCGGCAAAACCATCAAGGGCGTGACCGAAGAGACCACCACGGGCGTGCATCGGCTCTACAACATGGCCAAGGAGGGCAAGCTCCTGTTCCCGGCCATCAACGTCAATGATTCGGTCACCAAGTCGAAGTTCGACAATCTCTACGGTTGCCGCGAGTCGCTGGTCGACGGCATCCGCCGCGGGACCGACGTGATGATGGCCGGCAAGGTCGCCATGATCGCCGGCTTCGGCGATGTCGGCAAGGGCTCGGCCGCCTCGCTGCGCAACGCCGGCTGCCGCGTCATGGTGTCCGAGATCGACCCGATCTGTGCGCTCCAGGCCGCCATGGAGGGTTACGAGGTCACCACCATGGAGGATGCAGCGCCCCGTGCCGACATCTTCGTGACCGCCACCGGCAACGTCGACGTCATCACGCTCGACCATATGCGGGCCATGAAGGACCGCGCGATCGTGTGCAACATCGGCCATTTCGATTCCGAGATCCAGGTCGCGGGCTTGAAGAACCTTCGCTGGCACAACGTCAAGCCGCAGGTCGACGAGGTCGAGTTCGCCGACCAGAAACGCATCATCCTCCTGTCCGAAGGCCGTCTCGTGAACCTCGGCAACGCGACCGGCCACCCGTCCTTCGTGATGTCGGCGTCCTTCACCAATCAGACGCTGGCCCAGATCGAGCTTTGGACGAAGCCCGGCCAGTACGACAAGAAGGTTTACGTGCTGCCCAAGACCCTCGACGAGAAGGTCGCATCGCTGCATCTCGACAAGATCGGGGTGAAGCTCACCAAGCTGACGCCGCCCCAGGCGAGCTACCTCGGCCTCGCCGTAGAAGGTCCGTACAAGGCCGATCACTACCGCTACTGAACCTCGCGAGGCCGCCCGCCGGCCCGCGACCCTCACGTCGGAAGGGCAGGATGATCCGTCATCCGGCCTTTTCGGCATGATCGTGACCCCGTGGCGTGGTGCCGGGGACACAGGCGTCAAGCCAGATCACCGGACATGATGAACGGCCTCCTCAATCAGGACGGCCGCGACTATGCTCAAGCGATTCGGACGCGCTTGGCGGAGGCGGACCGGAGGGTGCGTGGGCGGTCCCCGGTGGGAACCGTCGACGCTCTGGTGTGAGGGGGCATGGCAAATGGATTGGCGGCAGCGCCTGAAAAGGGCTGAGTCTGCGTACGGTCGGCGTTTCAAAGACCATCATTCCACCGACGCAGTTCAACCCACGGCAGGCGCGCAGGCGGTCCGGACGGCAGGCCTCAAAGCCGCATTGGCGGCCGGTGCTACGGCCGCGCTCTCCGTGACGTCCGCCGCCTTGGCCTCGCCCGTGCCCGACCTTCATGGCCTGTCGCTCGACGGCATGACGGACCACGGCGAAGTCGCGGGCGTCTCGCTCCTCGTCGGGCTGGTGTTGTTCTCCACCGTCACGGCGCTCTTGCACCTCGCCGGCCGTAGGCGCTGGACCGAGGCCGAGCATCATCTCGTGGCCGAACTCGCCGATCTGCGCAGCCGCCTCGACCGCGCCCAGATGTTCCTGTCGGCCGAATCGCAGATCGTCGTGGCCTGGCGGTCCTCGACGGGCGAGCCGGACATCGAGGGCGACATGTCGCTCGTCACCGACGTGCTGGTGCCACGCCGCATCCTGGGCTTCGGTGCCTGGTTGCCTGCCGTGTCGGCGCAGGCGCTGGACCACGCGGTGGAGCGCCTGCGCACCCGCGGCGAGGGCTTCCGCACGGCCCTGTTGACGGTGGCGGGCCGCCACCTCGAGGCGGAAGGCAAGGCTATCGGCGGCCGTGCGATTTTGCGATTGCGCGACGTGTCGGGCGACCGGCTGGAACTGTCCCGGCTGCGCGACCACCACGCCGCGGTGATCAGCGAAAACGACCTGTGGCGCGCCCTGCTCGATGCGCTGCCGAATCTGTCCTGGCTGAGGGATGCCGCCGGCCGCATCGCCTGGGTGAATAGTGCCTATGCACGGGCCGTCGAGACCCGGAGCGGGACCGAGGCGGTGGCCGGGAACGTCGAACTGCTCGACGCTCAGGCTCGCGAAGCCGCAGCGACGGCGCGGCGCGACGGCACGGCCTGGCAGGGCCGCGTCGCCGCAGTGGTGGCGGGCGAACGCCACAGTCTCGACGTGATCGAAGTGCCGGGCCGAATCGCGTCAGCCGGCTTTGCGGTCGATCTCGCCGAGTTCGAGGCGCTGCGCGACGACCTTGCCAAGCAGATGGACAGCCAGGCCCGCACGCTGGACCAGTTGTCGACCGCCGTGGCGATCTTCGACCGGTCGAAGAGGCTGACGTTCTACAATTCGGCCTATCTTGCGCTCTGGACCCTCGACGCCGCCTTCCTGGATGGTCGGCCCCTCGACGGCGAGATCCTCGACCGGCTCCGCGCCGAGCGGCGCCTGCCCGAACAGGCCGACTACCGCGCCTGGAAAGCCGGCCTGATGACGAGCTACCAGGCCGTCGAGACCAGCGAGTCCATCTGGTATCTTCCCGATGGCCGCACCCTGCGCGTGGTCACGAACCCCGATCTCAAGGGCGGCGTCATCTATCTTTTCGACAACGTCACCGAGCGCTACCACCTCGAATCGCGTTTCAACGCCATGATCCGGGTTCAGGGTGAGACCCTCGATACCCTGAAGGAAGCCGTTGCGGTGTTCGGCACCGACGGCCGCCTCAAGCTGTTCAATCCCGCTTTCGCATCGATGTGGCGGCTCGACGCCAGCAAGCTCGCCGACCAGCCGCACATCGATGCCGTGGCCGACATCTGCCTGCCTCAAAGCATCGACGCGGGAGTCTGGGCGGAGGTGCGGTCCAGCGTGTCGGGCCTGCACGAGGCACGACAGGGGTTCGAGCGGCGCCTGCAGCGGCACGACGGCTCGGTCGTGGATTGCGCCGCCGCACCACTGCCCGACGGCGCCACACTGCTGACCTTCATCGACGTCACGGCGGGCGTCAACGTCGAGCGCGCATTGACGGAGCGCAACGAGGCGTTGCTCGTGGCCGAAAAGCTTCGCAACGATTTCGTGCACCACGTGTCCTACGAGTTGCGTTCGCCGCTCACCAACATCATCGGCTTCATCCAGTTACTCGGCGACGGCACCGTGGGTTCGCTCAACCCCAAGCAATTGGAATATGCGGGCTATGTGACCAAGTCCTCGGCGGCGCTGCTCGCCATCATCAACGACATCCTGGACCTCGCCACCATCGACATGGATGCCATGGAGTTGAACCTCGGCACGGTCGACATCGCCCAGACCATGACGGAAGCCGCCGAGGGCGTGCAGGACCGCCTGGCCGAGAACAACATCAAGCTGCAGATCGTCGCCATGGACGGCATCGGCACGTTCACGGCCGACGGCAAGCGGCTGCGACAGGTTCTGTTCAACCTCCTGTCCAACGCCATCGGCTTTTCCTATCCCGGCCAGACGGTCACGCTCGCGGCGTTGCGGCGCGACGACACGGTCGTGTTCAAGGTCTCGGACCAGGGCCGCGGGATCCCGCTCGACGTCCTGAATCGCGTGTTCGAACGTTTCCATTCGGAAACCAGCGGTTCGCGGCACCGCGGCGTCGGGCTCGGCTTGTCGATCGTGAGATCGTTGGTCGAACTTCACGACGGCAAGGTGCTGATCGACTCCGCCGCCGGCGAGGGCACGGCCGTGACCTGCATCTTCCCCAGCGCCCGCAAGGCTCAGCGCGCCGTCACGGCCGCGGAATAGGCCGAGCCGTGGCGGCGTCCACGGTTCCTTAAGTGCACCGATGGTTCCTTGCATGCGGGAACGGATCGCGAACGGGAGGCAGCATGGGGGGCGGGCTGGCCTATGGCACCGCGGTCGTCGGTGGCACCCTGCTGGCCATGGTGGCGGGCCGCATCTGGTCGCGGGTTCGCCGTAAGGCGCGGCTGCACGCGGTCGCGCTCGATGTCACGGCCCGATACGCCAGGCTGTTGGCCGTCAAGCAGAAGCAACTCGTCGTCCACGATGGCTACGGCAACTACCAATTGCAGCCCTGGATCGAACACGTCGACTACTTCATCGAGCACGTCATTTTGCGTGAAGCGCGTCATCTCGGTCTGGCGGTCGATGCCGTCGGTCGCGATTCGGCATCCTGGTCCGCCCTGAGACAGGTGCTCCTCGCCACGCTCCACGCGAGAAACGATGGCGCAATCGGTCCGATCGGCGATGCCGACATCCTGTCGGGCGAGCACTACGAGACCCTATGCCGGAATCTCCTGCTGGACCGGGGTTGGCGCGTGGACACGACCCCTGTCACGGGTGATCAAGGGGCTGATCTCATCGCCGAGACCGCAGGCTGCCGCGTCGTCATCCAATGCAAGTTCTATTCGAAGCCGGTCGGCAACAAGGCCGTCCAAGAAGCCCATGCGGCGCTCGGCTTTCACGCTGGCGACCGCGCGGCCGTGGTTTCCAACGCCACATTCACGCGTGCAGCGTGTCAATTGGCGCAGGCCAACGGAGTCCTGCTGTTGCACCACGACCAGCTTGCTGAACTCGACCGCCTGGTCGGGCGTAGGCGCACAAATCCCTGACCCGGCACCCATCACACCTTGGCGACGGCCTTGCGCTTTCTCTTGGTGCCGGCCTTTTCGGCCGCTGCGAGCGCCGCCGCTGCGCCTTCCGCCGCCTCCTTGGCGAGCCGCAGATCGCGCAACGTCGAGGTTCGTTCACGCACGGCTTGACCCGAGGCCTTGTATTGCGACCAGACCGCAGCACTCTCTTGTGTCGTCTTCTGCAACTTCTCGAGCCGCGCTTCGGCGCGGGCGCGCGCGGCTTCAGAATTATCGGCCATTACATCGAATCCTCGGCGTCCCGGCGCCCTCGTCGTCGCCTGACGACGACATAGACTGTAAAACCATCGGCGGTCGCAGCAGCAACGCACCGACGATCAACAACGCCTGAACTGGATGTAAGTTGCGTTCGCAGTCCCGCCGCTCTGGCCGAGCCGGCTTTGCGGGCAGACCGCGGCGAAACAGGCGCGATCCAGGCCACGGCCATATGCCCATGGCGCACAGACGCAACGATGGATCAGGACACGCTCGACGCTATCGGTCGCGGCGGCACCATCGGCTTGCCCTGGGCGCGGGCCGCAAGCACTCGCGTTTCGCTTGCGGGCGAGCTTCCGAACGCGGCAGGTAGCCTCTGCTCGCGCCTCTCGGAGGGCCTTCGTATGCGGCGCTTCACCTTACCTCGCGAAACACACCTTCGCTGGAGCTTGCGTTCAGGGCCTGTTCGACGCTGTCGTCCCGGACCAGGATCTGCAACGATGGTCCCTTCGACCGCCTCGGCGACGATCCGAGGCCAGGATGATCACTCCGCAGCCTGCAACTTGTCGGCCGAGACTTTACCGGACCGACGATCGGTGGTCAGTTCGAAGGCGATCTTCTGGCCCTCGCGCAGGTCGTTGAAGCCGGCGCGCTCGACCGCGCTGATGTGAACGAAGACGTCCTTGGTGCCATCATCGGGCTGGATGAAGCCGAAGCCCTTCTGGGCATTGAACCATTTCACGGTGCCGGTGCTCATGACCGATCCTTTCAATCATCAAGGGCTACGCGAACGCGAAAGACACGCCGGCGCAACCAATCGTTGGGATGAGGTCTTAAGCGAGCGCCCGACATTGTCGGTGCGCAGAGGCAAAGTCGTCGGCCTGCGATCAGCACGCCAGAAATAAGGAAGAGCCAGCCCGGATGTCAACCTTTTGGGCCCGCCGTCTGCTTACGCAGCCCTGGTGACGGCACCGCCTGGGCACGAGTCTACGGCCATGGCGAATCCGGAACGTTCGCACGCTCGCTCGTGCGGGATCGCCGATGCGATCGGCCCGGCTTCACCATCATTGTTCGGAAAGCGGGCCTCGTGTAGTGACGGCGAAGCGGCACGCTCGCCTGGAGCTGCCGGCCCGGCATCGTCGAAACGAGGTCGCGCCTGGGATCGGGAGTTCGGAGCCTTGGCCAGCCAAGCGTCACCGCAGGCAGTTTGGTCGGTCGCCTTGCCGACCATCGACGATACCGTCCGGTTCGCGGCCCGGATCGCCGATCTGCTCCGCGCCGGCGATCTCGTCACCCTGTCGGGCGATCTCGGGGTCGGGAAGACGGCCTTCACGCGGGCGCTCGTCCGCCATATCGCCGAGGAGCCCGAACTGGAGGTGCCGAGTCCGACCTTCACGCTCATGCAAATCTATCCGACGCCCTCGTTCCCCATCGTCCACGCCGACCTTTACCGGATCCGCTCGGCCGACGAACTGGCCGAACTTGGCTGGGACGAGGCTGCCGAGGGGGCGCTGCTGCTGGTCGAATGGGCCGAGCGCATCGGCGACAACCTGCCCGACGACCGCCTGGACATCACCCTCGGGATCGACCCCGATCATCCGGAAACGGCGCGCAATGCCGTGGTCACGGGCTACGGCCAATTTGCGGCCCGCATCGCCAGGACCCGAGTGATCGAGTCGCTGCTCGCGACTGCCGGCTTCGCAGACGCAACTCGCGCCTACCTGACCGGGGACGCATCGACCCGCGCCTACGAGCGCATCACCGACCGAAACGGCCGGACGGCGCTGCTCCTGACATCGCCCCCCCGCGCTGATGGGCCCGTGGTGCGCTTCGGCAAACCCTATCATGAGATCGCACGCCTCGCGGGCGATATCAGGCCGTTCCTCGCCATGGATGCGGCGCTGCGAGCCCAAGGGCTCTCAGCTCCCGAGATCTATGCCGAGGATGCCGCGGCGGGGCTCGCGATCATCGAGGACCTCGGGTCCGAACCCTTCGTCGACGCGTCCGGTCCGATCCCGGAACGCTATCTCGAGGCCGTGGCGCTCCTGGCCCGGCTGCATGCAAGCACGCTGCCGGGCGAGGTGCCCCAGGGCGACGCCACCTATGCGATCCCGCCCTACGACTTCGACGCCCTGATGGTCGAGGCCGAGCTGGTCATCGACTGGTACGCGCCCTCCGTTGCCAAGATCGCGATTCCTGCGAGCGGCCGCAACGCCTTCGCGGGCATCTGCACCCGGCTCTTCGCCGAAATCGTGGGCCGCGACGCCACCTGGACGCTGCGGGACTTCCATTCGCCCAACCTGATCTGGCTCGAGGGTCGCGAAGGCCTGCGCCGCGTCGGCATCATCGATTTCCAGGACTGCGTCCTCGGGCACCCGGCCTACGACGTCGCGGCCCTGCTCCAGGACGCCCGCGTCACCGTCCCGGACGCGCTCGAACTGAAGCTGCTCGGCGCCTACGCCCAGTTGCGCGCCAGCATGGACCCGGGGTTCGACATGACGGGCTTCGTCCGCGCCTACGCGATCCTGGGAGCCCAGCGGGCCACCAAGATCCTCGGCATCTTCGCGCGCCTCGACAAGCGCGACGGCAAGCCTCAATATCTGGCCATGCTGCCGCGCATCGAGGGGTACCTCACGAAAGGGCTGACCCATCCGGCGCTGGCGGAACTGCGCGCCTGGTACGAAACCTACATGCCGCGCGCCGTTGCCGCGAGGGGACGCGAGCCATCGTGATCGACGGCGCCGCGGTGAAGATCCTTGCGGCCGCCGGGGTGTTCGCGGCCGCGTCGCGCTGCCCCATGAGGGGCGTTCCGCGGTGATGCCGCGCATTCCGCATACCGCCATGGTGTTCGCGGCCGGGATCGGGTCGCGCATGCGGCCCGTCACCGACACGATGCCGAAACCGCTCGTTTCCATCGCGGGCCGTCCCATGCTGGATCATATGCTGGACCGTCTGGACGAAGCCGGTGTGGAACGCGCGATCGTCAACGTCCATTACCGCGCCGATCAGGTCGTGGCTCATCTCCATGGCCGGACGGCACCGGTCATCAGCATCTCGGACGAGACCTCGAAGCTGCTCGACCAGGGCGGCGGGATCCGCAAGGTCCTGGCCGAGATCGGCTCCGATCCCTTCCTGATCTGCAACACGGACGCGCTCTGGCTCGAAGGGCCGCGGCCCGCCCTGCCGCGGCTTTTCGCGTCCTGGGACGCCGACCGGATGGACGTTCTTCTGCTGGTGGCGTCCGCCGTGACCAGCGTCGGCGTCGACTGGCCGGGGGACTTCACCATGGCGGGAGACGGACGGCTCGAGCGGCGCCGCGAGACCACCGTGGCGCCTTTCGTCTATGCCGGGGTGGGCCTGATCAAACCCCAGCTGTTCCATGGCATCGACGACGAGGTGTTCCGCCTTGCGCCCTTCTTCTTCCGCGCGGCCGAACGGGGCCGCCTCTTCGGCTCGCGGCTCGACGGCTCCTGGCTCCACGTCGGGACCCCGGGCGCCATCGCCGAAGCCGAGGCCGCGGTGCGGCGTTCGGCCCCGTGATGCCGCCCGTCGGCCCTCCGTCGCCCGGCCGCGACACGTCCTCGAGCGATCGCGGAACCCGGGAGGCCGACGATCGGCTCGGCGCGCCGCGCGTTTTCACCATCCCGCCCGGAGCACCCTTCCTCGCCACCTTGTCGGAGGCCCTTCTCGATGGCTCGCTGGTCGAGGGCTTTTCCCGCGACGCGGGCCCGCTCGGCCTCGCGGCCGCCACGGTCTACGTGCCAACCCGGCGCTCGGCCCGCGCGCTCGGCGCCACGCTGGCGTCCCGGCTCGGTGCCGCCTCGGCGCTGCTGCCCCGCATCGTGCCGCTCGGCGCTCTCGACGACACGGAACTGCTGTTCGAGGAGCCGGGCCTCGGAGAGGCATTGGCGCCCGAGCTGCCGGTGCCGATCGGCGCGATCGCCCGCCGCATGATCCTGACCCGGCTGGTCCTGGCCTGGGGCGAGGCGGTGCGCCATGCCGTCGTGTCGGTCGAGCCCGATGGGCGGCGCAGCACCCATGCGGAAGAACCGCTGCTCGTCGCGACCTCGCCGGCCGATGCCTGGCATCTGTCGGGCGAACTCGCCGGGCTCATCGACGAACTCGTGATCGAGGGCGTGGCCTGGCACCGCCTCGCGCCGCTCGGCACGGACGAGTTCGACCGCTACTGGCGCATCACGCTCGACTTCCTCGACGTCGCCATCACGCAATATCCCCTGATCCTGGCGTCGATCGACCGGGTCGATGCCGCAACCCATCAGGCGCGGCTGATCGAGGCCGAGGTGGCGCGGCTCGCTGGCGCCGGAGGTGGCGCTGGCGCCGGAGGCGGGGCTGGGGGGACGCCCCGAGGCCCCGTGATCGTGGCGGGCTCGACCGGGACCAACCGGGCTACGGCCCGGCTGATCGCGGCCGTGAGCCGCCTCGCGCAAGGCGCCGTGGTCCTGCCGGGGCTCGACCGAGACCTCGACGAGGCGTCGTGGCGGCTGATCGGCGACGCGGCGGCGAGCGGCGGCGAGGCCGAGCCGGTCGCGGGCCATCCGCAGGCGGCGCTGTACCGGCTGCTGGGCGAGATCGGCATCGACCGCGCGGCCGTGCGCCCGCTCGGGTCGGTGCCGCCCGACCTCGTGGAGCGGGGCCGGCTCGTCGGCGAGGCGCTGCGTCCGCCCGCCACGACGGACCGCTGGCGACATGCGGTGCTGGATCGGGCGCGAGCCCTGCGCGGCGTCACCGTCGTGGAGGGGGCCGACGAGAACGAGGAGGCCCGCGCCATCGCGGTCGCGCTGCGCGAGACGCTCGAAGGTCCGGGCACCGCCGCCCTGGTGACGCCGGACCGCGAGCTGGCGCGGCGCGTCCGCGAGGAACTCACGCGCTGGGGCATCGATATCGAGGAATCGAGCGGCGAGCCTTTGGGGCAGACGCCGGCCGGCACGCTGGCCCGGCTCGTGCTGGATTGCGCGCTCAGGGAACTGGCGCCGGTCGAGATCCTGGCGCTCCTGCACCACCCGGACCTCCGGCTCGGCCGGCCACGCGGCGAGGTGATCCTCCTGGCCCGCCGCCTCGAGTTCGCGGTGTTGCGCGGCGTGCTGCCGCCGCAGGCACTCGCCGATCCCGAGGCGCTGATCGCCTCGGCGCGGACCCGCCGCGACGGCCCTCACGCGGCGCCAGGGCTGCGCATCATCCCGGAGCAGGACTTCGAGAGCCTCGGACTGTTCCTCCGCGACCTCATCGCCGCGATGGCCCCGCTGCGCGCGCTGCCCCGCACGGCGCCGCTGCCGGCCTGGCTCGAAGCCCACGAGCGCGTGCTGGCGGCGTTGGCCCGCGACGAGACCGGCGAAGTGGCGCTGCACGGCGCCGACTTCAGCGTGCTCGGCGCGCTGTTCGAGGAGCTCGACGCGGCGGCCGACCCCGCCATCGTGCTCGACTGCCCGGGCTATGGCGCGCTGTTCGACCGGCTCGCGGCCGAGACGCCGGTGCGCGGCCCCAATCGCAGCCATCCGCGATTGAAGATCCTGGGCCTGCTCGAGGCTCGGCTCCTGTCGGCCGACCTCGTGATCCTGGGCGGGCTCGACGAGACGGTGTGGCCGGCCGCCGCCCGGCAGGATCCTTTCCTCAACCGCCCCATGCGGGCGGCCCTCGGCCTGTCGCCGCCCGAGCGGCGCATCGCCCGCACGGCCCATGATTTCGAGATGGCGCTGGGCCAGCCGCGGGTGATGCTCACGCGGGCGCGGAAACGTGGCGGCTCGCCCACCGTGCCGTCGCGCTTCCTGCAGCGGCTCGGCGCCGTGGCGGCCGATGCGCTCGATGCCGGCCGGGCGCGGGGCGACACGTACCTCGCCTATGCCCGCGCGCTCGATCGCCCCGCCGCGGTCCGCGCCATCCCTCGTCCCGCCCCGCGCCCGCCCGTGGCGCTGCGGCCGCAGAAGCTCAGCGTCACCCGGATCGAGACGCTGCGGCGGGACCCTTACGCGATCCACGCCGAACGCATCCTGAAGCTCGCTCCGCTGGAACCGCTGGCCGCCGTCATGGGGATGCGCGAATATGGCACCGGCTTCCACGCGGTGCTGCGGGACTTCACCCGACGCCTCGCCGAGACCGGAACGCCGCCCGACCCGGACCATATCGTCTCCCTCGCCCGGGAGGCCTTCGCGGATGCGCTCGACGACCCGCAGTTCCGGGCGTTCCAGTGGCCCCGCATCCTGCACTGGGCCAAGGCCTTCCTCGATTGGGACGCCGTGCAGCGCGGGACGCCGGGGCGGGTCTTCGTGGAAGAAGAGGGCACGCTGCCCATCACGCTCCATGACGGCTCCGTCTTCACGCTGACCGCCACGGCCGACCGCGTCGAGGTCGACGGCGACGGCCGGGCCACGATCGTCGATTTCAAGACCGGCGCCGCGCCCTCGATCAAGGAGGTCAAGGTCGGCTTCGCGCCGCAACTCACGCTCGAAGCCGACATGGTGGCGCGGGGTGCCTTCCCACGGATCGGGCCGGTGCGGGAGGTCGGGGCCGCGCTCTATGTCAAGTTCGGCACCGACGACGTGGTGCGCCGCATCGCGCTCGACTGGAAGGGCGATCCGCCCTTCGCCGACGTGGTGGCCGAGCACCGCGACGAGTTGGTGCGGCTGCTCGACAGCTTCCGCTCGGAATCCACCGGCTACCTGGCCCGGCCTTTCCCCAAGTATGCGTCGCGCTTCGGCACCTACGACCACCTGTCGCGCGTCAAGGAATGGTCGGCCACGGGCGGGGCGGACGACGGAGCGCCGTCGTGACGGCCACCCGCGCCGGCATGGCGCCGTCGGCCGGAGCGAGGCAGGTCCCCGTCGATACGATCGAGCGCCAGCGCCGCGCCAGCCATCCCGAGACCTCGGCCTGGGTGTCGGCCAATGCCGGCTCGGGCAAGACGCACGTCCTGGCCCAGCGCGTGCTGCGGCTGTTGCTGGCCGGGGTGGCGCCGGCCCGCATCCTATGCCTCACCTTCACCAAGGCGGCGGCCGCCAACATGTCGATTCGGGTCTTCGGCGACCTCGCGCGCTGGACGAGGCTCGAAGACGACGCGCTGCGGGCCGCCATCGCCGACACGGGTGCGCCCGCCCCGGGCGCGAGCGGCATCGAGCTCGACGAGGCGCGGCGGCTCTTCGCCCGCACGGTGGAGACGCCGGGCGGCCTCAAGATCCAGACGATCCACGCCTTCTGCGAACGCCTGCTCCACCTGTTTCCTTTCGAGGCCAACGTGCCGGCCCGCTTCGAAGTGCTGGACGACCATCGGGCGGCCGACCTCATGCTGCGGGCGCGGGAACTCGTGCTGACCGAGGCCCTGCGCGAGCCTGCCTCCACGCCCGGCCGGGGTCTCGCGGCCCTCACGGGACAGCTCTCGGCCGCGACCTTCGCGGCGCTGATCTCCGAAGCGCTCGGCCATCGCGCCGCGGTCCGCCGGTCCATGCGGGAGGCCGGCGACATCGAGCGCCTGCAGACCGCGTCGCGCGTTGCGCTCGGGCTCGGCCCCGGCGAGACCCCGGCGGCCGTGGAAGCCGAGATGGCCGATGGCGGCATCCCCTGGTCCGACTGGAGCGACATCGCCCGGCGGATCGGCGCCGACGGCGGCGGCGCCGGCAAAACCGGCAATCGCCTCGCCGCGGCCGCCGAGGCGCCCCACGGACGCCGCGCCACGCCCTATCTCGACGTGTTTCTGACGGCGGCGCGGGAGCCCCGAGCCGACGCCTACCTGTCGCCGTCGTTGCGCAAGCGGGAGCCGGCGCTCTGCGACGCGCTCGATGCCGAGCGGGCGCGTCTCGTGGCGCTGGTGGCGCGCCGCAAGGCCGCCGAGACGGCCGAGCGCACCGCGGCGCTGATCGCGGTCGCGTCCGCCATCCTCGACCGCTACGACACGGCCAAGCGCCGCCGCGGGCTGCTCGACTTCGAGGACCTCATCGAGCGCACCCGCAACCTGCTCGACACGTCGCGCGCCGCCTGGGTGCTGTACAAGCTCGACCGCGGCATCGACCACATCCTGGTCGACGAGGCCCAGGACACATCGCCCGAACAATGGCAGATTCTGCGGGCCATCAGCGACGAGTTCTTCTCCGGGCTGGGGAGGAGCCAGCAGAACCGCACCTTTTTCGCGGTCGGCGACGAAAAACAATCGATCTATTCGTTCCAGGGCGCCCGGCCCGACATGTTCGACGAGATGCACCGCCATTTCGAGCGGCGCGCCAGGGACGCCGAGCGCCGTTTCGAAGGCGTCGACCTCCTCCTGTCGTTCCGGTCGGCCCGCGCGGTGCTCGACGCGGTCGACCGGGTCTTCGCGCATGGTGCCAACGGGCGAGGCCTCACCCATGACGAGGCGGGCCCGCAGAAGCACCTGCCTCTGAAGGCGACGCCCGGCCTCGTCGAGATCTGGCCCGCCGTCGCGACCGTGCCGCACGCGGAGCCGGGCGACTGGAGGCTGCCGGTCGACGTGGTCGAGGCGAGCGACCCGCCGGTCGTGGTGGCGGGTCGCATCGCCGATCGCATCGCCCGCATGACGGCGCCGGGATCGGGCGAGTCCGTCGAGGACAACGACACCCGGCAGCGCCGTCCGGTGCGGGCCGGCGACGTCATGATCCTGGTGCGGTCGCGCAACAGCGTCTTCGAGGCTTTGATCCGGGCCTGCAAGGAGCGCGGCGTGCCGGTGGCGGGCGCCGACAGGCTGGCCCTGACCCAGCATATCGCGGTGATGGACCTCGTGGCGGCGGGTCGTGCGGCCCTGAGCCCGGCCGACGATTTCACGCTGGCCTGCGTGCTGAAATCGCCGCTGATCGGGCTCGACGACGACGACCTCATCGTGCTCGCGCCGGGACGCCGGGGAACACTCGCGGCGGCGCTCCTGGCCTCGCGGGAGCCGCGCCACGCCGCCGCCCATGCCGCGATCGAGACGTGGCGCGACCGCTCGGCCTGGCTGACGCCGTTCGGGTTCTACACGAGGATGCTCGGAGCCGACGGTGGGCGTCGCAACCTCCTCGGCAGGCTAGGCCCCGAGGCCGGCGACGCCATCGACGAGTTCCTGGCTCTCACCCTGGCGCACGAGCGCGACGGCGCGCCCTCGCTGATGGCCTTCCTGGCGCGGCTCGACGGCACCGACCTGTCGATCAAGCGCGACATGGAGGCGGCCGGCGACGCCGTGCGGGTCATGACCGTGCATGCCGCCAAGGGGCTTGAGGCCAAGATCGTGTTCCTGCCCGACACCTGCGCGGTTCCGAGCGGGCGTCACGATCCGTCGCTCTTCGCGCTCGACGGGGCGGCGAGCCAGTCCGGCCTCATCGCCTGGTCGCCCCGCGCCGAAACGGACCCCGACCGCGTCGCCGCGGCCCGCGCGCTGTCGCGGCAGCGCGCCGTGGAAGAGCATAACCGGCTGCTCTACGTCGCCATGACGCGGGCCGAGGAGCGGCTCTACATCGCGGGCTTCTGTGGCGAGAAGGGTCCGGGCCACGGCTGCTGGTATGCGATGATCGAGGCGGCCGGCCTGCCGCTCGTGCCGGTCCCGGCATCGTGGGATCCAGCCGAGAGCGTGCTGCGCATGGAGGACTCCGCCCCGGCCGACGCGGTTCGGTCCTGGCCGGCGCCTAGTTCGAAGGAGAGCGAGGGAATCGAACTGCCCGACTGGCTCCATCGCGCCCCCTCGGCGGATGCGGAGCCCGACGCGCCGCCTGTGCGGCCCTCGAACCCGCTCGGCGCCGCCGATCAGGCCGGCCCCGCCGGCTGGCCCTATGTCGACCGCCGCCACAGCGCCGGCCGCCGCCAGGCCGCCGCGGCGGGCCGGCTCCTGCACCGCCTCCTCCAGCACCTGCCCGACGTTCCGGCCGCGCGCCGCGCCGGCGCGGCCTCGCGCTTCCTCGCCGCGCAAGGCGCCGGGCTCGACGAGGAGCACCGCGCCGCCCTGGCCGCCCAGGCCCTGGCCGTGATGGCCGACCCCGCGCTGGCGCCGCTATTCGGGCCGGAGTCCCGCGCCGAGGTGGCCGTGACGGCGAGCGTCGTCCTGCCGAGCGGCCGCGCCGTCGACGTGACCGGGCAAATCGACCGCATCGGCGTCGCGGCGGACGCCGTCCACATCGCCGACTTCAAGACCGGCGCCGCCGGCGAAGTCACGCCGAAACAGGTCCTGCAGTTGGCCCTCTACCGCGCCGCGGTGGCGCCGCTCTATCCCGGCCGCACGCTGCGCACCCATCTGGTGTGGACCGCGACCGCCGAAGTGGTCGAGGTGTCGGCCGGGCAGTGCCGGGCCGCGCTGGAGACGATGGGGTAGACTGAACAGAGCGGCCGTCTACGCGAGAACCTGAAGCCCGTGCGTCTCAACGACAGCCAGCAGCTCGAGGGCCATACCGCTCGGCTTCTTCGCGCCCGTTTCGCACTTTTCCACGGTGCTTTCGCTCGTGTTGAGGTAGCGGGCGAAGACGGGCTGGCTGACATTGCTGCGCTCGCGAAGCTGTTTGATCTGCGCCGGCTCGATTGCGGGAGGAACCGTCAGGCAGGACTTGTCGAAACGGCGCATAGTCGCCTTGTCGATCAGCTCGTGTCCACGAGACCTGCGCCTAGGCACCGCCGTTCGGCCCCACGAAGGCGATGCGGATGGTGTTGGTGGCGCCGGGGGAGCCGAAGGGGACGCCCGCCACCACGATGATGCGCTCGCCGGCGGCCGCGAAACCCTGCTCGAAGGCCGTGAGGCAGGCGCGGTCCGTCATGTCGTCGGCGTTGCGGGCGTCGTCGGTCACGACGGCGTGGACCCCCCAGGCGAGGCAGAGGCGGCGGGCGGTGTCGCGCAGCGGCGTCAGCGCCAGGATCGGCACCACGGGCCGCTCGCGCGCGATGCGCAGGCCGGTCGAGCCCGAGGCCGTCCAGGCCACCACGGCCTTCAGGTCCAGGGTCTCGGCGACGTCGCGGGTCGCGTGGGCGATGGCGTCGGGGCCGGTCGGTTCGGGGCTGGCGCGCTGCGCCGCGATGATACCGGGATAGAGGGGGTCGCGCTCGACCTCCTCGGCGATGCGGTTCATGGTGGCCACGGCCTCGACCGGGAACTGGCCCGAGGCGCTCTCGGCCGACAGCATCACGGCGTCCGCGCCCTCGAACACCGCCTGGGCCACGTCCGACACTTCGGCGCGGGTCGGCACCGGCGACGCGATCATGGATTCGAGCATCTGGGTCGCCACCACCACGGGCTTGCCGAGGCGGCGCGCCATCCGCACGATGCGCTTCTGCAGCCCCGGCACCTTCTCGAGCGGCATCTCGACCCCGAGGTCGCCCCGCGCCACCATCAGGGCGTCCGACATCTCGAGGATCTCGTCGAGCCGCGCGATGGCCTGGGGCTTCTCGATCTTGGCCATCACCAGGGCGCGGCCGCGCACGATGGTCTTGACCTCGGCCACGTCGTCGGCCCGCTGCACGAACGACACCGCGATCCAGTCGACGCCCTCGTTCAGCGCCGCGTCGAGGTCGGAGCGGTCCTTCGGCGTCATGGCCGAGACCGGGATCTCGGTGTCGGGCAGGCTCACGCCCTTGCGGTTGGAGACGCGACCCGCAACTTCCACCACCGACACAGCGCGCTCGGGCGTGGCCTCGACGACGCGCAGCTTCACCTTGCCGTCGTCGATCAGCATGACGTGGCCGGGGCGCAGTGCGCGCAGGATCTCGGGATGCGGCAGGTGCACGCGGGTGGCATCGCCCGGCGCCGGATCGGCGTCGAGGGTGAAGCGGCCGTCCTTGACGAGGTCGACACCGGTCTCGACGAATCGCCCGACGCGGAGCTTGGGACCCTGAAGGTCGAGCAGGATGCCGATCGGCCGCCCGAATTGCACCTCCAGCGCCCGGATGGCGCGGATGCGGTCCCGCATGGCGTCGTGGTCGGCATGGCTCATGTTGATGCGGAACACGTCGGTGCCGGCCTCGAACAGGGCCGCCAGCACGGCCGGGTCCTGCGAGGCCGGCCCCAGGGTGGCCAGGATCTTCACGCGGCGCATCCGTCTCATTCAGGGTCCCCTTCGCGAATCGCGAGCCGACCGAAACCAGCAAGGCACGTCGCTGTCATGACGGCGTCCGCGCCCTTCCGTGAGGGCTCTCAACGGGCCGGCCCGGGCTTGGCCGGGTCGGTCAGCTGGACGGTCCAGTCCTTGGCGTCCTTGCCGGTGTCGACCTCGAAAAAGCCGGTGCGGTCGAAGCCGCGCACGAAGCAATCCTGCCGGCCATCGATGCGGAACTCGCGGTCGCGGGTGCACATGAAGGCCTTGCCCCGCCACTCGCCGCCGCTCTCGTCGATGCCGTAGACGTAGTAGAACTGCGCCGAGAGCGCGCCGCGCAGCAGCATCTCGCAGCTGTTGGCCTTGAGGTTCCACCAGCCCTCGGTCACCCAGGTGGCGCCGTCCGTATAGGCCAGCGCCAGCGAGGCCCGGCTCGCGGTGTTGTTGCAGATGCGGAAGTCGGCACGCGCCAGGGACGGCAGCAGGACGACGACGGCCGCGGTCGCGGCGAGGACGCAGGTTCGCATGGTGGCTCGGGTCTCATGAGGAGGGGACGCGGGCGGCGGCCGGGCCGGCGGCCCCGGCCGGAGCCGGCCGGGGGCGGGCGGTCCAGATTCCCGCGATGATGACCAGGCCGCCGAGCGCCTGCATGGGCGTGACGGCCTCGCCCAGGATGGCCCAGGCGAAGGCTGCGGCCGCGATCGCCTCGAGGAAGATGACCAGCGACGAGAAGGCGGCCGGCAGGCGGCCGAGCGCGATCGACAACAGGCCTTGCCCGCCGGCGTGGCTGACCAGCGCGAGCGCCAGCAGCACGCCCCAGCCGGCCGCCGAACGCGGCAGCAGGTGCGGCTCGAACACGAAAGCCACGACGAACAGCACGGCCGCCGCTAGCGCGCTCAGCTCGAAGGTGACGCGGGCCGCTCCCGTGCGGATGCGGGCGGTGCCGACAGCGAGGAAATACAGGCCGAAGAAGACGCCGGTCACGATGCCGAGCCCGTCTCCCACCGCGCGCCCGGGGTCGAAGGCGAAGCTCTGCGCCACGAGCGCGGCGCCGCCCAGCACGCAGAGCCCGAGCCCCGCCAGCACCGGCCGGCCGACGCGCTGGCCGAGCAGCAGCCAGCCGAAGATCACGACCCAGATCGGGGCCGTGGTGGCGAAGAAGGTCGCGTTGGCGACCGTGGTGTGGATCACCGAGAGGTGCCAGAAGAACAGGTCGCCCGCAAAGGCGAGCCCGGCCAGCAGCGTGGGCAGGGTGAGGCGGGCAACGGGCGCGGGCGAGGCCGCGCCGGACGGCCTCGCCCGGGCTTCCGTCTGCCGCATCCAGAACCACAGCACCGGAAGCGCCAGGAACACGCGCCAGAAGGCGCTGGCGAAAGGGCCGACGTCGGCCAGCCGAACCAGGCTGGGCGAGATGCTCATGGCCAGCGCCGCCGCGACCAGCGCCAGCGTCCCGCCCGCGAGGCCGGCCGGCAATGCGGGTCCCATGGCCGGTGTCGTTTCGGGAAGCGCGGCACTGTTGGCGTTGGGCGACATGGAAACCACGTGGACGAGGGTGCCCGGATCCGGGCGCGCCGCACAGGACCCCACGCTGGTTGCGGAAGACCGGGCGGCAAATGGCTTATGGTGCTCGGAACCCGCCGACTTTAAGGTCGGCGGGACCCTCGCGTCCCCCATAGGCCAGGACCATGCCTTTAGCCAGTCTTCAGCGCGGCCCGACCGCCGATGCCGAACCTTTCGCCCCCGTGCGCAGCATCGCGGGCCGGCTCGACGGCGGGCTGTTGCTGCTTTGCGATCATGCGTCGAACGCCCTTCCCGCGGCCTACGGGCGCCTGGGCCTGCCTGACCGCGAGTTCGACCGCCACATCGCCCACGACATCGGGGCGCGGCGCGCCACCGAGGTCATGGCCGAGATGCTTGGCGCGCCAGCCCTCTTCACCACCTATTCCCGCCTGCTGATCGACCCCAACCGCGGCGCCGACGACCCGACCCTGGTGATGCGGCTGTCCGACGGCGCGATCGTGCCCGGCAATGCGCGGATCGACGCCGCCGAGATCGAGCATCGCCGCCGCACCTACTTCCAGCCTTACCACGACACTATCGCGGACACGCTGCGCCGCATGACGGCGACCGGCACCGTGCCGGCCGTCGTGTCGGTGCACAGCTTCACGCCGTGCTGGAAGAGCGTGGCCCGGCCCTGGCACGTCGGCCTGTTGTGGGACAACGATCCGCGCCTCGCGGTGCCGCTTCTGGCCGCGCTGGCGGCCGAACCGGACCTGCAGCCGTCCGACGAGAAGGTGGGCGACAACGAACCCTACGACGGTGCGCTGCCGGGCGACACGATCGATATTCACGCGACCCGCAACGGGCTCGCCAACGTGCTGATCGAGGTGCGCCAGGACCTCATGGCGACCGATCGCGATGCCGAGGCCTGGGGATGCCGGCTGGCGCGGCTGCTTGCGCCGATCCTCGGCCGACCCGACATTCACCGCATCGAGATGCATCCCGCCCGCGCCGGCGCCGGCCGGCGCCTCGCGGCGCTCTGACGGACCGGCGAACCAGGAACGACAGCCATGGATTACGACGTCGACTACGCCATGCAGACCGAACTCGAGGCCGCGGTGTTCCGCCGGCTCGTGGCACACCTGCGCCAGCACACCGAGGTCCAGAACATCGACCTCATGAACGTCGCGGGTTTCTGCCGCAACTGCCTCGGCAACTGGTTGGCCGAGGCAGCCAACGAACGCGGCCTGCCGCTGACGCGGGACGATGGGCGAGAGAAGATCTACGGAATGCCCTATGCCGAGTGGAAAGCGCTGAACCAGGCGGAAGCCTCGCCCGAAGCCAAGGCCGGGTTCGAGGCGCGTGCCGCTGAGGGGGCGGCTCCCGCGGACCGGATGTCCGTGGGACCCGCTGCCGAGCGGGCCCTCGGTGAACTCACCTGACCCTTTGCAGGATGCGTATTCACGGACGCGCCGCGGCGCTCGCGGCTGCCTCGGTATTCAAGCGGGCCGGACAGGGATCTTTGTCCTGCCGTTCAGGTCCGCTCGGCGCGGGCTGCTGCGGTGCCGCGCGCCGTCCAGCCCGGGACCCTGACCGCTATCAGGAAGATCTTGCCGGCGGTGCCTGCCGGCGCCACGCTGGCTTCGTAATGGCCGGCGCCGAAGCCGCTGCGGTCGATCGCCAGCGTTTCGTCCTTCGCCGCGGAGGCGTGGCCCACCCGGTCTTCGAGGCGGCTCGAGACTTCCACCTTCCCGGCATGCATCGGATCGAACCGTACATGCACGGCCGCCAGGCCAGGATCGCCGAGGCCGAGGTCGACCGAGCAGCCGTCGTCCACCGAGCAGGGGACGCGGATCTCCCGCGATACGTTCCAGTCGGCGTCGAGTTCGGCCACATAGGCCTCGCCGAGGTCCGACGCCGTCACGTCTGCCTGCCGCGCCATGTCCCGGGTCACGGGACCGCAGCACGCGATCACCGTCGACATCATCAATGCAGCAAAGCCATGCATCGGCACCACCTCCCGGCCGCTTCATGCGGCTATTCGCGGCGGGAAGATTGGCAGGCCCGACTTAACGGTGTGTGTGCGGCAATGCTTGCATCGAAACCAAACGGGGCACGGAGGGGAACTTACTTAACGCCTTCCGCGTCCTGGGCGGGCAGGCTGGCCTGGCCGATGCGCCATTTCACCGGGGCCAGGAAGACCCGGTGGCGGTGGTCTGCCTCGAAGGCCATGGGCGGGCGCTTGTTGTCGATGTATTTGCCGATCTGACCCATGAAGTCGTCGGCCTTGCGCCAGATCCCGATGTTGTAGAACGTCGTGAAGTCACCGCTCTCGGCCGCCGCCCAGTTGATCCAGGGGAACTGCTCACGGCTTTCCTCGCCCGACATGAACTCGGCGATAAGGCCTGTGCGGTCCGGGATGGTCGACTTCGTGGCCCAATAGTCCAGGAACTCCTGCTCGTGGCCTTTCTTGATCTTCCACTCGACCACGATGATGCGGGCCTCGGTCGACAGCGGCTTGCCGGCGATATCGGCCCTCATCTCGGGCGGGGCCGGCGCCGGCGCGAGCGTCGCGGACGGCTGGGTGGCGGGCGGGAGTGTGTCGGCCGGGACGAGGGTCACCCCGGCCGACAGCATCCCGGCCACCAAGATCGCGGTCATCGTACCGCTGCGAAGCTTTGCGACAAGATCGATACGCATGGAAGCAACCTCATGGACCGTCGACCACCTCGGCTCCCGGCGCCGCGGTTCGGCTTTCGACATGAACAAATTGACAGAAACTTGAGTCTTTAACGAGTGTGAATCTTTCGGTTTCGGCTCATTGATGAACAGATGGTTAACTCACGCCGTGACCGAACATTGGGCGGGAGGGCATCCGGCCGATCCGGGGCGGGCTCGATCACGAGCGCTTCGTGAGCTCGCGGGACCGGGAGAATGCCGGACGAGATCGCGCGACCCACACGGGCGTCCGCAGGCCCGCGACAAGGAAACGGGAGCGCCGCCATCACCATAGTGAAACCGATGGGGCGGGACACCGGCGACGTCCCGGCGATGGCGGCCGTGGTCCTGCTGATTGGGCTGTTCGGCCTGTGCCAGGGACTGACCTACCCCCTGCTGTCGCTGATCCTGGAGCGGCGGGGGACCGATCCGGCGCTCATCGGGCTGAGCAGCGCCATGACGCCGCTCGGCATCATGGCGGCGGCGGCGGTCCTGCCCCATGCGGCCGGGCGTATCGGTTCCGCGCGGGTGGCGCTCGTCAGCACGCTGGCGCTGGCGGTGCTGATCGCGCTGATCGGCCTGGCCAAGGATCTGGCGGCGTGGTTCCCGCTGCGCTTCCTCCTCGGCTGCGCCATCAGCGGCCTCTACGTCACGAGCGAGACCTGGATCAACAGCCTGGCACCGCCGCGGGGCCGGGGCCGCATCCTGGCGCTGTTCTCGACCTCGCTCTCGCTCGGCTTCGCCTGTGGACCTTTCGTGCTGATCCTCACGGGCACGGCCGGCGCTCCACCCTTCGTGGCCGCGGTGGCGATCGAACTTGCCGGGACGGCCCTGATCCTGGCGGTCTTGCGCCGAATGCCCGATGACGGCGCCGGGGCGCGCATCCCGGTCATGGGCTTCCTGCCGCGGGCGCCGTTCCTGTTCCTCGTCGTGGCGGTGGTGTCGGCCTACGACGGAGCCTTCCTGACCTTGTTTCCCGTCTACGGCGTCGCCGACGGCTTCGCCGAGCGTGACATCGCGGCCGCCATCACGGTCTGGGCATCCGGCAACATCGTCTTCCAGCTGCCGATCGGTACCCTGGCGGACCGCTGGTCACGACGCGGCACGCTGCTGTTGCTGTGTGCCATCACGATCGCGGGCGCGGCCCTGCTGCCTTCCCTCGCAGGCTCGCGGCTCACGCTGTGGCCGCTGCTCTTCGTCTGGGGTCCGGCCTCCTACGGCGTCTACACGCTGGCGCTCATCGAACTCGGAACGACCTTCGAGGGCGCGGCGCTGGTGGCCGGCAACGCGGGCTTCGCGGTCATGTGGGGGTTCGGCGGCCTGCTCGGGCCGCCGCTCGTCGGGCTCGTGCTGCATGGCACCGGGCCGCGCGGGCTCCCGGCCGCGCTCGGCGCCATCCATGCGGTGCTGTTCCTCGTCGCTGCTCTGCGGCAATGGCCCGCTATGGCCAGATGACGGCCGGAGGCAGCGACGACAGGATCGACTCGACGTTGCCGCCGGTTCTCAGCCCGAAGATCGTGCCGCGGTCGTAGAGCAGGTTGAACTCGACGTAACGGCCCCGGCGGATCAGCTGCTCGCGACGGTCGGCCGCCGTGTAGGGCTCCGAGGCGTTGCGGGTCACGAGTGCCGGGTAGATGCCCAGGAAGGCCTCGCCCACGGCCCGGGTGAAGGCGAATGCGGCTGGAATATCGCCGGCGAGATGGTCGTAGAAGATGCCGCCGACGCCGCGCGGCTCGTCGCGGTGTTGCAGGTGGAAATAGGTGTCGCACCAATCCTTCAGCTTGGCATAGGGCGCCACGGCGGCGTGAGCGTCGCAAGCCAGTTGCAGGGCTCGGTGAAACGCCAGGGTGTCGGGGTCGTCCTGGGTGCGGCGGCGGTCGAGCACCGGCGTCAGGTCGGCGCCGCCGCCGAACCAGGAACGGGTCGTCACCACGCAACGCGTGTTCATGTGCACGGCCGGCACATTGGGGTTCCAGGGGTGGGCGATGAGTGAGATGCCCGAGGCCCAGAAGCGCGGATCGGCGTCGGCGCCGGGCATCTGCTTGGCGAATTCCGACGGGAAGCTGCCATGCACCGTGGAGGCGTGGATGCCGGCCTTCTCGAACACCCGCCCGTGCAGCATCGCCATGGTGCCGCCCCCGCCCGGCACGCCGGTGTGGTCGATGCGGCGCCACGGCTTGCGCAGGAAGCGGCAAGGCTTGCTCGGCGCCTCGGCGGAGCCGGCCGGTCCGGCGTCTTCCAGCGCCTCGAAAGCCGCGATGAGCCTCGCCTGCAGTGCCTCGAACCAGGCCCGGGCCTCCGTTTTGCTGTCTTCGACATCGTCCGACGGAGCGGTCGGGTGCTCTGCGGTCACGCGTCCCTCTTCGCCGTCATCTCGCCGATGGCGCGGGCCGCGGCCACGAACTCGCTCGGCATCATGATGATCGTCATGGTGTTCTGCTCGGCCCCGACCTCGGTGATCATCTGCATCCGGCGCAGTTCGAGCCCGGCCGGGTTCTGCATGATGACTTCCGCGGCGTGGCGCAAGCGGTCGGCCGCCTCCAGCTCGGCATCCGCCTTGATGATGCGCGCCCGCTTTTCGCGCAGAGCCTCCGCTTCCTGCGCCATGGCGCGCTGCATGGTGGGCGGGATCTCGATGTTCTTGAGCTGCACGCGCTCGACCTCGACGCCCCAGGGTTCCGTGACGGTGTCGATCGAGCGCTGCATCATCTCGGCAATCGAATCCTGGCTCTTCAGCAGTTCGTCCATGGAGTGCTGGCCCAGAACGGTGCGCAGCGTGGTGAGCGACACCTGCACCACCGCGTTCTCGACGTCGCGCACCTGCATCACGGCGCGTTCGGGATCGGTGATCCTGAACCAGAGCACGCCGTTGACCTTGATGGGCACGTTGTCGCGCGTGATGCCCTCCTGGGCCTCGACCGCCCGGGTGATCGTGCGCAGATCGAGCTTCACTTGGCGCTCGAGCAGCGGCAGCAGGACGTAGACGCCCGGTCCTGCCGTGCGGTTGTAGCGCCCAAGGCGGAACACCACCGCGCGCTCATACTGGTCGGCGATCCGCAAGGCCCGCGGGGCCAAGACCGCCAGGATGGCGAGCGGGAGGAGAAGGAATGCGTAGCGAAAGAGGATGTCGACCAACATCGGGCCTCCAGTGGTCGCCGTGATAAGCCGATCGGGCCGCCAAGGCGAGGGCGCCGCAGCCCGCCACCAGACTTGCGCCGCCGTGGCCGAGCGTCCATCGACAGACGGATGTCCAACACGCCATCAGGCTCGTCGCAGCCGTCGCCACCCGCTGGTCCTCCTGTCGCCGTGATCGGCGCCGGCCCCTCCGGGCTGATGGCGGCCGAGGTCCTGAGCCGCGGCGGGGCGTGCGTGACGCTCTACGACCGCATGCCGTCGGCCGGGCGAAAGTTCCTGCTGGCCGGCCGCGGTGGCCTCAACCTGACCCATAGCGAGCCCGTCGGAAACCTGCTGGCGCGCTACGGCACCGCTGCCGCGACGCTTCGGCCGCCCATCGAGGCCTTCTCCCCCACGGACCTGCGGGCCTGGTGCGCGGCGCTTGGGCAGGACACCTTCGTCGGATCGAGCGGCCGGGTGTTCCCGCGAAGCTTCAAGGCCTCACCGCTGCTTCGCGCCTGGCTGCGCCGGCTCGACGCCGCCGGCGTGCGGTTCCGCCCGCGGCACCGCTGGACCGGATGGGGAAACGACGGCGCGCTCACGTTCGACACCCCCGACGGCGCGGTCGGCGCCGCGCCGGACGCGACAGTGCTGGCGCTGGGCGGCGCCTCGTGGCCGCAACTCGGCTCGGACGGCGCCTGGACCGGCCTCCTGGCGCGGGAAGGCCTGGCGATCTCGCCGCTGCGGCCCAGCAACTGCGGCGTCACCCTCGCTTGGTCGGCGCTGTTCCGCGACCGGTTCGAGGGCCAACCCGTGAAAGGCGTCAGTCTCGCCTTCGGGGGCCGGACGGTTCGGGGCGAGGTCACGGTGACACGGTCGGGGCTCGAGGGCGGCGGCATCTACGCGCTGTCGGCGGATCTGCGCGGCGCGATCACGGCCGAGGGGCACGCGGTCTTGCAGGTCGGGCTGCGGCTCGATCTCGATCGCGGCGAGGTCGAGCGCCGCCTCCACGCCCGTGCGGCGAAGGCGTCGCTCGCCAACCATCTGCGCAAGGCGCTGAGGCTCTCGCCCGTGGCGATCGGCCTTCTGCAGGAGGTCGCGCATGCGGCGGGCGAGCCCCTGGGCGCGCTGCCGCCGGTCCGCCTCGCGGCGCTGATCGGCGCCGTGCCGGTCCGGCTCACCGGGACGGCGCCCCTCGCCGATGCCATCTCGACCGCAGGCGGCATCATGGAGGACGAATGCGACGGGCGGGCCATGCTGTGCCGGCGCCCCGGCACCTTCGCGGCCGGGGAGATGCTGGACTGGGAGGCGCCGACCGGCGGATACCTGCTTCAGGCCTGTTTCAGCACCGGCGCCGCGGCCGGTGCCGGCGCGCTGGCCTGGCTCGCCGAGGGCGGCCGCGCCACCACCTCCGCGGCCCGGAGCTGACGCAGCGCTTCGCCCAGCACCATCGCGGCCGCGACCGCCACGTTCAGCGAGCGCAAACCGGGCCGCATCGCCACGGCGATCCGCGCGTCGGCGGCCGCGTGAACCTCCGGCGGCACGCCGGCCGATTCCCGCCCCACCATCAGCACGTCGTCGGGCCGGAAGGCGAAGTCGCGATAGTCGAGCGCGGCCCCGGTGGTCAGCAGCACGAGCCGGCGAGGCGCGACGCCATCACGCCACGGCGTCGCCCGCCAGGCCTCGAACGCCGCGAAGGAGGCGTGGCGCACCAGCGCGACCGCGTCGAGGTAATCCATGCCGGATCGGCGGAAGTGCCGGTCCGAGGTCGGGAAGCCGGCCGGCTCGACGAGATCGGCCCCGATCCCGAGGCAGGCGCAGGTGCGCAGCATCGTGCCGGCGTTCTGTGGGATATCGGGCTGGAAGAGGGCGAGCCGGAGCGACGCCCGGGTCACGCGCAAGCCTCGCCGGCCCGGGTTCCGGAGCGCGAGAGAACGCTCGCCCGGACAGGCGATGGCCGGGCTGGACAAGGCCCGGCAAGGGTGCGACACAACGGCGAGGAACGGCAAGGCCCGGTCCGACCTGGCGTTGCAGCGGTCCCGCCCTGTCGCTTCGCGGCGTGCCGTGGCTTGGTGGCGATGGGTCGCATTGTGAGGGCTCCGGGGCGGCTCTATCGGTCTCGATCGGATCGATCCCGGCGCAGCTTGGGGACTTTCGAGGGAGCGGTCGGTCGTTCCGGGTGGAAGCGTTGGATTTTGGAGTGCCTCGTTGTCGACCGCAACTGTGAACGCCGGCCCGTCGACCCCCGGCCCCGTGACGCGCCGGGACATGCTCTTCATCGCCACGGGTGCGGTCGGCGCGGTCGGCATCGCCTCGGTGGTCTGGCCGATGATCTCGCAGATGAGCCCCGATGCCTCGACCCTGGCCCTGGCCTCGACCGAGATCGACATTTCCAAGATCGAGGTCGGCCAGATCGTCACTGTGAAATGGCGCGGCAACCCGGTCTTCGTGCGACGCCGCACCGACAAGGAGATCAAGGAGTCCCAGGAGACGCCGCTCAGCGATCTCAAGGATCCGCAAACCGACCAGGACCGGGTGAAGAAGCCCGAGTGGCTGATCGTGGTGGGGATCTGCACGCATCTCGGCTGCGTGCCGCTCGGCCACGACGGACCCTATGACGGCTGGCGCTGCCCGTGCCACGGTTCCATCTACGACACATCGGGCCGCATCCGGTCCGGCCCGGCGCCGCTGAACCTCGCTGTGCCGACCTACGCTTTCCTGTCGGACACCAAGGTCAAGATCGGCTGAGCCCTGGGCGCCCGGCGCGCCCGGCACATGAATCAAGCGAGAGAGCACGAGCCCATGAGCGGAGCCTCAGCCTACGTCCCCAAGAACCCGGTGCTGCGCTGGTTCGAGAGTCGGCTGCCCATCATGGGCCTGGTCCATTCGTCGTTCATCGTCTTCCCAAACCCGCGGAACCTGAACTACTTCTGGACCTTCGGCGGCATTCTGGCCTTCATGCTGGTATGCCAAATCGTCACCGGCGTCGTGCTGGCCATGCACTATACGTCCGAGGCGACGCTGGCCTTCGCGTCGGTCGAACACATCATGCGCGACGTAAACTGGGGTTGGATGTTGCGTTACATCCACGCCAACGGCGCCTCGATGTTCTTCATCGCGGTCTATATCCATATCGCAAGGAATCTGTACTACGGCTCCTACAAGGCGCCGCGCGAGATCCTGTGGATCCTCGGCGTCATCATCTTCCTCCTGATGATGGCCACGGCCTTCATGGGCTATGTACTGCCCTGGGGCCAGATGAGCTTCTGGGGCGCCAAGGTCATCACCTCGCTGTTCTCGGCCATCCCGGTGGTGGGCGACGCCATCACGGTCTGGCTCTGGGGCGGCTATTCGGTCGGCAACGCCACGCTGAACCGCTTCTACTCGCTCCACTACCTCATGCCGTTCATGATCGCCGGCGTGGTCGTACTGCATATCTGGGCTTTGCACGTTCCCGGTTCCAACAACCCCGTGGGCGTCGAAGTCAAGAGCAAGAAAGACACGCTGCCGTTCCATCCCTACTTCACCGTGAAGGATGGGCTGGCGCTGGCGTGCTTCCTGTTGTTCTTCAGCTATTTCATCTTCTTCGTGCCCAACTATCTCGGGCATTCGGACAATTACGTCGAGGCGAACCCGCTGGTGACGCCACCCCACATCGTGCCGGAATGGTACTTCCTGCCCTACTACGCCATGTTGCGCGCCGTGCCGTCTAAGCTCGGCGGCGTCTGCGCCCTGTTCGGCTCGATCCTGCTGCTCGCCTTCATGCCCTGGCTCGACACGTCACGCATCCGCTCGTCGAACTTCCGCCCTATCTACCGCGTGTTCCTGTTCCTCTTCTTCGCCACCGTGGTGGGTCTCGGCTATTGCGGGTCCCAGGAACCGGTGGGCAACGTCGTCTATGCGTCCGAAATCCTGACCTTCTGGTACTTCTTCCACCTCCTGGTCATCACGCCGGCACTGGGCTTCTTCGAGACGCCGCGGCAGTTGCCGGTCTCGATCACGGAGGCCGTGCTGGGTCCGCGCGGGGCATCGGGGTCGGGCGCTTTCGCGAGTGCCAGGACGGCCGCGAGCCCTTCGGTCGACGGATGACGGTCGCGCCTCCGACCGCATTCCCTTGCCCCGGATTCCGGAACCCGTCGATGTCCGCCAGAACCACCATGATCACCGCGGCCCTGCTGATCGGCCTGACCGGGACCGCCATGACGGTAGCCTCGGCCCAGGAGGCCGGCGGAGAGCCGCTGCCGGCTCACCAGTCCTGGTCCTTCTCAGGGCCGTTCGGCACCTATGACATGGCCCAATTGCAGCGCGGCTATCAGGTGTATCGCCAGGTCTGCTCCAACTGTCACGCCGCGAAGTTCATGTCGTTCCGCAACCTGGCGGAGGCCGGCGGTCCTGGATTCTCGGACAGCCAGGTCAAGGCCCTCTCGTCCACCTTCAAGGTGCAGGACGGGCCGGACGATTCGGGCAACATGTACGACCGGCCCGGCCGACCGTCGGATCCGTTCCCCTCGCCCTTCGCCAACGAACAGGCGGCCCGGGCCGCGAATGGCGGCGCCCTGCCGCCCGACATGTCGACCCTGGCCAAGGCGCGCTCCTTCGAGCAGGGCGGGGTATGGTTCCTGCTGGATCCCTTCACCCAGTACCAGGAGGAAGGGCCGGATTACATCCATGCCCTGCTGAACGGCTACAAGGACCCGGCCCCGGCGGATTTCAAGCTTCCGTCCGGCAAGTACTACAATATCTACTTTCCAGGCCACGCCATCTCCATGCCGCCGCCGTTGAGCGACGGCCTGGTCGATTACACGGACGGCTCGCCCAAGACGGTGGAGCAGTATTCGAAGGACATCGCGGCCTATTTGCAGTGGATGTCCGAACCGAAGCTCGCCCAGCGCAAGCAGACAGGCTTCAAGGCCATGATCTTCCTGGCCATCTTCGCCTCTCTCCTGTTCCTCATGAAACGCCGGATCTGGGCGGGCGTGAAGGACACGAGCGGCACGGCCGATGCTGCTGCGGCTCCGCTGATGGAGCCGAAGCCGCGGGCCTGAGGGCAAGACGATGCCGCTGAAACAAAAACCCCGGGCCTCGCGGCTCGGGGTTTTCGATTCGTGGCGAAGCGGTCTCGGCGCCGCTGGTCGGCTTAAGCGACTTGCAGGGCGCCGGCTTCGCCGAGGGCCGCCTTCAAGGAGGTCGCGCGCTGCTCGGGACCATGGGCGATGCCCTCGGCCCGGACCACCTCGAGATCTTTGACCCCGATGAAGCCGAACAAGGCGCGAAGGTGTGATTCCTGGTGCTCGGCGACCGCCGCCGGGGTGCCGGCGCCGTAGAACCCGCCGCGCGACACGGCCAGGATCACCCGCTTGCCGTGGACGAGCCCCTCGGCACCGCGCGCGGTGTAGCGGAACGTCTTGCCGGCCACGAGGATGCGGTCGATCCAGGCCTTGAGCTGGCTCGGGATGCCGAAATTGTACATGGGGACGCCGATCACGACGATGTCGGCGGCCAGGAACTCGTCCAGCACCTTGCCGCCGAGCGCCAGGTCCTCCTGCAAGGCCTGGTCGTGCTTCACGTCGGCGCTCTGCCCGGCCAGATAGGCGCCGGACAAATGCGGGAGCGGTGCGGAGGCGAGATCGTGATATCGCACCTCCAGCCCCGGAACCTCGCCCTTGAGGCGGCTCACGACGGCGGCCGAAATGGTGCGGCTGACCGAATTGTCACCGAGGATGCTGGAGTCGATATGGAGGAGCTTCATGGACAGCCTATGGTTACGGATCGTTACCAAGGCTGTATAAGTGACTTGGTCGAGGCCCGCAAGGAGGCACATCGGTGAAACCAGATCACAGCCGTGATACCGCGACTCGTCCCGTTTTCCGGGTCTCGACACCATCTCCGGCCTCTCACGCCAGCCAGGAGTGCCGGGCCGTGGCGCCCGTCCTGGCGCGCGTCGGCGACAAATGGAGCGTGCTGATCGTCATGCTGCTCGGCGACGGGCAGAAACGTTTCAGCGAATTGAAGCGCATGGTGGGCGGTATCTCCCAGCGCATGCTCAGCCTGACGCTGCGGGGCCTCGAGCGCGACGGCCTCGTGACCCGCACGGTCACGCCCACGGTGCCGCTGCGGGTGGATTATGCGCTCACCGACCTCGGCCGCTCGCTGTGGACCCCTGTCAAAGCTCTCGGCGCCTGGGCGCGGCAGCATCACCCCGAGATCGAGGCGGCGCAGAAGCGCTACGATGTGCGGGGCGACGAGGCGTAGGGAGAGGCCAAGCGGCGCAGGACTTGGGGCTGGCCTACGGAGGCGAAAGAGCGTCGGCCGCGACGACGTCGAGGCGCAGGCCCGTTCCGCGATCGAAGACGTGAAGATGGTGAGGCGGAAAGGAGACGCGGACGGTGTCGCGGACCGTGGGACCGTTCGCGAGCTTGACCGTCAGCGATGCCCCACCCGGCAGGCCGGCATGCACCAGCATCTCGGAGCCGAGAAGCTCGATGAGTTCGACCGGCCACTCGGTGCCGGACGGGTCCAGCACGACATGCTCCGGACGGATGCCCACGGTGATGGGATGACCGTCGAGTGCGGCGAAACGCCGGCCGGCGAGGCCCACCTCGGCGCCATCGATCACCACCGCCGACCCGTTTCGGCCCAGAACCCCGGGCAGCAGGTTCATGGCCGGCGAACCGATGAAGCCCGCCACGTAGGTGTTGGCCGGACGCTCGAAGATTTCGGTCGGCGTCGCCAGTTGGACCGGTACGCCGAGGTGCATGACGAGCAGGCGGTCGCCGAGGGTCATGGCCTCGACCTGATCGTGGGTCACGTAGAGGCTGGTCACTCGGAGCCGACGCTGCAGGCGGCGGATCTCGCCCCGCATCTGGAGGCGGAGCTTCGCGTCGAGGTTGGACAGCGGCTCGTCGAACAGGAACAGCTTCGGGTCGCGCACGATGGCCCGTCCCATGGCGACCCGCTGCCGCTGCCCTCCGGAGAGCTGGCGCGGCTTGCGGGCCAGAAGCTCTTCCAAGCCGAGCAGCAGCGCCGCCTTGTCGACCCGGGAGCGGATGTCGTCCCGTGACAGTCCACGAATCCGGAGGCCATAGGCCATGTTGTCGAAGACGTCCATGTGGGGGTAGAGGGCGTAGTTCTGGAACACCATTGCGATGTCGCGGGCCGCAGGATCGACGCGGGTGACGTCGCGGCCGTCGAGCACGATGCGGCCTGCGGTCGGCGTCTCGAGCCCCGCCACCAGGCGCAGCAGCGTGGACTTGCCGCAGCCGGAAGCGCCGACGATGACCAGCATCTCGCCGTCCGCCAGGGTCAGGTCGATGCCCTTGAGGATCTCCGTCCCGCCGAAGCTCTTGCGCAGCCCTTCGAGGGTCAGGCCGGCCATCACTTGTCCGCTTCCGTCAGGCCCTTGATGAACCAGCGCTGCATGACGAGCACCACGGCCACGGGCGGGAGCAGTGCCAGGACGGCCGTCGCCATGACCTTGTTCCATTCGGTGGCGGTATCCACGCCGATCATCTTGACGATGCCGATCACGACGGTGTCGAGACCGGGATCGGTGGCGACGAGGAGCGGCCAGAGATACTGGTTCCAGCCGTAGACGAAGAGAATCACGAACAGGGCCGCGATGTTGGCGCCCGAGACCGGGATGACGATGTCGCGCAGGAAGCGCAGCGGCCCGGCCCCGTCCATCCGGGCTGCCTCCACCAGTTCGTCCGGCAGCATCAGGAAGGTCTGGCGGAACAGCAGCGTCGCGGTCGCCGAGGCGATCAGCGGCACCGTCAGCCCTGCGAAGCTGTTGATGAGGTCGAGGGAGGACATGACCTGGAAGGTGGGGATGAGGCGCACTTCCACCGGCAGCATCAGGGTGAGGAAGATCAGCCAGAAGGCCGTCATGCGGAACGGGAAACGGAAGAAGGTCACCGCGTAGGCCGACGGAATCGAGATGGCGATCTTGCCGAGCGCGATGGTGAAGGCCATCGCGGCCGAAATCAGGAGTTCGTGCCAGACGGGTCCTGCCCCGGCCGAGCCGTTGCGCAGCACGTCGGCATAGACCCCGAGGCCCGACAGGCGGGGGAGAAGCGAGATCTGGCCGCGGGCGATAGCGGACGAGTCCTGCGTGGAGCCCACGATGGCGATCCAGATCGGCAGGGCGAAGAGGACCAGCGCCGGGATGAGGACGGCATGCGGCAGCCATCGCCTCGTCATGTGCCTGGATCCATGTCGGTCCCCGTCACGGAACGGTCTTCCGCCCGAGGAAGCGGAACTGGAGAGCCGACAATGCGACGACGCCGAGCATCAGCACCACAGACTGGGCCGAGGAGGAGCCGATGTTGGCGTTGACCACCCCGTCGAGATACACTTTCAGCACCAGGGTCTGGGTCGACTGGCCGGGACCTCCGCCGGTCAGGGCAAAGACCGTGGCGAAGGTGTCGAATGCAGCATAGACGAGGTCGACGACCAGAAGAAAGAAGACGGTCGGCATCAGCAGCGGCAGCACGATAGTGCGGAAACGATAGAAGCCCCGACTCCCGTCCATGCGAGCCGCCTCGACGACCGTTTTCGGGATCGCCTGGAGCCCGGCGACGAAGAAGATGAAATTGTAGCTGACCTGTTTCCAGGCACTGGCCAGGATCACCATGACCATGGCCTCCGTGCCGTCCACCTTGTAGTCCCAGGACAGGCCGACCCTGTTCAGCCACGCGCCGACGAGGCCGATCTGCGGATGGAGCATCAGCACCCACAGCACCGCCGCCATGGCGGGCGCGACCGCGTAGGGCCAGATCAGCATCGTTCGATAGAAGGCACGACCGCGGATCTCGTTGTCGGCGAAGACCGCCAGGAGCAATGCGGTCACCATCGACAGGCCGGCGACGCACACGCAGAACAACAATGTGCGCTCGATGGCCGCGACATAGAGCGGATCGGCGAACAGATCGGCGAAATTGTCGAATCCTACGAATTCCGTGGTGGTGCCGAACGCATCCTCGCGCCTCGCGCTGGACCAGATCGCCTGGCCCGCGGGCCAGAGGAAGAACACGAATGTCAGGAGCAGCTGTGGCAAGATCAGCAGAGCGGGCAGCAGTCGCCCCGGAAACAGCGTGCGGCGTTCCATGGATCGTAGCCGCTCTATGCGACCCGCCCGCTCATCCTCGCGCAGACTTCTGGAAATCGCGCAGCACGCGGTTGCCGCGCTCGACGGCACTGTCCAACGCCTGCTGGGACGTTTGCTGGCCCTGCAGCGCCTTCTCGATCTCCTCGTAGATGACGGTGCGGATCTCGGGGAGGCGACCGAGCCGCAGCCCGCGCGAGTTCTGCGTCAGCTCACCGCGGCTGAGTTGCTGCACCGGCAGGTCGGCACCGGGGTTCTTCGCGTAGTAGCCCTGCTGCTGCGTGAGTTCATAGCCGGCCGTCGTCACCGGCACATAGCCCGTGTGCTGTGCATAGAGCGCGACCTGTTCGGGCTGGCCGATGAACTGGAAGAACTTGGCCACGGCCCTGTATTCGGCCTCGGTTCGCTTCGGCGCCGTCAGGGTCCACAGACTTGCCCCTCCGATGATCGAGTTGTTCGGCTTGGGATTGATCGCCGGTTCATACGGCAGCAAGGCCTCGGCATAGCGGAACTGCGCGTTCTTGACGATGTCGGCGCGGCCCGAAGAGGAGCCGAAACCGATGGCGGCCTGTCCGGAGTAGAAGACCGCATCCGGGGCCGTGTCGCGGCCGGTGTATTTGAAGGACCCGTTCTTCGACATGTCGATAAAACGCTGCAATTGATCAGCGAACGGCTTCGTGTTGATCACCAGCCTGGCATCGAGCCCGTCGTAGCCGTCGGCTGCGGTCGCATAAGGGAGGTCGTGGATCGCCGCAAACTCTTCGAGCTGGATCCAGGTCATCCACGCCGAGGTGCTGGCGATCGGCGTCGGCGCCTTGGAGGCCAGCACCTGCGCGATCTTGATGAAGTCGCTCCAGACCAGCGGAGGCTTGTCGGGATCGAGCCCGGCCTTCTCGAAGGCGTCCTTGTTGTACCACATGACGGCCGTCGACGAGTTGAACGGCATCGAGGCGAGATCGCCGTTGGGCAGGCTGTAATAGCCGCGCACGCCCGGAATGTAGGCTTTCGGATCGAGGGCGAGCCCGGTCTCCTTCGCCAGTTGCCAGACCGGCTTGATCGCCGGCCCTGCCTGAAGCATCGTTCCGGTGCCGACCTCGAACACCTGGACGATATGCGGTGCCTGGCCGGCCCGGTAAGCGGCGATCGCCGCCGTCAGCGTGTCCGGATAGGTGCCCTTGAACACGGACTCGAGGACGACCTCGGACTGACTGGCGTTGAAGTCGCGCGTCAGCCGATTGACCTCTTCCCCGTTGGCGGCCGACATCGCGTGCCAGAGCACGATGTGCGTCTTCTCGTCAGCCGCGGCCCGGGCGGCGGCCGGAACGGCAGCCCACGCGGCGAAACCGCCGGCGCCCGCGAGCAGGTTGCGACGATGCATGAGCTGTTCCCCTGCGGTCGCGGGAATCACTCGCCGCGCCTCAGCGCGGACTAGAGACGATATCCCGTGGCGTCGCAAGCGCTCGACGGTCCAGCGCTTCCGCGTGGTCTCTCAAGCCCTGCACTGAGCGAGCGACCGCATCCCACCCGGAACCAGCCCGCCGCAGCGCCGACCGACGAGCAAGCCGCGGGTGCTTCCCGGCACAGGCTTGACGGCGTGTTCCCCGACGAAGCCGCGCCGCGCGCCGTCGGTCACTTTGTCCGGGTTGCCGCGCCGGGCGCGCGCGCCCATTTCCGTCGGGTCGACACCGCGGACCCGTCCCATGAGCCTCGTCTTCGAAGAACCGATTCGCGCCGCACCTCGGCCGGTCTCGGCCGACATCCGCGGCGCGCGGGCTCCGGCGCCGGTGCCCCTGGAGACGCCGCCCGGCACGCTCGAACTATTGTGGGGCCTGCGGTCGAACCCCGTCGCGACCTGGACGCGGTACCATTTCGAGCACCTGATCGTCTACGGCAAGAGCGTGCTGGGCCGCGTCGCCGTGGTCAGCGACCCCGAGGTGATCCGCCATGTGCTGGTCGAGAATGCCGCCAATTACGGCAAGGGCGATCTGCAGAGGCGCATGCTCGGCGGGGGTCTCGGCACCGGTCTCCTGCTGGCCGAGGGGGCCGACTGGCGCGCTCAGCGCCGCGCCCTGGCGCCGCTGTTCTCGCCCCGCCACGTCGCCGGCTTCAGGGACAGCATGGTGGTGGTGGCCGACGAACTGGCCGAGCGGTGGTTGCGGCTGCGCGACGGGCGCCGCATCGATGTCTCGACCGAGATGGCGCGCGTGACCCTGCGGGTGCTGGGGCGCACCATCTTTTCCGAGCCCATGAACGGCCCGGAAGACCGCTTCGCGCGGGCAGTGTCGCGCTATCTCGAATCGGTCGGCAAGATCGACCCGCTCGACATCCTCGACATGCCCGATTGGGTGCCGCGCCTCGCTCGCCTGCAGACGAAACCCGTGCTGCGCTACTTCGAAGAGGAGGTGGACGCCATGCTGGCGAAGCGCCGGGCCGCGATCGCCGACGACCCCGCGACGGCGCCGCGCGACCTCCTCACCCTGCTCATGGAGGCGCGCGATCCCGAGACCGGAGAGGGCCTGAGCGACCTCGACATCAAGGCCAACCTCGTCACCTTCCTGATCGCCGGACACGAGACGACCTCGAATGCCCTGACCTGGGCGTTGTTCCTCTTGTCGCAGCACCCGCAGGCGCGCGAGGCCGTGGAACGCGAGGTCGACCGCCTGATGCCGAATGGCCGCGTCGACCCGGCGCGCGTCGACGATTTCGTTTGGACGCGGGCTGTGCTCGACGAGGCCATGCGGCTCTACCCGCCGGCCGCCTCCATCTCGCGCGAGGCGATCGGCCCCGACACGCTCGGCCGGACCAGGATCAAGGCCGGCACCATGGTGGTGGTGTCGCCCTACGTGCTGCATCGCCACAAGCTGCTGTGGGACGCGCCCGACCATTTCGTGCCGGAGCGCTTCCTGCCCGAGAACCGGGGCGGCATCGACCGTTTCGCCTACCTGCCGTTCGGCGCCGGGCCGCGCATCTGCATCGCGGCCTCCTTCGCGATCCAGGAGGCCGTGATCGTGCTGGCCACGGCCATGCGCCACGTGCGCCTGACGCTGGCGCCGGGCCACGAGGTCATGCCGGTGCAGCGCGTGGCGCTGCGCTCGCGCGGCGGCATGCCGATGATCCTGCGGAAGCGGTAAGGAGCGGGTCGCGGGCGTCGGGCCGGTTGATCCGGACGCCTGCGCGCCGTAAGTCGGTGCTTTCGGCCGAAACCATCCCATGTCCGTTCCTACTTCCGCGCCACCCCTCGACGGCATCCGGGTCCTCGAACTGGCCCGCATCCTGGCCGGGCCATGGTGCGGGCAGTTGCTGGCGGATCTCGGGGCCGACGTGGTCAAGGTGGAGCGCGCCGGCAGCGGCGACGACACGCGCCAGTGGGGACCGCCCTTCGTGGCGGCCAGGGACGGCGGTGAGGCGGGCGACCTCGGCGCCGCCTATTACCACAGCTGCAACCGCGGCAAGCGCTGCATCGCGGCCGATTTCGAGACCACCGAGGGTCGGTCCCTGGTCCGGCGGCTCGCGGCCCATGCCGACGTCGTCATCGAGAACTTCAAGGTCGGCGGCCTCGAGCGTTACGGCCTCGACCCCGAGTCTCTGCGGACGCTGAACCCGCGCCTCGTGGTCTGCTCGATCTCGGGCTTCGGGCAGGACGGTCCCTACGCGGCCCGGGCCGGCTACGATTTCCTGATCCAGGGGATGGGCGGCGCCATGTCGATCACGGGCGAGCCGGACGGCGCTCCGACGAAGTCCGGCATGGCCATCGCCGATCTCTTTACCGGGCTCTATGCCGCCAACGCCATCCAGGCGTCGCTCATCCGCCGGGACGCCACGGGGGAGGGGGCCTGGATCGACTGCGCGCTGCTCGACAGCCAGGTGGCGATGCTGAGCTTCCAGGCGACGAACTTCCTGGTCTCTGGGCAGGACGGGCGGCGCCTCGGCAATTCGCACCCCGTCCTCGTGCCGTATGACGTGTTCCCGGTGGCGGACGGCCACATCATCATCGCGACCGGCAACGACGGGCAGTTCCGCAAGCTCTGCGACGTCCTGGGTGCGCCGGAGCTCGCGGCCGATCCCGACTATCTCGTCAACAGGGACCGGGTGGCCAACCGGGACGCGCTGACGGCCCGACTCCAGGGGCTGACGTCGCGATGGCGGCGCGACGATCTCTTGGCGCTGCTCGACGCCGCCCACGTCCCGGCGGGACCCATCAACAGCGTGGCGCAAGTCTTCGCCGATCCGCAGGTGCGGGCGCGCGGCATGGCGCTGTCGCTCGACAATCCCGCGGCCGCGGGCGGTGCGACCCCCGGCGTCCGGTCGCCGATCCTCATCGACGGCGTGCCGCAGGCGAGCCCGCGCCCCGCGCCGGGGCTCGATCAGCACGGGGCCGAGATCCTGGCCGACCCCGCCTGGGGTGGCGGCGGAGGAGAACCATGACGCAACAGTCTCACGCGCCGCGCACGGGCGGCCGCATCCTGGTCGAGGGCCTCGTGGCCCAGGGCGTCGAACACGTGTTCTGCGTGCCGGGCGAGAGCTATCTCGCGGTGCTCGACGCGCTGCACGATGCCCCGATCGCGCTCACGGTCTGCCGTCACGAGGCCGGTGCCGCCATGATGGCCGATGCATCGGCGCGCCTCACCAACCGGCCCGGCATCTGCATGGTGACGCGCGGCCCCGGCGCCACCAATGCGGCGGCCGGCCTCCATATCGCCGAACACGATTCGGTGCCGCTCGTCCTCTTCGTCGGCCAGATCGAGCGCGGCATGCGAGGCCGCGGCGCCTTCCAGGAGATGGACTACCGGGCCGTCTTCGGCTCGGTCGCCAAATGGGTCGTGGAAGTCGACGATCCCCGCCGCATCCCCGAGATCCTGTCGCGCGCCTTCCACGTCGCGCTCCAGGGCCGCCCGGGTCCCGTCGTGATCGCACTGCCCGAGGACGTGCTGACCGAGGTGGCGAGCGCGGCGGATGCGCCGCGCGTCGAGCCCGCGCTGCCCTGGCCGGGGCTGCCCCAGATGGCGGAGCTGCAGAAGCTGCTCTGGTCGGCAGAGCGGCCCGTCATGGTGCTGGGCGGCGGCGGCTGGACCGCACAGGCGGCCGCCGCGGTGGCGCGTTTCGCCGAGCGCTTCGCCCTCCCGGTCGCGACCTCGTTCCGTCGCGCCGGGCTCTTCGACGCGAGCCACGCCAATTATGCGGGCGAGATCGGCATCGGCCCCAACCCGAAGCTGAAGGCTCGTATCGCCGCGGCCGACCTCGTCCTGCTGGTCGGGGGCCGCATGGCCGAGATGCCGTCGCAGGGCTACACGCTCCTCGACATTCCGGTGCCGCGCCAGGCGCTGGTGCATGTCCACGCCGACGCGGGCGAGATCGGCCGCGTCTACCATCCCGTCCTCGGCATCCACGCGGCGCCGCGCACCTTCGCGGCATCGCTCGAGGCCTTGCAACCGCCGAATGACGTTCCGTGGCGCGCGCGCTGCGCCGAGGCCCGGGCCGACTACCTGACCTGGACCGAAACGCCGGCCGTCGCCGCGGGCGCGGCCGAGCGGGAGTTCGTCGACATGGGCCATGTCGTGTGCTGGCTGCGCGAACGGCTGCCGCCCGACGCCATCCTGGCCAACGGCGCCGGCAATTACGCCATCTGGCCGGGTCGGTTCTACCGGTTCCGCCAATGGGGCACGCAGCTCGCGCCGACCTCGGGGTCGATGGGCTACGGCGTGCCGGCCGCGATCGGGGCCAAGCGGCTCGATCCGTCGCGGGTGGTCGTGGCCCTGGCGGGCGACGGCTGCTTCCTGATGAGCGGCCAGGACTTCGCCACCGCGGTGCAATACGGGCTCGCCGTGATCGTCGTGGTGGTGGACAACGGCATGTACGGCACGATCCGGATGCATCAGGAGCGGGAATACCCCGGCCGGGTCAGTGGCACGGCGCTCGCCAACCCCGATTTCGCGGCTTATGCCCGAGCCTTCGGCGGGCACGGGGAGACGGTGCGGCGGACGGCGGATTTCGCGCCGGCCTTCGAGCGGGCATTGGCGTCGGGCAAACCCGCCATCATCCACGTGACGGTCGATCCCGACATCATCACGCCCGCGACGACGTTAACGGCGATCAGGCGGACGGCGCGAGGCTGAGGAACCTAGCCGACACAGGAATCGGGCGAAGGCGCCTCCACGGGCCTTCGGCTTACAACGCGTCGAACGGATCCTGCATCCAGTCGTCGTAGGTCGGAGCGAGCGGCGCATAGGCCAGCGGGTTCTCGTCGGTCTGCTGCCGACGCGCGTAGGTCTGGCTGCGGTCGTTCCGGCGGTGACGAGAACTCGCCATGCGGGCGTCGTCGCGGCGACCGGCAACCTGGATATCGCTGCGCCGCGGGCTGCCGACGATGCTGATGCTGGCGCCCTCGGCCCGCACCATGCCGTAGAGTTCGGCCGCGTGGTCGGGCGACAGCCGTACGCAGCCGTGCGACGCGGCGGCGCCGAGCGAACCCGTTTCATAGGTGCCGTGGATCGCGTAGCCGCCCTTGAAGAAGATGGAATGGGGCATCGGCGAATCGTGGTACTTGCGCGAGTAATGCATGGCCTGGAGGCTCTGCACACCGTAACGCCCGCGCGGCGTCACGAAACCCTGTCGGGCCGTCGACACCGGCCAGTCGTAGCTTTGACCGTTGCCGGACATGACATGCATGGTCTGGCTCGCGATGTCGACCTGGATATTCACGGCCGCACGCGCGCCGCCGGCCCAGATACCGAGGCCGAGGGACATCGTCGTCGCGACCAGTAAACCCTTAGCCCGCATGGCTTCCATCCTCACGTCGGCTTGCCCAACTGTCGTCACGTTTAAGCTGGATTGCCGCCTTGTAAAGGCTACGCGCGAAACAAAGTTTACGCCCCGCCCGGGCTTTGTTTCCTATTGTTCAGGCTTCCGACCGGTGCCGCGCTTCGCCTCCCGGCCGAGACATGCGAGAGGGGGCCATGCCGATCGATGTCGTCGACCTCCGTGCCTTCTATGCAGCGCCGCTCGGCCGCATCGCCCAGCGCTCGATCGCCCGCATCGTCCGGTCCTGGTGGCACGACACGGGCGGGCTCGCGGTGGCGGGGCTCGGCTATGCGATCCCTTATCTCGAACCGTTTCGCGAGGAGGCTGTCCGGGTCATCGGCCTCATGCCGGCCGAGCAGGGCATCGTCCATTGGCCGCCGGGCGGCACCTCGGCGACGGCGCTGGTCGAGGGCGGGCAACTTCCGCTGCCCGACGGCTCGATCGACCGCGTGCTGATGGTCCACATGCTGGAGCCCACCGAGCACCCGCGCGAGGTGCTGGCCGAGGTCTGGCGCGTGTTGACGCCAGGCGGCCGCATGATCGCGGTGGCGTGCAACCGGCGCGGCTTCTGGGCCAGGGTCGACACCACGCCCTTCGGCTACGGCCAGCCCTTCTCGAAGCGGCAGATCGCGGCGCTGCTGCGTGAAACGTTGTTCTCGCCCGAGCGCTTCGGCGAGGCCCTTTACGTGCCGCCCTTCGAGCATCGACCCTTCCTGCGTCTGGCGCCGTTCTTCGAGCGTACCGGCAGGCGCATGGCGCTGCCGGGGGCCGGCGTCCATCTGGTCGAAGCCACAAAGCAGCTCTATCGCCCGGTCATGCTGCGCGGCCGAGCCACCGTTCGTCATGCCATTCCGCGCCTGGAGCCGCGCCTGTCGGGCTCGTACCGGCTCGCCGGCGATCGGCCGTAGACGGCCGGGCAGGGCTGAGCGGCCCCTCGGTTCACCATGCCCCGCCTGCGTCATCGCGCGGCAGGAACAGGTCACGGACGCTTGGCATTCCAGAGTCCGGAGGTGGTCCAAGATGCTGCAGACCGTGATGGAGGGCGATGAAGAGGCCGTCCACGAAATCGTCGATCCGCGGGACGCGGCGGAAGGCGCGGGTCTCGTCTACGTCCACGACGACGAGCCCGGGATCACCCGTCGCAAGGCCGGCAAAGGCTGGTCCTTCCGCAAGCCCGACGGCTCGGTCGTGAAGGACCCGGCCGAGATCGCGCGCATCCGCAAGCTCGCCATCCCGCCGGCCTATACCGATGTCTGGATCTGTCCCGATCCGCGGGGCCACATCCAGGCGACCGGCCGCGACGTGAAAGGCCGGAAGCAATACCGCTACCATCCGGCGTTCCGTGAGGTTCGCGACGGCGCCAAATACGAGCATGTGACGGCTTTCGCCGAGGCCCTCCCGATCATCCGGGCCACCGTGAAGCAGCATATGGCGCTGCAGGGGCTCGTCCGGAGCAAGGTGCTGGCCACGGTGGTCTATCTGCTCGAGACCACCCTGATCCGCGTGGGCAACGAGGATTACGCCAAGCATAACGAGTCCTACGGGCTCACGACGTTGCGCGGCCCGCATGTTGACGTGCACGGGGCGGATCTGCGTTTCGAGTTCAAGGGCAAGAGCAACAAGGTCTGGAAACTCAAGCTCCACGACAGGCGCGTCGCCAAGATCGTCAAGGCTTGCCACGACCTGCCGGGGCAGCAGCTGTTTCAATACGTCGATCACGAGGGCCAGCGCCACGGTGTGACGTCGCACGACGTCAACGATTACCTGCGCGAGATCACCGGGCGCGACATCACGGCCAAGGATTTCCGCACCTGGGCCGGCACGGTGCTGGCCGCGCTGGCGCTGAGCGAGTTCGGCGCCATCGACACCGCCGCCAAGGCCAAGAAGAACGTGCGGGCCGCGATCGAACGTGTCTCGGCACGGCTCGGCAACACCGCCACCATCTGCCGGAAGTGCTATGTGCATCCGACGATCGTCAATTCCTACATGTCGGGCGAACTGCTCCTGGAAATCAAAGCGGAGGTCGACACCGAACTGCGCGAGAACCTGCCGCAGTTGAAGCCCGAGGAAGCGGCCGTCCTGGCCCTGTTGGAGCGCCGGATCGCCCACGAGATCGACGACAAGAAGCAGGAGGCTCGCGCCAAGGCGGCTTAGGGCATTGGCCGCTTCCCACCCGACTATCGGGGCGAATTCGCGTCCGTTTCGGCAGCCACTCTCGCGTCGACGGCCACCCTCATAGGTGAGGTCGCCAGGGTGGCGCGGGCCGGCCTTGTCAAGCCCGTCGAACAGCCTCTAAGGATAGCCTCTTCGTGGGCGATGATCGACCGCGCCCGTCCCACGAAGAGGCTGTCGGGGATCCATGGTGCGAGGTGAATCGATGCTACGGAGCGACGGTGTCGTGAGCATCCTGCCGTTGGACCGCGGCCATCATGGCGCCTGGCTCCCGCTGTGGCGCGCCTACCAGGACTTCTACAAGGTCGCCATCCCGGACCAGGTCTCGGCCGCGACCTGGAACCGGTTGCTCGACCCTGCGGAGCCGATCAGCGGTGCGCTGGCCTGGGACCGAGAGGATGCGGTCGGGCTGGTGCATCACGTTCGTCATCGGTCTACCTGGACGGTCGGCGATTACTGCTACTTGCAGGATCTCATCGTCGCCCCGGCAGCACGCGGCCGGGGCCTGGGCAGAGCCTTGATCGAGCATGTCTACGAGGCTGCTCGCGCGGCCGGCTGCTCGCGCGTCTACTGGCTGACGCACGAGACTAATAGCGACGCGATGGCGCTCTACGATCGCGTCGCCGAGCGCTCGGGCTTCGTCCAGTACAGGAAGCCGCTGCCGTGACGGAACGTGAGCGCAGGCCTGGCCTATCGGGACGTCGCACCGCGTGACCGTGGAGCGCAGCCCCGGCGGCGCCTCGGTGGCTGAAGGCCTGGCGGTCGCGGCTCGCGGCCTGCTCGACGGCATCGGGGCGGCGCGAGTGTTCGGCCGAGGCTGGCCGGATCTCCTTGCGACGCGGCTCGTCGCGCCGCGGCGCCTTCCGGTGCTCGAGGGGCTCGACGGTGCGCCGCTCTGTGCGACATCCGCCACCCAGGGCCTGGTCCAGGCCATAGCGGCCGGCGCCGGCGCGCTGGCGTGGAACCAGACCTACACGGCCGCCGATGTCGGCGCGGGCTTCCTCGACCGTTACGGCTGGACCGAACTGGTCGGGCTCCGTGGGCCGATCCCAAGCGAGACGATTGCCTGCGGCGTGCTGATGCTCGGCCCCGACACGCACTATCCGGCCCACGCCCATGAGGCGGAGGAATTGTACCTGCCGCTCGCCGGCTGCGCGTTGTGGAAGCGTGGCCGGGACCCCTATGCCGAGCGCCGGCCCGGCACGCCGATCCATCACCCGTCCTGGATCCAGCACGCCATGCGGACGGGGCGCGAGCCATTGCTGGCCCTCTATGTGTGGCGCGGCGGGCTCGCCACGCGATCGCGTTTGCTCCGGATCTGACCCGGTCCTCCGGGTCAGATCCGCCGGCGGGCCTCGCGGCAACGGTTGGACATGCTGGCGTCGTGTAAGATGGCGTGCTTCCTGCTCCCGGCAGGCGCCACGACCCCGATCGACGGTAGCGGTCCGACCTTCGTCAGAGAGAGGCGAACCAAGACCAGGCTGCCCAATCGCTAGAGCCCGCTCCGGGTCGGCTCGGCCTGGTCGAGAACGACCTGATCGACGAACTGGTCAGCGGCAGGATCGACCGGCCGGCCTTCATGCGACACAGCAGCCCTGGTGGGCGTGCAAACGATCGCCAACCGGCTGTTTCTCGAACGCGCCGGCTTCGTTTGACGGGCGTCCGCCGGAGGGCCGTCCACGGCCGGAATGTCGGAGCGTCGCCCGTGCCTAGATCCGCGGTGCCGATAGTCTCGGCACAAATCCTAATCCCTGTGCCGTGAATCGATATGGCGGCATATCATTTACCCAGTTTGGGGCCAGAAAGGTGATTGCCGCCTCGGACCAATCTCAATAGGTTCGACGTCATGACGTCGACAACATCGTGCGCAGCGGAACTGGACTTCAGCGCGGCTGAACGCCTCCGCATGCTGCTGGCCGATCTGTCGTCGAAGCCCGATTCGCCGCTGCCGCCGGAACGGGATCTGTCGACCCGCTTCGGGGTCAGTCGTCGCGCGATCCGCCAGGCGCTCTCGGAACTCGAGGCCGAAGGCCGGGTGTGGCGGCGGCAAGGCAAGGGCACGTTTGTCGGTCCGGCACCGGCCGTCGTGGCGCCGACCCTGCACCGCATGGCGGCCCGGACGAATTTCTTCGAAGTCATGGAAGTCCGGCTCTCGATCGAGCCGGTCCTGGCGCAACTCGCGGCCGGGCGCGCCTCGGGCGAGCAGGTCGCGCTCATGCGGCGTCTCGCCGGGCGCACGGCTGCCCAGACCTCGGCGACACCGGCGTCGGCACTGGAGGAGTGGGACGGCGCCTTCCATCGCGCCATCGCCGAGGCGGCCGGCAATCGCCTGTTTCTTGACCTGTTCGAGATGGTGGACCGCATTCGGCAGGACCCGGCTTGGCAGTGCTATCGGGACAAGGCACGCAGGCCCGAACGCCTCGCGCTCGGAGCCGCGCAGCATGTCGCCATCGCGGCCGCCATCGCACGGCATGACGGTGCCGAGGCGGCCCGCATCATGCGACAGCATATCGGGGCCCTGCGGGCTGCACTCGGGGAAGCCGTCGATGATGGCTGAGCCCGGACTCCGGCGCCGCCCCTGCGACGCGGCCGAAGGTGCCCCGGTGCTGGCCGTGGAGCACCTCTCGGTGCGGTTCCAGGGCTCCCCGGCCGCTGTGGTCGACGACGTCTCGTTCGCGGTCGACAGAGGGCGGACTCTCGCCATCGTGGGCGAGTCGGGCTGCGGCAAGAGCGTGACGTCGCTGGCCCTGATGGGCCTGCTCCCTCCGGCCGCGCAGGTCTCGGGCAGGGCGATGTTCGCGGCCGCCGCAGGTGTCCCTCACGACGGTGCCTCGGCATTCGGCGGCAACGACCTTCTCGGCATGACGGACCGGGCTCGCGCGGACCTCCGCGGCGACCGCGTCGCCATGATTTTCCAGGAACCCATGACGTCGCTGAACCCGGCCTTCACGATCGGCGACCAGATCGCCGAGACCGTGGTGCGCCACCGCGGGGCGACGCGGGCGCAGGCGCGCGCCCGGGCACGAGACATGCTCGATCTCGTGCGGATCCCCGCCGCGGCCGAGCGCCTCGCCAGCTATCCGCACGAGCTTTCGGGCGGTATGCGCCAGCGCGCCATGATCGCCATGGCGCTCGCCAACGACCCCGAGCTCCTGGTCGCCGATGAACCCACGACCGCGCTCGACGTGACCATCCAGGCGCAGATCCTGTCCCTGGTGGCGCGCCTTCAGGCCGATACCGGCACCGCCATGATCCTGATCACGCACGACCTCGGCGTGGTGGCCGAGGTGGCCGACGACGTCGCCGTAATGTATGCGGGCCGCGTGGTCGAGTCCGGCCCCGTCGAGGCGCTGTTCGACGATCCCCAGCACCCCTACACGATCGGCCTCATGGGCTCGATGCCGTCGCTCGGCCGTCGCCACGGCCGGCTTGCCACGATCCCGGGCGCCGTACCGCTGCCGGCCGACATGCCGCCGGGTTGCCGCTTCGCGACCCGCTGCCCTTTTGCCGATGCCCGTTGCGCGGCCGAGCGCCCGGCACTGGACCAGTATGGATCCGGCCACCGCGCCGCCTGCTGGCATGCGCCGCTCGATTCGGTGCTCGAGGGCGCAACCGCGCGGGCCGCCGCCGAGGGGGCGGTCGCCCAGGGAGCCGTCGCGTGAACCCGGCGCTTCCGCCCATCCTCGAAGGCGCGGCTCTGTCCAAGCACTTCGCCGGACGGCGCCGCCTGTTCGGATCGCCGAGCGTCGTCAGGGCGGTGGATGACGTGTCGCTGCGGGTCGAACACGGCGAGACCCTGGCCCTGGTGGGCGAGTCCGGTTCGGGAAAATCGACCCTGGGCCGGCTGCTGCTCGACCTCATCGCGCCCACCGCCGGCGACGTCCTCTACGAGGGCCGCAACATCGCGTCCCTGCCCAGGGCGGAAGCACGGACGCTGCGGCGCGACCTCGGCATCGTCTTCCAGGACCCCTTCGCGTCGCTGAATCCGCGCATGAGCGTCGCCGACATCGTGGGCGAGCCGATCTGGCTGCACGAGAGCCTGGCGCGGCCCGACCGCAAGGCCAAGGCTGCCGAGCTGCTCCGCACCGTAGGGCTACGGGCCGAGCATGGAACCCGCTTCCCACACGAGTTCTCGGGAGGGCAGCGGCAGCGGATCGGCATCGCCCGGGCGCTCGCCTCCTCGCCGAAGCTCCTGCTCGGCGACGAGCCCGTCTCGGCCCTGGACGTCTCGGTCCAGGCCCAGATCGTCAACCTGCTCGAAGACCTCAAATCCCAGTTTGGCCTCACCCTCGTGGTGGTGGCGCACGGACTCGCCGTGATCCGCCACATGAGCGACCGCGTGGCCGTCATGTATCTCGGACAGATCGTCGAACTGGCGCCCGTCGACGCCCTGTTCGAAGAGCCGCTCCATCCCTACAGCCAGGCGCTGCTGTCCTCGGTTCCGGTTCCGAGCCCGCGGGGGAGGCGCGAACGCGCGCCCATCGAAGGCGATATTCCGAGCGCCACGCGCCCGCCGCCGGGCTGCCGGTTCCATACGCGATGCCCGCACGTCCGGCCGCTCTGCCGCGAGGCGCGGCCGCCGTTGGAAGCCGCGCCGGGCGGACGCTCGGTCGCGTGCCATTTCTGGCGCGAGATCGCCGGAGCCGGTGCCGGCACCATCGTGACGCCACCCGCCTCGGCGGCATTCGCCCGGCGCCTCGCGCTGTTCGAGGCAAGATCGCAGCAAGTCGAAGCCGCGAACGCGGCCAAAGCCGCGGATGCGCCCAACATCACTTGAGCGGAGGACCACCCATGAAGCGGATCGGGATCACGTTGGCGACGCTGTGCTGCTTCGGCGCGGGGGCGGCTTCGGCGGCCAGCAGCCTCAAGATCGGCCTGCAGGACGATCCGGACTTCCTCGATCCGGCCCGTTCGCGCTCCTACGTCAGCCGCATCGTCTTCGCGTCGCTCTGCGACAAGCTGATCGACACGACGCCCGACCTCAAGTTCATCCCCCAACTGGCCCTGTCTTGGACCTGGAGCCCGGACAACAAGGTCCTGACCCTGAAGCTGCGCTCCGGCGTCACCTTCCACGACGGCGAGCCCTTCGACGCCGAAGCCGTGAAGTTCAACCTCGACCGCGACCGCACGCTGCCCGAGTCGCTACGCAAAAGCGAA
>JAABUT010000599.1_pt1 | contig 54265 bp, 49 predicted proteins | sample 5559281 | NCBI WGS metagenome assembly JAABUT01 (sample SAMN10711880, study PRJNA513359) | rock metagenome | isolation source: Antarctica rocks | place: Antarctica: Victoria Land, Ricker Hills nord | collected 2016-01-04
GGAGGACGACGCCCGCCGCTTCCAGCACGCGATGCAGGCGCGGTTGGAGGAGTTCGCCCTGAAGATCCATCCGGACAAGACCCGACTGATCGAGTTCGGCCGCCACGCGGCAGCACGCCGGTCGAGCCGGGACCTGGCCAAACCGGAAACCTTCGACTTCCTCGGGTTCACGCACATCTGCGGACGGTCCCGCAAGGGCAAGTTCCTCCTCAAGAGGATCACCCGGGCCGACCGCAGACGCGCCAAGCTCAAGGAGATCGGGGAGGAGCTTCGGCGGCGCATGCATCAGCCCATCCCGCTTCAGGGGGCCTGGCTGAGGCAGGTCGTCACCGGCCACTTCGCCTATTATGCGGTTCCCACCAACAGTCGGGCGCTCTCGGCGTTCCGACACTGGGTGAGCGACCTGTGGCGGCGTACGCTCCGGCGGGCGCAGCCAGAAGGACGCGCTCACATGGGACCGCATGACGAAGCTGGTCGGCGACTGGCTCCCGCCACCCCGCATCCTTCATCCCTGGCCCAACGTCCGCTTCGCCGTCAAACACCCGAGGTAGGAGCCCAGTGCCCGAATCGGGCCCGCTGGGATCTGTCCGGGGGGCGCTCCGAAAGGAGCGTCCCTACCCGGGAACCCCTTGCGTTGCGCGTGGATCTCTGGATCCATGCCGTTATGGGACGGATCGACCTCGAGCGCCTGAGCAAGGAAGAACTGATCGAGTTGGTGCTGCGTCTGCAGCGGCCCGACAAGACGTCTCGGACGTCGTCGAAGCCGCCGTCGAAACCTCACCATGGCAAAGGGCCTCGTGCAGGGTCTCACCAAGCAGATCGCGATGGCTGAGGTCGCCAAGGGCACCATGAGCTAACGCTTTCTGCGCGGTCACGCTCGAGACCTTCTTGACGGCTTGGCCCTACTTTATCTCCAGGCACGTGGCAAGCTGTAGGTCTCTGACAGGGAGGCGCATATGCGAATCTTGGTCTTGCCGGACGGGGACCGCGTCGAGGTCACCACCGAGGACGACCAGCGCTTCACATTCCCGATCACCGAACTTCAGGCGACCCGCCGACCACCGCGGGTGGACAACCGGGCAGATGATCCCCCATCCCCGGACCATTGCGGGTCCTGGAGGACGCAAGACGTGCGGCCGTGGAGTTCGCGATCCTGAACGACCTGATGTGATCGAACGGCATCAACTCCGGGCAACCCCGCTCGGTGCAGGAACGGCTGGGATGGGCGCGAAACAGCCGTAACCAGCTGCCGGCCACCTTCGGCTTTAATCGGTCTGCGGCTCCAGCTGTGTCCGCCATCGGCTCAGAGCTTCGTGACCAGAAAACCACACTCTCCGCGTGATCATTGCCGATCAAGATCGGCTCTCCTTATGCTGTACTACCTTCGGCTTTGCTCTAATATTACGTGCTACGATGGACTACATTTCAGACATCTTCGATCTGAACGAAGACTTATTCTGTCTTTGATTCTCTTTTCCCATCCGCCAACCCTCGCGCTCAAGCGTGCCGTGTGGAGCACGTGATCCAGTAGCGCGCGAGGCGGTCGGATGACACCGACCAAGGTCCTTCTCGGTCAGATCGTCGTCGTGTTCGGCATCGTGGTGCTGGCCCTGTCGCTCGCCACGCAGTGGACGGCGGCGTCGCTCGGCTACCAGGCCCAACTCGGCCGTCCATTGACGGTGCTGCAGGGCGTGCCGCTCTACCAGCCGTGGCAGTTCTTCGTCTGGTGGTTCCAGTTCGACGCCTATGCGCCCGACGTGTTCCAGCGCGGCGCCTACGTCGCGGCTTCCGGCGGGATCGTGGGGGCGCTCGCCGCCATCGTGGGCTCGGTCTGGCGCGCCCGGCAGGCCAAGCTCGTGACCACCTACGGCTCGGCACGTTGGGCGACGCCCCGCGACCTGAAGCGCTCGGGCATGCTGAAGCCCGCGGGCGTATTCCTCGGCCGGGCGGACGAGCACTACCTGCGCCACGACGGTCCCGAGCACGTCATGGCGTTCGCGCCGACGAGGAGCGGGAAGGGCGTCGGTCTCGTCATCCCGACGCTGCTGTCCTGGACCGGCTCGGCCATCATCCACGACATCAAGGGCGAGAACTTCGCCGTCACGGCCGGGTGGCGACAACGCTTCTCGCATTGCCTCTACGTCAACCCGACCGACCCCCGCTCGGCTGCCTACAACCCACTGCTGGAAGTCCGCCGCGGCGCTCACGAGGTGCGTGACGTCCAGAACATCGCCGACGTGCTGGTCGACCCGGAAGGCTCGATCGAGAAGCGGAACCACTGGGAGAAGACCAGCCACAGCCTGCTCGTCGGCGCCATCCTCCACATCCTCTACGCCGGGGAGGACAAGACGCTCTGCGGTGTCGCCAACTTCCTCTCCGACCCGGCGCACCCCTTCGAACACACGCTGCGTCAGATGATGACCACGCCGCACTTGGGGCCACGCGGCGTGCATCCCGTCGTGGCGTCCTCGGCCCGGGAGGTGCTGAACAAGTCGGAGAATGAGCGCTCCGGCGTTCTTTCGACCGCCATGTCGTTCCTTGGGCTCTACCGCGACCCGACGGTAGCGGCGGTGACGTCGCGCTGCGACTGGCGCATCGCCGACCTGGTCGCGGCCGAACACCCGGTTTCGATCTACCTCGTGGTGCCCCCGTCGGACATCAGCCGCACCAAGCCGCTGATCCGGCTGATCCTCAACCAGATCGGCCGGCGGCTCACCGAGAGCCTCGACCACCAGGACGGGGCGGCGCGCAAGCACCGCGTCCTCTTCATGCTCGACGAGTTCCCGGCATTGGGGCGCCTCGACTTCTTCGAGTCCGCCTTGGCTTTCATGGCGGGCTACGGCCTGCGCTCGTTCCTGATCGCACAGTCGCTGAACCAGATCGAGAAGGCCTACGGTCCCAACAACTCGATCCTCGACAACTGCCACGTCCGCGTCGCCTTCGCGTCGAATGACGAGCGCACCGCCAAGCGGATCAGCGACGCGCTCGGCACCGCGACCGAGCTCCGCGCTCAGCGCAACTACGCCGGCCACCGGCTCAGTCCCTGGCTCGGGCACCTCATGGTGTCGCGGCAGGAGTCGGCACGCCAGCTGCTGACCCCTGGCGAGGTGATGCAGCTCCCGCCCGACGACGAGGTCGTCATGGTGTCGGGCCACCCGCCGGTGCGCGCCAAGAAGCTGCGTTTCTATTCGGACGGCAACTTCAAGCCGCGCCTGCTGCCCGCGCCGACGCTTTCCTCCGAGGGTTACGCCGACAAGCCGACCGCGCGCGGTGACGATTGGTCGGGCGCGTTCGATCCTGCCGGGGCAGAAGCGGCGAAGCGCGCCGCCGCCGTGACGGATGGTGACGAGGGCGGGCTGCGTCGCCAGCCCGAACTCGACATGACGGTGCCGCAGGCCGCGCCCGTCGAGCAAGAACCGCAGCGCGACGTCGCCTCGCTGCTCGACGACGATGACGCCGAGGTCGAGGTGGAGCGCGCCCGCGCGGTCCGCGCCGGCGAGCGGCAGCTGCAGCGTACCGCGCGCAATGCCGCGCTCGATCCGGACGACGGGATCGCGCTGTGAGCCGCGCCCGCCTCAACATCTTCCTCGAAGACGACCACGCCCGGCGCCTCGCCCAACTCGCCGGCATGAAGGGCGTGTCGAAGTCGGCGATCGTAGCGGCGGCGCTGTCGTCCTACCTGTCGCCTGATGGTGGCGACCGGCGCGAGGCGGCAATCGCCAAGCGATTCGACAAGCTGACCCGGCAGTTCGACCGGCTCGAACGCGATCAGACCATCCTGATCGAGACCGTCGCACTCTTCGTCCGCTACACGCTGACCGTCAACGCGCCGATCCCGGCGGCGCACCAGGACGCGGCCCGCGCCCAGGGCCGCGAGCGGTTCGGGCAGTTCGTCGACCAGCTCGCCCGCCACCTCCAGAAGGGGCGGAGCCTCGTCAAGGACGTCCACGAGGAGATCTTCCCCGACCGGAGCAAGTTCTTTGGCCTCGACGGCGAGGAGGACGGCGCGGGCGAAGCCTCCCGCAACGGCGCTGCCGCCTCCGATCGTGGAGCGGCGTCATGAGCGCCGCCCAGCCGGTCCTCCCCGGACAGTCCGTCGCGGCCCGGCAGGTGCGGATGCTGCGCACCGCCATGGGTCCGGCGATCGCCGCGGCGCTGGAAGACCGCGACGTCGTCGAGGTGCTGCTCAACCCCGATGGCTCGCTGTGGCTCGACACCCTGAGTCAGGGCCGCAAACCGACCGGCCTCTTCCTCTCCGAGGAGGACGCCGGCCGCATCATCCGGCTCGTGGCCGCGCACGTCCGCCTTGAAGTGCACGCCGGATCGCCGATCGTCTCGGCCGAGCTGCCCGAGACGGGCGAGCGGTTCGAAGGGCTGATCCCGCCGGTGGTGCCCAAGCCCACCTTCGCGATCCGCAAGCGCGCCAGCCTCGTCTATACGCTCGACCGCTACGTCGCCGACCGCATCCTCACGCCCGCGCAGGCCGCCTACCTGGCGCAGGCCGTGCGCGAGCGGCTGAACATCGTCATCGCGGGCGGCACCTCGACCGGCAAGACCACGCTCGCCAACGCGCTGCTCGACGAGATAGCGCGCACCGGCGACCGCGTGCTGATCCTGGAGGACACGCGCGAGCTGCAGTGCCTCGCCGACGACCAGGTGGCGCTCCGCACCAAGCCCGGCGTCGCCACCATGGCCGAACTCGTGCGCTCGACCCTGCGGCTGCGGCCCGACCGCATCGTGGTCGGCGAGGTGCGCGGCGCCGAAGCGCTCGACCTTCTGAAAGCGTGGTGCACCGGCCATCCCGGGGGCATCGCCACCGTCCACGCGGGCTCGGCCGCCGGTGCGCTGCACCGCCTCGAGCAGCTGATCCAGGAGGCGGTGGTGACCGTGCCCCGGCAGCTGATCGCCGAAGCCGTCGACGTCGTCGCCTTCATCGCCGGGCGCGGCACGAACCGGCGCGTGCGCGAGATCGCCCGCGTCACCGGCCTCGGGCCGGACGGCTACCGCCTCGAACTCCTCACCGCAACCGACCCGCACACACCCGGAGATGCCCAATGACGCTTTTACGCCTCCACGGAAATGCACGGACCCGCATCGCCGGGACGGCGGCTTTCCTGCTCTACGGCCTGCTCGCCGCGCCCGCCTACGCGGCCGGCTCGCAGATGCCGTGGGAAGCGCCGCTACAGAAGGTGCTCGACTCGGTCGAGGGACCCGTCGCCAAGATCATCGCGGTGATCATCATCATCACCACGGGCCTGACGCTGGCTTTCGGCGACTCGTCGGGCGGCTTCCGCAAGCTGATCCAGATCATCTTCGGCCTGTCGATCGCCTTCGCGGCCTCGTCCTTCTTCCTGTCGTTCTTCTCGTTCGGCGGCGGGGCGCTGGTCTCGTGAGTCGCGCAGCACTCCCCGACGGGTTCGAGGTCCCGCTCCACCGCTCGCTGACCGAGCCCATGATGATGGGCGGCGCCCCGCGCACTGTGGCCATCTCGGTCGGCACGCTGGCGGCCGCCGTCGGCATCGGCCTGCAGCTCTGGGTCCCCGGTGCCGCCATCTGGCTCATCGGCCACGCGCTGGCGGTCTGGGCCGCGCGGGTCGAGCCGCAGTTCCCGCAGGTGTTCGCCCGCCACATCAAGCACCGCGGCTACTCGGAGGCATGACATGATGAACCTCGCCGAGTACCGCCGCCGTCCCTCGACCCTGTCCGATCTGCTGCCGTGGGCCGGCCTCGTCGCCCCGGGCGTGGTGCTCAACAAGGACGGTTCGTTCCAGCGCACCGCCCGCTTCCGCGGACCCGACCTCGACAGCTCCACCGAAAGTGAACTCGTCGCCGTCTCGGCCCGGCTCAACAACGCGCTGCGCCGCCTCGGCTCAGCCTGGGCGCTGTTCGTCGAGGCCGACCGGCGGCAGGCGGCGCCGTACCCGCACGCGACCTTCCCGGATGCCGTGTCGTGGCTGGTCGACCAGGAGCGCAAGGCGGCCTTCGACCAGATTGGCGAGCTGTTCGAGAGCAGCTACTTCCTCACCCTCGTGTTCCTGCCCGCGCCTCAAAACCGCGCCCGCGCCGGCGCGCTCATGCTCGACGCGCCCGAGCGCCCGGCCGTCGACTGGCGCGAGCAGCTGTCCGGCTTCGTCGAACAGACCGATCGGTTTGGCTCGCTGCTCGACGGCTTCCTGCCCGAGCTCGCCTGGCTCGACGACCCGGAAACGCTCACTTACCTGCACGGCACGGTGTCGACGCGGCGCCACGCCGTCGGCGTCCCCGAGACCCCGGCCTACCTCGACGCGCTCTTGGCCGACGAGCCGTTGACCGGCGGGCTCGAACCCATGCTCGGCGCGTCGCACCTGCGCGTGCTGACGATACGCGGCTTCCCGGCCTCGACCTGGCCGGGGCTCCTCGACGACCTCAACCGTCTCGGCTTTCCCTACCGCTGGACGACGCGCTTCCTGTTCCTCGACAAGGCCGACGGCGAGAAGGAGTTGTCGCGCCTCCGCCGGCAATGGTTCGCCAAGCGCAAGGGCATACTCACCCTGCTGCGCGAGACCATCTTCCAGCAGGAGAGCCCGCTGGTCGATAGCGATGCCGCCAACAAGGCGGTGGACGCCGACGAGGCGCTGCAGACGCTCGGCTCCGACCAGGTCGCCTTCGGCTACGTCACCGCCACCGTGGTGGTCTGGGACGAGGACGCCCAGCTCGCCGGCGAGCGGCTGAAGGCCGTCGAGCGCGTCATCCAGGGCCGCGGCTTCACCACCAGTCCCGAGACGCTGAACGCCATCGAGGCCTGGCTGTCGTCGGTGCCGGGCCACGTGTACGCCAATGTCCGCCAGCCGATTGTCTCGACGCTGAACCTCGCCCACCTGATGCCGCTCTCGGCGGTTTGGGCTGGCCCTGAGCGCAACGAGCATCTGGACGGCCCGCCGCTGCTCATCACCCGCACGGAAGGCGCCACCCCGTTCCGGCTCACCACCCACGTCGGCGACGTCGGCCACGCGCTGATCGTCGGGCCGACCGGCGCCGGCAAATCGGTGCTTCTGGCCACCTTGATCCTGCAGTTCCGCAAATACGCCGATGCGCAGATCTACGTCTTCGACAAAGGCCGCTCGGTCCGCGCCGCCATGCTGGGCCTCGGCGGCCAGTTCCATGATCTCGGCCTCGAAGGCGGCCTGACGTTCCAGCCGCTGCGCGACGTGCATGACGCGGCCGCCCGCGCCTGGGCGGCGGAATGGGTGCAGGCGCTGCTCGCCCACGAGCGCGTCGAGCCCTCGCCGGAGATCAAGGACGCGGTGTGGTCGGCGCTGGGCAGCCTCGGCTCCGCCCCGGTCGAGGAGCGAACGCTGACGGGACTCGCGACCCTGCTGCAGTCGAACAAGCTGCGCCAGGCACTGCAGCCCTACACGTTGAACGGGCCGTTCGGGCGCCTGCTCGACGCCGACCATGACGAACTGGCGCTCGCCGACCTGCAGGCCTTCGAGATGGAGGAACTGCTTCACGCCAAGGGCGTGGTGCTGCCCGTGCTGACCTACCTGTTCCACCGGCTCGAGGCGCGGTTCGATGGCCGGCCGACCCTGCTCGTGCTCGACGAAGCCTGGGTGTTCCTCGACGACCCGGTCTTCGCTTCCCGCATCCGCGAGTGGCTGAAGACGCTCCGCAAGAAGAACGTCGGCGTCGTGTTCGCCACGCAGTCGCTGGCCGACATCCAGCGCAGTCCGATCGCCCCTGCCATCGTCGAGAGCTGCCCGACCCGCATCTTTCTGCCGTCACCGCAGGCGATCGAGCCGCAGCTGCGGCCCATCTACGAGGGGTTCGGGCTCAATGCCCGCCAGATCGAGATGGTGGCCCGCGCCACGCCGAAGCGCGACTACTACGTCCAGAGCCGTCAAGGGAACCGGCTGTTCGACCTCGGCCTCGGCCCGGTGGCGCTCGCCTTTGTGGCCGCCGGCACGCCCCGCGACCACGCCGCCATCGACCGTGTGCTCGCCGAGCATGGGCCCAAGGGCTTCGCCGGCGCCTGGCTCTCCGGACGCGGGCTCGACTGGGCCGCAGACCTCGCCCGCCGCTTCGACCTTCTGCCGGAGACCACCCGATGAGACTCCAGCTGCGCGCGGCCTCCGCCGCGCTCGTCCTCGCATCCGCACTCGCCATCGCGCTTCCCAACAAATCAGCCCGCGCGCAGTGGATCGTCTACGACCCGGCCAACTTCGGCCAGAACGTGCTGACTGCCGCCCACACGCTGGAACAGATCAACAATCAGATCCACAGCCTCCAGAACGAGGCGCAGATGATCCTCAACCAGGGTCAGATGCTGGTGAACCAGGGCAAGAACCTGGCGAACCTCATCTACTCGCCGATGGCCATGCTGCAGCAGGATATCGCGCGGACCCAGGCGCTGATCGCCCAGGCACAGGGGCTGGCCACCCAGGTCACCCAGCTCGACCAACAGTTCCGGCGGCAGTACTCGACCAGCTACGGCGCCAATACCTCGATCGACCAGACCGTGGCCGACGCACGCACGCGCTGGAACAACTCGCTCGAGGCGCTGCGCACGACCCTCGAACTGCAGGGCCAGGTCAACGCCTCGATCGCGGCCGACACCCAGACGCTCGCGACGACCGTCGGGTCGAGCCAAAGCGCCGTCGGCATCCTGCAGGCCGTACAGGCCACCAACCAGCTGCTGGCACTTCAGGCCAAGCAGACCATGCAGTCGCAGCAGCTGCGCATCGCCCAGGATCGCGCCACCGCTCTCGAGCAGTCGCGGACGCTCGAAGCCGACCAGCAGGCCCTGGTGGCACGCGCGCAGTTCCAGGGATCGGGCGTCGCCTACACGCCCGCGCCCGTCCAGGTCTACGCGCCATGATTGCCGCCGGCAGGAGCGGCTCCGCCGTGCTGGTCGGCTGCATGCGCCTCGTCGTGCCCGCGAGTCTGCTTGCCGGACTCCTTGTCGGCTCAGCCGATCATCAAGCCCGAGCCGAGGCGGCCGACACCCTGACCGGCGACCCGCAGCGGCTCGAACTGGTCCAGACGGGATGCAAAGCCAACATGGCCTGGACCACGCCCGACCTCTGCAACGCAGCCGCCCAGGCGATCCGGATGCGGTTTCAGGGCGGCGGCGTGCCGTACACGCCGCATACGGTCGACCTCTTCCCGAGCCACCCGGCGATGGCGGCACCTGTGCCGCCACCCGCCGCACCGGTGCTGCAGAAACCTCCAGCGGTGCAGAAGCCGCGATCGAAGACACGGGGCCGCATGCATCGCCTCGCCAGAGCCGACGCGAAGTTTTGGCGATGAACGACCTCTCGGTCATCGACCGATTCCTCGACACCTTCTCGCGCTACATCGACTCAGGCTTCGGGTTGCTGCAGCCCGAGATCGCCTACCTGTCCACCACCCTGGTGGCGATCGACATTACGCTCGCCGGCCTGTTCTGGGCCATGGGCGGCGACGAGGTCGTGCCGCGCCTTGTCAAGAAGATCCTCTACGTCGGCGCCTTCGCGTTCATCATCGGCAACTGGAATTACCTGGCCGGGGTGATCTTCAAGTCCTTCGCCGGGCTCGGGCTGAAGGCCTCGGCCGCCTCGATCGGCGCCGACCAGCTGCTGCAGCCCGGGCGGCTCGCCCAGGTCGGCGTGCAGGCGGCCCAGCCGATGCTGGACGAGATCGGCAAGCTCGCCGGCTTCACTAGCGTGTTCACCAACATCGACACCATTACGGTCCTGTTCATCGCCTGGATCATCGTCATCGTCAGCTTCTTCGTGCTGGCCGTGCAGCTCTTCGTCAGCGTACTCGAGTTCAAGCTGACCACGCTCGCGGGCTTCGTTCTGGTGCCCTTCGCGCTCTGGGGCAAGACCTCCTTCCTGGCCGAGAAAGTGCTCGGCAACGTGATCTCATCCGGTATCAAGATCCTCGTGCTGGCCGTCATCGTCGGCATCGGCAGCGGCCTGTTCACGCAGTTCCAGTCGGCGGCCGGCACGACCCCCACCATCAGCCAGGCACTCGCCGTGGTGCTCGGCGCCATCTCGCTGCTGGGCTTGGGCATCTTCGGCCCGGGTATAGCCAATGGCCTCGTCTCCGGCGCGCCGCAACTCGGCGCCGGCGCGGCGGTCGGTGCCACGGCGGCGGGGACGGGCCTGATCGTCGCTGGCGGCGCCGGCGCGCTCACGGCAGGTCGGATGGCGGGCGGTGCCGCCATGGGCGACATGCGAGCCGCCACCAGCATGGGTTCGGGCGCGCGCTCCGCCTACGGCGGTGCCGCTGCGGCTTCGGGAGCCAGCGGGCTCGGCCGCGCCAACGCCGGCATGGCGGGCGTGGCCCGCGCCGGAGCAAGCGCCGCCAGCGACGGCGTCCGTGCTGCCGTCCGCCGCGCCTGGACGGGCGGGTCCGCCGGGAAGGGAAGCGGAGATGGTGGCGAGGCCGATGCCGCGTCCGGCTCCGACGCCGCGCCCCGTTGGGCCCGCAACCTCCGCGGCAGCGACGCCATGCGCCGCGGCGTCGAGACCGCCGCCCACGCCGTGCGCTCCGGCGATCACGGCGGTTCCGGCGCCGGCCCCAAGCTCGATACTGACGAGGCCTGACCCATGCGCTTCAGACGCGCCGCCGTGCGCTATTCCGATACCCCGCAGCCCGAGACGCCCTACCAGCGGGTCGGCCAGGTCTGGGACGAGCGCCTCGGCGCCTCCCGAACCCAGGCCCGCAACTGGCGGCTGATGGCCTTCGCGTCGCTCGGCCTCTCCATGCTCATGGGCACGGGACTAGTCTGGCAGGCCGGCCGCTCCTCCATCACGCCCTACGTGGTCGAGGTCGACAAGCAGGGCGACGTTCGTGCCGTCGGCGCGGCCGCCGAGGCCTATACGCCCACCGACGCCCAGATCGCCAACCACCTTGCACGCTTCATCAGCGACGTGCGCGCGCTGCCGCTCGACCCCATCATCGTGCGCCAGGACTGGCTCGAAGCCTACGACTACGCCACCGATCGTGGCGCGGCCGTGCTGAACGAATACGCCCGCGCCAACGACCCCTTCGCCAAGGTCGGCAAGCAGTCGGTCGCGGTCGAGATCGCCAGCGTGGTGCGGGCTTCGCCCGGCTCCTTCCAGGTGCGCTGGATCGAGCGCCGCTACGAGAACGGCGCGCTCGCCGCCACAGACCGCTGGACCGGCATCCTGTCGATCGTGCTGCAGCCACCCGGCAACGAGGCGCAGCTGCGCAAGAACCCCCTCGGCATCTACGTCAACGGCCTGAACTGGAGCCGGGAGCTCGGCGGGCCATGAGGAAACGATCCATGACCCTGATCCAGACCGGAAAAGTCTTGGGCCTGACCGTCTCGGTCTTGGCGCTCGCCGCCTGCGCGGGCGGCACGCCGCCGCCCGACATCAGCCTCGACGAGCCCGCGGCCGGACCAGTGGCCCTGGTCGATCCGCCGAAGCCAGTCGAGATCGTTCAGGTTCCAAAACCCTTGCCGCTGCCGGGCCAGCTCAAGCCGCCGCCGGGATCCGGGAGAGCGGCCCCGGAGCCGGCCGATCCGAGAGATCGCGTGGCGCTCGCCAATCGCGCCGCCCGCGTGCAGCCGTCGCGCTACGGTTATATCAATGCCACGCAGGTCTGGCCCTATGCGGCGGGCGCCCTCTACCAGGTCTACGCCAGCCCGGGGAAGGTGACCGATGTCGCCCTGCAGGAAGGCGAGCAGCTCGTCTCCGTGTCGGCCGGCGACACGGTGCGCTGGGTGATCGGCGACACGTTGTCGGGCACGGGCGTGTCAAGCCGCGTGCACATCCTGGTCAAGCCGACCCGGCCGGACCTCAAGACCAACCTCGTGGTCAACACTGATCGGCGGACCTACCTCATGGAGCTGACCGCGACCGAGCTGACCTGGATGGCCTCGGCGTCCTGGGACTATCCTCTGGACAGGCTGCTCGCCCTGCAGAACCAGAACCGCCGCGCCGAGGCGTCTGCGCCCGTCGCCGACGGCATCCCGCTCGAGCGGCTGCACTTCCGCTATGCTATCACGGGCGACACGCCCCCGTGGCGGCCGGTGCGGGCCTTCGACGACGGCGAGAAGGTCTACATCCAGTTCCCGGCCGGCATCGCCCAGGGCGAGCTGCCGCCGATCTTCGTGGTCGGGCCGACGGGCGAGAACCAGCTCGTCAACTACCGTTCGCGCGCGCCCTATTACGTGGTCGACCGCCTGTTCGGCGCCGCCGAGCTGCGGCTCGGCTCCGACCCCCAGCAGGTAGTGCGGATCGAGCGCACGGACGGGGTGCGGCACGGGATCTTCGGCTCATGAGCGCTGTCCGGCCTCCCGGCACTCCGCAGGTCCCGCCGCAGACGAAGGTGGCGCCCGAGGCGCTGGCGCTCCGCGCCAAGCCGCGGCCCGTCACGCGCCTGTCCCGCCGCGCCCTGGTTTTGCTGGGCTCCGTGTCGGCGCTCACCATCGCCGGCCTCGCAATCTGGGCGCTCGGTGTCCAGCATGGGGGTGGCACGCCGCCCCAGGAACTCTACTCGACGGACCGCAAGCCGATCGCCGAGGGGCTGAACACGCTGCCGCGCGACTACGGCAGCCTGCCGCCGCCTGCTGTGCCCCAGCTCGGGCCGCCGCTGCCCGGCGACCTCGGCCGGCCGTTCCTGCGCGCCCAGCAGGAGCAGGGCGGCGCAAGCGCAATGCCTGCCGCCCCGACCGGGCCAACGCCCGAGGAGCAGGCCGCCGCGGCGGAGCGGGAGCGCCAGCGCCAAGAGGCCGAGGCCGCGCGGCACGCCCAACTCTTCGTGCAGGTGCGCGAGCGACCGGCCGAGCAGGTCAAGGCCGAGCCTGCGAGCGCGGCCGCGCCCGTGCTCCCGAATCCGTTCGCAGGGGTGCCGGGCTCGGCCGAGAGGGAGCGACCCGACGAGGCCACGACCCAGAACGGCCAGGACAAGAAACTGGCGTTCCTGAACGCGGCCGTCGACGACAAGATCTACTCGCCCCAGCATCTGCAGATCCCGGTCTCGCCGTTCCAGGTCATGGCCGGGACGATCATCCCGGCCGCCATGGTGACGGGCCTGAACTCCGACCTGCCGGGCCAGTGCATCGCCAGCGTGACCGAGCCGGTCTACGACACCGTGACCGGCCGCACGCTTCTGATCCCGCAGGGCTCGCGCCTGCTCGGCACCTACGACGCCCAGGTCTCCTACGGCCAGAGCCGCGTCCTGCTAGTATGGACCCGCGTCGTCATGCCGGACGGCTCCTCGATCGTGCTCGACCGACTGCCCGGGACGGACACGAAGGGCTTCGCCGGACTGGAAGACGAGAACGACAATCACTGGGGCAAGCTCATCGCCGGCGCGGCGCTCTCGACGCTGCTCGGCGTGGGGTCCGAACTTGGTTCGCAGCAGAGCGGCCTCGGCGGCACGGGCCAGCAGACGGTCGTGGTGGCGACCTCGCGCAGCGCCGAGGACAGCCTCAACCAGGTTGGCCAGCAGATCACCCGCCGCAACCTCAACGTCCAGCCGACCCTCACAGTGCGGCCGGGGTTCCCGGTCCGGGTCATCGTCAACAAGGACATCGTGCTGCGGCCCTACGGTGCCGCCAGCGTGACCCGGACCGCGGGAGCAATGCCATGACGGCGAAGCTTCGCCTCGGACCGCTTCCGCGGACCGAGTTGGTGCGGTTGACCGTGGCGTTGCCGGCGGCGGTGAAGGCCGACCTCGACCGTTACGCCGAGCTGTATGGCGCGGCGTACGGCGAGGCTGTTGATGCCTCTACACTCGTGCCACATATGCTGGCGGCCTTCATGGAGCGGGACCGCGCCTTCCGAAAGCGACGTCAGGTTGCCTCGCCGGCTAGGTCGGTTCCGATCGATACTACGAATCCAACGGGAGCGGCGCCCCCCTTTGATGACATTGGCCAGAACAGGACGTTCGCTACTGAAAAATAGCTGCACGCTTTCATAGTGCCCCGGAAGGATTGCCCAGCGATTCGCCTGGCCAGCAGTGCTCTACATGGCCAACTCGCTGGTGAACCCGATGACGGGCATCGCCCGCAGTTGAGTCCTGGCCAGAGCAAGACTTAACCCTTGTTTCCAGTCGGCTTTCCCGGAAGTTGAAGCAGCACGGCCGGTTCTACGTCAAAGACCTCTGCGAGCTTGGCGACCGTGGTGATGCTGGCGCTGTAGACAGCTCGCTCAAGGGCACTGACATAGGTCCGGTCGATACCGGCTTCGTCGGCCAGCGCTTCCTGCGACAGGCCCTTCTCCTGCCGGAGCTTCCGCAGGTTGCGCGCGAAGACCTCTCGTATGTCCATCCACGAGAGGCGAGCCCGTTGAAGGGTATTTCACCACGGAGTATTCTCAACAATCGACACAAGCGGAGAGTTGGCTTGCCGACCGGGCCGGTCCTGGCATGCCCGCCTGGGCTCAGACTCTCTCGCGGGGCTCGGCCACCGCCGATCCTGGGGCTTGCTGATGAACCTTGTCGCCGCACGCTATCTCGGTCTCACGGATCTGCTCACGCTTTGGAGGTCGCTCCCACGAGACGAGGTTGCGCGAGCATCGACGCTCCACAATGCAACGCTGAGGGATCTCGTCGTCCTGATCGGGCGCTCGGGTGAGCCCTCCAGCACCTGGATCATCGAGGCAAGCGGCGCGGCGGTGGACGCACTCTATGATGCGCCGCTCGCGGGAAAACCTGTCGATCGGCTCACGCCAGGGCGGGCGGACGCCCTGCGGGAGGTAGAAACGGCATTGGAGACCGGCCGTCCGCTGCTCCTCGAAGACATGGTGGACGTCGGTCAGCTCCGGCGTCGCGTTGCCCGGCTCTATTTGCCACTTGGCGCCGACAAGGACGCGCGAGCCCAAATTCTGTGCGGGGTCGTCCCCATGTCCTGAAATGTGCGGAGCCGGATCGGCAGAAGATCGTCAGTCCGACTTTACGCCAGCCATGGTCCGCGCTCACCTCACGAGCCGACACCGCAATGGATCGCGGTCGACCGTGCCGCCCAGATCTTCGCTCGAGCGGTTCGGCCGGGATCTTAAACGTCATCCCTGGGTCGCGAGGAGGCCGGCAGCCCTCCGTGTCGTCCGCTTGAGGAGCCGGTGAAGCGCGCCAACTCGAGGATTCGAGACACACCTGGTGAGAAGTCGCCCTCGCGATGAATCATCCAGGTTCGCATGGTGGCGGCGTCATCCACGAGATCGATGACGATTGCGAGGTCGTTGAACCGCCTTGCCCAGGACTGCGCCATGATCCCGAGCCCGGCGCCAATTGCGACGAGGCTCGCCATCGTATTCGGGTGCGCGACAAGCGTGCCGCGGTTGGGATCGATGCCCGCCCCCCTCAAGAGCTCCGCGACCTGGCCGGCGTATCCCGGAGCGACACCTGGATCAGCAACCAGCAGCGGCTCCGCCATGAGCTCGCGCACCTCAATCGTCGTTCGTGCCGCAAGCGGATGATCCGGGGGCGCGAGCACCGCGAGGCCCTCGGCCCAGGCCAGCTCACAGGAGAGCCCGGAGGCGTCGACCGGCTGAAGGACGAAAGATGCATCGATGCGGCCGTCGAGCGTCAGATCTATGAGGCGCGGCACAGGGAGTTCGAGCACCGCGACTGAGGAGCTCGGATGATGTTCGGCGAGAGCACGCAGCAAATGCCGGAAATCTTCTCCGGCGGCATGCTCGGCGAGACCGAGACGAATCGGGTAGTGAGACCCGGATCCGGTTTCGCGCGCAATCGTCTTGGCGAGTTCCACATCGGCCAGGATGCGGCGGGCGAGATCGACGAAGCGATGGCCCGCCGCGCTCAGCCAGGTCCGCCTGGTGGTGCGATGGAAGAGCGGCACGCCGACCACATGCTCGAGCTCACGGATCTGGCGGCTCAGCGGGGACTGCTCGATCCCGAGCCTGGCGGCCGCCCGCGCGTAATGCAGCTCTTCCGCGACAGCGACGAAGTAGCGGAGATGGCGAAGCTCAATGGATCCCATCGCCAAGCTAGACCTTTTGAGACAAGGGGAAGGCGCGCCAGCGCGAGCTGCGCTGGCGCGGACCGTCACGCAGCCAGGGTATGGGTGCGAGGCGGCATGAGAGCTGGCCCCTCAAGGTTTCCAGCGCGCCGCATGCCGTCGAGAGCACTTGCGGTGACAGGAAGCCGACCGGCGACGGCTTGCGTATTGCCGATCGCCAGCGGCGCTGCATAGCGCTCCAGAATCCATCCCGCGCGCTTGAGGATGCGCTCCATCCGCAGGTCCGTCACGGTCGCGATCGCGCGGAGTCCGCGCGCGAGGCCCCACTCCAGGACCGCCGCGAAAAGGACGAACGTCGCCTGCCTCAAGCCCTTCTCGCCGATATCGGCGGCAGCCTCGGTGTCGATGCAAAACCTTGAGCTCTCGAAAAGTGCGAGGTCCCGCGGCGGCGCCATGCCGCCGAGGAGCGCCGGGAAGGTGTTGGCCAGCATGTAGGCGCCGGTCGTTGGGAGAAGCCGGACGCAGGCCACGACCTGGTCCGCGGGCGTAATTCCGATGAGATACGTCGGCCCTAAAGCATCGTACGGATCGACCTCCATGTCGCCCGCAACCGAAACCTCCCAGTTCAGGCGGTCCTTGAACACCCGCCGGCGCAGCCGGTGCATGTCCTTCATGAGATCGGGATGATCTGAATAATCTGCTTGCGAGATCGCTAGCACGCGCATGATGTCCTCCCTGAGGTTCACACGCTACGAAAGCATTCTGGGCGGATCGGCGAAGCTGTCAGTGGTGACAGGGTGCTTTTCGAAACAGCTGGGACGACCCCGATCTCAATCCGTCCGCATCGAGGCAGACGAACGCGGACAATCGCTCACGTGATCGCGACAGCGTGCGGATCGGGACCGTCACGCCGTTGTTGATGCCAAACGCCGAGGCCTCGCGAAATAAGCGCCGTTGCGCCAACGACGTCGGCGTACTAGGGCGAGAGCCATCCCAATAGAACCCGGTCCGGCTCTTTCGTGCCTGAACAACCACGGGGTCGATGCGCTCGTAGCCATTCCTAACATAGTGTCCTTTCCACACCTCGGGGTACGACGACAAAAACGCCGATCGTGGATGAGCAAAACTCAGATAAGCGAAAGATTGGAACCCAAGACGTCGAACTGCGCGTCGGCCAATTGCAACGAGGGAAGCCTCGTCGGTTGCTGTAGCCAATTCGTCGACAACCTGACCCAAAATGTCATCAGCACGCATTGTAATCACGATGATGCTGCTCCAAGATCGTCGATAAGCCTCGAAGGTTGACCCCTGTCTGTTCGTCACTCAAGCTGCTGACAGGGAACCGGGGATTAGATTTATTGAGCCCCGCCAATGAGAAAGGTCTGGTCAAGCCTGCGGTCACACACGTAGACGCTTTCACTTGCGAGGCTGATAACACCCTGGGTATGAGGCGTTCACCGCCGTGGCGTGGAAGCGCCGTCGGTGTGGCACGGAGAGCCAACGACGTTCAGTAAGCGGCTCCCCGGCCGCCCATGCCACCGTCTACCGTGAACATGCTGCCTGTCGTGTATCCCGAGAGGTCGGAGGCGAGAAATGCCGCCAGGGCTCCTATCTCCTCAGGCGCGGCCGCTCTGCCGAAGGGCAAGTGGGACAGGAACTCGCGCCACCTGTCGGGCGATCCGTGCGCCTCCGTCGCTCGGGACTTGAGCAAAGTTTCTAAGCGTTCCGTCAGCACCGGTCCGGGATTGATGCCGGTCACTCGGACGTTGTCTGCCGCGCTTGAGCCGCCAAGCGCCCGGGTGAAGGCTATGAGCGCTGCATTGCCCGAGGACCCCGCGATGTAGCCCGCATCCACCCGCTCACCTGCCGCGCCGACGATGTTCACGATTGTCCCGTGACCGCGGGCTTTCATCGTCGCGTAGAACCGTCGCGTCATGTTCACGTAGCCGAACACCTTTAAGTCCCAGGCAGCGCGCCAGCGCGCCTCATCGATCTCCTGCAACCGCCCGGCAGGGATCGCACCGGCATTGTTGACCAGGATGTCGACGCGCCCATGCTGATCGGACAGACGATCCACCGCAGCGCTGTCGCTGAGGTCGATCGCCTCGAACGAGACCGGCGTGCCATGCCTAGCGACCCGCACCGCGGCGGTTTCGAGGTCCGCTGCGCTCCGGGCGACGAGGATCACGGCGCAACCCTCCTTCGCCAACTCCTCGGCGACCGCGAAACCGATTCCTTTTGAGGCGCCGGTGATCAAAGCGCTACGTCCGCGCAATCCGAGATCCATGTCGTCTGGTTTCCTTCTTACCTTTAATCAGCTATGTCCTTGACGATGCCGGCATCGCGCAAGACCGTGATCTCCCCACTGGAGTAGCCACTTTCCTCCAGGATCTCCCGCGTATGTTCACCGAGAAGGGGCGCTCGGCGGCCGATGCCGAGTGGTGAGCGGCTGAGACTAACCGGAGGCCGGGCGACCGGCGCGGGCGCGGAAAGGCCAGGAAATTTGACCGGTAGAAATGCCCGCGATTCGCTGATGTGGTGGTCGGCGAGGACCTCCCGCGGTGAATAGACCGGGCCGCAGGGGATGTTCGCGGTCGCGAGTTCGGCTAGCGCGGCAGACCGGGGCCGTTCCGCGCACCAAGCCGCCATCACAACGCTGAGCGCCTCGCTGTTGTCGCCACGCGTCTGGTCGCTGCCGTACTCTGGCATGGCCAGTAGATCGGTCCTTCCCATCAGTGACGCCCACCGGCGAAACATCGGGTCGCCGATGACCTGCACGATGATCCAGCCATCCTGCGTTTCGAAGATGTCGGACGGGGCCGCCAGCGGGCTCCGGTTGCCCGTCGAGGCCCGGTCCAGGCCCAACAGGGCCTGCTCGATAAGGACGTTGTTGGCCATCGTCAGTGCCGTACCGAGCAGCGAGCCCTCGACGACCTGGCCGAGGCCCGTGGCACGGCGCTCGTAGAGCGCCGCGACAGTGCCGAAGGCGCAGGACAAGGCGGTGCCGTAGTCGACGTAGGACACCATCAGCTTGGCCGGCCGGCCCGGCGGGCCGGACATGTGCACGGCGCCGCTCATCGCCTGCGCCACGCCGTCGAAGCCAACTTTGTCCGACCATGGGCCGCCCGACCCGAAGGCCGTCGCGGTTGTCAGGATGATGTCGGGCCGCCCGGCCGACAGCTGCTCGTAGTCGAGGCCCAGCTTGCGCAGGGTCTGGATCGGCATGTTGGCCACTACCACGTCTGCGCGCGCGACTTGGCGGCGAAGCACCTCCAGGCCCCGCGGTGATCCAAGGTCAAGCGATAGGGAGCGCTTGTTGCGGTTGACCTGCATGAACAGCGCACCGTCGCCGCCGGATGCGACGGGCGTGATCCAGCGGTCCTCGCCGCCATCGACCCGTTCCACGCGGATGACGTCGGCGCCGAGATCGCCGAGCAGCGCTGCGCAGAACGGACCGGCGATGTAGCGGCCTACGTCGAGCACGCGAATCCCGGCCAGGACTGACGCCGTCATCGGCTTGGCAACCGATCGTCAACGAGGGCGTCCCGCGCCGCTTGGCGGATGACGTCGACCGCGGCCGCGTCCTCGAGCGACGACAGGTCGCCGGGATCTTGGTCCGTGTAAGTGCGTCTGATCACCCGCCGCATCACCTTGGAGCTCCGGGTTCGGGGCAATTGCGCCACGACGTGCACCCGGCTTGGTTGGAATGGCTTGCCGAGGCGTGTGGCGATGATTGCTGTCACGGTCGCCCCAAGTTCAGCGTCCGAGACCTGCGCGGTCGAGGACCGAACAACGAAAACGACGAGTTTCTGTCCTTTGACGGAGTCCTCGACCCCAATAGCGGCAGCCTCGGCGATCTCCGGAAGTTCGATCAACACGTCCTCGATCTCAGCCGGCCCGACTCGTTTGCCCGCCACCTTCAACGTGTCGTCGGAACGTCCAAGCAGGAACAGGACGTCGCTGGACGTGCGCAACGCAAGGTCGCCATGGGTCCAGACGCCTGGTATTTTCTGCCAGTAGCTTTCGAGATAGCGCTCGCGATCATTCCAGAACGATTGCGTCATGCCGACGAACGGGGCGAGAATAGAGAGCTCACCGACCTGATCGCGTACCGGGCGGCCGTTGTCGTCGAGGACGTCAGCCGCCACGCCCGGCGACACGCAGTTAAAACCGGCGGCGACGATGGGTCGAACGACGACGTTGGCGAGCAGCCCCCCCGACACTTCGGTCCCGCCGGTGTAGTTGATGACCGGGCACTTGCCGCGGCCGAAGCTGTCGGCGAACCAGACCATGTGTTCGGGGTCGATCACCTCGCCGGCGGTGATCAAGAGCCGGACGCTGCTGCAATCCCCGGCGGTCGCCACCGCGCTATGAGCGGCGAGCCCACGAATCAGCGTCGGTGACGCGCCGAGGTGAGTCACTTTGTACGCTTCGACGACGCGGGACAGGCGCGACCAGTCCGGCATATCCGGTGCGCCGTCGTAGCAGACCAGCGTCGCGCCGCGCATGAGCGCGCTTGCGAGGGTGAGAGATCCGGCCACCCAGCCGAGGTCGGCTGGCCAGAAGAAAACGTCTCCGGCACCGACGTCGAAGTGGACGGCCGCATCATGGGCGATCTTGAGCGGAAAGCCACCGTGCGTGTGGACGGCTCCCTTCGGCTTGCCCGTGGTACCGGACGTGTAGATCACCATCATGGGGTCGTTCGGGTCCATGCGCTCGGCCGGGCGCTCGGCCGTCCCGCCCGCTACATCGTGGAAAGCCAGCGCGTCGGGAAGGGGACGTGCCCCATCGGCGGCTTTGACGATGACATGGCGCAGCGCGGGCAGGTGCGGGCGGGCGGCCTGCACCACCGCCGCGATGTCCACCCACCTCCCGCGCCGGTGGAAGCCGCTGGTGACGATCAGGGCGGAGGCTTCGGCTGCCTGGAGGCGGGCGACGATCGCGTCAGGGCCGAAGCCGCTGAACAGGGGCGCCGCGATGGCGCCCAGCCAGGAGATCGCAAGGAGCGAGACGGACGCCTCCACGCCCATTTCCATTAGCAGGCCGACGCGGTCGCCTCGCCGGATGCTCAGCGCGTGAAGTCCGGCCGCTAGGCGCGCCACGCGCTGCCGCAACTCGCCATAGCTGACCGTCTCGACGTGGCCGGCTTCGTTCTCGGCGATCACGGCCGCGCGATCTTGCGAGTGACCGGACGCGAACACCGTATCGGTCCAGTTCAGCTCGCCGCCGACGAACCATTTCGGGAACGGAGCACCTTCCGAAAGGTCCACGTATTCGGTGTGAGGCTTGGACCAGATAATGGGGAGCGCCGACATCAGGCCGCGCCAGTAGCGGTCCGGATGGTTGGCCGCCAAGGTCCACATCTCGTCGAAGCCGCCGCAGCCGAGTTCGACAGCCAGGCGGCTGGCCTGAGCCTCGCCGATCGTCTCGCGATCAGGGTGCCAGAAGGGAGCGGGTTGCAGTTCCATGCGCCTCATCGCTCCCGCGAAGGTGTCGACGTACCGGTCGTCATCGCCTGAGCGGGCATTTACTGTCGGCGAGCTTGCGAAATGCCTGCTCGCCGGGAACGACTCCCGTAATCCGGTAATAATCCCAAGGGTAGTGGGACTCGCTCGGCGCCTTGATCCTGGCGAGCAGCATGTCGGTCAGCATGCGGCCGTTCGGCAGCAGCTTGCCATTACGCAAGAACACGTCCTGCATGGGCGTGCGGAGCATGAACTCGCGCACCCTGTCCGCGTCGGTCGTACCCGTCGCCTGAACGGCCCTCAGGTATTCGAGGACCGCCGAGTAGACCCCCGCCTGGAACATCGTCGGCATCTTGCCGTGCAGGGCGATGAACCGCTTGCTGAACTTGCGCGTCTCCTCGTCGCGGTCCCAATAGAAGGCCGTGACGATGTCCAGCCCCTGCATCACCTGCAGACCGAGCGAATCGACGTCGGTGATAACGGCATACATGGTGCCGATCGTGATGCCCGATTGCGGCAGGCCGAACTCTCGCGCCTGCTGCAATCCGCTGACCAGATCCGACCCGCCGGAGCCGAACAAGATAGCCTTGGCTCCTGAAGCCTGCGCCTGCAGCAGGTAGGAGGACCAGTCCGCCACGCCGACTGGATGATGGATCGCACCGAGCACGCGGCCGCCATGGTCGGCGGCGGCCTGGCGCGCCGTCTGTTCGAGCGCCGTCCCTGCTGCCCCGTCTGGCGTGACGAGGAACCACGTGTCTCTGCCGTCCTTGAGCAGGGACGTCGCCTCGGCTCGGCCGACAGAGTAGGTGTCCCATACCCACGCGAGGCCGTAGCCGTTGCAGTCTTCCTCGGTGATGCGATCATTGATCGTGGTGCTGAAGAAGACCAGCTTGTGGGAGCGCCCGGCTTCGGCGTTGACGGCCAGGGCAACGCCGGAGGTCGGCACGTCGAAGATGGCGCTGACGCCTTCACTGAACCATTGATGGGCAAGAGCGGAAGCGTTGTCGGGCTTGTTGAGGGTGTCGGCGGAGACGATCTGCACTTTGTCGGGCATCCCGCTGTCGGCTATCGCCATCTTGGCCGCGATGACGGAGCCTGCGCCGCCGTAGTCTGCGTACGAGGAACTCATGTCGGTCAGTACCCCGATCTTGACCGAGGGCGTCTCGGCTGCGGCCGAAAGCGAGACGAACGCGGAGATGACGACGACCGTTGCTCGCAGGCTCATGATCGTGTTCTCCTCCCCTGACGCTGCAGACCCTCATTGGGGAGCAGGTTCGTTTTGGTTCCGAGATTCTCCATGTAGCACGTAATTCATCCCTGTGAATGGGTTTTTTTTGTAGGAGGCGGTCACGATCCAGCTTGTCGCGATCGCTGGCCTGGTTGCGGAAAGCTGTTCCATATGCAGGATTGCTGTCGGGATCAGAGCAGGAGCATTGAATGTTGGACGAAGTGGCAGGCTACGGCGGCTACACCCGCCTCGGGTTCGATCGACCGCGCCCGCGAGTCCTCCGTATCACCATGGATCACGGGAAGATGAACACCGCCGACCATGTGATGCACCGCGAACTGGTCAAGGTCTGGCGAGACGTCGACGACGACCCGCAGGTCAACGCGATCGTGTTGACCGGCGCCGGCCGGTATTTTTCGGCCGGAGGCGACTTTTCGCTCGTCCAGTCGCACATCGAGGATTTCGATTCGCGCGCCCGCGGCTGGAAGGAGGCGCGCGACCTCGTCTACAACGTGATCAATTGCTCCAAGCCTGTCGTGAGCGCGATGCGGGGTGTCGCGGTCGGTGCCGGCCTGGTGTGCGGACTGCTTGCTGACGTGTCGCTGGCGACGACCGACTGCCGGATCCTCGACGGCCACACGAGACTCGGCGTGGCCGCCGGCGACCATGCGGCGATGATCTGGCCGTTGCTCTGCGGCATGGCCAAGGCGAAGTACTACCTGCTCACTTGCGAGCCCCTTCTAGGTGCCGAGGCTGAAAGGATCGGCCTCATCACCGAAGCCCTGGCCGACGACGCGCTCGACGTCCGCGCCGTCGAGATCGCGGGCCGCCTTGCGGATGGATCGCAGACCGCGATCCGCTGGACTAAGTACGCCCTGAACAATTGGTTGAGACAGGCCGGGCCGACGTTCGACGCCTCCCTGGCGATGGAGTTCCTGGGCTTCGGGGGACCTGACGTGAAGGAAGGCCTTGCCTCGCACCGAGAGAAGCGCAGGCCGGCGTTCAAGCCCGACTCACCCATTTGAAGATCGCAAAGGCGGAATGGCGCTTTCAACCCCGAAGCCGGAGCTATCGCTCGGCGAGGGCAAACCCGAGTGATGTCGTCCGTTGCCCGCCGTTCCGATCGAGGCGACGCGCCAGGGGACGCGACGCTCCAGCGTTTGCGGCGGCCGCGCCGCGACACGGGACGCCTTCAGCCGCTCGGAATGCTGGTTCCCGGTCGAGCATAACCGTCCGGCCTGGAGCTTTCCAACATGACGCCTGGCTTCCGTTTGAAACAGCCCGACCTTCTGCCATGATGGAGGGAAGCGGTGGCGAGCCGCAGATCGCAATGGAGGATGTCGTCCTGAGTGTCGAATTGGAAGACGTCGGAGAGACCGACAGACCGGCGTCCCAACGGGACGTGGGCGCGGTCGTCAACGCGTTACAAATCCTGCAGTACCTTGCTGCGAGCACCGCGCCGATCGGCGTTGCCGCCGTGGCCCGCGGCACGAAGATCAGCACCAGCACCTGCTTCAACATCCTGCGCACGCTAGTTCGCGCGCGGTTCGCCTCGTTCAACGGGGCGGACAAGACTTACGCGCTCGGGTTGGCTCTGGCAGAGTTGAGCGCGGGGCTGATCGGTTTGAGTCACGCGGAGCTGATCCGTCCCGAGCTTGAACGGCTCGCTCTCAACTACGAGACCTTGATCCTTCTTTGGCGTGTGACGGACGACAACCACCTTGTCCTTATCGACAGGGCGCACAGCCAGACTGCGATCCGCGTTGAGATCGGCATAGGCTACCGTCTTCCCATTCTGGCCGGAGCGATCGGTCGCTGCGTCGCGGCCGAGTCGCAGTTGCCGGTGGCAGAACTTAGGCGCCGGTTCGCAGCCTTGCGGTGGCAAGTCCCCCACACCTTCGCCGAGTACCAGGCCGAGGTCGCAAAAGCGCGGGAGACGGGATGGGCGCTCGACGACGGCAAACTGTTCCGCGGATTGGCCAACGTGGCTGCCCTGGTCATCGACGGCGAACGCCGGCCGCGGTTCGGCCTGAGCGGCGTGTCCATCGCCGGGCAGCAATCGCACGAACGGCTCGAAGAGCTCGGGCGCGATCTGAAGGACCTTGCCTCCCTCGTTAGCCGGTCGTTATTCTGTGCCCGTACCGGTATGCCGGGCGGATCCACCCAAGCCAAAGCTTAAATGCCTCACCCGGGGTGCTACCTCGGGCCGCTTGGATCGCCGCAGGGCGCGCGAGCTTCCTGGGCTGCGGATTTGTGGCAAGCTGTCTCGGTCAGGCCTAGCTCTGATGGGTTCTGGCCCAATCGGCCCCTTGCAGGCAGCATCGGTCGTCGTGATCGGAGCACGGGAGATACAAACAGTTCGGCGCCCAAACCTCAAACGTAGGTCGGTTCGCCCGCGTGCTGACAGGATAATGACCGCGCCAATGACGGCGGCCATAGCACGAAGGTTCATGAACTCGTTCTCCATCTCTTGTCGCCCAGCCTTGCCGAGAGGTGGGCGGCTTTGCCCCTCGTTTTCAGCTAGGAACGTTGTTTCCGCAGATGAATAGACCGTTTCCGGTTGTGATACTCGCAACGTTTGATGGTCGACATCCGGTCGCGCTGATCTAAGGCGCCAGACACCGATCCGCGTCGAGATCACGGTCGGCTCCAATCCTCCGTACTTTCCGGGCTCATCAGCTGCCGCTCGGCCGCGAAGGGCAGGAGGCTGACACACGGCTTCGGCGCGGACGGGCGCCGAATCATCTTCGGTCCCAAGTGCCTGCACTGGCCGCCGTTCTAGCTTCGTCTCACAGGGCAGGATCTGCCTCCTGTACCGAAAACCCGATCCTCCATTCAGAATTCGGATTGCCTTTCTCTATTCAGAAGATATGCTAGAAAGGTGGGAGGCAGCGTTCATGGCGATGGAAGACAGAGGGCAGGCCACCTCCGAGGCCCCAACGGATGCGACAGGACCGGAGGCTGAGTACAAAGCTCACCTGCAAGCCGGACGGTTCATGATCCAGCGCAGTCGGGCAACCGGCAGGTACGTGTTCTACCCCCGAGTCGCGGTCCCAGGGACGGGCGAGCAGGATTTAGAATGGGTGCCGGCATCGGGCGACGGCACCGTGTACTCCGTCACCGTGAACCGGTCCCGGGACGCCACCTATAACGTGGCATTGATCGACTTAGCCGAGGGACCTCGCTTGATGAGCCGCATCGAGGGCGTCGAGACTTTGCCGATAGGCGCCCTGGTCCGGGCACGGATCGTCGCGACGGCTGACGGGCCCGCTGTCGTGTTCGACCCTGCGTCAGCCTGACGTGGTCCATCCCCTGCGCGGCCGGGCCGCCATCGTTGGGATCGGGACTGCTGGCGTGGGTGAGGCACCAGGCTGGTCGGCGACCGAACTGATGTGCCGAGCTGCCCTTGCCGCTATCGTCGATGCCGGTCTCGCGGTGACTGACGTCGACGGCATCTTCGCCGCGACCAGCACGCACGCGTTCCCGACCTTATCGGTCGCGGATCATCTCGGTATTCGCCCTCGGTTCTTCGACGGCACGAACGTGGGCGGGTCGAGTTTCCAGATGCACCTGCTCCAGGCCGCGCTGGCGCTTGATGCCGGCCTGTGCGATGCGGCCCTGGTCTGCTACGGCTCCAACCAGCGCACTGCCGGCGGTCGGCTCGTGTCCATGAGCGAACCGGTGTGGCACGAAACGCCGTATCGTCCCCGCCACCCCATCACCGCCTACGCCTTGGCTACGGCCCGGCACATGCACGAGTTCGGCACGACGCGTGAGATGCTGGCGGACGTGGCCGTGGCGGCGCGGGCGTGGGCAAACATCAACCCCGACGCCTACGCTCGGGGCCCGCTCTCGCGCGAGGACGTTTTGGGGGCCCGGATGATCAGCGATCCCCTGACCGCTCGTGACTGTTGCCTGGTGACGGACGGGGCCGCAGCCTGCGTGCTGGTGCGCTCAGACCGAGCCCGCGACCTTTCTCAAAAGCCCGTTCACGTGCTCGGGGTCGGCGGCGCGCAATGGCACCGCTCGATCGCCCAGATGCCGGACTTGACCGTCACGGCCGCGTCGGAGAGCGGGCCGCGTGCCTTCGCCATGGCGGGCCTTTCCCCAGGCGAGGTCGACCTCGCCATGGTCTATGACGCCTTCACCATCAATACCATCCTCTTCCTCGAGGACCTCGGGTTCTGCCCCAAGGGCGAGGGAGGCCGTTTCGTGAGCGATGGCGCCATCGCCCCGGGCGGCGAGTTGGCGGTCAACACCAACGGAGGCGGGCTCTCCTGCGTGCATCCGGGCATGTACGGCATGTTTCTCATCGTAGAAGCCGTGACACAGCTGCGGGGCGCGGCGGGCGTGCGCCAGCAGGCGCGTTGTGAGGTGGCGCTCTGCCACGGCAACGGCGGAACCTTGGCGAGCCAGGTCACCGCGCTGCTCGGCAGCGCGGCGGTGGTCTAGGCGCCGACATGGCCATAAACCCCGACCGCCTACTCGCCTTCCCGATCCCGGAGGTGCGGCAGCGCATCTCGAAACGCGACGTCATCCTGTACGCCTTGAGCATCGGGCTCGGGGAGGATCCGTTGGATGGTCGGCAGCTCGATTATGTTGACCATCACCGGGCCTTGCGCGCCATGCCCTCCATGGCGGTCGTGCTCGGCCATCCCGGCTTTTGGCTCTCGGACGAGCGCACCGGGGTAGATGCGGTGAAGCTCGTCCATGGCGAGCAGTCCATCGCAATCCACCGGCCTCTTCCGGTTGACGGCGAAGTCATCGGTCGAACCAGCGTCACAGGATTGATCGACAAGGGGAAAGGGAGAGGGGCGTTGTTGTTCACCGAAAAACACGTCACCGAGGCAGCCAGCGGCGAACTTTTGGCCGTAACGAAGGCCACCATCTTCCTTCGTGGCGATGGCGGGTTCGGTGAGAGCACCGGACCGTCGCCGCAACCGCACCCCATGCCGAGCCGATCGGCCGACATCGTCGTCGAGCTGAGTACAAGGCCGGAGCAGGCGCTGTTCTACCGGCTGAACGGCGACGACAATCCGCTGCATGCGGACCCCGCCGTCGCTGCCCGGGCCGGGTTCCCGCGTCCGATCTTGCACGGCCTGTGCACCTTCGGGATCGTCACTCACGCGCTGCTGCGCGGCTTGGCAGACTATGACTCCGGCGCGATCCATCAGATGGCATTACGCTTCTCTGCGCCAGTGTTCCCCGGCGAGACGATCAGGACGGAGATGTGGCGTGACGGGTCGTTTCGTGCCCGCGTCACCGAGCGGGACGTCATCGTCGTCGACCATGGTTTCGCTACGATACGGGGTTCGGCGTGAACGCCGAAAGCGACGAGAACCTGCGTCTGCTGCGCGACAGCGTCGCCGCGGTAGCGCCGCGCGACGGCGGTCTGCATCGCGTCCGCGCGCTGCGCTTCGGCCTGCCGGGCTTCGATCGTGAGGTGTGGCGGCAGATGTGCGAGATGGGCTGGGTCGGCCTTCGCGTTCCGGAAACGGACGGCGGGTCCGGCCTGGGGATGGCGGAGTTTTGCGCCCTCGCAGAGGAGCTCGCCGCCGGCCTGGCACCGGAGCCCCTGGTTGCCTGTGCCTGCGTGGCCCGAGCCCTGCCGGCCCAGGATGTTCCCGGGCTTCTCGGTGGTGACCAGATCATCATCCCGGCCTGGCAGGAGCGGGCGGACACGCTCGAGCCGGGACAGGATATGGTTTTCGAGAACGGGCACGTGACCGGCCGCAAGGTGTTCGTTCCCATGGCGGCCGGTGCCGACTCTTTCCTTGTAGCGGTCCAAGGCGGTCTGGCGCTGGTCGAGGCTGACGCTACGGGGGTTCACCTATCGACGGCGAAGACGCAGGATGGCGGGCATTTCGGCACGTTGACCTTAACTAGCGCCCCCAGCCGCTTCCTGCCCGGCAATCTGTCTGACGCCATCGAGGAAGCGGCGCTGATGACTGCGGCCAGCCTGCTCGGCGTCATGGAACGCAGCTTCGAGCTGACCTTGGGCTATCTCCGCACACGCAAGCAGTTCGGACGGCAGATCGGCAGCTTCCAGGCTCTGCAGCACCGGGCCGCCGACCTCAAGCTTCAATGCGCGTTGACCCGGGCCACCGTCGAAAGCGCCGCCGCAGTGCTGGACGCCGGCGCCCCGTTGCCCGAGCGCCAAGCGGCCGTCTCCCGCGCCAAGGCCCGCGCGGCCACGGCGGCTTTGCTGGTCACGCGCGAGTGCATCCAGATGCACGGTGGCATCGGCTACACCGACGAATACGACGTGGGACTTTTCCTACGCAAGGCAATGGTCCTCGCCAACATGTTCGGCTCGGCCCGGCTTCATCGAGCTCGGTACTCAGCGCTCGTTCCAGAACAGGTCACGGAGTAAGAACATGCCCAGAGACGACGCTGGCGAGCATGTCGGCCTCGACAAGGTCGACGAGGCGACGTTTCGGGCCACCGTTCGGATGTGGCTCCGCGAGAACTATCCGCCCGAGCTGCGCAACCCGGCCAAGCGGCTTCACTGGCGCGATAACAAGCCATGGTACATGGCACTGTCGCGGAAGGGCTGGATCGCGCCAGGTTGGCCACGTGAACATGGCGGGCTCGGCTTGTCGGGCGCCCGGCAACTCGCGATGGTGGAGGAGTTCGAGCGGCATGGGGCCGCCAGGACTAACGACCACGGCATCGTCATGCTTGGGCCGTTGCTGATCCGCTACGGGACCGAGGCTCAGAAGGAGCGGTTCCTCCCGCGTATCCTGGCTGGCGACGACATCTGGTGCCAGGGCTACAGCGAGCCAAACGCGGGCTCCGACCTCGCCAGCCTGTCGACCACGGCCGTGCTGGACGGCGATGAGTGGGTGATCAACGGGCAGAAGACCTGGACGACGCTGGCGAACGACGCGAACTGGATCTTCCTGCTGGCGCGGACCGACAAGACGGTCAAGAAACAGGAAGGGATCAGCTTCCTGTTGGCGCCTATGAATGCGCCGGGCATCACGGTGCGGCCGATCATCAACCTCGATATGCATGATGAGTTCTGCGAGGTTTTCTTCGACGACGTCCGCGTACCGGCGGACCACCTGGTCGGCGCCGTGAACCAGGGCTGGACCATGGCGAAGGCTTTGCTGGGGTTCGAGCGCGTGATGATCGGGTCGCCGAAGCAGTCGGCCTATGCGATCGACCGGCTGCGGCTTCTGGCCCAGCACATGGACATCTGGGAAGACGAGGCGTTTCGGGAGTCCTTCGTCCGACTGCGGCTCGATCTCGCCGATCATACCTCACTCTACGAAAGCTACGTCGAGCGGTTGCGACGAGGCGAGTTGCTGGGTGCTGACGTCTCGTTGCTGAAACTGAACCAAAGCGAGCTGTATCAACGAATCACTGAGGCCATGTTGGAGATTGCGGGCGAGAACAGTGGACTGCTGGAGCCCATCGACGGCAATCGAGAGCTCAACCCGGCCGGCCAGTTCATTCAGGCTCGGCCCGTGACGATCTACGGCGGCTCGAACGAGGTGCAACGAAACATCCTCGCCAAAGCCGTCCTCGAACTGCCCAGCTAGGGAAACGGGATGGGGGAAGGACGCATGCTGAAGGGCAAGGTCGCGGTCGTTACCGGCGCCGGAGGCGGTATCGGGCGGGAAATCGCGGTCGCGATGGCACTCGCCGGAGCCTCGGTGGTGATCAACGACGTGGGTGCGTCGCTGGGCGGCGAGGGTCTGTCCGAAACGCCCGCCGAGCGAACGAGGCAGATCATCGAGGAGCGTGGTGGGCAAGCGGTGATCAGCACGGACAGCGTCGCCGCATGGGCCAGTGCCCAGAGAATCGTGCAATGCGCGCTGGACTCGTTCGGTAGGATCGACATCGTCATCAACAACGCCGGCATCTTGCGCGACGTGATCTTCCACAAGATGTCGGCGGACGATTGGTTGAGCGTCATCGGCGTCCACCTGAACGGCAGCTTCTTCGTTAGCCGCGCCGCAGCCGAGCCTTTCCGAAACCAGGGGAGCGGCGCCTTCGTTCATATGACTAGCACGTCGGGGCTTATCGGGAACTTCGGTCAGGCGAACTATTCGGCAGCCAAACTCGGCATCGTGGCGCTGTCGAAGTCGATTGCGTTGGACATGCAGCGGTTCGGCGTCAGATCGAATTGCATCGCCCCATTCGCCTGGAGCCGGATGACGAGCTCGATCGCCGCTGACACCCCGGAGCAGCAGGCGAGGGTGGCGAAGCTGCGGCAGATGACTCCGGACAAGAACGCGCCGATGGCGGTGTTCCTCGCCTCCGACGCGGCGGTCGGCATCACCGGTCAGGTCTTCGCGACCCGGCATCATGAGCTATTCCTCATGAGCCAGAACCGCCCTCTGCGCTCGGTGCAACGGAGCGACGGTTGGACGCCGAAGCTGATTGCCGAGCATGCGATGCCCGCTCTCCGGCCGAGCCTGGTCCCGCTCGACAGGAGCGATGACGTGTTTCGGTGGGACCCCGTCTAGCGACGCGAAAGGTACTATGATGGACGTTGACCAGGGGATCCGAGATGATCACTCCGAGATCCGGGAGGAGGTCCGCAAGCTTTGCGCGCGCTTCCCAGGCGAGTATTGGCGCAAGCTTGACGAGGTTCGTGCCTACCCAACGGAATTTGTGAACGCCCTGACGGAGAATGGCTACCTGTCCGTGCTGATACCAGAGGAGTACGGCGGGTCCGGGCTCGGAATTTCCGCCGCTGCCGCCATTCTGGAGACTGTACAGGCAGAGGGCTGCAACGGCGGAGCCTGCCACGCTCAGATGTACACGATGGGCACTATCCTGCGCCACGGATCTGACGAGCAGAAGCAGCGCTACCTGCCGAAGATCGCGTCTGGCGAATTGCGGCTTCAGGCGTTCGGTGTCACGGAGCCGACGAGCGGCACCGACACGACCGCCCTGCGTACGACGGCGCGTCGCGACGATGATGGCTACGTGATCAACGGTCAGAAGATCTGGACCAGCCGGGCCGAACATTCCGACCTGATGCTCCTGCTCGCGCGCACCACGCCGCGAGAGCAGGTTCTCAAGAAGACGGAAGGCCTGTCCACCTTCATCGTCGACATGAAGGCCGTGACGGGCCTGACCATTCGTCCCATTCGCACGATGATGAATCACAACTCCTGCGAGGTGTTCTTCGACGAGATGCGCGTGCCAGCCGATGCCTTGCTCGGCGAAGAGGGCCGCGGCTTCCGCTACATCCTTGACGGCATGAATGCCGAGCGCCTGCTGATCGCGGCGGAGTGTATCGGCGACGCCAAGTGGTTCACGGCGAAATCCACCGCGTATGCCAACGACCGCAAGGTGTTCGGTCGCCCGATCGGGCAGAACCAAGGCGTCCAGTTCCCGATCGCCCGCGCCTACGCTCAGATGCGCGCGGCCGAGTTGCTGGTGCGAGATGGCCTGGAGCGGTTCGAGGCTGGGCTGCCCTGCGGCGAGCAGGCCAACATGGCGAAGATGCTGGCCGCCGAAGCGTCCTGGGCGGCGGGCGAAGCCTGCATCCAGACCCATGGCGGCTTCGGGTTCGCCGAAGAGTATGACGTCGAGCGCAAGTTCCGCGAGACGCGCCTCTATCAGGTCGCGCCGATCAGCACCAACTTGGTGCTGTCCTACCTCGCCGAGCACGTGCTCGCCATGCCGCGGAGCTACTGATGAGCACGCTGGATGGCCTACTCGTGGTGTCGTTGGAGCAGGCTGTGGCGGCTCCTTACTGCTCCTGCAAGCTGGCCGATGCAGGGGCTCGGGTCATCAAGGTCGAGCGGCCGGAGGGCGATTTCGCCCGGAACTACGACGCGGCCGTGGGTGGGATGTCGAGCTATTTCGTGTGGCTCAACCGAGGCAAGCAGAGTCTCGTTGCTAACATCAAGGACCCGGACGATGCCAACCTCCTGCGACAGCTCCTCGCGCAGGCCGACGTCTTCATTCAGAACCTCGCCCCAGGTGCTGCCGCCCGCGCCGGCTTCGGCTCTGAAGCGCTGCGAGAGCTGTTCCCGCGGCTGATCACGGTCGATATCAGCGGTTATGGCGAAGGTAACGCCTATTCCGGCATGAAGGCTTACGATCTGCTGGTTCAGGCAGAGAGCGGGCTAGCCGGTATCACGGGTCATCCGGCAGGTCCGGGGCGCGTCGGGGTGTCCGCGTGCGACATCGCCTGCGGTATGGCGGCGCACGCTGGCGTGTTGGAAGCGCTGATCGCTCGCGGCAAGACGGGGCTTGGACGAAGCTTGAAGGTCAGCCTCTTCGACGGCATGGCCGATTGGATGAATGTCCCCCTGCTGTATTTCGAAGGCTCCGGCCACACGCCGGAGCGGGTAGGGCTGGCGCATCCGTCGATCTGTCCCTATGGCGCTTTCACGACCGCCGACGGCTCCTCTGTGCTGATCGCGATCCAGAACGAACGCGAGTGGATGTCGTTCTGCACGCATTTCATGGAGGACCCGAGCGTTGCGCGCTGTCCCGGTTTCGACAGCAACACCGCGCGCATCGCCAACCGCGCGGAGGTTGACGGCACGGTGGCAGCCGCGTTCGCCACGCGGTCGCACGCCGAGGCTGCGAAGCTGCTCACGGCAGGATCAACGGCTTTCGGCTTCGTAAACGACTTAGCAGGGTTCGCGCGGCACCCGGCGTTGAGACGGGTGCAGGTTAGAACCCCGAACGGACAAGTCACGATGGCGGCGCCTCCCGTCCTGCACGGTGACGGAGCCGACGTGCTCGGCCCTGTGCCAAGCGTCGGTGAGCACTCCGCCTCGATCCGGTCCGAGTTCGGCGCCTCGGCCTCTTCTCATGACGCCGGCCAGCAGCGGCGCTGAACAAGGCGTGCATGGTGCGGTTCGGTCAAGCGACAAGCTAGGGCCCTCGCCTTTCAGGAGATCAGAATGTCGAAGCGCGAGGCAATGGAGTTCGATGTCGTGATCGTGGGGGCGGGCCCGGCCGGGCTCTCCGCGGCCATCCGTCTCAAACAGCTCGCGCCCGAGGCGACCGTGTGCATGGTCGAGAAGGGCGGCGAAGTAGGCGCCCACATCTTGAGCGGCGCGGTGATCGAGCCGCGCGCGCTCGACGAGTTGCTGCCGGAATGGCGCCAACTCGGAGCCCCGCTTCACACGAAGGCAAACGACGATCGATTCATGTTCCTGACGGAGAAACGAGCGTTCCGCCTACCCACCCCGCCGCAGATGGACAACGAGGGCAACTACATCGTCAGCTTGGGTGACGTGACCCGCTGGCTAGGCCAGCAAGCTGAGGCGCTAGGGGTCGAGGTGTACCCGGGCTTCGCCGCCGCCGAGCTCCTGGAAGAGGACGGCCGCGTGGTGGGTGTGGCGACGGGTGACATGGGCATTACCAAGGAGGGCCATCCCGGCGTCAACCATGCGGCGGGCATGGACCTTCGCGCCACCTACACGCTGTTCGCGGAAGGGTGCCGCGGCAGTCTGAGCAAAAGGGTCATGACCCGTTTCGACCTGCGCCGCCACGCCGACCCTCAGACTTACGCCATCGGCATCAAGGAGCTATGGGAGGTCCCAGCCGAACAGCATAGGGCGGGCTTGGTCGAACACACGACCGGCTGGCCTTTGGACCGACACACGTACGGCGGCTCGTGGCTGTACCACTTTGGTGAGAACCTCGTATCCTACGGCTTCGTGGTCGGCTTGGATTATCGAAATCCATGGCTGTCGCCCTTCGACGAAATGCAGCGGTTCAAAACCCATCCGAAGATGCGCCATCACTTCGAGGGTGGTAGGCGCATCTCCTACGGGGCCCGTGCCTTGAGCGAGGGCGGTTACCAGTCCATCCCCAAGCTGACCTTTCCCGGAGGCGCCCTGATCGGCGACGCCGCTGGGTTCCTGAACGTGCCCAAGATCAAGGGCACCCACGCCGCCATGAAGTCGGGCATCCTGGCGGCCGAAGCCGTCGTGCAGGCGCTAGCGAACGGGCGGCCGGCAGAGCCCGCGACGTATGAGCGGCTGTTCGAGACGAGCTGGCTAGTGACCGAGCTTAAGAGCGCCCGCAATCTTCGGCCGGCCTTCGCGCGTTTCGGCCTGTTCGGCGGCATCGCCTACTCGGCCGTGGACACGTTCCTGCTGCGCGGCTCCGCGCCCTGGACTCTCCACCACAAACACCACGACAACGAGACTTTGGTGCAGGCCGCCGCGGCACCGAAGATCCAATATCCCAAGCCGGACGGAACGTTGACGTTCGACAAGTCGTCTTCCGTGTTCATCAGCAACACCAACCACGAGGAGAACCAGCCGGTACATCTGCAATTGAAGGAGCCGGGGCGCTGGAGAAGCGTGAATTTGGAGCAGTTCGCCAGCCCCGAAAGCCGATATTGCCCGGCCGGCGTCTACGAGGCAGTTGGAGTGATCGAGGGCGAGCCACGACTTCAGATCAACGCGCAGAACTGCATCCATTGCAAGACCTGCGACATCAAGGATCCGAGCCAGAACATCGATTGGCAGGTACCGGAAGGCGCGGGTGGACCCAATTATCCTGGTGGAATGTAGGAATGCGCCCGCTTGCAAACGAAACAGACGGTTTCGAGGCCTTCGTCGGCAGGACCGAGGTGAGGAGCGAGGTGTTGTCGGTCGAGACGCTACGCCGGTTCGCGGCGGCCGTCGGCACGGAACTTGACGTGGAGCGTCAGCCGCCTCCGCTGGCGCATTGGGCGTTCTTCCTGGACGTCGTAGACCGGGCGGCGCTGGGCGAGGACGGGCATCCCGCCCGCGGCGGCTTCATGCCGCCGGTCCCCCTCCCTCGACGGATGTTTTCCGCCTCTGCGATCCGCTTCATCGGTCCGCTTGTCTTGGGTGCTGCCGGGGAGTTGCGCCTGACGATCGCGAACGTGGAACGTCGGATCGGCAAATCGGGCGAGCTCGTCTTCGTGGAGGTCGATCGCTCCATCGTCCAGGACGGCGCAGAGCGCGTCGGCGAACGGCAAACGATCGTCTACAGGGCGGCAGGCCCGGTCGCGGCCGTCGAGCCGATAGACGGGACGGCAGACACGGCCGTTTGGACCCCTGGGTCCGCCGAGCTGTTCCGTTTCTCGGCGGTCACGTTCAACGCGCACCGGATCCCTTACGACCTGGATTACGCTCAGAAGGCGGAGGGCTATCCCGGGTTGGTCGTGCATGGGCCACTTACCGCAGTGAAGCTCTTCGCGCTGGCTTCCCTCGCCGGACCTATTCGCGAGTTCACGTTTCGGGCCAACGCACCGCTTTTCGCGGGACAACCCGTTCGGCTGACGTGGGGGGAGCCGGGCACGGTCCAGGCGGTTCGGTGCGACGGCGTGACCGCCATGTCCGCGAAGGTGAGGTGAGAGCGCATGACACTCGCTCGAAGCTGGCTCTTCACCCCGGGAAGCCGGCCTGACCGATTCGCCAAAGCCGGAGTAGCTGGAGCCGACGTGGTCATCCTCGACCTCGAGGACGCCGTCACCTCGGACGACAAGGCCTCGGCAAGAGCGAACGTGATCGAATACCTGTCTAGCCCATGCCTGGAGGGGCCTCGCAGAGCGGTCCGCATTAATGGCCTCCAAACCCGCGAAGGCATCGGTGACATCGACGCGTTGCTGGGGTCGGACGCCGTTCCCGACTATCTCGTGCTGCCGAAGACGGAGGGCGCCGGCCACTTGCGGATCCTCGACGATCTGCTCACGGTATCGAGACGCAGCACCCGGCTGATCGGGATTGTGGAGAGCGCCCGGGGGCTGGCCGCGGTCGAAAGCATCGCCGCGGCAACGCCTCGAACGGCGGGCCTGATGCTAGGTGCGGCTGACCTGGCCGCCGACCTCGGCGTCGAGACTGCCTGGGCCCCGCTGGCCCACGCACGCGGCCTCATGGTACTCGCCTGCATGCTGACGGGTGTAATGCCGATCGACGCACCATTCTTTGACCTACGCGATGGCGAGGGCCTGGCGAAAGAGGCCGCAGACGCCGTCGCGTTCGGCTTCCACGCCAAGGCGGCAATCCACCCGAGCCAGGTTCGCACCATCAACGCCGCGCTTACGCCTTCCGACGAGGCCGTCGAGCATGCGCGTGCGGTTCTAGTGGCGAGCGCGAGGGGTGTTGGGATCGTCGACGGCCGTATGATCGACGAAGCCGTCGCGCGCAAGGCGCGTCGTGTCCTGGCCGCCGTCGACGAACCGCGGCGTGGCGATGAGGCCCGCTGACCCGTTTTCGCGGGCAGGAGCGGGCGTGGTCCCGTCACCTTGGGACACCATCGAGCCCGGCCCCTGACCGTCCGCCTCCGGAGCGGAGCCGGACGGCATCTTGCGCCGGAGTGGCTCCAAACGCGTTCCGGTACTCACGGCTGAACTGCGAAGGACTTCCGTATCCGACTGCGAATCCGATCCGCGTCATGTCGAACTGCCCGGACATCATGAGACGCCGCGCTTCCTGGAGTCTGATCCCTTTCTGGTACTTCACGGGACTCATGGTCGTCAGCGTCTTGAAATGCTGGTGGAAGGACGACAGACTCATGCTCGCCAGCTCGGCCAAGGCCTCGATGCGGATCGGCTCGGCATGATGTTCCTTGATCCACGTCGTGGCGCGTTCGATGCGAGCCGCCCGACCGCCAGCCGTCGCGATCTGCCGCAACACCGATGCCTGCGGTCCGCGCAGCACCCGGAAGAGGATCTCCCGCTCGATGAGCGGAGCAAGGAAGTCCACGTCGCCCGGGCTGTCCATGAGGCGCATCAAGCGAAGCAGGGGATCGAGCAGGTCCGGGCCGAGCGGGCTTTGGGTTAGCCCTGCGGAGAGCGGCCTAACGGGCTCGGCGCCGCTCACTTCGAGGATGAGCGGCGATAGGATCGATCTCTCGAGCGCGAGCGACATTCCGAGGTAAGGCCGTTTGCGGTCGGCTTCGACGACGGCGCTCGTCAGAGGTAGCTCGACCGAAAGGACGAGGTAGGAATCAGGATCATAGGTGAACACGCGCGTGCCGAGGATCGCGCGCTTCCCCCCCTGCAGAACGACGCACAGCGCAGGTCGGTATAATACCTGGACCGGCTCCGTCGGGCGAGCTGAGCGGTGCAGCGTCAATCGCGGTACCGGCAGTGCCACGCTCCCCTCGACCGAGTGCCGCGCGACGAGCTCCCGGAGTTCATCTCGCATGCGGGTCGTGCCTCAATCGATTCTTGGGAGTTGGCGGCGCCCCCTCAGCAAGGAATGTAGAGTTCTGGAGTATTGTGCAAGGCTTCCGGATAATCGGCCTACCCGAGAAGGAGAAATTTCGCCACTTTCGTTGAGTTTCCCACGATCGACCTGGAAAGGAGATGCTCAAGTGCCGACCGAGACGATCCGGCTGACGGTGAACGGCCGTGCGGAGACCGTGTCCTGCGACGTGCGGACCACGCTCCTGGACCTACTACGGGAGAAACTGGATCTGACTGGCGCAAAGGGAGGGTGCAACCGGGGAACGTGCGGCGCCTGCACGGTGCACGTTTGCGGGCGACGGATCCTATCCTGCCTTACCTTGGCGGTGGCCGCCGAAGGCCTGGACGTCCGGACGATCGAGGGTCTGCTCGCGGAGGACGGTTCGCTGCATCCCATGCAGCAGGCGTTCATGGATAACGATGCTCTCCAATGCGGCTATTGCACCCCGGGACAGGTCATGTCCGCAGTAGCCTGCGTCCAAGAAGGACACGCGACGAGCGACGATGCCATCCGGGAGTACATGAGCGGCAATCTTTGCCGGTGCGCCGCCTACCCTAACATCGTCGAAGCCGTCCGGCAGGGCGCGCGCGAGATGTCGGCATGACCCCGTTCGCATATCGCCGGGCTGAAAGCCTAGAGGACGCCATGGCAGCAGCCGGCGAACCTGGAACGGCATTGCTCGCCGGCGGTACCACGCTCGTCGACCTCATGCGAGGGAACGTCGCGGCGCCGTCGCGGGTCGTTGACATTGGTCGCCTGCCGGGCCTTAACGGAATAGAGGTCACGCCGCAGCTGGTGCGCATCGGCGCGTTGGCGAGGATGGCGGACGTCGCCGAAAATGCCTTGATCCAGCGCGACTACCCGGCCTTGTCGGAGAGTCTCCAACAGGCTGCTTCGCAGCAGCTGCGCAACATGGCGACGGTCGGCGGCAACCTCTTGCAGCGCACCCGGTGCGGCTACTTCCGGGATGAGCAGTCACCCTGCAACAAGCGCGCGCCCGGCACGGGCTGCCCGGCGCTCGACGGCGCCAACCGGAACCACGCGGTCTTAGGAACTTCGGAGGCCTGCATTGCCACCTACCCCGGCGACTGGGGCGTCGGCTTGGTCGCATTTGGGGCGGAGGTCGAACTCGCGTCTCGCGAAGGCCTGCGCGTCATCCCGTTCGAGGATTTGCACCGGGAACCGGGCGAGGAGCCGGAGCGAGAGACCAACCTGCGCTTAGGCGAGGTGATAACGGCGATACTCGTGCCGGCGACCCCGACGAGCCATCGATCCACCTACCTCAAAATCCGCGACCGGCAGAGCTACGCCTTTGCGGTCGTGTCGGCAGCCGTCGCCCTGAGGATGGTGGGTGACAGGGTAGAGGATGCCAGGATCGGCTTGGGTGGAGTGGCGACTAGGCCTTGGCGCAGTCGGGAAGCCGAGGTTGCGCTACGCGGCCGACCGCTGACGGAGGCCTTGGCTCTGGAGGCCGGCTCAGCCGCTTTCGCCGGCGCCAGGGCGTGCGGGCAGAATCACATCAAGCTGGCGCTGGGTCCGCGCGTCGTCGCTCGCGCTGTCGTCATCGCCGCCAATCGCGAGGTTCCGTCATGAACAACGCCATCGGGCGACCCCTGCCCCGTACCGACGCACGCGCCAAGGTCACGGGCGCCGCAAGCTATGCTGCCGATGTTCCGTTTCCCGACATGGCCTACGCGGCACTCGTGACGAGTCCGATCGCGCGCGGCCGTATCCGGGACATCGATCTTTCTGCGGCCGAGGCCCTCGAAGGGGTGCGGCTCGTGCTGACCCACAGCAGCTTGAACGATAAGCTCGGCAACGGCGGTTTCCTCGGAAGCGGCGGGCGCTTCCAATCGAGCGTCAGTCCGCTGATGTCGGAGGACATCGCCCATCATGGCCAGATTGTCGCGCTGGTCGTCGCCGATAGCCAAGAAGTCGCGGAACAAGCCGCCGGCCTGCTGCGGATCGACTACCAAGTCGACGAGAGCCGCGCCGACCTCTACGCGGAGCTCGACCGAGCCATTCCGTTAGAAGCGTTGTCTCTCAACGTCGGGGATGCCAGCGCGGCGCTGGCCGACGCGCCCGTCAGCGTCGTGGGCGAGTATCTCACTGCCGCCATGCACCAGAACCCGATCGAGCTCTACAGCACGACGGCTCGCTGGGTCGGCCATCAACTCCATCTTGACCTCCCCACGCAATGGGTGATCGGCACTCAGGCGGGCGTGGCCGACGTGCTCGGCGTGCCGCGCGAGAACGTCCACGTTTCCAGCCAGTATGTCGGCGGTGGGTTCGGCGCCAAGGCCTCCGTCTTCTGGCACACGGCCCTGACGGCGATCGCGGCGCGACGCGTCGGCCGGCCAGTGAAACTGGTTGTGTCCCGGGCGCAAGGCTTCACGGTTGGATCCTTCCGACCAGAAACAAGGCAGATCGTCCGACTTGGTGCCTCGCGCGACGGGCGCCTCCTCGCATACGACCACGAGAATTGGACGCAGGTGTCCCGCGCGGATGTCTCCGCGCTGCCGGGCACGCACTATTCGACCCACATCTACGCCGCACCCAACATCCGAGCCCGCGAATTCGCGGTGCCAACCGACGTCAACACGCCAGGCTACATGCGCGCTCCCCTCGAATACCCGGCCAACTTCGCCCAGGAGAGCGCGCTCGACGAACTGGCGTCAGCGCTCGGAATGGACCCGATCGAGTTGCGGCTCCGCAACGAGCCAGAGTGCGACCCGGTCAGCGGCGTCCCTTATAGCAGCCGCTCCCTGATCGCTTGCTTCCGGCGCGGCGCGGAACTGTTCGGCTGGGAGCGCCGGACGGCGCAGCCCGGGTCCATGCGGTCTGACGACGGCCGGCTGCTTGGGTGGGGGTGCGCTTCGGCTTGGTACCCCGCCTATCGGGCCGCCTCCGCCGCGTCGGTCCGCGTGACTGCGGACGGCGGCGTGCAGGTGCGGGTCGGCGCGCATGATCTTGGTACCGGAACCTATACTGTCTTGAGCCAGATCGCCGCCGAGGATCTCGGCATACCGGTCGCCCGCGTGTCCGTGTCGCTCGGGTCGAGCGACCTGCCGATCGGACCCATGAGCGCAGGGTCGTCGACTACGGCGTCGGCCGGGTCGGCCGTGCGGCTCGCCTGCCGGAAGGCGCGGGCTGAACTGCTCGCGATGGCACGCGATGTTGCCCCGTTCGCCGGGCGCGACTGCGGCCGACTGGAGATCGCCGACGGCAGTATCTTGGGCGCGGATGGCTCTACCCTTGCCTTAAACGCATTGGTCGCAGGGCTGCCAGGAGGGGCGTTCGAGGTCGTGGACCAGTACGCGCCGCGTGAACTCAGCGAGGATCAGGTCAGGAGCGCTCTTGACGGGCGCTTGGCGCAGGCTGGTCCCTTCGGCGACACGCACACGATGTTTAGCTTTGGGGCGCAATTTGCTGAGGTGCAGGTAGACCCACTCACGCTTCATGTCACGCTTGGGCGCCTCGTCGGTGTCTTTGCCTGCGGGCGGATCATCAACCCGCGGACCGCCCGCAACCAACTCGCGGGAGGCATGATTTGGGGCGCTGGTCACGCGCTGATGGAGGAGGGCGTGTTTGATCGTCGGCGCGCCCGGTTCGCCAACAACGACCTCGACGGCTATCATTTCGCAGTGAACGCGGATGTTTCGAAAGTCGTCGTGGAGATGATTGATGAGGACGACGACGTGGTGAATCCGCTGGGCGCGAAGGGCGTCGGAGAGACGGGAGTGGTGGGCATGGCTCCGGCGATCGCCAATGCCATCCATCACGCTACGGGAGTCCGGGTGCGCCGAACGCCGATCCTGGTCGACTCCCTGCTTGAGCAGGACTGAGCGGCCATGTCCCGCTCCGCTCAGTCCTCCGTGTCGACGCGCGACCGGGCGCGGGTCTCGGCGTACCGCTCCCGGGACTGGACGGCATTGGCCTGGTCCGTCGCGTTCCCGGCCTCGCCAGCCCGGGGATAGTCGACGTAGCCTCTTGCATTTCCCGTGTAGAACGTCTCGCGAGACGGCATCGCGAGCGGCGCACCGGCCGCGAACCGCTCAACGAGATCGGGGGTGGCGATGTAGGCGCGACCAAACGAGACGAGATCGACCCGCCTCGCCGCACAGCTTCGTTTGCGAATTCTCACGTGTAGTCCGCGGAGCCGACCAGCGCCCCTCGGTAACGCTTGCGAAAGTAGGCCGCAACACCCGGGCGCTTGACGGCGCGTGCGGCCGACCCGCTCGGATGGACCGCAAAGCGTCCAACCAGCATCCTCGGAGAATCAAAGGCAAACTGCACGCGCACTACCGTGTTGCGTGTGGGTCCACCTTCCTTTCCTTGTGGCTTCTTGCTGGCGAGCCTGCCCCTGACGGCGCAGTCAGACGAACGACGACGGCGTCACTCACGCAACGCAGCGGGCGCGCGCCCGGCGGCGTCGGCTTCGAAAGCCGTCCGGCCCTACGCCGGGCCGGAGACAGCAAAACCGGACGGCACGGCGATACTACTCACGTCGGCTGCTGACACCACGAGGCTGGCAAGCTCACCTCGGGTCAGTGGCCTGTCACTTGCCGTTGCTTCGCTTGTCGAATGCGCCGGACGGTTGAGCGCCTTCGTGAGATGTTCCAGGAACGGCGCCACTTCGGCGCGCATCACCTCAGCATCGACCTCCAACCTCAGCCATCGTGACCGGGCCTCCGGTCTCAGGTAGTCAGCCGGCGCGTCCACGACCGGGTAACGCATGTTGGGGAACAAGCCGACCCCGGCACGGCTCGCGACATCGTACAAGGTTTCGGCGTAGCGGAACGCTGCACTGGCAGGTTCCAAGCCTTCGAAATGGATCCCAGTGACGCTGATGGGCACTCCGAACGCCAGGACCGCAGCCTCGACGAGGTCTCCCCAGGTCGCAGACCTGTTGGGGAAGAACCGATATCCGCGGTCGTCCGGAACGAAACCCCGTAGCGCGAGCCATTGAATGGCCGGGAAGTGCGGATGGCTGGCCTCAAGGTCGGCGAAGTACGTCAGCTTGCAGCCGCGCGACAGCATGGCACCCTGGATGGCATCGACGGGCACGTCGGCTACGTTGCAACCGGACCTCAATGCCAGGCTGGCCGCCAACCCCGACGCGGTACCGGTCTCCGTCCAGACCGCCTCCACCCGCAGCGCGCAGAACGCGACGTGGGTGGCCGAAATGGTAGTGGTCACCAGTACATTGTCGACGTCATCCGGGACGAGGCACCCATAGGGTACTTGGTACGGAGAGCGGACGGCTCGGGGGAACATGGCCCCCTCGTAGGCTCCGGTCTCGGGATCGATCTCGTCAGAGCACCGGCGACTTTCGATGGCGAAATCACCGATGGCGATCGAGTCCATACGCCTCGGAGGCCTCGGTCCCACGCCCGCGACGGTGGGGTTGACGTCCGCCTCCGTCATCCTCTGCCGTGCACGAAACCGACGACCTTCGCGTACGTAGGGGACGTGCGGGACGTTTCCGTTGTCGATGTACTCGTCTTCCGCTAGTCCAAGCTGGGGCATGCCACCTTCGTTCTGAATAAAGTAGAGAAACCCAAGCGCATGGTCGTAGAACCTCTTCCGGATCGGGGTTCTCTCGCGCGGATGGGCGAGGATGAACTCACGGTTTCCGGTCAGAATGTCATCGCCCCGGTGCCGTTGGTTGGTCAGCATCTTGCCGTTGAGGCTCGGGATGAGTACGGATCCGAACGTACTGTTTCCGTCCGGCGAGACAGGCCCCGGACTCCAGGAGTACTTGGCGGGGTCGTAGCCCTCGGGCTTGCTTTTGAGCAGGAATCGCTCAAAGCCTGTCCTCCTGTAGCGTACGCTGAGCCGGCACGTGAAAGCCATGATGGCGTGGTCGGCCGCGCCCGTGCTTCTGGGCAATATCGTCGACGGTAGGTAGCCGTTGCCGCCGACCTGGCGGTCGAGGGTTGAGGTGAAGATGTGTCCTGCGTGCGGCTCCGCATCAGTCCGGCACTCGCGCCCAAGATCGAACGGTGCGCCTGCCCAAGCCGCCACGTCGCCCTCGTGGGTCGCATCTATGACGACCTTGGGGCGCACGCGGTGAGGGCGGTCCAATTCCTCGGTCGCGAGATTCCCGAAAGCGTCGACGGCCGGCTCCCATTGAACCTCAACGATTGTGTTGCTCTCCATCGTCACGCCCACCGGTACCGCATTGTTGATGAACCGGACGCCCTTGGCCTCGGCTATCATCGCTTTCCAAATACGCTCGGCGACGTGGAATTCCCAAGGGACGTCAGACTTACTCCTGAGCATGGGATGGTCTAGACCGGCACGCCTGTAATGGTCTAGTACGCGACCGACGAACTGCTCGGCGACACCGCTTAGAGCTTGCAGGGACCCGGTGTCGAAACAATGCACCCCGTTGGCGGTGATTCCCCCGATGGACGATGTCGGTTCAAGGACGACCACCGAAATGCCATCCCGAGCTGCGGCGATCGCGGCTGAACACCCCGCAGCCGTTCCTCCTATCACCAGCACGTCTGTCTCGATTATCTCATCCATAGGCATGGACCTCCCCTGCATCGGAAACGAGCTCATTCGCGATCCTACAGAGGCGGCTACGGAAACACCAGCGTGCATTCGGTCTGCTGAATGTCATGCAAGATTGGACACGGGAACGACGCTACCGGAATGTTCGCTTTTCGTGCAGGAGCGAGTCGCCTTCCCATGATAAAGTAGGAAAATCCTAGGTCGCAGCGATTCCAAAGCCTGTCGAAGAGGGTTCTTTGCCCGTGATTGGAATTCTTTCCTCGGGACAACGTGCCAGTCGCGGAAAGGTATAGGAGGTGCTATCGACGTTTGAGCTTACGCTCCGGCTGGCAGAGGCAGGGACGCATGACGAAGTGGGTTTACGCTTTCGGTGGCGGACAGGCCGAAGGCTCGGGGGGCCAGCGCGATCTCCTCGGCGGCAAAGGCGCGAACCTCGCCGAGATGGCCCATCTCGGCCTTCCGGTGCCTCCCGGCTTCACCATCACGACCGAAGTCTGCACCCATTATTACGCCCATGACCGACATTATCCGGACACGTTGCGGGACGATGTCGCGGCCGCGCTGGCGCAAGTCGGCCGTCTGACCGACCGGCGCTTCGGCGACGTGACGGCGCCGCTGCTCGTTTCGGTGCGCTCCGGTGCCCGCGCGTCCATGCCGGGCATGATGGACACGGTGTTGAACCTCGGGCTCAACGACCGCACCGTCGTGGCTTTGGCCGAGTCGGCCAAAGATGAACGGTTCGCCTACGACAGCTATCGCCGGTTCATCCAGATGTACTGCAACGTGGTGCTGGACCTGCCCGGCCACGGCTTCGAGGAACTCCTCGAGGAGTTCAAGGAGCGCAAAGGTTACGTGCTCGATACGGACCTCGCGGCCGCCGACTGGAAAACCATCATCGAGCGCTACAAGGCCAAGGTACTGTCCGAGACCGGCCAATCCTTCCCGCAGGACCCGACCGTCCAGCTATGGGGTGCCATCGGGGCCGTGTTCTCGTCCTGGATGAACAACCGCGCCAAGACCTACCGGCGTCTCAACGCCATCCCCGAGTCGTGGGGCACCGCCGTGACCGTGCAGGCCATGGTGTTCGGCAATATGGGCGATACCTCGGCCACCGGGGTCGCCTTCACGCGCAACCCGTCGGTCGGCACGCGTGAACTCTACGGTGAGTTCCTGGTCAACGCCCAAGGAGAGGACGTCGTAGCGGGCATCCGCACGCCACAGAACATCACCGAAGCCGCCCGGATCGCGGCGGGCTCCGACAGGCCGTCGCTCGAGACCGTGATGCCCGCCGTCTTCAAGAGCTTCGTCGAGACGACCGAGCTGCTGGAGCGCCACTATCGCGACATGCAGGACATGGAGTTCACGGTCGAGCGGGGCAAGCTCTGGATGCTGCAGACCCGCAACGGCAAGCGCACCACCAAAGCGGCGCTGAAGATCGCGATCGACATGGCAACCGAGGGCCTGATCGGCCGTGACGAGGCTATCCTGCGGATTGATCCGGCCTCGCTCGACCAGCTCCTACACCCGACTCTCGATCCTAAGGCCAAGCGCGACCTTCTCGCGACCGGCCTCCCGGCCTCGCCGGGTGCCGCCCAGGGCGAGATCGTGTTCACGTCCGAGGAGGCCGAGAACGCGCGAAGCGCCGGGCGCAAGACCATCCTGGTGCGGGCCGAGACCAGCCCCGAGGACATCAACGGCATGCACGCGGCCGAGGGCATCCTGACGACCCGCGGCGGCATGACGTCCCACGCGGCCGTGGTGGCACGGGGCATGGGCAAGCCCTGCGTGTCGGGCGCGGGCTCTATCAGTGTCGACGCAAGAGCTGGGACCATGACAAGCGGCGGCGTCGTGCTCAAGCGGGGCGACGTCATCACGGTTGACGGGTCGACAGGTCAGGTGCTGCGCGGCAGGGTCGCGATGCGGGAGCCGGAACTGTCGGGCGACTTTTCGACCCTGATGGTGTGGGCCGATGCGATCCGCCGCATGAAGGTCAGGGCCAACGCCGATACGCCAGCCGACGCGGAGGCGGCGCGGCGCTTCGGCGCCGAAGGCATCGGCCTCTGCCGCACCGAGCACATGTTCTTCGATGCGGCTCGCATCGTGGCGGTACGCGAGATGATCCTGGCCGACGACGAGGCCGGGCGCCGCGCGGCGCTCGCCAAGCTGCTGCCCATGCAGCGGCAGGACTTCGCCGACCTGTTCCGCATCATGTCGGGCCTGCCGGTGACGATCCGCCTGCTCGATCCGCCGCTGCACGAGTTCCTGCCCCACACCGACGCCGAGATCAGCGAAGTCGCGGCATCGCTCGGCCTGTCCCCCGACAAGATCCGACGCCGTGCTCAGGAATTGCACGAATTCAATCCCATGTTGGGGTTCCGGGGCGTGCGGCTGGCCATTGCGTTCCCCGAGATCGCGGAAATGCAGGCGCGGGCCATCTTCGAGGGCGCCGTTGCGGCCGGCCGGGAGAGCGGCGAAGCCATCGAAGCCGAGATCATGGTGCCGCTCGTGATGACCCTGCCGGAACTCGATCTCGTGAAGGACCGGATCGTGGCCATGGCGGAGGCCGTGGCCAGCGAGACGGGCGTGACCGTGCCCTACACGGTCGGGACCATGATCGAATTGCCCCGCGCGGCACTCAAGGCCGGCGAGATCGCGGGCTCGGCCGAGTTCTTCTCCTTCGGTACCAATGACCTGACCCAGACCACGCTGGGCATCTCGCGTGACGATGCCGCATCCTTCCTCGGGCCATACACCGCCAAGGGGATCCTGCCCGCTGACCCTTTCGTGACGCTGGACCAGGAGGGCGTGGGCGAACTCGTCGCCATCGCGGCGCAACGCGGGCGCGCCCGGCGGCCCGGCATCAAGCTCGGCATCTGTGGCGAGCACGGCGGCGACCCGGCCTCGATCGCCTTCTGCGAGAGCCTCGGGCTCGACTACGTGTCCTGCTCGCCGTTCCGCGTACCCATAGCGAGACTTGCCGCCGCGCAGGCGGCGATCGAGGCGAAGGGCGGACCGTCGACTGAGAGGCTACCAGTCCTTTGACGGGCTTGTTTTCGGGACGGATGGGATGACCGGAGCCGTCCCGTTGGGAGGTCTGTGCTGACCGCCTGGCCTTAGTTGGTCGGGTGATGAATAACGTCGCGGCCCGCCCACGCCGACGGTCCGCGCCCGTGTATCACGGCCGGAGCTCTCGAGGGCCTCGGATCACACCGGGGTGAGGCGCCAAGTGCAGGCCATGTTGTGGGCCAATCCATACCAGCATGCTGCGGCCTTGACCTTCTCGACGCCGCGCACGAGCAGACGCGTCAGTCCGCGGTTGCGGGCCTAGGGGTTGACGCATTCGGCCGTGGCGGCCCGCTCGTTGTAGATCGCCTCGCGTCGTCGGTGCTCATGCGGGCGCGCCAGTCGGCCGCCCCATCCGCGTCGTGGAGCGCAGCGCATGATCGTGGCGTGGATCTCGTTCTACAACGAGCAGCGCTTTCGCAAGGCCCTTGAATACCGGACGCCCATGCTGGTCTGGCGCACCGGCACGGCGGCGGCGGCCCCGAGCGAAGGGCTGTGGAGATGATGGACAACGCTGCCGGCTTGGCATCAGCGTCTGGACGAGGAGTGATGAGCATCGTGAGCGCTGGGCGCCTTGTCTCGCTGCCAAGCGATTGGGCGCCGCCTTTCCCCGGCTTTCATCTTTGATATCCGAGCCGCAAGCAGTTCGTGCCCGTCGTCCGCGCACTCGTCGGGGCGATCCGGCAAGGCCGGGCAGAAAGCGTCTGATGCCTACCGGCAGGGCGGACCTGTAATGCCCGCGAAAGCGACCTGATTGTCTACCGCCACCTACCTGCCCTTTCGAGGTCATAGGTTTGATCGATGGCCTGAAAGGAAGTGGTTGCCGGCCTACGGGGATGGTCCATCCTGACTCACTTGCACCTGGGGTTTACCCGCCCGCAGTTGCTGCATCGGAGCGACACTCCGAGCGTTTTGGGGGAAACTCGATGCCAACTAACATAGCATCCCGCTCAGCTGCCGTGGCTGTCGCGCTTGGCCTGATGCTGCCCTGGGCCGTCGCTGCCGCACCGGTGACGGTGGGCGTTCTGACGGACATGTCCGGTGACAATGAGGCTTTCGGCGGCAAGGGGTCGGTCACTGCCGCAGAAATGGCCGCCGAAGATTTTGGCGGCTCCGTCCTTGGAGAGAAGATCAGGGTGATCTCTGCCGACCACCAGAATAAGCCCGACCTCGGCTCAGCCATCGCGCGGCGCTGGTACGACACTGAAGGCGTAGACCTGATCGTCGACATTCCGGTCTCATCCGTCGGGTTGGCCGTCCAGGAAGTGTCGCGTAACGCGAAGAAGATCGTCCTAAACTCGGGCAGTTCGACGTCGCACCTTGTGGAGGACGCTTGTTCCCCTTTCGGGGCACAGTGGAGCTATGACGGCTACTCGCTCGCCAAGGGCGTAGCCGGGACGCTGGTCACGACGGGCGCCAAGAAGTGGTTCATGATCACCGCCGATTACGCGGGGGGTCTTTCCGTCGAGGCTGACATGGAGCGATTCCTAAAGGCTGCAGGCGGAGAGGTCGTCGGCCGTACGCGGCAACCCGTCGGAACAACCGATTTTTCCTCAGCTTTGCTCTTAGCGCAGGCCAGCGGTGCAGATGTCATTGGAGTGGCCAACTTCTCCGCAGATACCGTCAACACATTGAAGCAGGCACAGGAGTTCGGGATCACGGCGGGTGGTCAACGTCTTGCGGTATTTTTCATGTCCGAGCCTCAGATCCACGCCGCCGGAGCTGACACATTCAAGGGTCTCGTCTTTGTAACCTCCTATGTGTGGAACCGTAACGACGAGACGCGAGCTTGGTCCAAGCGCTTCTTCGCGCGACGCGGAGCCATGCCGTCGGACTTCCAAGCATCCGTCTACTCCGCAACGCTCCAGTACTTAAAAGCCGTGAAGGCGGCCGGGTCACGTGATGCCGTCGCAGTGATGAAGCAGATCCATGAGATGCCTGTAGACGATCAGTATGATCATGGCGGCATCGTCAGGGCGAACGGATCTCACGTCCACGACCTCTATCTCGTTCAAGTAAAGGGCAGCAGCGAGCAGTCCGAGCCCTGGGATGATATGCGAGTTATCAAAACGATTCCGGGTAATGAGGCCTTCAGGCCATTGGCAGAGGAAAAAGCTTGCCCGCTGGTGCGCTGACCAGTTGTAGCCCCATTGGCCCGACGAGCGCACCCGACCAGACACGATGCACTACATGGGCTCGCGTCAGAACGCGGAACGGGGATTTACGGTCCGCACCGGCATGAGACTCCAGTGCTGGTCCACCAGCCCGGACATCCCAAACATGCCCGCCGCGTCCACGACCCCGTTGCCCCTCACTGACCCCCTCATTTCTTGCACGTGGGTATTCTGGCGTTGGAAGGCTCGTACAGCTATTTCAGCTTGAGCGAGCTGGGGCATGGGCTCGGTCAACAAGGTTAAGTCTCGCAGCCCGCTCGATGAGGTCCGGGGGTTCATCGACGATCTGTATGGGCATATCCTGCACGCGAAGCGCGTCGATCGCGCTGGCCCAGGCACGGGGCTTGGTGACCAAGCACGCGGTCGGGCAGGTGGGTCGGCTGTTGAGCAACGGAGCCGGCGACGGGTGGGACAGCTTTACCATCGGGTGCCAAGCCAGGCGGCGCTCGGCCGGACATCCCGGTGGCCATGGACTGGACCGACTTCAACCGGGACGGGCGGGCGATGCTGGTGCTGAGCCTAGTTGGTGGCCACGGTCGTGCCGGGCCGCTGGTTTGGCTGACCGTGTAGAACGAGGAGTTGGCTGACCGGCGCAACGACTACGAGGACGCCTACCTACGGCGGCTCGCCGAAACGGTGCCTGTGGGCTGCCGGGTCACGATCCTAGCCGACCGCGGCTTTGGCGACCAGAAGCTGTTCGCGTCCCTGGGCACGCTGGGGTTTGGACAGCGAAACCAGGCCCGCGGCCGAATGGGTAGGCCGCGGCGGCCGCGCCCGCAAACTGCGCCAATGCCCGTATCGCGGCCGAAGGCCAGCAGGTCGGAGCCGCTGTGTGCATGCATGCCCGTGGCATGAAGGAACCCTGGTGCCTCACTCCCAGCGGCCCCGGGGCGTGCGGGTCAACCACTATTCCCGCCGCTGGACCATCGAACCCATCTTCCGCTACACTAAAGACCTGCGCTTCGGCATGGGGCTGTCGGCCAGCCGCATCGGCGAGCCCGCCCAGCAGAACGGCTTCAGTGAGAGTTTCAACGGCCGGTTGCGAGACGAGCTGCTCAACGAGACGCTGTTCCACTCGCTCGCCGATGCCAGGGCCAAGATCGAGGCATGGCGACGCGACTACAACGAGAGCCGTCCTCACACGTCGCTTGGCTGGATGACGCCGAGCGAATACGCTGCGGCGGTGGCCCAAAAGGCCGCCGAATGAACGCCGGATACTCACTCTGAAGATGGAGGAGAAACCGGGGGACCCTCAAGATCACCGCCGGACTTTCGTAATGGCTGGATGAAAGACGGGGGTCAGGTCAGCTGTTCGAGCAGGTCAGTGTTCCGCGTTGACCCGCGACCTGACACGCGTTTCCGCATAACGTTCGCCAGGGGCCACCAATGTTGCCGCTTCGGCGGATTGTCGCGTCTCCGCCAGAACCGGGTAGTCGACGTAGCCCTTCGGGCCGCCCGAATAGAAGGTGTCCCGCGACGGGGACGCGAGCAATGCACCCGCGGTGAACCGGGCCACTAGGTCGGGATTGGCGATGTAGGCGCGGCCGAAGGCGACCAGGTCGACATCTCCGCGCCGCAAGGCTTCGTTCGCGCTGTCGAACGTGTAGTCGACGGCGCCGATCAAGGTGCCTCGATACCTTTTCCGGAAATACGCCGCCACCGATGGCTCAATCAGCTCCTCCGGCAACTCCGCCAAGTCGGTGATCGGCTCCATGATGTGCAGATAGGCGAGCGGCGCCGCGTTGAAAACTTCGATTAAATGATCGAACAAGGGTAACGTCTCCTTGTCGAACATGATCCCGGAAAGGTTGTGTACGGCCGGGTTGAGCCGGACGCCGATGCGGTCCGCCGCGAACGACTGCTTCACGGCCTCGATGACCTCGAATAGAAAGCGAGCGCGATTCTCGATCGGGCCGCCATACTGGTCCCCTCGATGGTTCATGCTACGGGCAAAGAACTGGTGGAAGAGGTAGCCGTTTGCGGCATGCAACTCTATGCCGTCGAACCCGGCCTCCGCCGCCCTCGCAGCGGCCCGTCCGAAGTCCTGGACAATCCCTTCGATTTCCTTCGTCTCCAGCGCCCGCGGGATGGTGGTCGGCTTGAAGCCATTTCGCGTGAAGGCGTTGGTCATCGGGTTCACGGCCGACGGAGCAACAGGCAGCTCGCCGCCGACCTGCAGGTCCGGGTGCGAAACTGCGCCGACATGCCAGAGCTGAGCGAAGATACGCCCCCCGTTGGCATGGACGGCTGCGGTCACCTTATTCCAACCCTCAGTCTGTCGATCCGAGTACAAGCCTGGCACGTTTATGAAGCCGACGGCTTGGCGGCTCACGAAGGTCCCTTCGGAGATGATCAGTCCGGCCGACGCTCGCTGTGCGTAATAGGTCGCAACCAAGTCCGTCGCCTCGTTCTCGGCATTGTCTCCCCGGTTGCGCGTCATGGGCGCCATCACCACGCGGTTCGGCAGCTCAAGCGAGCCCATCCGGTACGGGGTTAGTAGAGGCTGAGGCATGGGGAGAACTCCTGGGATCGACGCGGAATACTAGGTTCCAACTAACTTCGGGGACAGTTATAGACTTGGGTCTCGACTAATCGGGGCAGAAAGAATAACGGCGCTATGACCCCCAAAGGGCAGGCCTATGTCAGTCCATAACGGCCAGCGACGGACCTTGAAGACCGCCATGGAGCATTGGCTCGCTTCGTAGGGAGCGGCCTTTCAGTGCCGCCTGCCAATCTGCGATGAGCCCAGCAGCTCCCCGGTCCCCGTCTCCGGCGTCTTATTTCACGAGATCGCACCCATCCTCGGCCAGTGGCCTGAACGCCTGGTCGCCCGGGATGGTCTGGAGAAGCTTGTAGTAATCCCAAGGGTACTTCGATTCTTTCGGAGTCTTGACCTGGTAGAGGTACATGTCATGGGTCACGCGCCCGTCGATGCGCAGGTGGCCTTTGCCGAACAGCGGGTCATCGGTGGGGATCTCGCGCATCTTGGCGATGAGGGCCACAGTGTCCTTGCCCTTCAGCGCGTCGACCGCCTTGATGTAGTGAAGCAGGTGCCGTAGACGCCGGCCTGGTCCATGGTCGGCGTCTTGCCGCCATAGGCCGCCGCATAACGCTTGGAGAAGCACGGGTGCCCTCGTCCCGGTCCCAATAGAACGCCGTCGTGAGATTGAGAGAACGCCGTCGTGAGATTGAGGCCGTGCGCGATGGGCAGGCCGAGCGCGTGGACGTCGGAGACGAACACGAGGGGGCCCGCGAGCTTCTGCCCGCCCTGGACGATGCCGGTCGCGGTGATGAGTAATCCCTTCAACATCGGGATCTCCCTTCGTCCCGTGTTTATGATGCCGTCACACGCCGAGATAGCCGTGCAGCTTGTCGAGGTTGGATTCGAGGTCGGCATTGGAAAAGCTGTCGACGACGCGCCCCTGCTCGATCACGTAGTGCCGATCCGCCAGCGTCGCGGCAAATCGGAAGTTCTGCTCGACCAGGATGATCGTGTAGCCGCTGGTCTTGAGACGGGCGATCGTCCGGCCGATCTGCTGCACGATCACGGGCGCCAGGCCCTCGGTGGGCTCGTCGAGCAGAAGCAGGCTCGCGCCCGAGCGCAGGATGCGCGCGATGGCCAGCATCTGCTGCTCGCCGCCCGACATCTTGGTGCCACCGCTCGAGAGGCGCTCCTTAAGGTTTGGGAACAGCTCGAAGATGGTTTCGCGCGACATGCCGCCTGGCTGAACGACGGGCGGCAGAATCAGGTTCTCCTCGACCGAGAGGCTCGCGAAGATGCCGCGCTCCTCAGGACAATAGCCGATGCCGGCCCTGGCGATGAGGCGCGACGGCAGGCGGATCGTCTCCCGGCCCTCGAAAAGGACCGAGCCGTTGCGCCGCCCCATCACGCCCATGATCGAGCGCAACGTGGTGGTCTTGCCGGCGCCGTTGCGGCCCAGCAGGGTCACGACCTCACCCTTCGGCACCTCGAAGGCCATGCCGTGCAGCACATGGGATTCGGCGTACCAGGCGTGAAGGTCTGCCACCGTCAGGGTTGCCGCGAGGGCCGGGCGAGGCGGCAACCCGCTCTCCGGAAGGCGCGTGCCCGGGCTCAGGTCGGCGGTCTCACCCATGACCCACCCCGATATAGGCCTCGACCACGCGCGGATCGCGCGACACGCTCTCTTAGGGGCCCTCGGCCAGGACCTTGCCGCGCGCCAGCACCGTGATCCGGTCGCTGAGCGAAGCCACCACGGAAAGGTTGTGCTCCACCATCAGGACGGTGCGGTTGCGGGCCGCCCGCTTGATCAGCGCGGCCGTCCGGCTCATGGACGGTGTCGCCTTCATGTCGGCAAGCTGCTTTCGATAGGCCTCGGCCGCGTACTGGCTGCCGCGATCCGAGTGGCAGATGAGGCCGACAGCTGGTCGCTGCCGCTGGGTGGCCATCATCAGGGCGGCCGAGGTCAACTCGGTCCGCATATGATCGCGCATGGACCAACCGACGATCTTGCGCGTCGCGAGATCGAGGACGGCGGCCAGATAGAGCCAGCCTTCTCCGGTGGGTAGATACGTGATGTCCGTGAGCCAGACCGTGTTGGGCAGCGCGGCGGAGAACTGCTGCTTGAGGAGGTTTGCGCGATCGGCAGGTCGTGACGGCTGTCGGTCGTGCACGGCCGGAACCGACGCCCCGCCAGAGCCCGGATGCCATAGCGGCGCATCAGGCGCTCCACCCGACCGCGGCTGGCCGATCGGCCCTC
>JAABUT010000600.1_pt1 | contig 54226 bp, 48 predicted proteins | sample 5559281 | NCBI WGS metagenome assembly JAABUT01 (sample SAMN10711880, study PRJNA513359) | rock metagenome | isolation source: Antarctica rocks | place: Antarctica: Victoria Land, Ricker Hills nord | collected 2016-01-04
GGATCCGGTCGCGCGCCGAGACGCCGAGCGCGTCCGCGGTGGAGGCCGCGAGCGCGTGGAGCACGTTGGACTTGTGCGAGTAGAGCGCGCCCTTCGGGTTGCCGGTCGTCCCGCTCGTGTAGCAGAGTCCCGCGGCCATCCGCTCGTCGAGCTCGGGCCAGTCGAAGGGCTCGTCGCCGGAACCGCCGAGCAGCTCCTCGTAGGGGATCACGGGGTCGAGACCACCCGTGTCCCCCTCCCCGATGACGATGTAGCGCTCCACGTGCTCGAACGTATCGGCGACCTGCTCGAGCAGCGGCACGAGCGAGGCGTCGACGATGATGACCTTGTCCTGCGCGTGGTTGGCGATGTAGGTGAGCTGATCGGGAAACAGCCGGAGGTTGAGGGTGTGGAGCACCGCGCCCATGCACGGCACGGCCAGGTAGGCCTCGAGGTGCTCCTGGGTGTTCCAGCAGAACGTGGCGACGCGGTCGCCCTCGGTGATCCCGAGCCGGGCGAGGCCGGCCGCGAGGCGCTCGGCGCGGGCGGCGACCTCGACGTGGGTCGCCTCCGTGGTCTCTCCCCCGGCGGTCCGCAGCGTGACGACCTTCGCGCGGCCGTTGACGCGGCGCATGCGGTCGAGGACATGCTGGAGCGTGAGCTGATGATCGTCCTGGACGAGTCCCGCGAGCATGGGCGAGACGCTACCCCCTAGCGGTGCAGAGAACGCAGCTCGCTCGCCTCGCGCCAGCGCGAGCGGAACAGGAAGGCGAGCGCCACGAATACGGGGGCGGCGACAGCCAGGAGGAAGGGGCCGCGCAGCCCCCCGCCGTAGAGCAGCGCCTCGAGCACGACGGTGGGGCCGGCGGCGAGCATGAGCGCGTGGGCGCGGAAGCCGGCGAAGTGCTCGCGCGCGGCGAGCTCGAAGGCCAGGACCGAGCACACGCCGAGGCCGACGAGCATGGGCACGGTCCCCTGCGGCCCGCGGATGAACCCGACGAGCGCCGCGAGGAGGCCGAGGCCCAGGCCGACCTCGGTGACGGGCACCGGGTGCCACGGCGCCCGGGGGCGCGCTCAGGGTCGGTGAACGTGCACCAGGGCACGGCGTAGGCGCCCTTGCTCGAGCCCGGGAAGAACATGTTGCGCACGGTGTCGATCCGCGGCTCGCACGGCTCGATGCCGTAGTGGTCGGCGTGGCGCATGGTGTGCGCCGCCTTGGCCGAGGCGAGCAGCGCCTTGGAGGGCACGCACCCGGTCCACAGGCAGTCCCCGCCCACCCGGCCGCGCTCGGCGACCCCCACCTTGAGTCCGAGCGAGGAGCCGAACTCCGCTGCGGTCATGCCGCCCGACCCCATCCCGACGATCAGGAGGTCGTAGCGGCCGCCATCGCCGGGACCCTAACGGCGGGACGGGATGAAGGCGACGACCGGGCGGGGGTCAGCCCGCCCGCGTCCGGGCTGCCTTCAGCCCATCAGCTCGGAGACGGCGACCGCGGGCGCGGCCGGAGCGAGTGGCGTGACGGTGTCGCCGTCCGCGAAGGTCTGCTCCGAGGCGTAGCCGGAGGATGTGGGCTCCCGTAGGACGGTCAGGGTTCGTGCCGGAAGGTCGGCGATCCAGTAGTCCGGGACTCTCGCCCGGGCGTAGACGAGGGCCTTCTCCCGATCCCGGGCGTGCGAGGTCTGCGCCACCTCGACGACCAGGAACGCGGTCTCTGGTTGCCGCTCCCGCGTCGGCTCGACGAGCATGAGGTCGGGGAGGAGGAACCCGCCAGGAGTGAGGAAGGTGCTCTGGACGCGCACCTCCCAGGTCCCCTCTCCGACGCGCGCGAGGTAGTTGGTGAGCCACGCCAGCGCGCCGTCGTGCTCGATGCTGATCGGGCTCATCTCGACGAGCACCCCGTCCACCAGCTCAACGCGGTCGTACTCGTCGAGGATCCCCGTCTCGAACATGCGCACCACGTCCTCATAGGTGAGGCGGTGAACAGGAACCGTCGCCGGGACCACGAGGACGAGTCTAGGTGCGTCCGATCAGGGACAGAACTCCGCGATCAGCCCGTCGACCACCTCGAGCGAGGGCCGCCACTCCACCCTCGCGCGGGCAGCCCGAAGCGCGACGGGATCGAGCAGGCCGCGCGGTCGGGGTGCAGCGGTGGACAGTGGTGAAGAAGGACCCCGGCCGGCACCGCGACTGGCTCGCGCGGGTCGCCGGGCGAGGCGGGGACGACGATCTCGATGGGCACGAGGCGATCGTGCCGGAACGGGGCGCGCACATCACCACCTCGCCGTGACGAGACCGTCACGGCGGCGCAACTTCTCTACGTTCAGCCCAGGACGGTCTGCAGCCGGCGCTCGAGAGCGTCCGCGAGGACCTGGCGGACCGGGCCCTCCTCGAAGCGCTCGACCAGGGCCTCGAGGAAGCCCTCGATGACCAGGCGCTGGGCCGTCGGAGTCGGCAGCCCGCGCGAGCGCAGGTAGAAGATCTGCTCGGGGTCGACCTGGGCGATCGCGGCCGCGTGGGTGCAGCGGACGTCGTTGGCGAGGATCTCCAGGCCCGGGATCGCGTCGGCGTGGGCCTTGTCTGACAGCAGCAGGTTGCGCGACTCCTGGAAGGCGTCGGTCTTCTGCGCGCCGGGGTCGACCTTGATCATCCCCCGCCACACCGAGGAGGCGCGGCCCTGCAGGACGCCACGGAAGGCGAGGTCCGACGTCGTGTCGGGCGCGGCGTGCTCCTGGAGCGTGTCGAAGTCGAGGTGCTGGCGGCCGTGGGACGCGTAGGCGCCCGTGACCTTCGCGTGCGCGCCCGCCCCGGCGAGCTTCGTCTCCATGAAGACCTTGCCGCGCGCGCCGCCGAAGCCCAGGGCCACCCAGTCCAGGGAGCCGTCGCGCTCGACCACCGCGCGCTGGGAGCCGAAGAGCCACCCCTTCTCGCTCAGGGCCTGGCCCGAGACGAAGCGGAGCTTCGCGTTGGCGCCGACCACGAGCTCGACGACCGTGGTGAACAGCCCCTCGTCGTCGGAGAGGTACTCCTCCCAGATCTCCGCCTCCGCGCCCTCCTCGAGGACGACGAGGACCCGCCAGTGCATCGCCGAGCCGGCGACGCTCTGGACCGCCGAGAGCAGGATGGGCCCGTCCACCTTGACGTCCTTCGGGACGTAGACGAACGCGCCGCCGCGGTAGAGCGCGCGGTTGCGCGCGGTGAACGCGTCCTCGCGCGTGACGACCCGGCCGAGGTGTGCGCCGATCGCGGTGTGCTCGGCGGTCTCCAGCGCGCCCACGACGACGCCGTCGGGCAGCTCGCCCTCGAGCACCGCGGCCGCGGAGTCGACCTGGAGCATCCGCGCCACCGGCTCGACCTCGGCCCACAGCGGGTCGGGCGCGCCGCTGCCGGCGGTCGTCGCCACGGCGTAGGAGTCGACGTCGAGCCGGGAGATGTCCGTGAACTCCCAGCCCTTGACCCCCTTGAACTCGGGGACGGCGGGGAAGTCGGTGGGGGCGGAGGAACTCATGTGCGGGGCGGAGGAGCCGGTTGGGCTCTAGCCGATCGAGCCCTCCATCTGGAGCTCGATCAGCCGGTTCATCTCGACCGCGTACTCCATCGGGAGCTCCTTCGTGATCGGCTCGATGAAGCCGTTGACGATGAGCTTGGAGGCCTCCTCCTCGGAGACCCCGTGGCACTGGAGGTAGAAGAGCTGCTCGTCGCCGACCTTGGACACCGTCGCCTCGTGGCCGATGTCCACCTTGTCCTCGTTGATGCGGATGGTGGGGTAGGTGTCCGAGCGCGAGTCCTCGTCGAGCAGCAGCGCGTCGCAGACGACCTTCGAGCGTGACCCCGTCGCCCCCTTGGCCACCTCGAGCAGCCCGCGGTAGGAGGACCGCCCGCCGTCCTTGGAGATCGACTTGGCGAAGATGTTCGACGTCGTGCGCGGCGCGGCGTGCACGATCTTCCCGCCCGCGTCCTGGTGCTGGCCGGCGCCCGCGAAGGCGATCGAGAGGATCTCGCCGTGCGCCTCCTCGCCCATGAGGTAGACGCTCGGGTACTTCATCGTGAGCTTGGAGCCGAGGTTGCAGTCGACCCACTCGACCGTCGCGCGCGCCTCCGCCACCGCGCGCTTCGTGACGAGGTTGTAGACGTTCTGCGACCAGTTCTGCACGGTCGTGTAGCGGATACGCGCGCCGGGCTTGGCCAGGAGCTCGACCACCGCGGAGTGCAGCGAGTCAGACGTCCACACGGGAGCGGTGCAGCCCTCGACGTAGTGCACGTAGGAGCCCTCGTCGGCGATGATGAGGGTCCGCTCGAACTGGCCCATGTTCTCCGTGTTGATGCGGAAGTAGGCCTGGAGCGGCATCTCGACGTGCACGCCCGGCGGAACGTAGACGAACGAGCCGCCCGACCACACCGCGGAGTTCAGCGCGGCGAGCTTGTTGTCGTTGGCCGGGATGATCGAGGCGAAGTGCTCGCGGACGAGGTCCTCGTGCTCGCGCAGGCCCGTGTCCATGTCCATGAAGATCACGCCCTGGTCCTCCAGGTCCTTCCTGACCTGGTGATACACGACTTCCGACTCGTACTGGGCGCCGACGCCGGAGAGGAACTTGCGCTCGGCCTCGGGGATCCCCAGGCGCTCGAACGTGTTCTTGATGTCCTCGGGGACGTCGTCCCAGGAGGTCTCCGCGCGCTCGGAGGCGCGGACGAAGTAGTGGATGTTGTCGAAGTCGATCCCGGCGAGGAACGGCGAGCCCCACTTGGGCATGGGCCGCGCGAGGAAGTAGTCGAGCGCCTTGAGGCGGAACTCGAGCATCCAGTCGGGCTCGTTCTTGTACGCGGAGATCTGCTCCACGAGCTCCCGGCTCAGACCCTTGGGCGCCTTGAACAGGTAGTTCTCGGCATCGTGGAACCCGAACTTCTCCTTGTAGTCGGAGTTGATGCCCTGGAGGCCCTGCTGCTCGGCGATGACTTCGGATGTGCTCATGTGGCTACTCGACCTCCAGCTTGATCAGGTCGCCCTCGACGAGGACGGGGAAAGTGTCGACGGGTACGTACGCGGGGAGGTTCAGCGGCTTCCCCGTCTTGAGATCGAACAGCGACCCGTGGCGCGGGCACTCGACCGAGCACGCGTCCTCGTCGAGGTCACCCTCGGCGAGCGGGCCGTTGTCATGGGAGCAGCGATCCTCGATGGCGTAGAGGGTTCCGCCGCAGTTGAAGACGCCGATGCCGATGTCCTCCCAGACCACGCGACGGCGCTCGCCCGGGGGCAGCTCGGAGAGAGGGCAGACGTCGATGATCTCGGGCATAAGTCCTACTGGCACGGTAGGTATTGAAGTGTAGTGGAGATCGCGGTCGCGGTCCCGGCCCGGCGCGCTCGCGCGCGGCGCTCAGGCCGCGTCCCACCCGACGGCGGCGCCGAGCGAGGCGGACTTGAGCACCTTGAGCGAGAGCAGCGCGCACTTCATGCGCGTGGCGGAGATGTCGATCCCGAGCAGGTCGAGCACGAAGGACTTGTCCAGGCGCAGGAGCTCGTCGACCTTCATCCCCTTGACCTCGTCGGAAGCCATCGACGCCGAGGCCTGGGAGATCGCGCAGCCGTGCCCGGAGAAGCGCACGTCCTCGATGCGCCCCTCGCCGTCGACCGCCAGTTGCACCTTGAGCTCGTCGCCGCAGAGCGGGTTCGTGTCCTCGTACTCGAGGTCGGGAGCCTCGAGCTCTCCCCAGTTATGCGGCCGCTTGTAGTGCTCGAGGATGTACTCGCGGTAGAGGTCGTCCATCGCTAGAGCTGCAGGGTCGTCCGCACGCGCTCGAGGCCGGCGACCAGTGCGTCGGCGTCCTCGCGGGTGTTGTGCACGCCGAAGGAGGCGCGCGTCGTCGCCGCGAGGCCGAGGCGGCGCATGAGCGGCTGGGCGCAGTGATGGCCGGCGCGGATGCACACCCCGTCGCGGGCGAGGATCTCGGCGACGTCGTGCGGGTGCGCGCCCTCGACGACGAAGGAGACCAGCGCGCCGCGATGGCCCGCGGGCGGACCCTGGACCGTGACGTGGGGCAGCTCCTCGAGCCGCTCGAGCAGGTGGCCGGTGAGCTCGGCCTCGTGCGCCTCGACGGCCTCGAGCCCGAGGCCCTGGAGCCACTCGACGGCCACCCCGAGCGCGGTGGCCTCCATGAACGGCGAGGTACCCGCCTCGAACTTCCAGGGCAGCTCGTTCCAGCGCGAGGAGAAGAAGTCGACCGAGGAGATCATGTCCCCGCCGCCCATGAACGGCGGCATGTCCTCGAGCAGCTCGCGGCGCCCGAACAGCACTCCGATCCCGGTGGGGGCGTAGACCTTGTGGCCCGTGAAGCCGTAGAAGTCGGCGCCGAGGGCGCGCACGTCGACGGCGCGGTGGGGCACGGCCTGGGCGCCGTCCACGACCGTGACCGTTCCCGCGGCGCGGGCGCGGGCGCAGATGTCCTCGATCGGGTTGACCGTCCCGAGGACGTTGGAGATATGGGCGACGGCGAGGAGCTTGGGGCCGCGCTCGAGCAGGCGATCGAGCGAGTCGAGGTCGAGGCGTCCGTCGTCGGTCATGTCGACGTAGGCGAGCTCGGCGCCGACCTCCTGCGCGAGGAGCTGCCAGGGCACGAGGTTCGAGTGGTGCTCCATCGGGGTGAGCAGCACGAGGTCGCCCGGGCCGACGTTGCGCCGGCCCCAGGAGTAGGCGACGAGGTTGAACGCCTCGGTGACGTTCTTCGTGAAGAGCGTCTCCTTGGGAGTGGCGCCGAGGTGCGCGGCGATGATCTCCCGGGCGTGCTCGAAGCGGTCCGTCGCCTCGACTGCGAGTGGATAGACGCCGCGGTGGATGTTCGCGTTGTGGAGCGCGAGGGAGGCCTGGACCGAGTCCAGGACGACCTGCGGCTTCTGCGCCGTGGCGGCCGAGTCGAGGTAGACGAGGTCGCGCGCGAGGAAGGGGAACTGCTCGGCCACGCCCTGCCCGAGCTGCGACGCCGTGACGCTCATGCCGCCGCCTCGACCTCCTCGCCGATCCAGCCGTAGCCCTTGGCCTCCAGCGTGGTCACGAGCTCGGGGCCGCCCTGCTTGACGATCCGCCCCTGGTAGAGGACGTGGACGTCGGTGGGCTCCACGAGGTGCAGGATCCGCTGGTAGTGGGTGATGATGAGCACGCCCATGTGCTCACCGGCGACGGCGTTGACGCCGTGGGCCACGACGCGCAGGGCGTCGATGTCCAGGCCGGAGTCGGTCTCGTCGAGCACGGCGAGCTCGGGCTTCTGCAGCGCGAGCTGGAGGATCTCCATGCGCTTCTTCTCCCCGCCGGAGAAGCCGTCGTTGAGGTAGCGCTTGGAGAAGTCCTCGGGCACCTCGGTGAGCGCCATCGCTTCGCGCACGGTCTTGGCGAAGTCCTTCAGCGAGACGGGCTCCTCGCCCCTGGCGTCGCGGTGGGAGTTCATTACGGTCCGGAGGTACTTGGTGACGGTCACGCCGGGGACGGCCACGGGGTACTGGAAGGCCATGAAGAGGCCGAGGTGGGCGCGCTCGTCGGGCGCGGCCGCGGTGATGTCCTCACCGTGGAAGAGGATGCGGCCCTCGGTCACCTCGAGGTTCGGGTGGCCCATGATCGCGTTGGCGAGCGTGGACTTGCCCGAGCCGTTGGGGCCCATGAGGGCGTGGATCTCGCCGCGGCCCACGGAGAGGTCGACCCCCTTGAGGATCTCCTTCTCGCCGGCGCGGACGTGCAGGTTCTGGATCTCGAGCATGTGTGAGGAGGGGCTCCTAGGCGGGGACGGCGTCGGGCTCGTGCGAGAACTCGACGAGCTCGGCCAGAGTGGTGGTTCTCAGGGAGGAGACGATGCCGTGCTGGACGCGCGTCCACAGGAGCTTCGTGGCGCAGCGCCCGGCGTCGTCCTCGTGGTTGCAGACGACGCGGCCGGTGTCCTCGGCGGGCGAGAAGCAGCCCATCGGAGCGATGGCTCCCTCGAGGGCGAGGACGACCTCGTCCATCGTGATCTCCTCGGCGGGACGGGCGAGCCAGTAGCCGCCGTGGGCGCCGCGCGCCGAGGCGACGAGCCCCGCCTTACGCAGCCGGGCGACGACCTGCTCGAGGTAGGCGAGGGGAAGGCCCTCAGCCTCGGCGAGCGCCTTGAGGGACACCGCCTGCTCAGGCCGCTGGCGCCCGAGCTCGACCATGAGCCGCACGCCGTACTCCGCTCGGGATGAGAAGATCACGTCCGTAAATCCTAGCGAGGAGGTAGGACTTCCGATGGCCAACGTGTACGGAGACGAGTGGGACCGCGAGCTGCCCGCGCCGTTCTCGGCGAAGGCAGCACGGGTGGGGGCGTCCGCGGGCGCCCGCGATCTCGGCGCGACCGTCTACGAGCTCGCGCCCGGCGGTGCCGTGTCGCCCTATCACCTCCACGGCGCGAACGAGGAGCTGCTCGTCGTGCTCTCGGGCCGACCGCGGCTGCGGACCCCGGAGGGGACGGAGACGCTCGAGGCCGGCGCGGTGCGCGCCTTCCCGGTGGGTCCGGAGGGGGCGCACCGGGTCGCGAACGCGGGGCCGGAGCCCGCGCGGGTGCTGTTGATCTCGACGATGCGCTTCCCGGAGGTGGCCGAGCATCTGGACACGGGGACGTGGCTGGCGATGACCGGGCCGCAGGAGGGCAAGGTGTTCCCGGCGGGCAGCGAGATCGGAGTCATGGATGCGCTCGCGACCGCGATGGCCGCGGGCGCCGAGCACGATGCCGGCTCGTGAGGACCGGCTAGGACAGGGCCTCGAGGGCGGCGGTCCAGCGCTCCCGCATCGCGTCCCTGGCCGCAGCGTCGGGAAGCCGCTCGAGGTGCACGGCGAGCGTGCTTCCCGTGGCGGTGGGCATGACGCGGAGCTGCAGCGTGGCGGGCGCGGGCCAGCCCGGCATCTGGTAGGTCAGGCGCCGTACGACGCCCGGGGTCTCGCTACGGGTCTTGCCGACGGCGTCGTCCCGCTCGAGGAGCGCGTCGAGGCGGGCCCAGGCGCCGGCGGGGTCGAGCGGGATGGTCCGTCGCACTCCGAACTGCCAGGTGCCGTCCGCGGTCCGACCCGTAGGACTCATCGCCGCAACCATAATGACCCGCCAGCGACGCATACGGTAGGCAGATCGCCACTCGCGGTGCCGGTGATCAAGCCTCGGTCTGCGCCGTCGCGCTCGGATCGGACCAGGGGCACCGGGGGACGCTACCTCGTTTCGCCCCCGGGGGGCCGGGCACGAACGGCCCATGGGATTCGACCAGTACCACGAGCCGCCGGAGGAGCTGGACGCCGAGACCCGGACGTTCACGCGCATGATCGCCTCGCTGACCGAGGAGGCCGAGGCGATCAACTGGTATCAGCAGCGCATCGCCATCGAGCCTGACGACGAGGCGCGGGCGATCATGCAGAACGCCCAGCAGGAGGAGTTCAAGCACTTCGGGATGGACCTCGAGTACCTGTTGCGCCGCATGCCGAAGTGGCGGATCGCGCTCCAGAAGATCCTCTTCACGGACGGTGACATCGTCGACGCGGGGGAGGAGGCGGAGGAGGCCGAGGACGGCGTCGGTTAGGGCTGATCCGCTCCTTCGCCAACACGTTTTGGGACACTCCTTCCCCCGCCGGCTGAAGGAGAGCAATCCTGGACGTCTTCGCCCTGCGCGACCGCTTGGTCGCGGACTACCGCGCCTACGCCGAGAGCTTCCTGACGATCCGTGACGAGCGGATCAAGCAGTATGTGGAAGAGCAGTTCGAGGAGGGGCTGCTGTGGCCCGAGCCGCGGCTCCAGCTCAACCCCGCCTTCGAGCCCGGCGCCTGGATCGATGAGCTGGTCGACCGCGGGCAGCTGCACCCCGAGTGCCGCAGGATCTTCCGGCGGGCCAAGGACGAGCGCGCGAGCGAGGGCGAGCCGCTCCGCCTGCACCGCCATCAGGCAGACGCCATCGAAGTGGCGTCGACCGGTGGGTCCTACGTCCTGACCACCGGGACCGGTTCGGGCAAGAGCCTCGCCTACATCGTCCCGATCGTCGACGCCGTCCTGCGCGGCACGCCCGGTGACGGACGCATCAAGGCGATCGTCGTCTATCCAATGAACGCCCTGGCCAACTCGCAGGCCGGCGAGCTCGAGAAGTTCCTTCGGCATGGATACCCGGAGGGCCAGGCGCCGGTGACGTTCCGCCGCTACACCGGCCAGGAGGACGAGGAGGCGCGCGAAGAGATCCTCCGTCACCCGCCCGACATCCTCCTGACCAACTACGTGATGCTCGAGCTGCTGCTCACGCGGCCCGCCGAGCGTGACCTCATCGCGGCCGCCGAGGATCTCCGCTTCCTCGTCCTCGACGAGCTGCACACCTACCGGGGACGCCAGGGGGCCGACGTCGCGATGCTCTGCCGCCGTGTCCGCGACGCGTGCCGCGCCGAGCGCCTCCAGTGCATCGGCACTTCGGCCACGCTGGCGAGCGAAGGTCCCTTCGAGGACCAGCGCGAGGAGGTCGCGCGCGTCGCCTCCCGCCTGTTCGGCACCTCGGTCGCCGCCGAGAGCGTGATCGGGGAGACGCTGCGGCGCGCCACCACCCCCTCCGACTTCGACCAGGACCCCGCCGCGCGCGAGCGGCTCGCCGTGCGGCTGCGCGACCACGCCCCGCCGCCCGGGGCCTACGGCGAGTTCATCGCGGATCCGCTGTCCGCGTGGATCGAGCAGACCTTCGGGATCCAGGCCGAGCCGGGGAGCGACCGGCTGATCCGCACCCCACCCCGACCGCTCACCGGTCGCGACGGAGCTGACGAACAGCTCTCGATGCTGACCGGGGAGGACCGCGATCGCTGCCGCCGCGTCATCCAGGAGATGCTTCTCGCGGCTCCGACCGGTTCCATCCCGAGACGGAGTTCCCGGCCTTCGCCTTCCGCCTGCACCAGTTCCTCTCGGGAGGCGGATCGGTCTGGGCCTCGCTGGACGCGCCCGCCGAGCGCCACGTCACCACCTCCGGTCAGCGCTACGTCCCGGGCTCGGATCGCTCGCGCGCGCTCTTGCCCCTCTCCTTCTGTCGGGAGTGCGGGCAGGAGTACTACACGGTCCGCGAGATCACGAGCGACGGCGAGGTCCGCGCCTACGAGCCCCGGGAGATCTCCGACCGCGGCCACGAGGCCGATGAGCGCAACGGCTTCCTCTACCTCTCCGACGAGGAGCCGTGGCCGGAGGATCCGGACGAGGTGCGTCGCCGGCTGCCCCCGGACTGGATCGACCCCGCCACGGGCGCGCTCAAGCCCAAGCAGAAGGAGAACCTCCCCCAGCGGGTCGCGGTCACTGCCGATGGGGCGCGCTCGCCGAGCGGCCGGACCATGCAGTTCGTCCCCGCCCCCTTCCGTTTCTGCCTGGCCTGCGGTGTCGCCTACACCGCGCGCCAGCAGGCCGACTTCGGCAAGCTCGCCTCCCTGGGCGGGGGCGGCCGGAGCACCTCGACCACCGTCCTCGGGCTCTCCGCCCTGCGCTGGCTGCGCGGCGACTCGTCGCTCGATCCCGAGGCCCGCAAGCTGCTCTCGTTCTCGGACAACCGCCAGGACGCCTCGCTTCAGGCGGGCCACTTCAACGACTTCATCGAAGTCGGGCTGCTGCGCTCGGCGCTCCAGCGCGCCGCTGCGGCGGCCGGTCCGGACGGTCTCGGCCACGAGGAGCTCACCGAGCGCGTCGTGGCCGAGCTCGCCCTCGAGCGCCAGCACTACGCGGCCGACCCCGAGGCCAAGGGGATCGCGGCCAAGCAGGCGGACGGCGCCCTGCGCAACGTGGTCGGCTACCGCCTCTACCGCGACCTCGAGCGCGGGTGGCGCTTCACGTCGCCCAACCTCGAGCAGGTCGGCCTGATCGAGATCGCCTACGACTCGCTCGATGAGGCCGCCGCCGACCCCGAGCTGTGGCAGGGCGCCCACGCCGCGCTCGTCACGGCCTCCGCGACCACCCGTGCCCAGATCGCCCGCGTCCTGCTCGACCTCATGCGCCGGTCGCTGGCGATCAAGGTCTCCTTCCTCGACACCGACGCCCAGGACAAGATCCGCCAGGCCTCCTCCCAGCGACTGCGCGCCCCCTGGGCGCTCGACGAGGAGGAGCGCCTCGAGTACGCGGGCCGCCTCTATCCCCGCAGCCGCCGCGACGACGACCACCGCGGGGACATCCAACTCTCCGGACGCAGCGGCTTCGGCCAGTACCTCCGGCGTCAGGGCACGCTTCCCGAGCACCCTGATCCGCTCTCCGTAGACGACGCCGACGCGATCATCGCCGCGCTCCTGGAGGGGCTGCGGCGCTACGGAATCGTCGAGCGCGTCGAGGAGCCGGCCAAGGGCGACGACGTCCCGGGCTACCAGGTGGTCGCGGCCGCCCTGCGCTGGCTCGCGCGCGACGGCTCCAGCGCCGCGCACGACCCGATCCGCGTGCCCCGTCCGCCGCAGGGCGGCGTGCGGACCAACCCCTTCTTCGGGCGCTTCTACCGGACGATCGCCGGGGACGGCCAGGGCCTGGAGGCGCGCGAGCACACGGCCCAGGTCCCGAGCGAGGAGCGCTTGAAGCGCGAGAACAGCTTCAAGACCGCGGCGCTCCCGCTGCTCTTCTGCTCGCCGACGATGGAGCTCGGGGTCGACATCGCGTCGCTCAACGCGGTGAACCTCCGCAACGTGCCGCCGACCCCGGCCAATTACGCGCAGCGCTCGGGCCGCGCCGGCCGTCAGGGACAGCCCGCGCTCGTCTACACCTTCTGCTCGAGCTGGAACTCACACGACCAGTACTTCTTCCGCCGCCCCGACCGGATGGTGTCGGGCCAGGTGGCGCCGCCCCAGCTCGACCTCGTCAACGAGGACCTCGTGCGCGCCCACGTCCACGCGATCTGGCTGGCCGAGACCGGGCAGGCGCTGGGGCGGGCGCTCACCGAGCTGCTCGACGTCGAGGGTGACGAGCCGACGCTCGCGCTGGACGCGAAGGTCGCGGCCAGGCTCGGCGACCCGGGCGCCCGGTCCCGTGCTCGTGAGCGTTCGCGGCGCGTTCTGGGCGAGGTGGCGGAGCTCGACGAGGCCGACTGGTACATGGAGGGGTGGCTCGATGGTGTCCTCGCCGCCGCTCCCACCCGCTTCGACGCGGCCTGCGAACGCTGGCGGGAGCTCTACCGCTCCGCGGCGAGGGCGCAGCGGGCGCAGAACGACATCGCGATCGACCAAGGGCGCGAGAAGCGCGATCGCGAGCAGGCCCGGCGCCTGCGGCGCGAGGCCGAGGCCCAGCTCGACCTGCTGACCAGCGGCTCGGGGGCGGCATTCCAGTCGGACTTCTACCCGTACCGCTACTTCGCCAGCGAGGGCTTTCTCCCCGGCTACTCGTTCCCCCGCCTGCCGCTCTCGGCCTTTATCCCCGGCCGGCGAGGCTCCGACGAGTTCGTCTCGCGCCCGCGCTTCGTCGCCGTGCGGGAGTTCGGCCCCCGCGCGATCGTCTACCACGAGGGCTCGCGCTACCTCATCAACAAGGTGATCCTGCCGGTCTCCTCGGCCTCTGACGGCGAGGCGATCAGTACCGAGGAGGCCAAGCAATGCGAGCAGTGCGGGTACGTCCATCCGCTGCTGGCGGCCAACCCGGAGATCTGCGAGCGCTGCGGCGCCGCCCTGCCCGAGCCGATGCGCCAGCTGCTCCGGATGCAGAACGTCGCCGCTCGCCGGCGCGATCGCATCTCCTCCGACGAGGAGGAGCGCCGCCGCCAGGGCTTCGAGCTGCGCACGGGCGTCCGGTTCGGATCCCGCCGGACGGGGGTGGCCGAGGGCGAGGACGGGCCGCTCGCACGGCTCGAGTTCGGTCCGTCCGCGACGATCTGGCAGGTCAACCTCGGCGAGGCGCGCCGGAGCGATCCCCACAAGCAGGGCTTCATGCTCGACGTGGAGCGCGGGTACTGGGCCAAGAGCGCCACCGAGGGCAGCGAGGACCCGCAGGACCCGATGTCGAAGCGCGTCGCGCGGGTGATCCCCTACGTCGAGGACACCCGGAACTCCCTGCTGTTCGAGCCCGAGGAGCCGCTCGGCGTGGAGGCGATGGCCTCCCTCCAGGCCGCGCTGCGCCGCGGGATCCAGGCCCACTTCCAGCTCGAGGAGTCCGAGCTCGCGGCCGACCCGCTGCCCTCGGCCGCCAACCGCCGGATCCTGCTGCTCTTCGAGGCCGCCGAGGGCGGGGCGGGCGTGCTGCGCCGGCTGCTCGAGCCGGACGTGCTCGCCCAGGTCGCCCGCCAGGCCCTGGGGATCTGCCACTTCGATCCCGACACCGGGGCCGACTTCGGCGCCGCGCCCGGCGCCAAGGAGCGCTGCGAGGCCGGCTGCTACGACTGCCTGCTGTCCTACTCCAACCAGCGCGACCACGCCCTGCTCGACCGCCACGCCGTCCGCGACCTGCTCCGGGCGCTCGCCTCCGCCCGCGTGGGGTCGGCTCCGGACCCCAAGCCGGCCGAGGCGCGGCTCGGTGAGCTCATCGAGCAGGCGGGCTCCGAGCTGCACCGCGAGTGGCTCCACGCCCTCCACGCCCGCGGGCTGCGCCTGCCCGACCACGCCGCGCGGCCGGTCACGAGCTGCGACGCCCAACCCGACTTCCTCTACCCCGACCACCAGACGGCGGTGTACGTGGACGGATCCGAGCCGCGCGAGGACGAGGCCCAGAACCGACTGGAGGACGCAGGCTGGGAGATCGTCCGCTTCCCCACCGGCGAGGACTGGGACGCGATCTTTGCGCGCTACCCCGGCGTCTTCGGCGCCCTCGCGGCGGCGACGGCGCCGTGAGCTTCTCGCCCGGCTCCCTGGTGCGCGCCCGTGGGCGCGAGTGGGTGGTGCTGCCGGACTCCGAGCCCGACCTGCTCGTCCTGCGCCCCCTGGGCGGCGCCGACGCCGAGACCGCGGGGATCCTGCCCGCGCTGGAGCCCGTCGCGCCCGCCTCCTTCGCTCCGCCCCTTCCCGAGCAGGCCGGCGACGCCCGCTCCGCGGGCCTCCTGCGCGACGCGCTCCGGCTCGGCTTCCGCTCCTCCGCCGGTCCCTTCCGCTCCTTCGGCCGCATCGCCGTGGAGCCGCGGCCCTACCAGCTCGTGCCGCTGCTCATGGCGCTGAAGCTCGACCCCGTGCGGCTGCTGATCGCCGACGACGTCGGCATCGGCAAGACCGTGGAGGCCGCCCTGATCGCCCGCGAGCTGCTCGACCAGGGCAGCGTGTCGCGCCTGGCCGTGCTGTGCCCGCCGCACCTCGCCGAGCAGTGGCAGCGCGAGCTGTCCGAGAAGCTGCACATCGAGGCCGAGGTGGTCCTCTCCTCCACCGCCCGGCGCCTGGAGCGGGGCCTCGGGGTCGGCGAGTCGCTGTTCGACGCGCACGGCTTCGTGGTGGTCTCCACGGACTACATCAAGGCCGACCGGCGGCGGGCGGAGTTCGTGCGCGCGTGTCCCGAGCTGGTGATCGTCGATGAGGCGCACGGGTTCGCCTGGGCCGGCTCGGGCAGCGGCCGCGGGCGCCAGCAGCGCCACGAGCTGCTCTCGGCGCTGGCCGGCGACCCCGAGCGTCATCTCATCCTCGTCACCGCCACGCCGCACTCGGGCAAGGCGGAGGCGTTCCGCTCGCTGCTCGCGCTCCTCGACCCCGCCCTCGGAGAGCTGCCCGAGGACCTCTCCGGCCCCGAGCGCCAGGCCGACCGCCGGCGCCTGGCCCGCCAGCTCGTGCAGCGTCGGCGGGCCGATATCCGCCACTACATGCGCGAGGACACGCCCTTCCCCGACCGCCACTCGCGCGACGAGACCTACCGCCTCTCCTCCGAGCAGCGCGCCCTGCTCGAGGACGTCCTGCACTTCGCGCGCGAGAGCGTGCGCTCCTCAGACGACGAGCGCCGGCGCCGCATCCGCTGGTGGGCCGCACTCGGACTGCTGCGCGGCCTGGGCTCGAGCCCCCGGGCCGCCGCGCTGACCCTCGAGGCCCGCGCGGTGTCCTCCGAGGCCGCCTCCGCGCGCGAGGCCGACGACCTCGGCCGGCGCATCGTCATGGACGAGCCCGGGGAGGACGAGCCCGGGGAAGCCTCCGACGTCGTGCCGGGCTCCGACACCGGCGAGGAGTCCGAGCGCCGCCGCCTGCGCGAGTTCGCGCGCCGCGCCGCCGCGCTCGAGGGCGCGGCCGATACCAAGCTCCAGGGACTCGTCCCCATCGTCCGGCGCCTGCTCGACGACGGCTTCCGCCCCATCGTCTTCTGCCGGTTCATTCCCACCGCCGAGTACGTCGCCGAGCACCTGCGCGGCGCCCTGCGCCGGACCGAGGCGACGGCGGTGACCGGCACGCTGCCGCCGGCCGAGCGCGAGGACCGCGTCGCCGAGCTCGTCGCCCACGAGCGGCGCGTGCTCGTGGCCACCGACTGCCTGAGCGAGGGCATCAACCTCCAGGAGGACTTCGACGCCGTCGTCCACTACGACCTGGCGTGGAGCCCGACGCGCCACGAGCAGCGCGAGGGCCGCGTCGACCGCTTCGGCCAGGTACGCCGCGAGGTCAGGGTGATCACCTACTACGGCGCCGACAACCCCGTCGACGGGTTCGTGCTCGACGTGCTGCTGCGCAAGCACGACGAGATCCGCCGCTCGCTCGGGGTCTCGGTGCCCGTGCCGCTGGACTCCGACGCGGTCATGGAGGCGATCCTCGAGGGGATGGTCACCCGCGGGGCGAGCGATCGCGATCAGCTCGCGCTGTTCGACCGCCAGGTCGTGGCGCCCGCCCGCGCCGAGCTGCACGACGAGTGGGACTCGCTGGCCGAGCGCGAGCGCCGGTCGCGCTCGCTGTTCGCCCAGGCCTCGATCTCCCCCGACGAGGTCGCGGGCGAGCTCTCCGAGGCCCGGCGCGCGGTCGGGGCGGGAGTGGACGTGGAGCGCTTCTGCACACGCGCGCTGCGGGCGCTCGGCGCGACCGTGGCCGTCGCCGACGGGACGCTCCGGGCCGATCTCTCCGAGACGCCGGTCGCCCTGCGCGACCGGCTCGGTCGCCGCCACGAGCTGAGGGCCCGGTTCTCGCCGCCGGCCCTCGAGGGCGTAGAGCTGCTCACGCGGACGCATCCCGTCGTCGCCGGGCTCGCGGCGCACGTGCTCGACACCAGCCTCGAGCCGCTGGCCGCCGGCGATGCCGTGGCCGCGCGCTGCGGTGTCATGCGCACGCGGGCGGTGACGCGCCGGACGGTCGCGTTGCTGCTCCGCCTGCGCGTCCACCTCACCGTCCGCCGCGGGGAAACGAGCCGAGAGCTGCTCGCCGAGGACGCGCGCGTGCTCGCCTTCACCGGGCGGCCCGAGTCTCCGGAGTGGCTCTCCGACGAGGCCGCCGAGGCGCTGCTCGCCGCCGAGCCCGCGGCCAATCTCGCCCCAGACCGCGTGCAGCGTGAGCTCGAGCGGACCCTCGCCGGGCTCCCCGCGCTCACTCCCGCGCTCGCGGACCTCGCCGGGGTCCGGGCCGCCGAGCTGCTCGAGAGCCACCGCCGCGTGCGCGAGGCCGCGTCGGCCACGGGGCGCTTCTCCGTCGAGCCGCAGCTCCCGGTCGACGTGCTCGGCACCTACGTCTTCCTCCCGCTCGCGGAGGCCGGATGAGGCTGCGCGGACGCGATCCCTTCGCCTGCGTGCACTCCGAGGGCGCGCTGCTGCCCTCCGAGCTCCTCGCCCGCGTCGCCGAGGGCGATCCCGGTCTGCCGGGCACGACCCCCGCGAGCTACCACCTCGCGGCGGGCGAGCGCATCGGGGAGGCGATCAACCGCTCCTGGAGCCGACTGCTCGGGGCCTGGGAGGCGTTCGACGCCGCGCGGAGCGCCCTTCCCGACGCCGACGCGGGCACCACGCTCACCCGCGAGCGGTGGCTGCTCCCGCTCTTCGCCGAGCTCGGCTTCGGGCGCCTCGTGCCCGCCCGCGCCGTCGAGGCGGGGGGCGCGACCTACCCCGTCTCTCACGACTGGCACCACTCCCCGATCCACCTCGTCTCCTTCCGCTACGACCTCGACCGCCGCGAGCCCGGGGTGGCCGGCGCGGCGCGCTTCTCGCCCCACGCGCTTGTGCAGGAGCTGCTCAACCGCTCCCCCGAGCGCCTGTGGGGGATCGTCTCGAACGGCTTGCGGCTCCGGCTCCTGCGCGACAACGTCGCGCTGACCCGCCAGGCCTTCGTGGAGTGGGACCTCGAGGCGATGATGAGCACGGAGGCGTACTCCGACTTCGTCGTGCTCTGGCTCGTGTGCCATCAGTCGCGGGTGGAGGACGACGTGCCCGAGGAGTGCCTGCTCGAGCAGTGGTCGGCCGCCGCGGCCGACCAGGGCACGCGGGCGCTCGAGCGCCTGCGCACGGGCGTCGAGGAGGCGATCGTGGCCCTGGGTCGCGGCTACCTCTCCCACCCGGCCAACGACGCGCTGCGCGCCGATCTGCGCTCCGGCGCGCTCCCAGGTGCGGAGCTCTACCGCCAGCTTCTGCGCCAGGTCTACCGGCTGCTGTTCTGCTTCGTGGCCGAGGACCGCGACCTCCTGCACCCGCCTGGCGCCGAGGGGGCCGCGCGGGAGCGCTACCACCGCTGGTTCTCCACCCAGCGCCTGCGTCGACTGGCCACCGACCAGCGTGGCACCCGCCACCACGACCTCCACGAGGCGCTCGCGCTCGTCTGGCGCGGGCTGGGCGACGGCGACGGCCTGCCCGAGCTCGCCCTGCCCGCCCTGGGCGGCGCGCTGTTCGCCGCGGCCGCGACGCCGGCGTTGACCTCCTCGACGCTGACCAACGGGGCGCTACTCGACGCGGTCCGCGCCCTCGCCCTGGCCGAGGCGCGGGGTGTCCGTCGTGCCATCGACTTCAAGAACCTGGGGGCCGAGGAGCTCGGGTCGGTCTACGAATCGCTGCTCGAGCTCCATCCGCAGATCGACGCCGACGCCGGGTACTTCGCGCTGGCCACGGCGGCAGGGCACGAGCGCAAGAAGACGGGCTCCTACTACACCCCGACCTCGCTGATCGCGTCGCTGCTGGAGTCCGCACTCGAGCCCCTCCTCGAGGAGGCCATGCGAGCGTCCGAGCCCGAGGCGGCGATCCTCGCCCTCAAGGTCTGCGACCCCGCCTGCGGGTCGGGCCACTTCCTCATCGCCGCCGCCCACCGCATCGCCAAGGCGCTGGCCACGGTCCGGACCGGGGACGCGGAGCCGGGGCCCGCCGCGCAGCGGACCGCCCTCCGGGACGTCATCGGCTCCTGCGTCTACGGGGTGGACGTCAACCCGATGGCCGTTGAGCTCTGCCAGGTCGCGCTGTGGATGGAGGCCCTCGATCCCGGCCGGCCGCTCGGCTTCCTCGACCACCGGATCGTCTGCGGTAACTCGCTGCTGGGCGCGACGCCGGCGCTGGTCGCCGGCGGTGTGCCCGACGCCGCGTTCAAGCCGCTCGGGCAGCTCGACAAGGGGTTCGAGCAGCGCGTGCGGACGGCGCTCGAGGCCGCGCACCTGGGGGCGGAGAACGCCGCCGAGCGCCACGCCGCGTTCATGGCGCTGGGCCGCGAGGCCGTCGACGATAAGCCCACTGCCACCGAGCTGCGCAGGCGCAACGATCGCGAGCGCCGGCGCCAGGGCGCCTTCGTCTTCGGCGACCCGGGGCGCGTGGCCGACGACGCGCTGGAGCGCGAGGCGGCGGCGGTGGCCGCGGTCTCCGAGGACACCGTCGCGGGCGTGGAGGCCAAGCGCGCGCGCCATCGGCGGCTGGTCGAGTCCGAGGAGTACCGGCGCGCGAAGCTGCTGGCCGACGCGTGGTGCACCGCGTTCGCCGGGGCCAAGCAGCCGGGGACGCCGGCGATCACCCAGGCCACGCTCGACACCATCGTCCGCGACCCGGCCACGCTGGACGAGACCGAGCGCGGGCTGATCGAGCGCACGGCCCAGCGTCACGGCTTCCTGCACTGGCACGTCGCGTTCCCCGACGTCTTCGTGCCCGACGCGAAGGGGAGCGACGCCGGCTGGCGCGGTGGGTTCGACGTGGTGCTCGGCAACCCGCCGTGGGAGCGGGTCAAGCTCCAGGAGAAGGAGTGGTTTGCGGTCGCCGACCCGGCCGTGGCCGCGGCGCCCAACAAGGCGGCGCGCGAACGGGCGATCGCGGCGCTGGCCGAGACCGACCCGGAACTGCTGCACGCCTTCCTCCTCGACCGGCGCGACGCCGAGGCGGCGAGCTCCTTCATCCGGACCTCCGGGCGCTACCCGCTCTGCGGTCGTGGCGATGTGAACACCTACGCGATCTTCGCCGAGACGAAGCGGACGATCATCTCGCCGACCGGCCGCGTCGGCTGCATCGTTCCCTCGGGGATCGCAACCGACGACACCACGAAGCACTTCTTCGGCGCGCTGATGGACACGCGGTCGCTTGCGAGCCTGTACGACTTCGAGAATCGCGAGAACTTGTTCCGCGGCGTTGGTCACGGTCGCTTCAAGTTCTGCCTCCTCACGCTCACGGGCGAGGCGCGTCCGGCGCAGACCGGCGCCGACTTCGTCTTCTTCGCGTACCGGGCCGCTGACCTCGCCGACGCCGAGCGGCGCTTCACCCTCACGCCGGAGGACATCGCCCTCCTGAACCCCAACACGCGAACCTGCCCGATCTTCCGCTCCCGCCGCGACGCCGAGCTGACGAAGGCGATCTACCGCCGCGTATCCGTGCTCGTCCGCGAGGCCGACCCGGATGGCAACCCGTGGGGCGTTTCCTTCTTGCGCATGTTCGACATGTCCACTGACTCCGGCCTCTTCCGCACGCGCGACGAGCTCGAGTCCGAGGGCTATGAGCTTGCCGGCAATGTCTTCGAGTTCGCAAGCCGCCGTTACCTGCCGCTTTATGAGGCGAAGATGCTCCACCAGTTCGACCATCGATGGGCGACGTACGACGGCCCGACCGCCCGCGACGTCACCACGGCCGAGAAGGCCAATCCCTCGTTCGTCGTCCAACCGCGCTACTGGGTGGCCGAGGCAGACGTGAAGCCACGCCTGCGGCGAGACAGCGAGACGTCGCTGCTCGGCTTCCGCAACGTGACGAGAAGCACTGACGAGCGCACGTTCATCACCAGTGCGATCCCGCTCGCTGCGGTTGGACACTCAGCGCCCCTCCTGCGGGTTACGGCTCCTCCCCGGGCGCGATCGTGGATGACGAGCCTCCTCAGCTCGATACCTCTCGACTACGTCGCTCGCCAGAAGGTCGGGGGCAGCAACATGACATACGGCTTCGTTCAACAGTTCCCGATCGTTAGGAGCGATTGCTTCGCGCATCCACCGCCCTGGCGACCTTCGATGCCGCTCTCTGCCTGGATCGAGCCGCGGGTGCTCGAACTCACCTATACCGCGCACGACCTCGCCGCCCTCGCGCGCGACCTCGGCTACCACGGCGAGCCCTTCCGCTGGGACGACGAGCGGCGCTTCCTTCTCCGCGCCGAGCTCGACGCGGCGTTCTTCCACCTCTACGGCATCGAGCGCGACGATGTGGACTACATCCTCGACACGTTCCCGATCGTCCGGCGCAAGGACGAGCAGCGGTTCGGGGAGTACCGCACGAAGCGGGTGATTCTCGAGGTCTACGACGCGATGGCGCGCGCGGCGCAGGAGGGTCGGGAGTACGAGACGCGGCTCGACCCGCCCCCCGCCGACCCGAGCCTCGCTCACGGAGCCCCCGCCCGCACCGCCGAGGTCATCCCCTTTCCCCTGAAACGCGTCTCCGCGCCCTCACCCGAGGAGCGATTCGTCACCTGCGCGCCGCTGTACTCGCTGCGCGCAGCGGCGGGCGGCTTCGGCGTGGCGCGGGCGGTGGAGCACGACGAGTGGGTGAGGCTCGACAACGGCCGGCGGCTGGGACCGGGCATGTTCGTCGCCCGGGTCGAGGGCCGCTCGATGGAGCCGAAGATCCCCGATGGCGCCCTGTGTCTGTTCGCCTCGGCGACGGCCGCCCGCAACGACGACGTCGTCCTCGTCCAGCTCCACGACAGCACGGACCCCGAGACGGGCGGCAGCTACACGGTCAAGCGGTATCACTTCCGCGAGACTCCCGGCGAGCTCGGTCTCTGGGACCAGGCCGAGGTCCGGCTCGAGCCCGACAATCCCGCCTATCCGCCGATCGTCCTGTCCGGCGTCGACGAGGGCGAGGTGGGGATCGTGGCCACCTTCGTCGACGTCGTTCATCCGGGCGACGCACCCGCCTGATGGAGGTCCGCGAGAGCACGCTGCGGCAGCTTCTCGTCGGCGAGCGTCAGCTTCGCGTCCCGCTGTATCAGCGTCAGTACACGTGGCGGCGCAGCCAGCACGACACCCTGTGGGACAACGTCCTCGATCAGTACGGGATCCTCCGTGCGGGCCAGGGTCCGCAGACGCCCACCCACTTCCTCGGGACGGTCGTCCTCGCGTCGCTCCCGCTCGCCGCGACGGAGAACGTCCGGGTCCTCCACGTGGTCGACGGCCAGCAGCGGGTGACCACGCTGCTCGTCGCCCTGGCGGCTATCCGTGATCCCTGGCCGAGAACGATTCTGCGCAGCACGAGATCTACTCCGAGCAGTACCTGATCAACCGGCACGAGTCCGCGCACAGCGACAAGCGACTGCGCCTCCTCCCCAGCGACCACGATCGCCCTGCCTTCCGCGCCGTGGTCGAGGGGGGGCCGTCGGCGGTGCCCGAAGGAGTGCTGCGGGCGGCGTACGAGTTCGTGGTCGACCGGCTGCGGGAGCCAGGTCCGGACGGCCAGCCACTCGACCTCACCCTGCTCACCTCGGCACTGACCGATCGGCTGTCCATCGTGGATATCACGGCCGACAACGACAAGGACAACGTCCACCGGATCTTCGAGTCGTTGAACGCGACGGGCGTCGACCTCAACCAGGCCGATCTGCTGCGGAACTACCTCTTCATGCGACTCGCCGATCAGGCGGACGGGGTCTACGACCAGGTCTGGCGCCCCATGGAGCACGAGCTGGGCCTCGACCATCTCGAGGGGCTCGTGCGCGTGGACCTTCTTCGGCGCGGGACCGAGGTCAAGTACGAGCAGGTCTACTGGACACACCGCCGCCGGCTCGACCAGGAGGCGAAGAGCGTCGAGAAGGTCGAGGCCGCCGTGAAGGACCTCGCCCTGCGGGCCCGCCACTATCGGCGGCTCGTCGAGCCGGAGGCCGAGCCCGATCCGCTGGCGCGGGGCGAGTGATCGGTGGAGCAGTGGCGCACGATCACCGGCCTCGTCGAGTCGGTGCACCGGGTCCTGTCGCAGCGCGGCTGGTACTGGGCCTCCGACGAGACGCTCAAGGCCGGCGTCCTCACGAACGCGTTCTACCTCAGCGGCCGCTGGCATCAGCGCAAGCTCGTCCTCGAGCGTCTCGAGCAGAGCTTCGAGCACCCGGAGCCCGTGAACTTCGCCCAGGCGAACCTCACTATCGAGCACATCTTGCCCCAGACCCTCAGCGGTGAATGGCGTCAGGAGCTCGGCGAACTTGGCCTCATCCCCGAGCAGGTCCGCGACGAGCTCGGACACACCCTCGGGAATCTCACGCTGACCGCCTTCAACGGCACGTTGTCCAACAAGCCCTTCGAGCGCAAGCAGCAGATCTACGGTCAGAGCAACCTCGCCCTCAACCAGGAGCTCGCGGGCTCGGAGCTGTGGGGGCGCGAGGAGATCCTTCAGCGGGGGGAGCGGCTCGGCCTTCAGGCGGCAGAGCTCTGGCCGGCCCCGATCCCCGGGATCGGCGGCCCCGATGACGGTTTCGACTGGAGCCGCATCGAAGCGGCGGTCGAGGCGATCCCGGAGGGGCGCTGGACGGCTTACGCCGACCTCGCCGAGCTTGGTGGAACCGCTCCCATGCCGGTGGGGACCTACATCTCCGGAGCCAGCCAGCTCGATCACGCGTACCGCGTGCTGAGCGCATCGGGCGAGGTGAGCCCGCAGTTCAGGTGGGCCGACCCGGCCGACACCCGGGATCCGCTGGAGCTGCTCAAGGACGAGGGCGTGACCTTCCAGGGCGACGCTGCCGACCCAACCCTTCGGCTGAACGCGGCCGACCTGGCGGTGCTCGTCGACGAGCCCGAGTAGCCGAACTCAGCCCTCGAGCGAGCACACGCTCCAGTCGAACGGCCGCGGCAGCTCGGCAAGGCGCCGCGCGTTGTCCTCGAACTCGAGGCGGATGTGCCGTCCGATAACGACGATTGCCACCACCGCGGCGCCGGCGTCGAGCAGTGCTCCGGCGGCGCTCTGGGCGCTCGCGCCCGTCGTCCAGGTGTCGTCGATTAGCAGGACCGCGGCGTCGTCGATACGGTCGACCGCCGCGTACTTGTCGCGGTCGAACGCTCGTGGAGCCACCGGCTTGCTCGTGCGCGTGAGAAGCCGGGCGAACCGGTGCCGCGTCGGCAGGACGATCTCGCCGACGATGCGCCGGAGCGGGTGGTGCTCGTCGCGGCCGGCGTCGCCCGACGGCACCGTGCAGACGCGATCGAACGTGTCGACCTCGGCGGCGGCGGCGACGCACCCCTCGTGGTTGGCCAGAAAGCGCCAGAGGATCGCGGCGAGGTCGAGCTCGAAGCGCCGAGCGGTCGTCCCCCCGCTGCGCTTATAGCCGGCCAGTACGTGGTGCAGCTGCTCGCCGTCGATCGAATAGGAGATCGGCGCGACGGCCTGGAGGAGCTGCGGCGTCTGGTGGCACGGATAGCAGAGCGGGTGGCCGTCGGTGAACGTGCAGCACCGGCGGCAGACCCCCGGCCCGGGCCGGGGGTTGAGCATGAAGTTGGCGTAGGGATCGCTGCGCTCGGCGATGGTCGGCATCGGCCGAGTGCGCTCGGGTCAGGCGACGAGCGGGGCGTCGAGCGCCGTGAGCGATCGCACGATGCGCGGTACCTCCGCCGGCTCGTCGAAGACGTGCGTCCCCGGCCGCGCCGCGTAGTCCGCCGCCCACTCGTGCTGTGAGACGAGCGATGCCGGGAGGAGCACTGGCCGGCCGTGCTCGAGCGCGAGCCGGGCCTGCATCCGAGCGCCGCTGGTCTGCGACGCCTCGATGACGACCGTGCCGAGGGCCATGCCCGACATCACGGCGTTCCGCATGGGGAACGAGCGCTTCGTCGGCGGCGCATCGGGCCAGAACTGCGAGACCACGGCGCATTCCCGGGCGATGCGCTCCTGGAGGGGGGCGTGCGCGGGCGGATAGGCACGCCGCAGTCCCGTCCCGAGGAGTGCGACCGTTCGCCCCTGATGCTCGAGCGCGGCAAGGTGCGCCGCCCCGTCCACGCCGAGGGCCAGACCGCTGAGCACCGTGTAGTCCGCGGCGACGAGCTCGGCGACCACGGCGCGCGCGAGCTCCAGCCCGGCCGGAGTCGCCTGGCGGGTGCCAACCACGGCGACACCCTCGGCGTCCCTCCCGAGCAGCTCACCGCGGATGAAGATGAACGGCGGCCGGTCATAGACCCCGCGCAGGTTCTCCGGGTAGTCGGCGTCGAGCACGGTCACGAGCCGCATCCCCTCGCGCTCCCACGCCTCGATCTCGTCGGCGATCGCCTCCAGATCGGCGGGCTGGCCGGTCTCGAAGAGGCGCCCAGGCGTGCTGTCGAGCAGGGCACGGGCCGACCCCTCCTCGTCGAGCCGCTCCACGACCTCACGCCAGGAGCCAGACGCGCCGCGGAGGAGCGCAATCACCGCCGCGCTCTCCGCTCGATCGGACATGAAGCGAGAGTAGGTCATGAGGTAGACGTTGGCCGCGGGATCGCAGGCGTGCGGAGAGAGCATCGCGCCGCGTCGCCTGGAGATGACCTCGGCGGCGGGACCAGCAGCTCAGGCGGATCGAGGAGGTGGTTGTCCTATCGCGGCACGCCGAGGCCCGCCTCGAGCCCGACAACCCCGTGTTAGGACGATCGTGCTCCAAGAGGCTGCGGGGACGAGATCCGCCTGGTCGCCAGGCTCCGTGCGCACGCTTGTGTTCGACAAGCGCCGCGGGCGGCGTGTAGCTGGCACACTGCGTGGGGAGTGAAGCATCAGCAGGTGCCACACGTAACGCTCGTCGGCGACCGCTCCGGCGAGTACGTCGTCCGCGAGGAGCGCCCCGACGGGACGCTTGTGTTGGAGCCCGACTCATCCGTCGACGCGATCCTGGGCCGCCTGGATGCGCGCCCGGCGAGCCCCGATCAGTTCGCGGCGTGGGTGGCTGAGCATGGGCCGCTCCTTCCGCCGGACGGCGAAGGCTGAAGCCCGCGGTCGAGGCGCGCCCGCAGCGCGCCTTCCCACCACCCCTCCTGATCGTTGATCGCCGGCGCCGCACGCTGCCCTCCCCGGGCGCTGGTAGAACTGGGCCATGGCCAGGCAGGATCAGAGTTTCAAACTGCACGCGCCCGGCAGTTCGGGCACCTCCGCCACCGGCGCCGCCATCAACGAGGAGTTTCCTCGCGGATGAGCGCACGCGCGCGGGTTCGGTTCGACGAACGGACCTGGGCCTCCGACATGGCTCGGGCGACACCGGAAGCACGCGCCGCCGGTGAGGCAGCCCGTGCCCGGCTCGAGCGCGACGGCGTGCCACATGTCGAACTGCGCCCGTGCGAAGCCGAGGGCCGCGACGGCACACGCCTGCCCGGATGTCTCAAGGTCTACGTGCCGGCACCCGCCGGCCCGTGGGGTCTCGTCTTCCGCCTCGCCCGGGACTGCGCCGGTGTCTTCCTGGCCGTGATCGCATTCGGGCTTCGCCACCCGCCCCCCGGCCGCCGATCGAGCGTCTATCAGGTCGCCCACCAGCGCCTCCAGCAGCCGTCCGCAGAGGGCGGCTAGCCGAGGAGTCAGCCTCGTTATTTCACCGATCGAGCTCGCGGGCGAGCAGGCGGTTCGCCTTCGCGAGCTGCTCCTCGGTGGCGTCCTGAACCGAGCGGGCGCCGACCGCCCGGTTGAGCCGGCCGTTGATCGTCCGGTGGGACTCCTTCGTGCGACGGGCGACGCGGGAGACGAGCCCGGCCCGCTCCTCGCGGAGGTGCTCGCGGCGGGCGAAGGAGGAGGGCGGCGCCGGGACCGGAGGCAGCGCGACCGTCACGACCGCCGGTGGCTCCGCGCTCGGGTCCCCGAACAGCGCGAGGTTCTCCCCCGGCGCCGTGCTCGAGAGGATGAGCTCGTCGGGACGCCCGGAGGAGGACAGGGCGGCGAACGCCTCGCCCGGCTCGCCGCGCTCCACCGGCTCGCGCTCCTCCCCCGCCACCTTGAGCGCGAGCGCGTGGTCGCGCTCCTCCTCGATGGTCACGGCGAGCCGCTTGAGCGTCGGGTCGGCGGGCAGGAACAGGTGGCTCAGCTGGGCTCGCGGCGCCAGCGTGCGACGGACGAAGCGCCCCACGACCTGGCGGAAGAAGAGCTCGGTCCGCGCCGCCGTCGCGTACACGCCCACGCGCAGGCGCGGGATGTCGACGCCCTCGGAGACCATGAGCACGGACACGAGCCAGCGCCGCCGGCTCACCGCGAACCCGGCGATCGCCGCCGACGCGCGCGGATCGTCTGAGGTCACGACGAGCGGCGCCTCTCCGGAGACGCGCTCGAGCCGCCCCGCGACCTCCCCAGCGTGCTCCTTGTCCATCGCGATCACAAGGCCTCCCGCGTCCGGGTGGCCGGCGGCGCGGACCTCTCCGAGGCGGGCGTCCGCGTCACGCAGGACCCGCGCGAGCCACTCCCCGTCGGGCTGGAGGGCGGTGCGCAGGCGCCGCGCCGCCTCCACCGGCGGCAGCCCGAGCCCGAAGTCGGCCGCCCGTCGGCGCCCGTCGGACATCCATTCCATGTCACCGTCGTAGGGCAGGAAGGCAATGGGGCGGCACACGCGGTCGAGCAGCGCCTGCGTGTACCCGTAGGCGTAGTCCGCGCAGGAGACGCCCTCGTCGTCGTAGGTGACCCACGGGATGGGCGTGGAGTCCGAGCGGAACGGTGTCCCCGACAGCAGGAGCTTCAAGCGCGCGGCCGAGAACGCGGCGAGCGCCGAGCGCCCCCACGCCGCGTGCTCGCCGAGGTGGTGGGGCTCGTCGGCGATGAGCAGCGTGGGCCGTCGCGCGACGGCGCGTCCGTGGAGGCGAGGGTCTGCGGCGATCGCCGCGTAGGTGACGCAGACGCCGTGGCGGTCGGACGGCTCGGGCCCGTCGGCGTTCGGCCGCCCGGGCTCGAGGTCGATCCCGTAGCGCGCGGCGTCGGCCGCCCACTGGCGGGAGATGTGCGCCGTGGGCGCGACCACGACGACACGGCGGACCCGGCCGGTGGCGAGGAGGTGATGGGCGACCCGGAGGCCGAACGTCGTCTTGCCCGCCGCGGGTGTCGCGGAGGCGAGGAAGGCGTCCCTGCGGTGGGCCAGGAGCGCCGCGACGGCCTCCTGCTGCCAGGCCCGGAGGGGCCGCCCCGCGGGCCACGGCGGCAACGATCGGGCGGGGGCGGCGGGAGCGGAGAGGGCCACGGGGAGGCGGCAGGCTAGAGCCTCCCGCGGACGCCCTCGGGCTATGCCCCGGCGGCTTCCGGCGCGAGGCAGCGCAGGCCGCCGAGCCGCAAGAGGTCGTTCGGTATGTGGTAGATGAAGTGGCTGACCGGGAGCTCCGCCTCCTGGACCAGCTTGTAGGCCGCGCCGTAGTCGCCCCCGGCGATCAGCGGCGCCGCCTTGCGCTGGGCCTCGGCGATCGTCCGCAGCTGGTGGAGGTAGGCGCGCAGGCGACCCGCCTGGGCCGGTCGCGCCGCACGCGGGCGCCCGAGCGCGTCGGCCGCGGCGGACTGCACGCGGCCGAGCCCGGCGTACGCGTGGGCCTGGTGGCGGTTGAACGCCGCCTGCCCGTGGAAGCCTCCCAGCTGGACCTGGACCTGCTCGGTGACGAAGGGCTTCGCGTCGGCACAGCGGGCGAAGATCGCCCGGGCGGCGGCGGGGGTGAAGACCCTGGACGTCTCGCCTCCCCCGCCGCAGCCCGCGAGCATCACGAAGAAGAGGACGGCTCGACGCATTCGGACATGATCTCAGCCTTCTCCGGGTACGGCCACGGTCATGACCGTCCTCCGTCTCCACGCGCAGCGCCGCCGGGGGTCGGCGCTGCTCGGCGCGCTCGCCCTGCTCGCGCTGGCGCCCGCCGCGGCCTCGGCCGCGGACACCCTCGTGACCACCGGGTCCCCGATCGGACCGTTCTCGCAGAACAAGCAGAACGAGCCCTCGGTGGCGGTGGACCCGAGCAACCCCGCGCACGCCGCCGCCGGCTCCAACGACGAGATCGACCTCGAAGCGTGCGCCGCGAGCGATCCCACGACATGCCCGTTCACCCCGGGCATCGGCGTCTCGGGCATCTACTTCTCGACGTCCGGTGGGTCGAGCTGGGTCCAGCCCACGTACCAGGGCCTGACCGCGCGTCACTGCCTCGGACCGGCGCCCTGCCAGCCCCGTCAGGGGCCGATCGGCACGCTGCCCAAGTACGACACGAACGGCCTGGTCTCCGGCGGCGATCCCGCCCTCGTCTTCGGTCCGCTTCGCGGTGCCGACGGACGATTCTCGTGGGCCAACGGCTCACGGCTGTACTACGCGAACCTCGCCTCGGCGCTCGCCGGCTCCTCGCCGTTTCGCGGCGCGGAGGCGGTCTACGCGTCGCGCACGGACTCCTTCCCGGCGACCACCAATGCCCAGTGGAAGGACCCTGTCCTCGTCTCCAAGCAGAACTCGGCGCTGTTCTCCGACAAGGAGCAGATCTGGGCCGACAACGCCGCGTCCTCGCCGTACTTCGGCAACGTCTACATCTGCAACGTGGCCTTCCGCGGCAAGGGCCAGGGGAACGCGCAGGGCGAGCCGCTGTTCCTGGCCCGGTCCACCGACGCGGGCGACACGTGGGACCAGCGCCAGATCACGTCGGCGACGAACAACGCCCAGAGCGGCGGTCGCCAGGGTTGTGCGGTCCGCACGGACTCGCGCGGCCGCGTCTACGTGATCTACGAGGGCTTCGACAAGAAGGCCCAGTCCTCGGCCTTCCTCCAGGTCACGTCCGACGATGGCGGGAAGACGTTCGGTCGCCCGCGTGAGATCGAGCTCGTGAACGAGGTCGGGCTGCCCGACCCCGCGACCGGCCGCTTCTCCTTCGACGGGGTGGCGGGCGCGCGGACCTCGACGTTCCCGAGCGTCGACATCGCCAACGGGGCGCCGAGCGGCGCCGGCGCACCGAACACGATCGCCCTCACCTGGCCGGACGGTCCGACGCCCTCGGCCAAGACCGGCGGCTCGAACGAGCAGGCGAAGGTGGCCATCTCCACGGATCGCGGCGGCTCCTACCGCACGGTGGGCTCGGCCTCGCCGGCGGGTGACCGGCCGGACTTCCCGGCCATCGCCATCTCACCGGACGGGACGGACGTGTACGTGACGTACACGAACTTCCTACAGCCCTTCCAGAGCACCACGGCGAAGCCGCGGCTCGCGAACGGCGTGGTCCGGCAGGCGAACGTCACGGGCGGCACCGTCGGCGCGTTCTCGGACCTTAACCGCGCGCCGACGGGTGACGCGCGCGGCTCCAGCCAGAACGGCCTGACCGCGGAGTTCCTCGGCGACTACAACTACGCGTTCGCCACGAACGACAAGGGCGTCGCGGTCTTCAACGACGTCCGCCGGGCGGCCGACTGCCCGGCGATCGACGCCTACCGCCAGGTGTTCGTGAACGCGGTGACCGGTGGCACCGCGCAGGCGCGGGACGAGGATCTCGGCGAGATCCGCGCCGACGGCGGTGACGCCCCCTCCGCGCAGACGGGCGCACCGAAGCCGCCCAACGTGCAGGCCCAGTGCCCGATTGCCTTCGGCAACTCGGACATCTTCGGCGGGGCCTACGCCGACCCGACGCCGTAGCAGCGGGGGGGCGGGCCGATTCCGGCCCGCCCCCCCGCACCTCCTGAAGTAGGGTCCGCAGTCGTGACCGCCACGGACGAATGGGTCCGCGGCGGGCCCCGCGAGACGGGCGCCGCGCCCCCCGAGGCGTTCACCCGCGCGCTCGCCCCCTTCGCCGCCGAGCTCGCCGAGCTGCGCCCCGAGGGCGCCGAGCTCTGCGACATCCACACCCACCTCGGGGCAGACGAGGACGGCCGCTCGCTCACGCTCGACGCGCTGCTCGAGGGCCTCGACCAGGGCGGCGTCCAGCGCGCCTGCGTCTTCCCCCTCCACGACCCCGACCGCCATCCCGCCTACCGCGTCCCCAACGACCGCGTCCTCGGCTGGGCCGGGGAGTCGGAGGGGCGGCTCTCCCCCTTCTGCCGCCTGGACCCCAACGAGGATCCGGTGGCCGAGGGCGAGCGCTGCCTCGCCGCCGGCGCCGAGGGGATCAAGCTCCACCCGCGCGCGCAGGCCTTCGCGTTCGATGTCCCCGAGATGGACGCGATCTTCGGGCTCGCCGAGGACGCGCAGGCGCCGCTGCTCATCCACATGGGGCGCGGGATGCCGCCCGTCGCCGACGGTCTCGTGGCGCTCGCCGAGCGCCATCCTCGCGTGCGGCTCGTCCTCGCCCACGCCGGGGTCGCCGACCAGGGGGTGCTCTGCGCCCGCCTGCGCGACCACCCCGGGATCTTCTACGACACGTCCGTCTGGTCGGCGATCGACCTCCTGGAGCTCTTCGCCCGCACCTCGCCCGACCGGATCGCCTTCGGCTCGGACCCGCCCTACGGCCGCACGTTCGCCGGCCTCTACCTTGCGCTCCGGACCGTCCGTGCGGTCGGCGGCTCGCCCGAGGACGCCGCCGCGGTGGCCGGCGGGGCGGCGGCCGCGCTCCTCGCCCGGGGCGAGCTGCCCCCGCCCCGGCCCCCGCTGGGCGAGAAGGTGCGTCCGCGGCACGGCACCCTCCAGCGCATCAGTGGCTACGGCATGCAGGCCTTCGGGGCGCTGTTCGTGGAGCGCTTCGACCTCGCGGCGGAGATGCTCGGGCTCGCGGTCGCCGCCGCCCGCGACCCCGAGCCCGGCTCCGACGAGGTGGCCGAGACCCTCGCGCGCCTCGGCGAGAGCCTCCGCGCCTCCGCCGAGCTCATGCGCGACCCCGACACGGGCTTCTTCGGCGCCGGGCTCCTGCACCTCTCGCTCACGCTCGCGGGCACGACGGCCTGAGGCGGTTCGGCGCGACCCCACCGGGGAAGGAGCGTCCCCGAGGAGAGGAGGACCTCGTGTATCAGCAGGTGCTCGACCCCGTAAGCGACTTGCTCGGGCTGTCGTCGATCTTCACGGGGGTGGTGTCGTGGATGGTGCCCTGACCTCCGACGAGGCGGTCCGCGACGAGGGGCCGCGGCTCTCCGAGGCGGAGTGGGCGGGGCTCGTGGCGCGCCTCGAGGCGGCGTGCGGGGCCGAGCACGTCATCACCCACCCCCACCGCCTGCGCACCTACGAGTCCGACGGGCTCCTGCACTACGCCGTCGCGCCGCGCGCGGCGGTCCTGCCCGACTCCACCGACCAGGTCGCGGAGGTGGTCCGCGCCTGCCATGACCTCGGGGTGCCGTGGGTCGCCCGCGGGGCGGGGTCGGGGCTCTCGGGCGGGGCGCTGCCCGTGGAGGACGGCGTGCTGCTCGTGCTCACGCGGATGCGGCGGATCCTCGAGGTCGACCTAGACAACGCCCGAGTCGTCGTGGAGCCCGGCGTGACCAACATCGCCGTGTCCCACGCCGTCGCGCCCGGGTTCTTCTATCCCCCGGACCCCTCGAGCCAGATCGTGTGCTCCATCGGCGGCAACGTCGCGGAGAACTCCGGGGGCGCTCACTGCTTCAAGTACGGCTTCACGACGAACTACGTGACCGGGCTCGAGGTCGTGCTGACCGACGGCGAGGTCGTGGAGCTCGGGAGCAAGGCGCTCGACGCCCCGGGCCCGGACCTGCTCGGCGCGTTCGTCGGCTCGGAGGGGACGCTCGGGGTGGCCACGCGGATCACGCTGCGGGTGCTCCCCACCCCGGAGACCACGCGCACGCTCGTTTCCTTCTTCGCCTCCACCCGGGAAGCCGGGGAGACCGTCTCGGCCATCGTCTCGGCGGGGGTGGTGCCCGGGGCGATCGAGATGATGGACAACCTCGCGATCCGCGCCTCGGACGAGATGGCGGGCGCGGGCTACCCGCTCGACGCCGGTGCGGCGCTGCTCGTGGAGCTCGACGGCTCCGAGGCCGAGTGCGAGGCGCGGTTCGACGAGGTGGTCTCACTCTGCGAGGAGCATGGGTCCACGCAGGTCCGCGTGGCGCAGGACGAGGCCGAGCGCGCGCTGCTGTGGAAGACGCGCAAGTCGGCGTTCCCGGCGATGGGACGCATCTCGCCGCACTACTTCGTCCAGGACGGCGTGATCCCGCGTACGAAGCTTCCCGACGTCCTCGACGCCATCGCGACGCTGGGCGCGGAGTACGACCTGCGCGTGGCCAACGTCTTCCACGCCGGGGACGGGAACCTCCATCCGCTCGTCTGCTACGAGAAGGGCGAGGAGGCCAAGGCCGAGGAGTGCTCGGGGCGGATCCTCGACGCGTGCCTCGAGGCGGGCGGGTCGATCACCGGCGAGCACGGGGTCGGCGTCGACAAGAAGGCCAAGATGCCCCAGCAGTTCTCCGAGGCCGACCTCGCCGCGTTCCAGAAGCTGCGCTGCGCGTGGGACCCGCGCGGGCTGGCGAACCCGGGGAAGGTCATGCCCACGCCGCGGCTGTGCGGTGAGGTGCCCGGCCCCTACCGCGAGCATCCGCTGGAGGCGGCGGGGCTCGCCGAGCGGTTCTAGTGTCGCCGCACGCTGACGCCGAGGCACCGTCGCGCGGCCCCGCGGCGGACTACTCCGAGATCGCGGAGGCGCTGGCCCGTGCGGGCGAGGAGGGGCGCACCCTGCGGCCGGTCGGCGGGGGCACGAAGCTCGACTGGGGTCCGCGCGGCGCCGACGAGGACCTCTCGACGCTCGGGCTCGACACCCTGCTCGCGCACAACGAGGGCGACCTGACCGCGGTGGTGCAGGCCGGGGTGCCTCTGGTCCGCGCACAGGAGGTCTTCGCGCGCGCGGGCCAGATGCTCGCGCTCGACCCGCCCACGAGCGGCGGGCGGGCGACGATCGGCGGGGTGCTCGCGTGCGCGGACTCCGGGCCGCTGCGCCACCGCTACGGCGGGCCGCGGGATCTCGTGCTCGGGGTCCGGGTGGCGCTCGCCGACGGGACGGTCGCCCGGGCGGGGGCGGACGTGATCAAGAACGTCGCGGGCTACGACCTGGCCAAGCTCCTGTGCGGCTCGCTCGGGACGCTCGGGGTGATCTGCGAGGCGACGCTGCGGCTGCATCCGCGGCCCGAGCAGGCGATGACCGCGCGCGGGGTCGCCGACGATGCGGCGACGCTGGGGGCGGCGACGCGGGCCGTGGCCCGGGCCCGGCTGGAGCTCGAGGCGTTGGACGTGGCGTGGGCTTCGGGACGCGGCGCCCTGCTCGCGCGGTCGGCCGGCCGCGCGGCGGAGGCGGGTGCGGCGGCGGCGGGTCAGGCCATGGCCCGGGCCGGGTTGGACGTCGATCTCATCGAGGACGACGAAGGCTTGTGGGAGGCCCAGCAGGCGCATCAGCGCGGCGGGCTCGTCGTGAAGGTCGGGGGACTGCCGGCGCGGTGGGGGGACGTGTTCGCGGATGAGGGAGAAGTGGTGGGTCGCGCCGCGTTGGGGTTGGCGTGGGTCCGGCTCCCGGACGGAGACCACGACGCGCTGGCGCGCCTCCGGGAGCGGCTGGCGGGCCTGACCTGCACGGTGCTCGACGGCGGCGACGGCCCGGCCGGCTGGGAGCCCGCCGAGCTCCAGCGTCGCCTCAAGGAACGCTTCGACCCCGCGAAAGCACTCCCTACGGTGGGGGTGGCAGTGTCAGCCCCCTCCCGAACCCCTCCCTCCCCAGCCCCCGCCCGATGAGCGCGACCGAGAACGCCCGACCCGACCACCGCGGCCCCGACCCGCAGCTCATCGACGACTGCGTCCACTGCGGCTTCTGCCTGCCCACCTGCCCGACCTATCAGCTGTGGGGCGAGGAGATGGACTCCCCGCGCGGCCGCATCGCCCTCATGAAGCTCGCCGAGGAGACCGGCGAGATCTCCCCGCCGATGGTCGAGCACTGGGACCTCTGCCTCGGCTGCATGGCCTGCGTCACCGCCTGCCCCTCGGGCGTGAAGTACGACCTCCTGCTCCTCGACCAGCGCGGCGAGGTCGAGCGCACCCATCCCCGCGACCGCACCGACCAGGCCTTCCGCAAGCTCATCTGGGCCACGCTCCCCCACCCCGCCCGCCTGCGCGCGCTCGCTCCCGGGATGCCGCTCGCGCGGAAGATCGCCCCCTTCATCGCCCGCCGTTCACCACGGCTGGGCGCGATGCTCGCGCTGGCGCCGGCACACCCGACCCGCCGCCGCCTCCCGAGCATCGTCCCCGCCCGCGGCGAGAAGCGCGGCACCGTCGCCCTGCTCCAGGGCTGCGTCCAGCGCGTGTTCTTCGGGGACGTCAACGCCGCCACCGTCCGCGTCCTGGCCGCCGAGGGCTGGGAGGTCCACATCCCCCGCGCGCCGCGCTGTTGCGGCTCGCTCCAGCTCCACGCCGGCGAGGAGGACGCGGCGAAGAAGCAGGCCGAGGAGACGATCGCCGCCTTCTCGGGGTACGACGTGGTCGTGACCAACGCGGCGGGCTGCGGCTCGGGGATGAAGGACTACGGGCACCTGCTGGGCACGCCGGCCGCCGAGGCGTTCTCTGCCAAGGTGCGCGACGTGCACGAGCTCCTCACCGAGCACTCGCAGCGCGCCGAGCGTCGCCCCCTCGCGCGCGGCGCCACCCGCGTGGCCTACCACCCCGCCTGCCATCTGCACCACGCCCAGGGCGTCCACGACGCGCCCCGCGAGCTTCTGGCGCAGATCCCCGGGGTCGAGGTCGTGCTCGCCGCCGACGCCGAGGTCTGCTGCGGCTCGGCCGGGGTCTACAACCTCCTCGAGCCCGAGCCCGCGGGCGAGCTCGGGCGCCGCAAGGCCGCCGCGCTCCGCGAGGTCGCCCCCGACGTCGTCGCCGCCGCGAACCCCGGCTGCGCGATCCAGATCGAGCACCACGACGGCCCGCCCGTCGTGCATCCGATGCAGCTCCTGGCCGAGAGCGTCGCCCCCTCGCCCTCCGACCCGGGCCTGGCCTCGTGAGCGTCGAGCTCCGTGGGGCGATGCGCCCCGGCTACGAGGAGGTCCTCACGCCCGACGCCCTGGACTTCGTCGAGCAGCTCCAGAAGCGCTTCGGGCCCGCCCGCGTCGAGGAGCTCGCCAAGCGCCCCGAGGGCCGTCGGCGGCTCGACTTCCGCGCGGAGACGAAGGACATCCGCGACGACCCCGACTGGCGCGTGGCCCCGGTCGGACCCGACCTCGAGCAGCGCTGGGTGGAGATCACCGGCCCGACGGACCGCAAGCTCGTCATCAACGCGCTGAACTCGGGGGCCGACGGCTTCATGGCCGACTTCGAGGACGCCTCGTCCCCCACCTGGGCCAACGTCGTCGAGGGGCACGTCAACCTGCGCGACGCGATCGAGGGCACGATCGACCACACGGACGCCGAGGGTCGCGAGTACGCGCTCGGAGACGACCCCGCCACGCTGCTCATCCGTCCCCGGGGCTGGCACCTGCTCGACAAGCACGTCCTCGTCGACGGCCAGCCCATCACCGGCGCGTTCCTCGACGCCGGGCTGTACCTCTTCCACTGTGCGCCGCGCCTGCTCGCCCGCGGCTCGGGGCCGTACTTCTACCTCCCGAAGCTCGAGTCCCACCGCGAGGCGCGCCTGTGGGCCGACGTCCTCGGCTGGGCCGAGGAGGCGCTGGGGCTCGCCCACGGGACGTGCCGCACGACGGTGCTCATCGAGACGCTTCCCGCCGCGTTCCAGATGGAGGAGATCCTCCATGAGCTGCGCGACTTCTCCTGCGCGCTGAACGCCGGCCGCTGGGACTACATCTTCTCCGCGATCAAGTGCCGGCCGGACGCGGTGCTGCCCGACCGCGCCGAGGTGAAGATGACCGTGCCGTTCATGCGCGCCTACACGGAGCTGCTCGTGGCCACGTGTCACCGCCGCGGGGCGCACGCCATGGGTGGGATGGCCGCGCTCATCCCCTCGCGCTCGGACGCCGCGGTCAACGAGACGGCGCTGGCCGCCGTGCGCGAGGACAAGGAGCGCGAGGCGGAGGCGGGCTTCGACGGCACCTGGGTCGCGCACCCCGACCTCGTGCCCGTCGCCCGCGAGGTCTTCGAGCGCGTGCTCGACGGGCAGCCGAACCAGCTCTCCAAGCAGCGGCCCGACGTGCGGGTCGGCGCCGCCGACCTGCTGGCCATGGAGGCCACCCCCGGCGAGGCGACCGAGGAGGGTGTCCGCGCGAACGTCTCCGTCGGCTTCCGCTACCTCTCCTTCTGGCTCGCGGGCCGCGGCGCCGCCGGGATCGACGGGCTCATGGAGGACGCCGCCACCGCCGAGATCTCCCGCTCGCAGCTCTGGCAGTGGATCCACCACGGCGTCGTCTCGGCCGACCGCGTCCGCGAGATCCTTGACGAGGAGACCGCGAAGATCCGCGACCAGGTCGGGGACGAGACGTGGCGGGAGGGCCGCCCCGACGAGACCCGCGCGGTGTTCGAGCGCCTCGTCTTCGCCGACGAGCTCGAGGACTTCCTCACGCCGCTGGCCTACAGCTACCTGGAGTGAGACGACGGCGAGCGGGCTCGACCGACCTAGCGAGGCGGAAGGAAGTCGCGCCCCGACCCACGGTCGAGCCGCCAGGCGAGCACGGTGTCCGACGGCGCGGTGGCGGCGACGTCGAAGGCCATGCCGTCACGCTTCACCGCCTCTCCGTGAGCGCGCCAGCCGGCGGTGTACTCGGCTTCCGCCCGGGAGCGGTCGTCTCCCGGCGAGAAGACCATCATCTCCGGCGGCACCGGCTTGTCGTGAATCGAGCCGTCGGGGTCGATGATGTGCCACCGCTCGTTGGTCATCCGGTGTGCGGCTCGGAACTCAAGCGCGCCATCGTCGTGCCACCGCCAGCGCACCGACCAGCCGCGGCCTTCGAGCCGCCCGTCGGCGAGGGGGAGAACGGCTGCGCCCGGGAGATGTAGACCCCAGGGGCGGAAGTAGTCCGCGAACGCGCACTCGACCCGGCCGGTGGGCGGTGCCGGGCGCTCGTAGGCGAACTCGGTGACGGCGGTGAGGGTTTCGTCCTCGAGCGTCGTGATGAGGCATGCGATCCGGCGGATGTAACGGGCAACCGGCGGTTGGGCGAGCACAAGGACGCTCAGGCGCTCGGCCGCAATGGTGAGCTCGGGAAGGTGGGTGCTCGTCGGGCGGTTGTGCAAGACGACATAGACATCGAAGGTCGGCGGCGCGACGGGCGCGAGCGCAGCATCGGCGCCCACGTCCCGTCCGCCGCGCGCCTCGGCACGCCCGTAGCGCGAGAGGCGCGCGTACCGGGCCGGAGTGGCGAGTCGGGACGCACACGCCAGCGCTTGGATCAGCGCTGAGAACGCGTCCTTGTCAGTGGCGGGCTTCTTGGTCGGCTGCACGACATCGACGTCGCTGGTGCGCTTGACCTCTCCGATGATCGGGATGCCGTCGGCAGCCTTCAGGAGCAGGTCGAGCCGAACTGCGGTGCCTTCAGGGCTGGCACCGCCGGTGGTCCGTGTAGCCACGAGCTCCCGGTCGAGGTACTCGAAGGCGAGGGCTTGGGGTGACACCACGGCGACGCCGGGCGCGTCGATGCCCTCGGTGAGCAGGAGGGGTTGGTGGTCCCCGGCTACGGGACTGACCCGGCGCGCGTCACGGAGACGAAGCGCCAGGTCGGTCGTGCTCGTGGCCTTGACATCGCCGACCTCGCGGTGGATGCGGTCGGTGTAGAAACCCTCGTCCTTGGGCTCGTACGCCCCGAGCGCCTCGACGCTCTTGGCGAACAGATCCGCAAGCGACGCCGGGTCGGCGACGAAGCGACGCGCGTCCTCGAGCTTGTCCCGGCGGCTGACTCCCGTGGCGTGCAGTCTGTCGTAGAGGTCGACGATGTCGCGCGGGGTCATACCGCCCACCAGTCTCCATCCTCATGGGGTTCGACGTTCGGGACCAGCGCCGGATAGCGCTCGGGCGCTGCCGTGTGGATCGGAACCACCCGCCCGCCGACCGCAGTCGCCAATCGTTGCAGGTCACCGACGGAGGCGTGTCCGGAGCTGTGCAGCGGATGGACGGGGATGGCGCGCTCGGCCAGCCACGAGGACAACGCTCTACCCGAGTCCTGAGTCACGTAGCCCGGCCACATCGACCACAGGCAGACTGCGCCCTCGAGGCAATGAGCTCGGTCGAGCTCCTTCGCCATCGAGGCGCGGAAGGTGAGGACGAGGCGCGTCCTCAACCGTGCCAGGTCCTCCGGGTAGAGCCGGTGGGCCGAAACGTCGGCGACGCGCTCGAACTCCCGCGTGCGCTTCACCCTGACGCGCTGCGAGAGCGGCACGAAGACACGGACGTCTTCCCAGTGTGACTGGGGCACGGTCTGCCGGCCGGTGGCACGCGCCACGGTGGCGCCGTAGAGGTCGAGCGTAAGAAGGCGACCGGCGCGCTTCGCGGCGCGATAGAGAGTCACGAGCCGGTCGATGTTCTGGCAGGAGTAGGCGGCGAGCACAATGCCGTCCGTGTTCCGGAAGAGTTCGACGCATCGCTCCTCGAGCTCGTGCTCGGTCATCGATCCGCGCGGTGGGACGCCTTCGGGCACGACGTGCGTCCCCTCGAGAAGAATGACGTGGACGTCAGGCGGGGGGTCGGCGAGGAGACGCTCGAAGCTTCGCTTCCGACCATGGCCGCGGACGTCGGCGGAGTAGAAGAGTCGCCGCCCACCGGCTTCGACCAGGAGCGAGTACGCGTCGAAGGCGCTGTGGTCGGCCAGGTACGGCGTCACGGTGAACGGGCCGAGCGCGATCGGCCTTCGATCGCGGAGATGGCCTGCGACGTGGAGGTCGGCTCCGGCGGGGGAGAAGAAGAGGGCCTCGCGGAGGATGCGTTCGGTGGCCTCGCCGATGAAGACCGGAACGTGAGAGCCCAGACCCGTCGCGAGCCCGTAGTGGTCGGGGTGACCGTGCGAGATGACGACGCCGCCGAGCGAGGGCGACGGTGCGACCAAGCCCTCGATGTCGGGCAGCGGCACGACCTCGTCGATGGTCGCCGTCAGGGGACGCCCCAGGTCGAGCACCAGTCGGACGCCATCGTGCTCGAGCTCGACGCAGCTTCCACCCACCTCGTGGCTGCCTCGGTGGATGCGGCAGTGCATCAGGTGCCCGCGGCCGTGGTCAGAACGCTCACGAGCACCCTCATCGGCGAAAGGCGCCCCTACTCAAGCGGTCCCCCTCGCGTGAACGAGCGGTGAAGGCGCGCCCGCGGCGACCGGTGTTGGGCCTAACGTTCGCAGACGAGACACCCACAGCGAACGAGAGGCGGGCACCGATGACCCGCCGAGAAGTGAAGGGAGACCTGCCCATGTCCTTCGTGGACCTTCACCTCCACCTCCTCCCCGGGGTGGACGACGGGGCGCCGACGCTCGCGTCGAGCCTCGCCCACGCCCGGCGCATGGTCGCCGAGGGTGTCGGGCACGCCACCGTCACCCCGCACGTGCACCCCGCGTGGCCGTGGGATCGCGCCACGCTTCCCGACCGGCTCGCCGAGCTGCGCGCCGCGCTGCGCGCGGAGGGCATCCCGCTCCGCGTCGAAGCCGGCGGGGAGCTCGACGCCCGCCTCGCCGCCGAGCTCTCCTCCACGGAGCTCGAAACCTTCGCCCACGGCCCCGAGGGCCGGCGCTGGCTGCTCGTGGAGACGCCGTGGGGCGGCGTCGACGCCGAGCTCGAGACGATCCTCGCCGGGCTGCGCGCCCGCGGGTTCGGCGCGCTGCTCGCCCACCCCGAGCGCTCCGCGGACTTCCTGCCCCACGGGCTCGAGCGCCTGCGCTCCGAGCTCACCGCCGGGACGTTGCTCCAGGTCAACGTCTGCTCGCTGCTCGGACGCCACGGGCCCGGGATCCAGCGCGCGGCCGAGTACCTCGTGCGCAACCGGCTCGCCTTCGTGCTCGCCTCCGACGGGCACCCGGGCACGCGCGAGCACACGCTGCGCCTCGGGTTCGATCTCGCCCTGACCGCGGGCGCCTCCTCGCTCGGAGCCTGGCGCCTCACGCAGGCCAACCCGCGCTTCCTGCTCGAGCAGGGGATCCTGCCCGCCCAGGATCCGATCCCGGCGCTGCCGGCGGCGGTGCCCGCCTCCCCCGGCGCGGTCGCTCGGGCGCGCGAGGCGCGCCGGGCGCTGACGAGCCGGCGCTAGGACTAGCGTCCCCCGCGTGGGGAGGCGATCCTGGCGGGTCATCCGGCGCACCGCGGTCTCGTTCTACGACGACCAGATGACCCACCACGCGGCGGCGATGACGTACTACACGCTGATGTCGCTGTTCCCGACGCTGCTGCTCGGGCTCTCGCTGCTCGGGCTTCTGGGCCAGTACCCGCAGACCTACGACGCGATCATCTCCCACGTCCGCGACGTCGTGCCCCAGCCCGCGCTCGGCGCGCTGGACTCGTCGCTGCGCGAGACGCTGCGCCACAAGGGCACCGCGGTGGGCGGGCTCACCGTCGGCCTCGTCGTCGCCCTCTACGGCTCCACCGGCGCGCTCGAGGCCGCGCGGCGGGCGCTCAACGTCGTGTTCGAGATCAAGCGCGGCCGCTCGTTCCTGCGCCGCAAGCTCATCGACATCAGCTCGTCGCTCGTGCTCGGGGTGCTGGCGATCGCCGTGCTCACGTTCATGTTCGTGGGCGGAGGGCTGGCCGAGCGGCTCTTCGACGTGCTCGGCGTCGGGTCGACCGGGCGCGCCCTCTGGGGTGCGTCGCGCTGGCCGCTGGCGGTGCTGGTGGCCGTCTTCGTCTTCTCCTGCATCTACTACATCACCCCGGACGTGCGTCACCGCAGCTTCCGCTGGGTCACGCCGGGCGCGTTCGTCGCGGTCGCCGCGTGGCTCGGGGCCTCGCTGCTCTTCTCCCTCTACCTCTCGAACTTCGTGAACGTCTCGGCGGTCTACGGGACCTTCGCGGCGGCCATCGTCCTCATCGTCTGGATCTGGCTCACCAACGTCGCGCTCCTGTTCGGCGCCGAGCTCGACGCGGAGATCGAGCGCGAGCGGGAGCTCGCCGCGGGCGTGCCCCTCGCGCAGACCCTGGACCTCCCCGCCCGGCGGGGGTGAGTCCGGATCAGCCGAACAGCGCGCGGGCCTGCTCGTACTCCTCGGGGGGCACGGTGCGGATCGCAGCGACGGCGTCGGCGAGCTGCACGAGCTCGATCCGGGGGCCCTTGAGCGCGGGCATCGTCCCCCACTTCTGGGCGTGGGCCGCGTCGATCGCCGCCAGGCCGAGCCGGGTGGCCAGTACGCGGTCGAACGCCGTCGGCGTCCCGCCGCGCTGGACGTAGCCGAGCACCGTCGTCCGCGCCTCGTAGCCCGTCCGCTGGGCGATCTCGTGCTCGAGGCGCTGCCCGATCCCGCCGAGCCGCGGGTGACCGAACTCGTCGAGCGCGTCGTCGCCCGTCGTCTCCATGGTCCCCTCGACCGGCGTCGCCCCCTCGGCGACGACCACGATCGAGAAGAACCGCCCGCGCGCGTGGCGGCGGCGGATGAGGTGGCAGACCTCGTCGATATCGAAGGGCTTCTCGGGGATGAGGATCACGTCGGCGCCGCCGGCTATCCCCGAATGCAGCGCGATCCACCCCGCGTTGCGGCCCATGACCTCGACGATGAGGATCCGGTTGTGGGACTCCGCGGTGGTGTGCAGCCGGTCGATCGCGTCCGTGGCCACCTGCACCGCCGTGTCGAAGCCGAAGGTGAGGTCGGTGCCGCCGAGGTCGTTGTCGATCGTCTTCGGCACCCCCACGACGGGGATCCCGTCGGCGTGGAGCTTCGCCGCGGCGCCGAGGGTGTCCTCCCCCCCGATGGCCACGAGGCCGTCGACGTTGAGCGAGGAGAGCGTCTCGCGCACGCGGGCGGCCCCGTCCTCGCGCTTGTAGGGGTTCGTCCGCGAGGAGCGCAGGATCGTCCCCCCGCGTGGGAGGATGCCCCGGGTCGAGTCGATGGTGAGCTCCACGAAGGACTCCTCGAGCACGCCCCTCCAGCCGTCGAGGAAGCCGAGCAGCACGTGCCCGTACTCGTCGGAGCCCTTGCGCACGACCGCGCGGATCACCGCGTTGAGGCCCGGGCAGTCCCCGCCTCCGGTGAGCACGCCGATCCGCACGGGGGAGCAGGCTACGCGGCTTGGAGGGAGAAGCGCACCCGCGTGCCCTGCGCGCCGTCCTCGAGCCAGATGCGGCCGCCGTGGGCCTCGACGATCGCGCGGGAGATCGCGAGACCGAGACCGGCGTTGCCGTCGGTGCGCGAGGTGGCGTCCCCGCCGCGGAAGAAGGCATCGAAGACCCGGCCGCGCTCCGTGTCGGCGATCCCCAGACCCGAGTCCGCGACCTCGATCTCCAGCCCGGTCGCCGCCCGCTCGGCCCGTACCACGACCGAGCCGTCGGGCGGCGTGTGGTGGATCGCGTTGAGGATGAGGTTGAAGAGCACCCGCTGGAGCTTCTCGGGGTTCGCGCTCGCGGGCGCGAGGTCAGGCGGAACCTCGAAGCGGACCTCCACCGCCCGCGCCCGCGCCTGCGCCTGCATGGCCGCGACCGTCTCCTCCACGAGCTCGTCGAGGCGCACCTGCTCGAGCGACCACGAGATGTCGCCGGACTCGATCCGGGAGAGCTCGAAGAGGTCGTCGATGAGCGCCGTGAGCGCGCGGACGTGGACCGTGAGCCGCGAGAGGTACTCCCGCCGCTCCTCGGGCGAGACCATGTCGTCGTCCACCGCCTCGGCCAGGAGCTGGAGCGAGGTGATCGGCGTGCGCAGGTCGTGGGACACCGCGGCGACGAGCTCACGGCGCGCGCGCTCCTCGGTGCCGAGCTTCGTCGCCATCGCCTTCACCTCCGCCCCGAGGCCGGCGAGCTCGTCGCCTCCCTCCGTCGGCAGCGCGGGCTCGCGCTCCCCCTGGCCGACGGCGTGGAGCGCCGCGCGCAGGGCGTCGACGTCGCGCAGGACGGGACCGGTCATCACGCGCCCGGCCAGGAGCGCGACGAGCCCCGCGTAGGCGCCGGCCAGCGCGGCCAGCGCCGCGTCGCGCGTGGAGACGAACATGAACCCGGCGAAGACCGCGAGGACGAGCACCGTCCCGCCGACGCCGAGCGCCTCCGTGAGCGCGACGTGGCGGCGCAGCGAGGTCAGCCGCCGGCCCCGGCGCACGGCGAGGTGGGCGACGCCGACGATCCCCACCCCCGCGGGGACGAGGCTCACCGCGGTGAGCAGGCCGCCCCGCCCGTCCCCGGCCAGGGCGACGACCCCGCCGGCGACGCAGGCCGCGAGGACGGCGAGGGCGGCCGAGCCGCGCGCCCCGGTCACGGCGCGAACCGGTACCCGTGGCCCCAGACGGTCTCCACGAAGCGCGGGCGGGCGGGATCGGGCTCGATCTTCGAGCGCAGACGGCGGATGTGCACGGTCACCGTCGAGGTGTCCGTGTAGAACGAGTAGCGCCACACGTGGTCCATGAGCTGGTTGCGCGTAAACGCCTGGCCGGGGTGGCGGGCGAGGAAGAGCAGGAGGTCGAACTCGCGCTGGGTGAGGGCGACGTCCTCGTCGCGGGCCTCGACGCGGCGGGCGCCGGGGTCGATGACGAGCCCCGCGAACGTCAGCGGCGGCTCGGCGTCGGGCGCGGTGTCCACCCGGCGCAGGACGGCGTCGACACGGGCCACTAGCTCGGCCGGCGAGAAGGGCTTGACCACGTAGTCGTCGGCGCCCAGGCGCAGCCCGATGATCCGGTCGGACTCCTCCCCCTTCGCGGTGAGGAGGATGACGGGCAGGCGCCGCGGAGCGCCCTCGCGCAGGCGGCGCATGACCTCGAGGCCGTCGAGACCGGGAAGCATGAGGTCGAGGACCACGAGGTCGGGGCGCTCGCGCGCGGCCTCGGCCACCGCCGCGGGGCCGTCGTGGGCGACGCGCGGTACGTAGCCCGCCCGGGACAGGTAGCGCGCGACGACCTCACCGATCGTGGGCTCGTCGTCGACGACGAGGACCGAGCCCCGGGCGTGGTCTTCCATGACGCTGATCCTCGCAGCCCCGGGCGCCGCGGCCGGGCGTGGCGGGGCGCGTTCACCGGCCGTTCATGCCTTGGGAGGAAGCTGGTCCGGGCGTGCCCCCGCTCGGCTCCCTCCCGGATCTCACCCTCGATGACCACGCCGGGTCGCGTCGCCGCCTCTCCGAGCTCGTCGGGGAGGACCCGGCGATCCTCCAGACCTATCGCGGTCCGTGGTGCCCGAAGGAGCAGCGCTTCTTCCGGCGGCTGGTGGCCCTCCAGGACGAGCTCGAGGTCGCCTACGTCCGGGTGCTCTCGCTGTCGGTCGATCCGCCCGCGGTGGCCGCCGCCTTCCGCGCCGGTCTAGGGGCGCGCTGGACGTTCCTCTGCGACCCCGAGCGCGAGGCGCTCGCGCGGCTCGGGCTGCGCGAGACCACCGACACGACGCACGACCCCTACGTGCCCCGGGTCTTCGTCATCGCTCCCGGCCTGCGCATCCACCGGGTCTACGACGGCTACTGGTACGTCGGACGGCCGACGGGCGACGAGCTCATGCGCGACCTGCGCGAGCTGACCGCGGAACTGCGGCAGGACTGGGAGGCGCCGACGCCGTGAGCGGCCCGGACTGCTGGCTCGCGCTCCTCGCCGAGGAGCCGACCGACGCATGGGCCTGCGCGGGGGTGCGGGATCTCGACGGAACGCCCCGGGGCTGGCTCGCCGCGTGGCGGGGCGAGCGCCCGGAGATCCGTCCCCACCCACCCGGTGCCGCGGACCCCGCGGCGCTCGATCCGCGCGGCGAGCCCGCGTGGGCCTCGCTGCTGCTGATCGACCCCGAGCGCGACGTGCTCTTCGACGACGGCGCCGTGCAGGAGGCCCGGCGGCGCGTGCTCGCCGAGCGGCCGTGGGCGGCGGTGACCACGCTCTCGCGCGACGCGTCGCGCTTCGGTGGCTCGCTGCTGGCCGCCCGCGGGCCGGACGCGCGCCGCCGGCTCGCCGAGGACCCGTTCCGGCTGCTCGGGATCCCGCTGCGGCTCGAGGTGGGCCCTGGGCTCGTCGGCGTCTCGCCGCCCCTCCCGGCGCCGATCATCGAGCGCGCCGGCGGGCTGCCGTGGCCGGCCCGTCCGCGGACCGTAATGGAAACCAACCACTCCTGACGTAGGTTGGAGACCGTGGACGCCGCCGTCGCCTCACCGCTGGAGCTCTACGGCTCCGGCTTGGCGTTCCATCAGTCCGTGCCCGTGCTGCGCACGCGCGGCGGCGCGGTGATCCGCGCGCCGTTCGAGCGCTGGCTGGGGCCCGTGGAGGCGGCGGACGAGGACGTTCTGGCCCGGGCCCGCGGTCCGGTGCTCGACGTGGGCTGCGGGGTCGGCCGCCACGTCGCCGCGCTGCACGAGGGCGGGCGCGACGTCCTCGGCGTGGACATCTCGCAGACCGCGGTGTGCCTCGCGCGCCGGCGCGGGCTGCCCGTGGTGCACGGCGACGTCTTCGGCGACGTTCCCCGGGCCGGGACGTGGCAGACCGCGCTGCTCCTCGACGAGAACCTCGGCATCGGCGGGTGCCCGGCCACGCTGCTCAGCCGCGTCGGCGAGCTGCTCGCGCCCGGCGGCCGGATCCTCGTGGAGCTCGCGGCGCCCGGCGCCGCGCCGCGCTCCCTGCACCTGCGCCTCGAGCTCGGCACGCGCCGCAGCGCCTGGTTTCCGTGGGCGACGGTCACTCCGGAGGCGCTGGCCGCCGTCGCGCGCGACGCCGACCTCGACGTGCGCGAGGAGTGGCGGTACGGCGAGCGGTGGTTCGCCGCGCTGGACGCCGCGTGAGGCTCGTCCCCGCGGCCCCGCCGCCCGGCCCCTTCCGGCCCGGGTTCTGGAAGAGCCCGCTGCGCGGGCCGTGGCTGACCGCCCTGCTCGGCTCGATCCTCCTCGTGCTGGTGACGATCGTGTCGGTCACCGGCTTTCTCTCGCACATCGCCTACAACCCGGACCTCGGCCACAACGCCATCGTTCCGGTCGACAAGGACTTCCCGCTCGGCTTCGACTGGCCGACGTCCCCCGCCTGGCTCTACGCGCTGAACCAGGGCCTGCACGTGACCGTGGGGATCGTCGCCGTGCCGCTCCTGCTCGCGAAGCTCTGGTCGGTCATCCCCCGGCTGTTCGTCTGGCCGCCCGCCACCACCCCCGCGCAGGCGATCGAGCGGATCTCCCTCGCGCTGCTCGTCTCCTCGGCGATCTTCCTGTTCGCCACCGGGATCCTCAACGCGCAGGTCTTCTACCCCTTCAAGTTCTCCTTCGTCGTCGCCCACTACTACGCGGCCTGGATCTTCGTGGGGGCCCTCGCGCTCCACGTCCTTCTCAAGGTGCCGGTCATCCGGCGGGCCTACGCGGAGAACGGCGTGCTGAAGCCGCTGAAGGTGAGCCTCGCGGAGACTCGGCCCGAGGCGGGCGATCCCCACGGTGGGCTCGTGGCCGGCGCCCCGGCCGCGCCGACCGTCTCGCGCCGCGGCCTGCTCGCGCTCGTGGGCGCGGGCTCGCTCGGGCTGCTCGTGGTCACCGCCGGCCAGTCGATCGGCGGGCCGTTGCGTCGGATCGCCCTGCTGGCCCCGCGCGGCGGCGACCTCGGCGACGGGCCCAACGCGTTCACGGTGAACAAGACCGCCTCGGCGGTGGGGATCAACGAGCAGATGACGGGGGACGCGTGGCGGCTCGAGCTCACGGCCGGCGGGCGGAAGCGCAAGCTCTCCCGGCCGCAGCTCCTCGGGCTCGAGCTCCACACCGAGACCCTGCCCATCGCGTGCGTGGAGGGGTGGTCGACCACGCAGGACTGGACGGGGGTGCGGCTGCGCGACCTCGCGCGGATGGCCGGTGCGCCGGCCGGGGCGGAGCTGCTGGTGGAGTCGCTGCAGCGCTCGGGCGCCTTCCGCTCGGCGACCCTGTCGGTCGACCAGGTCGACGACCCGCGCTCCCTGCTCGCCCTGCGGGTGAACGGCGCGGAGCTGTCGCTGGACCACGGCTTCCCGGCGCGGGTGATCGTCCCCGCGCTGCCCGGGGTGCACAACACGAAGTGGGTCGGAAAGCTGACGTGGACGTGAGCGAGCCGGCCGCGGCCGAGGGAGCCCGCTCACCGGAGCCGCGGGGCGTCTTCCGCGGGCGTTACGGCGCCTCGCCGCTGCACCTGCTCGGCCACGTGCTCCTCTTCGCGTGGGCGGGCTACGCGGTGCTCCAGCTCCTGAATGCCCAGAAGGCGGCGAGCATCTTCGTCTGGCTGCTGGCCGCGGTCCTGCTCCACGACTTCGTCCTGCTTCCGCTCTACGCGGGGCTCGACCGCCTCGGGGGCGGGCGGCTCGGGCCGCGCGCGATCAACCACCTGCGCGTGCCCGCGGCGCTCTCCGGCCTGCTGCTGCTCGTCTACTTCCCCCCGATCCTCGGGCTCAACGACGTGACGTTCGTCCGTGCGCTCGGCCATCGCCCCGCGGGCTACGCGCGGGACTGGCTGCTCATCACGCTCGCGCTGTTCCTCGTGTCCGCCGTCGTGTACGTGGTGCGCCGGGTCAGGTGATGCGCCGGGCGGCGCTCGTCGCGCTCGTCCTCGGGCTCGGGGGCTGCGGATCCTCGCGCGCGCTGCCGCCCGCCGCCGAGCCCGCGCAGGCCCCGGTTCCCACCGCGCGCCCGGCGGGGCGCGTCATCGGAGTGGGCGCCGGGGCCGAGGGCGTGGTGGCCGACGGGCCGACGGGCCTCGTGGCGGTCGCCGTCCGCGAGCCCGCCCGACTGGTGCTCGTGCGCGCGCGGACGGGGAAGGTCGTCCGGGAGGTGCCCCTGCCCGCAGGCGCCCGGCACCTCGCCCTCGCCGCGCCGGGCGGCCCGGTGCTCGTGCCCGCGGAGCTCGCGAACACGCTCGCGCTCGCCCCGCTGCGGGGAGGCCGGCTGCGGACGGTCCGCGTCGGGCTGCACCCCCACGACGCCGCCGCCGCCGCCGACCGCCTGCTGTGGGTCGGCAACGAGAAGGGCGACACGGTCGCCGTGGTGGATCGATCCCATACGCCCCGCGTGGTGCACCGGCTCCCGGCCCGCGTCCAGCCCGGCGGAGTCGCCGCCCTCGGTCCCGGCCGGATCGGGGTCGTCACCGTGGCCTCCGACGAGCTGCTGATCTACGACTCCGCACGCGTCGCCCTGGACGGGAGGATCCGGGCGGGGGCGGGACCGACGCACATCGTCGCCGGTCCCGACGGGAAGGCCTACGTCGCCGACACGCGCGGCGACGCGGTGCTCGTGTTCGCCACCGCGCCGGAGCTGCGCGTCGTCGGACGCCTCGCGGTCCCCGGCGCGCCCTACGGCCTCGCGCTCGACGCGGCGCGCAACCGCCTGTGGATCACCGAGACCGCCCGCAACCGCCTGATCGGCTACCAGCTCACGACGGGCCGCGCCCACCGCCGCTGGTCGTTCCCCACCGTCCGCCAGCCCAACTCCGTCGCGGTGGACCCGCGGACGGGGCGCGTGTTCGTGGCGAGCGCGAGCGACGGGACGCTCGAGCTGATCGACCCTCGGCCGTAGGACCCGCGGGGGACGTCGAGCGCCGGTCGTCCTGGCTCCCGACCTCGGTCGAGGGCGTGAAGTCGAGCCGGAGATCCATCGGCTCCCCGGCACGGACCGTGACGGTCGGCTACCTCAGCAGTGCAAGCACCTGGTTACCGATCCTCGTCGTGCTTACGTGCCGATCGCGGTAAGCATCTTCCCATCCGGTTTCGGTGTCGCAGGGGAGAGGTGCTTTTCATGGTCATGAGTAACAGCCGCAACTGGTTGGCGGCGGCGCTGGTGTCGGCGGTGTCGTTGAGCGCGTGCGGAGGCGGCGGCAGCTCGCCGGCCGGCATGGCCCAAGCCGCAGCTGGTGGCACACCCAGCGAAGCGCTCATCCGCGAGCGCACCGCGTCGCCGCCCCCGCGCTTCGCTCCCCAGGGTGACAAGCTGCTGCCCAAGAGCAAGGTCGTCCTCCAGAGCGCGCTGGGTGTCGACCTGACCCACAGCTCGGTGACGATGCCGCTGCACAAGGGTGAGTTCCGCGGCAAGACCGTCTGGTACATCCTCACCGAGTCCTCTGACTTCGGCCTTGCCCACGACCTCGACGTCAATTTCTCGCCGAAACTCGCCAACATGGGCATCGGGTGCCCCCGCTGCGTGCAGGACGTGACCCTGACCGGTCTGAAGAAGAACGCGTTCGGGGAGGGCGTCGTTCACTTCCAGGGCATCCCGAACTTCAAGCCCAGGCGCGAGCTGCGGCCCGGGCCGGCGGCCGATCCCAGCAACGCCTTCCCGCCCGCGAACGCCAGGCCGGGCGCGGTCGCCGGCCGGAACTACAGCCCCTTCATCCGCATCAAGGGCTCAAACGTCGTCTACAACGCGCCGATCATCGCGACCGGCGATGGCCCGTTCGACGTCAAGCACCACACCAACACCTCCGACCGGCTGCTGTCGATCAAGCCTCCGGCCGCGCCCTCGGGCACGCCGTCGGGCCAGTTCAAGCCCGGGACCGCGGAGCTCCTGCTGGTACGGGGGCGCGAAGCGGGTCAGGAGATCTTCTACCTCAGCACCGAGAGCTCCGATGCGGTGGGAGCGACCCTCGAGCGCGCCGTCTTCGTGCCTGCCCTGCAACACTCCTCGCTGCTGGGAGGCGACGACTTCCTCGGCTCTGCGCGCGAGCGGATCTTTCTGTTCACCAACGGCCAGACCGGAAGGGACAACCCCGAGGCGCAGGGCCTCGGGCACCTGATCATGGACGGTCGGGCGTCGGAGGACGCGAGCCTGGCCAACAAGCGGCTGATCGACACACTCGCCAACCACGAGGGCGACACGCTCAACGTCCTGGGCGACTTCCCGTCGCTCGCCGACCCGCGCCACGCCAATGCCTACAGCCCGCTCTGGGACGCTCAGGTCGGCCAGTGGACGAAGAAGGCCGTGCGTGAGAAGCTCAACAAGCGCCAGGACGACGAGAACGAGATCCTCAACCTCGCGGCCCGTCGACCCGATCTGATCACCGGCCCGCTCGGCGCGCCCTACGGCGCCGGCGGGTTCGTCATCAACTGCCCGACGGTCGCCTTCACCCGCAACGAGCCGGTCGTCGACCAGGTCGCGCCCATCCGGGGAGCCCAGGGGTGAGCGCTCGTCGCCCGGGGAGGACCCGCGCCTCACCGGTTCGCCAGGCGGATCGGTGACGGGGAGCGGCCGAGGCGGATGATCGGGACCTCGACGATCGCGGCCCGCGCGAGCGTCCGCGACCTCCAAGGACCACACGCCGTCGTAAGAAGGGCTAATCGCCCCCGTCCACCTCGCCGTGCTCCTTGCCCGCGGCGTCGCGGGAATGAGCGTGGCCGCCCTCGCGTCGCTGGCCAGCCCGCGCAGGCGTGCTGTTCAACTCCTCCGAGCCCACGCTGCGCGCCGCCGTCCCGCTGGCCGCGAACGTCGAGCTCGCCGCCGTGCTATCGCCGCGACCATCCTCGTCGCCCTCCGAATTCGAGAACTCGCCGCGCCGATGAATCGCTCGCCGTCAGACCCCGCATAACACCCGATGCGTTCCCTCTGGGACACCTTCATGCGGGGCGAGAATCGTGTGCACGCGCTGCTCGTGCGCTACAGCATCGTCGCCCTGCGCGTCAGCCTCGGCGCGACCTTCTTCGCCTTCGGCGTCCTGAAGTACTTCCCGGGGGTCAGCCCGGCGCAGAACCTTGCCGAGACGACGTCGGACATCCTCTTCCTGGGGCTCGTGCCCGCCAATGTCGCGGTCATCCTGATCGCCACCCTGGAATGCACGATCGGCGTGCTGCTGATGAGCGCCCGCGGGATGCGGATCGCGGTCTATCTCCTGGTCGGCGAGCTCGTCGGCATCCTGTCGCCGATCGTGCTGCTGCCCGGCCGGCTGTTCTCCGGTCCCTACAGCGCGCCCACCCTCGAAGGCCAGTACGTGGTCAAGGACATCGTCCTCGTGGCGGCCGCGATGGTGATCGCCGCGGCGAGCTTCCGCGGCGGTCGCCTCGTCCGCGATGAGCCCTCACCCGCCGGTCCGCGGGCACTGGGCCGCACGCGCATCATCGATGGCCGCCACAAGCTCGACGTCGTGCTCAGCGCCACCGGCAGCGGGCGCTCCATCGACGAGGTCTGCGCCGAGCACGACATCTCCCGCGCGACCTACCACGAGTGGCGCGACGTCGCCCTGCACGCCGCCACCGGAGCGCTGGAGGAGCCCTCCCGCCCAGCCGGTCGAGCTGGGCGCAACGCTCGATAACCGCGTTGGAGAAGGCCTCGACCGGCGCGATCGCGCCTCGGGCGGTCCCGCGCCGCAGGCACTGGTCCCGGGCTCGGGCTCGGGTCGTACAGGGTGTGTACCGCGTCCTCACGGCGCCCCGCCGTGGAGCTAGGGCTCCACGCTCAGGCCGAGCTGCGTCAGGAGTCCCAGTTCGTCCGAGCTGCCCCAGCGCTCGATCAGCTTCGCGTCGCGAAAGCGGACGATCTCCACTCCGCGCACGGAGATGCGTGTGCCGGTGGCGGGGATGCCCTGGAACTCACCCTCATGCGTCCCGTTGACCGTGTAGGCCATCGCCACGTGCTCGTCGTCGGCGACGACGATCACCGGCTCGAGCTTGAGGTCGGGGAAAGCGGCGCGCAGCGTGGTGAAGAAGTCCTTGAAGCCGCCGGGACCGGCGCTCTGATCCGGCGCCGGGTCATGGTCGACGGCGTCCGCGTCGACGACTTCGTCGAGGGCGTCGAGATTGCCGGTGTTCACCAGCTCGGCCATGCGCTCGAGTGCGGCGATGTTGGCGGCACTGCTCACGGTGGTGTTCCCTCTCGGTTGGAGTAGTCCAAGTGCTACCACCCCGGACGTCGGCGTCAAACAATGCGGCCTGCGTGTTCACAGACTCGTCAGACCGCAGAGATACACCCGCTCCCCGGCCGCGCGGCGCGAGCTCCGTCTCCATCTGGACGGCGCCGCGGACTCCCTCGATGCGGCGGAGGGTGTCACTCGGCCCCCGCCTGGATGCTGCGGACGAAGGCGACCAGGAGCATCCCGCCGGCCACGTTGCCGGCGACCGCAACCGCTGTGTTGCGAGCCAGGTCGATCCAGTCGGCGCTCGTAGTGCCGGCGGCGATCCCGAAGAGGACCTCGCCGAATCCGACGACCGAGTGGTTGGTGCTGGGCGCCAGGAGAACGAAACCGACCGCCAGCGCGATGACCACCCGGGTCAGATCGCTCTCGGCCGCCTCGGCGAGCCAGGTGAACACCGTGATGACAGTTCCGGCGAGGACGCCGGCCACAAACGCCGTTGCCACGCCACGCTCGGCGAGGGTGGTGGCCAGATCGCCCGCCGCCGTCAGCGATTCGGGCTTGAGCACGCCCGAGATGCTGGCAAGGAGGACGATGATGGCGATGCCGGCGAGGTTCAGCACGAACGTGATGACCCACAGGCGCAGGACGGAGCGCTTGGTGCTGTGACCAGAGAGCACGGCGGCGACGGGAATCAGGAAGTTCTCGGTGAAGAGCTCCGAGCGGCCGACGGTCAGAAAGACGAATCCGATCCCGAAGGTCAGCGACCCGAGCACGTGCGCGGGATAGATCGGCATCAAGGTCGCCAAAGCTCCTGTGGTCACCACGAGAGCCACGAGACCGAACGCGACATGAAAGCCACCGAGCAGGCCGGTCGCGGCGAGGACCTTTGCCGACCGCCCCAGGCGGCGCCGGCCGTCCTCGAGGCTGTCTTGCCAGATCTCGCGCGGCTCCCGACCGATCACGCTCCCGGGCCGACCTTCTGCATCAGTCCGCCGTCCATGAAGTACATCGAGCCGGTCACGTAGTCGCTGTCGGAACGCGACATCCTGCTCACGACGCGCTCCGCTCCAGCGCGGCGAACGCGACGGTGGTGGCGAGCACGTAGACGGCGTGGTGCAAAGCATCGATCCCGATCTCCTTGGGCGCGCTCTCCCACAGTGGCGGCGCCACGCCCAGCGCGGGAAGCATCACCTGCTCGCCGCCCCAGAGCGCGGCGAAGTGCACGCCGGTCGCCCGTGCTCCGTCCATGCCCGCCGCGTCCAGGAGCCCGCGGACACCGCCCCAGGATGTGCCGTAGCTCCAGTGCACGACGTTCGAGAAGCGGGCCTCGCCCCGCTCGTCACGGGGCTGGACGCCGAGCACCTTCCCGGCGGCGTCGGCCGGCGCGGTGCTCGCTCCGCGGG
>JAABUT010000601.1_pt1 | contig 54156 bp, 50 predicted proteins | sample 5559281 | NCBI WGS metagenome assembly JAABUT01 (sample SAMN10711880, study PRJNA513359) | rock metagenome | isolation source: Antarctica rocks | place: Antarctica: Victoria Land, Ricker Hills nord | collected 2016-01-04
TATTTGTATGAGTCGAAGAAGGTAATAAAGATAGTCAAATCTTCGCTATCTGAGTGCATGCGTAGTTTATTGAACGCGACAATGATGTTCAATCGAGTCAGATATTTGCTTTCTTGTATACGAGCGAGAGTCTCGTCTATCAATGACAAAGAATAGCGATCTCGTTTGATTAAAGCATTGAGCTTTCTGTAATCGACGCAGAAACGCAGACTATCGTCTTTCTTTTCAACGAACAAGATGAACGAGACGTATGATGCAAAGCTGAAGAAAATGAATTCTTTGTTCAGATGTTTGATCAGATACTTCTTTATCTTCTGAAGCTTGTGATTGAACATCTGATATAGTCTGCTTCGAGAAAGTGTTTCTTCATCGATCAACTCAATTTTGTGATCGTAGAAACAATGCAATGATAGCTGATCGATCATTGCTCGATCGAAGACGTCTAGATAATCGTGATATTCAGAAAGAAGCTTGACTTTGACTTGCTTGAGAACTTCAGCGTGAAAAAGCTCATGCAGATTCACTTCTTCAGACTTGTTTTCGACTGTAGTTATGAGTCAATTGATTTTCAAGATGATAACAGCAAAGATCTTGATGTCTGATCGTTTGACTAACATTTTATATGTCGCTGCTTCTATCATTGCTATGTTCGTTGAACTGAAAGAGAATGAATTCAGACTGAACGTTGATTTAGAATTTTTGACGCTAGTTAAAGTCGCGTCGCGCGATTTTAACTGTTCAATTAGTTTAACTGACTTCTCATTGAACTGACTGAAAGAGAGTGATTTCAGACTGAGTTGAGAAGTAGTGAAAGATCTCTTCAGTATATGAGTAGAAGTCAAACTCTTTTGCTTCGTGATTGTCTTGTTGCTTGTGAATAGAACAATTGATTTTGAATTGAGAATGAAATTCGAAAATCGAAGAGAATCAATCTGCATGTCAATTACTAAATCGATTTTGTTCATTCATGTTTTTTCAAGAATCATTTGATGTTGATCTAATCGAGTGATCAACATAGAAGCTGTGTCAATCGTATGATCTTGAACAGTCAGATTCAAATAGATGACATGAGTAATGAGTTTTTTAGCATAATGATCGTCAAATTCTCGAATTGACTTCGCTTTGATCAAAGTCAGAGACTCGATTTGCAACTGATCACAAACAATCTGCGCGATCACTTTATCAATGAACGAATAGTCAGCAGCTTCGATGTCAATCAATGACTTCAATGAGTAACTAATTTCATTGCTAGAAAGTATACATTCAGTAGTCAAAGATTCAGAAGCAAAAGAATCATCTGACATGCTCGTCGTTGAAGAAATTAACATCTCTTTCATCGCGTCTTTGATGAAAGTCTCTAGTTTTTTGCCTCGCTATCTTTGAAAGAAGACATTTTCTCATTCTTCTTATTCTTCGAAATGACGATTTCATGTAGACGAAGAGTGAATGCACAAGATGCAGAAGTGTTGATCTTGTTCTGAGAGCAATTCTTGAACAAATGACTCGAGATCTTGCAAGTATAGCAGATGATAGATGATCTTGCTGACTCAGAGGTAGAAGAGAGAGTAGACTTAACATAATCGATTATCAAAGTCGTCACTGACAATGAAGTAGTAACGCATTTATCAGGTACGACAATGACTTTGATGATGACAGTGCGAAGCTGACTGCGTAGCTGATAGTTGACTCGCTGTTTATTATTCACATCTTGAAGAAAGATTTGTAAGCGAGTGAGCGAAGTAAAATTCTCTGAACAGACTGATAGAGCGTTCTGCAAGCGATTATTGATTTTATTCTGAAGATCGTTCATCAGAGTACAATCGTCGTATTCGAGATAGCTGAATAGCTTCATAAAGTCGAAGTAGAAGACATTGAAAGACTTTTCTGCTTGTCTCAGAGCGTTGTACTCGCGACGACACTTTCGATTTCTATTCAGTTCATCGTATATTTCTTTCAGATGCTCAAATAGCTCGTAGATCAAGATGTAAGAATGCGAAGCGTCATGACAACGTCAAGCGAAGATATGTTCAGCAGCATCATCTTCTAGTCTAGATATCACATAGACAATACAGATATTCTCATTATCGAAGTGATCGACATTTGTCTGAAGCTTGTCGTTCATCTTGACTCTTCAGCTATCTCATGTTGATTCATCTTCGTCGATGAATACAGATGAGTTCGAAAACTTGAAAGACTTGTGATGATCATTATTGAATAGAATGAACGACTTACGTCGAGTATGATTCTCGATGAATTGACGAAGTAGAGATTTCGTAGAAACTCGAGGTTCAGTAGACTGACGAGATCGAGACTGATTCGCTGAACGCTGTCTCTTTTTTAGACTCAAGACTTTCTCTCGTAGATCGACGATAGTCTCTTCTTGAGTGTTTATTGTCATTTGATTGATCTCTAGCTCATCAAGTCTCTTGATGTGATCGACTTGAACATCGATTCATTGCTTGTTGAGTTTCAAAGTCATGTCTCGTTGATCTCTTAGCTCGATCAGCATCTTGATGATCTCATCTGACTGATCGATAGCTCATTGACGAAGTTGTTGACTCGTGTTGATGTCTCATGAGGTAGCGAAATTCTGAGATCTCGCTGAAGCATCGAAAGAAATAATGAAAACGCGTCTGCTAGCAGTGCTTCTAAGCAGATGAGCTGTTTGTGACTCGACTGATTCGAAGTCGCATGTCATTGTGAGAAAGATAGATAGGTAGATTGTGATAAGATTGAGTGATTGATTTGATAAATTTGAGTAAATTTGAAGATGTGTTTTGATAAAAGTAATTCGAAGAATCTCTTGCGAATTTTCTGAATAAACGAAGTAGATTATTTCGTATCGTCTACACGTCGATAGCAGAGTAGTTGATTAGCATTTATCTACTGTTAGAAATCGATCTAAAGCAAGTCATAGAGATATCATTTAACTAATAGATAAATGCTAAGAAAGAAAGATAGCTACAGAAAAGAAGCTGGCTACATATGTGTGTTTCTCAGTCGACGCTAGACTCAATAGAAACTAGTCAAGATGACGAAGCTAGAATAGATCTGACAAGGCTAGAATCATGACACAATCATTCGTGTCTTCAAGCATTAACAATCTGAGCTGAAATTGACTGAACTACTCATCAAGATGTTCACTGATCATCAAGCTTTAACGTCATTAATGAAAGATAAAGAGTTAAGTAGACGTCAAATGCGCTGAGTACAAAAGCTCGTCAACTTCAACTTCAAAATCATGTATCGCTCAGACAAATAAAACATCAAAGTTGATGCATTGACTCGTCGAGTTGATTCAGTTTCTAGAAGCTCAGAAGATGAGTGCATTTGCTATCAATGAATCACTATTCTGACTTCAAATCGAATGAAAATTGCTGATCTAGAGAAGAAAATCGAGAAATCAATCTATAAACAGATTCTTGAGACTAATAAAATCGATGAGAATTGTACGCTACTTCGCGAAGCAATAGCAAGAGACGAGACACAATATGAAGATATCAAATTGAAGAATTGTTGAACTCAGAATGAAATCTTGTATCATGATAGTCAGCTATGAGTCTCATTCAATGAGCTTCTACAAATGAATCTGATTCATGAGATACACGATCAATCATCAGTTGATCATTCTGATATTCTTAGAACTGTGAAGATCATAAAGCGAAACTACTATTGATCATTCATGCGAAAAACGATAGAACAATATATTTGAAACTGCTATATCTGTTAATGTTCAAAGACATCTAGAGATAAATCAAACAACTTACTTCAATCTTTATTAATATCTGAACAGCGATGACAAGACATAGCAATGAACTTCATTATCAATCTATCTGATTCAAGCGAGTACAACGCTATTCTGACAATCATTTGCAGATTGTCAAAAGAAAGACATTATATTTCTTACATCACTGAGAATGAAGATATCACTGTCGAAAAGACAGCTGAAATGCTGATTCAATGAATATATTGAACTCATGATTTATCAAGCTTCATAGTATCTGATCGAGATTCGCAATTTACCTTTATTCTATGAAAGTCGCTTTGCAAAAGACTAAACATTAATCTTCGACTCTTTACAGTCTATCACTCTCAGATCAATGATCAAAGTGAACGAGTCAATCAGAACATCGAAAGATATCTTTGATTCTTCTGTTCATATATGCAAGATGACTGATTTAAGTGACTACTTATGATCAAGTTTGTCGACAATAACATCTTGTTCTCAGTCATCTTCTTGACTCTTTTTTTTATGAACAAGAGCTTTCATTCTTGTATGAGCTTTGACTCTGACATCATCGAGTATGAAAGCATTCGCGAACGCTTGCAGATTGATCGAGTCAAAAATATATCTGAACAAATGAACAAGACATTGATCTTCGCTTGTGAAGCTTTGATCAAAACATGAGAACAAATGATGAATCAAGCTAACAAGCATAGAAAGAAGATCAATTACAAGATCGAATCAAAGATGTTTCTGAACGAACGAAACATCATTATCGCGAGATCTTTCAAGAAGCTAAACGACAAAATGCTTGATTTCTTCATCAATCTAAATTTCATCGACTCGTCATATAAGCTGAAATTATCAGAGACTATGCATGTTCATGATGTATTTCACTCTCATCTGCTTCGTCTCGTTGTCAACGATTTCTTGTCTGATCAAAAGAACGCGTCTCTCGAGTCAATAGTGATAAACGACGAAGACGAATGAGAAATCGATGATATATTGAATTTTCGTTGATATCAAAGACGACTTCAGTATAGAGTCAAATGAAATGACTATGACAATGATTTCAATTGATACAACGCTGATGACGACGAATTTATGAATGCTCAGAAGATAGTTGATGATTTTCATATTCAATATTCAAACAAATCGCGCTAGAAGCACTTTCAACTATTCAGTCAATCAACAGAATCGAGCAGAAAATACATTCATGCAAACATGAATCATCGAAGAGAAAAGATAATGTCATGATTCTAGTCTTGTTAGACTCAGTCTTCTAGTCTTGTCAGATTTATTCTCGCTTCGTCATCTTAACTAGTTTCTATTGAGTCTAGCGTCGACTGAGAAACACATATATGTAGTCAGCTTCTTTTCTGTAGCTATCTTTCTTTCTTAGCATTTATCTTCTAGTTAAATGACACTTATATTGACTCGCTCTATGCTGATCTTTAACAGCTAGTACTTTGAGAAAAAGATGAGTTATATCATTCATGTAAGAGAGCAAAACACTAATCATTGATTTCAATTCTCTTCATCGTTATCTTTATCACTATCACTTTTCTTCAACTAATTGCTTAAATCATTGATGAGAGAAGATGATGCTGTTGCAATCATCACATTTATCTCTGTAATTGAATCTCTTGAATCATTTGCATTCATGTGCTTCAAAATGCTTGTGCTTGAGACAAACTCATCATGAAAGAAGATATCATCTGTGAAGCTTTTAGACTTGATTTGCTTTCACATAATTCTGCTATTGAAAGAATTTGATTCTGAATCTTTTGCATTATTGATTTGCAAATGCTTTGACTCATCTGAACAAAGAAGTCAGTGAAAAGCAATAGAAAAAGCAAACACAATGTTGTATGCTAATCTTTGATATTTGCAGAGCGTATCAATAGCTTTGCATGATGATGACTGAACGAGAGAATCATTAATATCACGATGCTCAAAAGTTGATTAACAGAAGAGAAGATTATCATCATCACTGTCTCAAGATTAGAAAAAAGCAGAAGAGACTTTGAGTTGACATATCAAGCTCATTCTGACTTCAGACATTAATCTTGAGAAAATTTTGCGAATGATTTCGCTGTGCAATGATCGCATTGCGCAGATTTCAATTCAAAGCAATATTGATAATATTCTGAGAAGCTTTGTAGAAAATGCAATGTTTATCATCATCAAGAAAGATATCACTTGTCTTAATTGATTGAAGAAATGAGATGAAGATGATGTCTTAAAGCTTGAGAGATGAGTCAGATGTTGCACTGAACAGTTGCTCAGCAAGTACTACATATGACATGAATCATATGCTAAGTTGAGATGAAAAGATTGAAAACTCAAAGTGTTCAAGACTTGATGAAGAATAATGTGATAATACTGTCAATTTTACAGATAACTCAGAGTTGAAGAGACTTAAGTGAGACTGAAATGATGATGCTGATGATTGTACAGAAGATTCAGAGTAGAAGAAACTTGATGAAGACTGATGTGAAGACGCTGATGATCATGATGAAGATAAAAAGATGAAGATGAGCATGATGAGCATTAAAGAAAGCTTTTCAAAGATTAGCTGAATGATCTTGAGTTTTCATTGCTTTGCAGAACTTTTCTCTTACTCATACTCTTTTGTCAGCATCGCTCATGTATGTGACAGTCTTCTGACACAAACGTTGTTTAAAGATAGAAAAATTTATAATCTTGATCTCATTTGTAAATTCTGATTGAAGTCATTTAATCATCTTCTTTCGTTTGAATCTCAAAAGTTTGCAAGAATTCGATTCATTCTTAAATGCTTTCAAAAAAAGATTGTGTTTCTTCAGCAATGCAATCATTCTATCAAAAAGACGTTTGATGATGTTTTCTTGCAATGAATACGCTGACTTTACATACTCTTGACTTCAAGATCTGAGATCGACGTTATAATCAAAGTTGAACTGTGAAGTTTGAAGAGTCATATTGTCTAAGCTACGTGATGAGTAGAAGAATGATTTAAAATGAGACAAGTAATTAAAGATTGATGAGTGATATGAGATGAGATGAAATGATGAATGTAAAGTGAAAGTTAACTTTAATTTTGTTTGCACAAAATGCGTTTGTATATAAAGAAAATTTATTGACTAAAAGTTAATGATGCACAGTCACATGATTTGAGACAGAATATTTAATACTTTCACAGATCACATCGTCAACATCTGACTCAGATTTCACTCAAATATTACTCAGATCTTGCTCAGATTTAATACTTTCATAAATTAAATCATCAACATCTTGCTTGAATTTAAGTCAGATTTGACTCAGATTTGATACTCTCACAGATCAAATCATCAACATCTGACTCAAATATCTTGCTCAAATTTTATTCAGATTTAATACTTTTACAAATCAAATCATTAACATCTTACTTGAATCTGAGTCAGATTTCGCTCAAATTTGATACTTTCACAAATCAAATCATTAAGATTCAGCTCAGATCTGAGCTAAATATCTGAGCAAGATTTGAGCAAGAAGATTTTCAAGTCAACAAGTATTGACAAAGCAAATAGATTTGACAAGATCTGAGCAAAATCTGAGCAAGATCTGAGCAAGATCTGAGCAAGAAGATTCTCAAGTTGACAAGTGTTAACAAAGCAAATAGATTTAGACAAGATCTGAACAAGAGAGTGTAAATGAGATTCAAGTAATTGAACAAAAGTAAGATCAAAGCAAGAAGAATTAATCAAGATTTGCATAAGAACAGAAGCTTTCAACATATAATAAACAAATCAATAAGTCACGACTGCTTCAAGTTACAGACATGTGTATTCTGCTTCATATCATCAATAATCATCATGTTACTTGTACTCACTGTGTTGCATCATTTGTAATCATGATGTTGCTTATATGTGTATTCTGCTCTCTGTATTCTGCTGCTTGTCAATCATACTCATGCTGCAGTCATATTGATGTATTCTGTTTCATGTTGTTTATAATCACAAAATCGCGTCATTTTAATCATGATGTTACTCATATGTATATTTTGCTTCTTGTGTTCTGCTTCTTGTGCTTCTTGTATTCTGCTTCTTGTATTTTGCTGCTTATCAGTCATATCAATGTATTCTGTTTCATGTTATCTGTAATCATCATGTTGTCTGTAATCATCATGTTGTCTGTAGTCATCATGTTGTCTGTAGTCACAAGATCGCGTCATCTTAATCATGATGTTACTCATACATGTATTCTGCTTCTTGTATTTTACTTCTTGTATTCTGCTTCTCATATTCTGCTTCTCATATTCTGCTTCTTATGTTTTGCTTCTTGTATTCTGCTTCTTGTATTCTGCTTCTTGTGTTCTACTTCTTATGTTCTGCTTCTCATATTCTGCTTCTTATATTCTGCTTTTTGCATTCTGCTTCTTGTGTTCTACTTCTTATATTTTGCTTCTTGTATTCTACTTCTTATGTTCTGCTTCTTGTATTCTGCTGCTTGTCGCTCATACTTACGCTGCAGTCATACTGATATGTGTATTCTGCTCTGTGTCACTCGTAGTCACTGTGTTGCCTGTACTCACAGTGTTGTGTCGCTCGTAGTCACGATGTCTCATCACTCATTTCATGCTTTCGCTCATATTCAATGTGTCACTCAATACTAGAACAATGCTTCTACACAGTGTAGATTGATCTAAAGATTGTACTACAATTTACATTACTAACTACAATGAACATCAAGTTAACATTTATGAGATGAGTTTTGAATTTTAAGATGAGTTCACGACTTCGCTTGTCTGATGTTCAACATTTGACATTCAACGTTTTGAGTTATTTCAGTTTGCACAATATGATCTGTCGTAGCACATGACTTACTGCATGTTATAGATATTTAGTTTCACAACTCGTCACAATGCAGACATTTATCTACATGAGTTCGACTCTTTAACATTTAATTAACTTGACAAGAAGCTGTTCTCTACCTACTATCATCGCGAACCTGATACTTCTCACAACAGCATGAGTGTTTGCAACGTTGCACATTCAGAACGATCGATCGACAACGAGATTGATCTGTACGAGATGCTGACTACGAATCTTCTGCAAGCTATGCTTGTCAGAAGAGCTGAACAGCCTCATCGACAGAGCAGTAGCAGCGCTTTACTCACGTGTTGAGCTCATACATCGTCGAAAAGTTCACGTGACTAGATGATCATGTGGCCAAACAGCGAACGGAAGCTCACGTCGAAGTGGTCAGCTTTCACATACATAGATCGAGCGTCGCGTCGCGATGCTCACAAACAACAAGGCCACGTGGCTAGATGATCATGTGGCCAAACAGCGAACGAAAGTTCACGTCGAAGTGAACAGCTTTCACGATTTCGATTTGTCTATGTGAGCACTTGGTTATATAGACAGTACACGCGCTCGTATGCACATTTTATCGGTGTGACTGCACAACGGGAAGACATAAAGCATCGATTTTGGCTAAATAAAATGTAATTTAGCATACACACAGCGCCTAGATAGTGTCATAGCCATAGACTGCATGCACTTGATGAAGAAAAATAAAAAAATTCAAAAAATTCAGAACGATCTTCTTAGACTTTCTACTCGTATTCACAAGTCCACATAGGCTTAAACCCCCTCAAAAAATCTCGTCGAGTCCTTCTCTCTCTCTCTGGAGCCAGCCACCCACTTCGAATAACCCCCGTTGCTTCCCGGCCTCTCCTCCCGTCCTCCCTCCCTCATGCTATCCCAACTCCCAACTCGCAACCCTACCCATTCTCGTGCGGTTCGTCCAGAATTGCAGCACCCACGACTGCCGTCTAGTATATCATGGCAAAGGGCCCCTCCATAGATATCTGAGCCATTTCTGCTCGAGAATTGAAGGATGTTGCATCTGTAGGTAATACTGCTTGGATATCCATGAGGGAGATTTCTTCAAGATTGCCGTAGACTAAGACCATAGCTCAAGAATTATCATTTGCATCCAAGCCCACTCATTGAGATATCGGTCCAAGATCTTATCGACCCAGTAGCTCCAGTCGTCGGTGAAATGACCACAAGCGAACATAGCTCTGGCATACTCCCAGTAGCTTGGGTACCAGCCTGAAATCTCCCAGTCAATAAAGGTAACGCGAACAATGTCCTTCGCCTCCTCAATTCTATCTATTGAATCCAACAACACCATGATGTTCTTTCGTTGCAAGTCTCCGTGGGTAAAGACTGGAGGATGTCCACAAAGGACCGATGGGAATGCCCGCTTGTAAAATTCTGCTTTACCCTTGGGGAGGCCATTGGAAGAAAGATACTTCCGGATCAAAGCATTGTTTAGGCCTGCTTCGGTCTCGAAAGGGCCTTCAAGTCCAAGACTTTCCGCCGAATCGCCAGTCCAGAATATACTGTCCAGTAGAGGTCGCTTGTCAAGACTGCAATACTCTCCGGGTGACGGGATTTTGCGCAGCTCATCTAGGCTTCCTTTGATTTTCGCTGACACAGCTTCTTTCTGTGTTTGATTGAGTGAGGCCCACACCCGGTCCAAGGTCACGCCAGCAATTCTTTCCATGATGATGTAATTTTCATTGCTGACATGATCTTTGAAAAGAGCATAAATATAAGGTACAGACACTGAGGTTGTCTTTTTTATCATCAGCATGTTTTGGCCCTCTGCAAGATCGATTTGGAGGCCATATTTCACGATGAAGTGTGCGCCTACGCCAACAACTTTACGCGCAGACTGCTCACATAGAACGTCCTGAGAGCTTTCGATTTCCGCCTTTGTTGGCAATCCGCAAGGTAAGGTCTCGGCTTGCGCATAGTATGGTAGGGGTGCCGAATCCATATTTGAGAGGGTGGAGAACAACCTATCTAAGCGCTTGTAGGTCGCTAACACTGAAGATCATAACGCTCAGATTGATTCAGCTCATCGGGTAGTACGTGGTCGGTGGATGAAGCTTACAACTTGCTACGGGTACAGCTACGAGTAGTGTCCTGAGTACTACTAAGCTAAGCCTCTTTAGGCTAGTAGATAAACAAAGGAAAAACATGTGACTGACTCCTAGGTAAGTTCCACAACGCGGCTCAAGTAGGAATAACGTGGGCAATTAAGAATTCTTTCAAGCATTTCCGCAAGCGAACATGAGTGATGCCTTGACATGCTTACACTTGCCCTATTGGCGTGGTTAGCGTTTACGATGAGTGAGGGGCGAATAACTTCTAGTATGGGCTACTCTAGTAGGAGGATTTGATCGTACAATTCCTTTACAAAGACTAGATCTTGAGTTGACTTTCCTGACATCCGACATCCAAATGGGTGTGTTGAACGACCTATTCCCATAAAGATAAGAAGACCCCTATTAATGCTAAGGCTGTAGACCCGATACAACATTTGCAAGACTCTAGGTAACTCAAATGCTGCGCAAATTTCATCTCAATTTCTAGTCATTGTCTGTGTTCCCTCCTCCAGGACGACAATAAAAATTTCCCGGGAAATGCCGTTTGAAAACCCTATTCAAGAACACCCTCAGTTTTTAGCGCCTGAACAGCTTCGTTCGTCCACTCCTGGCAGCGCCTTAGAGGGACCTGAGGGTTCAGGCGCTTTGCGAGGTCAAATTGCTTCGCTGGCGGAGTAATACCATCGCAAATAGAGTGAATTCGTGAAAAGTTCGCTTCTGAAACCGTGCCTATGAACACTTTCTCAACAAATGTTGCCGAATCATCTGGTCTCTTTGCAGGCTTGGACTCATATGTCATCCCGTTTTGAATGTCTCCTTTCACTTGGAAGACTCGACCAGAATTGTCAGGCTCTGTTTCGACAAAGATTGCTTGGTGATTGCGGGGAGCGCCAATGTATGACGCAAGGTAAACGTTGTAGGACATGATGGGATATATGCTGGCTCTGAAGGGTACTTAGTACTGCCGAAAAGTAAAGTCCGGTTAAGGTAATATTACAACATACAAAATTTGTTGAAGAGCAGACTATGCACTGGGTGAGCAGGATCGAAAGAAAATGCAATTTTGCTAATAAATGGGGCAACCCTGACTGATCTGTCAGCCACACTGCTGCATGCAATTGGCGATGCTCTATAGAGACTAACGGCTAGGCTCTCGGAATGTTGAAGTGAGAACTAGAGAAATCGGAGAGGCTTTTGGACACTCAATGGGAATATGAAGCTGGGAATCAGGCCCTTTTATGTGCAGACCCTTCTCGCGTATTTGAATTGTCTCGGAGTCGAAAATAGGATTGTCGCCGTAGAACTTTGCCGGACTGAAGAACATACTTCGAGACTCCATCCCCTAAGCCAATAGAATTCTCCGTGGTTAGGGAAAAGTGAGACAGCCTGATTATCAGCCCGCGCAGTGGACAGTTTCTTAGGGGTGTAATTGTGACAGGGAGGCAGACGTGTTCCTGATGAACTTTTTCCATCCAGTCGCTGCTTAAACGCGCCGAAAACCTTGTGTCTGCGCCTTAGTTGTAACCTCAAGTATCCATCTAAAGCACTTATGTGGCCAACGCGCATTTTCAAACCTTAGAAACCCTGAGAATAAAATGGGCGTCTGGGGCACCAGCACCTAAGACGCATTTACTGGCTTGCACTAATCTTGAGCAAGAAAATACGAGGAGACTAAGTAGATAACGCAGCAGATGGTGCATATGAAGCGGATCGGGGCCTGGAGCAAAAGTAGCAGTGTTATTTCTGTCTGTCAAGCATGAAGGTACTCGTAAACATTTGCCTTTTCATTTCGTCCGGCCTATCAAGCTTCCTCATTTCGAAGTAGACTCTGGGCGGCGTTTCAACGTTCAAGGTATCGCAGCACATGATGGCGCTAAGAAACCTTGGCTTGCTAGGCACCAACATATCGTTGGAGAGCGACTCAGCCCATCTCAGGGATCCTGTCGAATTGTACAGTCGTTGTAGGAAAAGAGTCGTTGACTTTTAACCCGCGGCATAGTTGCGCTAGTCTTCTTTCTCTCCAGTCATTGTCTTCAACCTACTGTTTGGTGACTGTGGTTACAAAAGTATCTCAAGAATCTGATAGGGTCTTTTGTTTCGAGCGACTTTAAAGCTCTCACCCACAAGCGTCCAGATCACTTCAGCGAGAGAACCGGAAGAGGAACTCCCTTCTTCCAGATTGAGAATCGGACATACATTGGGTGACGCCTGCAAGCCATATTCTAAAATGCGGAGTCTGCGCGTCTTGCATGAAAACCTGTGCCAACCTATAAGACCCCCAGAATCGCTCGTTGCCTTCTTCTTTCATGGAGTATGCCTTGAGCGGTCGCCCAGCGCCCGACATGCGTGTAGTCAATGCAGTGCCGTCTTCGACGCCTCATCCCGGAGCCGCATGGCCAGAACTCAAGAAGGCCAAGGTTACAACCGTGGTCGAGGACACTCAGAAGCTGATGCAGAGGTAACATGCTCTAGACTTTTCGGGAAATCACAGATACTGTTGGAAATAGGGGAGTTGGTAACCTTCGCTTCATAGGGCTGGTAGGGCTGGGGGCCGCTAGTAGAGTTTTCACCTTCCTCCTAGATAGCCTCCTAACAGCTTCAACCCCATATACCAAAATGCCCCATATGATCTCGTGTTCCAACAGATACGAAGGCCGCCTGACCTTGGAGAACGATGTACGATCTTGACCAACGGGCCATGAAAGCTAGTCTGCGTAATCGCAAACTTCAAGTCATATCAAATCATTTCAGACTTGAGACTCATGATTGCTAAAGAAAGCAACGATGATCAATTCTACGAACTTGTTGTTGATGAATCAAGGGTTGATCGAAGAATAGCCAACCAGAGCTTTTCCGGCCCGCAGACCTCTCTGGAAACGCCCTGACATTACTGTGTATATGCACCATAGGATCCTCTATGCCCATGCCCATGAGATTGCTCTGCCGTACAGCTTGTGATACACCTATCTCTTGCTTATCATTGGGGGTAGGCAGGATAGGGAGATATCGCTTCCGTAATGTAGGCTAGTACGCATCTTGGTGAAGCTGTTAGAAGCCTCCAGATAGTCGCTGAAGGGTATGAAATATTGGTGCTTCGAAGCTGCGATTGAAGCTAGAAAATCAATGGTATTCCAAATTCTGGTAATAGAAAAGTTCGCATGGTGGATCGTTGTGCCATGAATAGAGGTCGCCCATGGCGGATTCGGATCTGAGCTTTCCACAGCAGAGCCGCCGGCCTTCAGATCGGTCTGAGCGGACGTGCCTTTCGCTCTAGCCTCCTATGTCGAAGAGTATACCATCAACCTCGAGCTCGCCTGGCCTGATCTCAATAGCATTTGTGAGAAACTGCGTTTGCTCTTCAAACTCTCAATATCCACAGGGACGATGAATTCAGAATCAGCAGTCTGGCCGCTCTTATCGTCAGTATCAAACATATTCGGCCCAGCATAACTTCTACACCGTATAAGTATTCATAGAAGATTGGAGATCAAACGGGATGTCCAAGTGCAAAGGGTTGTCCACGACGGATTAAGCCGAATGAGAGTTAGCGCAAATGCCAGATCGGCCGAGCAATCATTCCTCACATCTTCGTCTGCATTCTGTTTTTCTTTCTCGATCTGCGCTCTCTACGCGCCAATTGAGTTGACAGGAACAAGCCAACGAGCTGACGAATACGTGGTTGCCTGTACAACGCCTCCCGCGCCCTCGCGCCTACGAATTGTCCTTCTATTGCATCACGATCCGTACCTTGAACATCGGAGCTATGTAATCACGCGGAGGAAGTTGAAGCTTAAGATGCGCCCGCCGGTTGTGCCCCAATACACTGAGGATGAAGTTCACGGCTTCTCCACAAACCCCAAACACAAGGTCATCATACGACATCCGGGCTATGCGAACGAAGGCGACATCCTGCTTACCTTGCCCGCCTTCGACAGACGTAGTGGCGACCTCCACTACGGTACTGCGAGGATCGCCTGTGGTATCATTGCGGGCAATCGCTGGGACGGATACTTCGCCAGGGACATCGAGGGGGAAGATACGGACCTTGGGCACACATCCGATGGCATTCTCCCCGTTGACGTTTACTACTTCCACTTCAAGGATCGTGACGGTTTGTTAAGGTCTCATTGTCTCGCCGTCAACGCTTTGCTAATGTTCTGTTCAACAGGAAGCGTGGAGAAAAATTACCCAATAGTGCCTTCTTTCAGCCAATGAATCTTTCCACACGCGAAGCTTTCTTCGGAATGGGAATTCACCCCCTCATCCTTCTCGAACCCACCCCCTACCTCCTCTCGATCGAATACTACTACAGCTCTTGCCATACGCTACGAAGGCCTTTGTCGTATGAGCTTTCACTCCGAAGCTTGCGAGAAGGCGCACCTGTGCCCCGTCAGCGAGAACGACTGATTCCACTCGCAAAAGATGCAAAACTATATTGAAGACCCGAGAAAGACTGGAGACATGGCCGTCTACGATGTGAACAACATGATTCCCCTCCGTGCCGATCTTCACAAGTCGTTTGATGATCGCAAATTCGTCTTTGTACCGAAAGATCGTGAACTGATCGTTCACATGCTGTGACCTTCCAGTGAGTTGAGCTTACTCTACCAAAACTCGAGACTACATCCAATGAATTCCGTACCACGCGAATACCTCTTCACGAGATTCGCATGAGCGCTGTTCCCGATGCTGAAGGGATTTTTACAAGGCAACGAGGAAAGATTATTGCTGTCGATCAGCGTTCGAGAGGGCCCTTATCTGACCTCTGCAGCAGAATGCAAGGCTCTTGCAAGCAGGAAAGACGCTCGGTCGCGCAATAGCAGCCCAACGAAAAGAGCTCGTGATGATACCGAGGACGCACCGAGAGATGAGAAGAGTCTCAATCTCGTCGTAGAAGAAATAGATAAAAGGAAACGCAAGAGAGATCTAGACTCTCAACGAGATGACCTTGATGTCTGTTCTGCGAGGGTCTACACGAAAACTCGATGCATTCCATCGACTTCCACAACCTCGCCGCGTCAGGTTGCTCGTGCGAAGCAATCATGTATGGATAAGCATCACAGCCCACCCACCATTGATCCCTCACCTCAGTCCTCCATATCCCTCGCCAGCGTGCCTCCAACCCTCACCGATAGCCCGTCGCCCATGCCACATAATCTTCGATCCCGCGCTGAGTCCCCTGCTACAACCACGAACTGGACCGCGTCTCAAAGAAAACCCTCCCAGGACTTCCCACCGACCGCCTCTGAAGTCGACCGCCTCAACACCCTCCGGCAGCAGGGCTTGGAACGAGAGCGTAAGCGCTCAGACAGAGACGGCCGCTGGAAAGAAGACTTGGCTTGGGCAAGACAATACTTAACGCAGCCTTCTGCCGAAGAGGGCGCGATGCGAAGGCTGTGGGACATCCTGGGCATACGGAGCGACGGCGAGGACTGAGGTATTGATAACAACGCCTGCCTCACCACTGGAAGACTCTTCCCAAAGTGGCTGACCTACCCTCAGCTGAATGGTGATTGTCCTTCCGCCTCCACCGTCATCCTTACGAAGACAAAGATGCTCAACACCTTTTCGGGCAACCTCAGCTGAAGACACTGTTCGCGGGGTTGATCTGGAACCTGTCAGCTCACCTGTCATTCGATGAATGTTCGCTCACACATTCTAAATCAGAAGCTCCATTTTTGCGATAGTGACGATGCTTGAACTCTTTAGATGCATTGTAGTTACAATGGCGCTGCACAGGTCGTGCTAGCTGATCTAGACCTTCTGGCTCCCTCTCGCGATATTGTTTCCCAGGAGATTATTCCTAGAAGCACGTCTCTCCTAGGAATAATCTTCTGGGAAACAATATCGCCCCAGAGAAGATTTCTTACTAAATCACAGCCCTTATGTGGAGCAAGCACACAGTAGATCCCGTTCGTAGTAATATTTAAGACAATTAAAAAAGTCACATTCCGACAAAGAACAACAGGACCCAGCCTTGAAATCTCTGCTCACGCCATCCGAACAGCAAAGACAGCAAAGATTAGACATCACCAAAGCTGTTGAGTAGTCACACTTTGAAGAGTCTTTGAGAGCCATAATTGTGTCGTCTGTTAATCTGCATTGGCACAAGCTTCAGCGGTTGAGTATTTGCACGAACAAATGAAATTCTCAGCTACGAAAAGAAAGATTCGGAAAGTAGAGAACTTTTCTTATGGTAACCACTGGACACCACCCGCCTTTGCAGACACACCACCTGAACTTTGCATAAACACCACCCCGCTCCACGAAGCCTAATCGGGTAATTGTTTTACCCCTGAAAGAGATTTGGAGAAGAACGCTGGGAAGATCACATAAACAGTCGATTTTTGGTGCGAAAAGCACGCTGTTCAACGACCCGGCAGTCCATGGACGCAGCTTGATCGTGTTCAACTTCCAAAACGAGATGGAAACTTCTCGCCGAATCTGGCAATTGACACCCAATAGTGAGGTCCAAGCAGAATGCACGTCTCTAATCTGCAGTGCCCGCCCTTTTCCCATAGTCGTTGTTCGCCTTTCGACAGTGACATGATTGTCAACGTCGGTGTTAAGACCATCCAAATAGAAATGATAAACCTTACAACGAACTATTTCGAAGGTGAGCCGCGTCAATACTATTGTGCGTATGTAAATTCCTTACTCTCTGGGGGTAAAGACAAGAAACTCGAAGTACTCGGCGAGCTCTGGTAGCGTAAGCTGGCCGATTCTCTCAGCTGTCGCTTTCGATTGTGAGGTACGACGCAATTTAAATAAATTATAGGGAACAACCAGAATGGAAGGTGGGAGATAGCGCGCGCCTCCGACAACCACCATAGCGTGTGTGAGTCGTTTCGGATTGCGGTGTTGATAGCCAATCAACGGAATGGCTGCCGCCTGGAAAACGCTGAATATATGTATGCCTCTTATGCGACTTACTGAATAGATCATATATACTACATATGAAGCACTGGATAGGCCGCATATGGAGCATTGGGTAGGTCACATATGGAGCACTGAATATGTCGCATATGAAGCATTGAATATACTACATATGGAGCATTGGATAGATGACATAAGAGGCACTGGATAGACCGCATATGAAGCACTGAATAGGCCACATAAGAGGCATCGGATATACTACATATGAAGCACTGAATATACTACATATGAAGCATCGGGGGGGCCATCGAATTCTTCAGCCACGTACGAAGAAGTCGGCACAAGGATGGGCCAAGGCGAAGCAAGGTATCACTCTTGCTTCAGCGGAAGCTAAATTTCGCAGGCACTTGGCCGCATCTCCCAATATATACAAGATTCACACTGAGATACAGATCCATTTTTACTACGATATGCACCCTAATATCAGGCGGCCAACAGTGGTCTGCTCCAGCAAAAGCGCGTGCTTTCTCTGCGACCTCTTCATTAAAATCCACGCGAAATTCTACGTGGCAGGAACCCATGGAGTACTTTACTGCAGACTGCCAAAAATGCAGCAGGCGGGAGCCGGGGGTCTCTCCTTTGTTAAAGATGGAGGCTCGTTTAGCAGGCTTAACCGTCTACTTCAAATACAGGTGATTCAGCACCAATATTTACGATATTGTTCCCCAGAAGATTGTTCCTAGGAGCACTTCTCTCCTAGGAATAATCTCCTGGGAAACAATATCGCGAGAGGGAGCCAGAATTACTTCAGCTAGAAATAGACAATTCCAGGTAGAAGCAACTGAAACACAGCCTCCATCGCTTCGCGAGCTACGAGCCGGACAATCTAGGCAGCGGTTCCCGGGAAACATGCTCTCCTAGTAAATTGTTCCCAGGAGAGAATCGTGCCTGGGAGAGAAATCCTCCGGACCCTTCTTTACTAGGATTGACTGTCTCCCAGGAATCTTCTCCTGGGAGCGGATTCTCGGCAAATCATTCTTTCTGAGGAGCCACGCTCTCCCAGGAGTATTCTCCTCGGAAATTCTTCCTAGGAATTACTTCTCAGAAGTTACTCTCTCCCAGAGGCCAGGCTCTTTCCAGCGTCCCTCAGCGTTTCTAGTTCTCACTTGTACTGACGTAAAGTGTCCTTTCTATCGCGATCGTGGTTCGCTTACTCCACCATGGTCTACTCTTTTATCGCTTATGGTCTACTATTTCATAGAGTTTCATCAAAAATCTCGCTACATGCATTGTCAACGACTCTTCACAATCGTCGCTTCTTTCAGACAATACTCGTGATCTTTGATTTCGTGCAGTAGTGCATTTGCAATGTTTCGATGCTTCTTCTGAGAAAGAAACGTTCGATTTGTTTTCACGAGCAACTTCTCGGGGGGCACGGTCCATCATCTCGGCCCACGCAATGTCAGCATCTGGTATCTCATCCGCTCTGGTTGGTTTGATCTCAACAGTGCAATGTTGATTGAGTCAGGGAATGTGTGATTCGATAACAGAAATCGCCATCAGCTGCAGGGAGGATGGGCCAACCCATGACGGCCCCACCCTTGTGAGCTTGAATAGAATAGGGAGGTACCTTCGTTTATCGTGGTAAAACACGTGCCTCTCAGGTACTAAGCGACCGTGTGTGGAAGTGACGATGTTCGAATGTCCGGATGCTGAGATGCATAGAAGTCAAATTGTTCCAGATCACGAGGCATTCCGCCACACAGGGGGGGGAGGTTAGTCTAGAAAGAATCGAATTAATTAAGAGTTGGCTCGATGCTTTTGAAAATTGAATTATGTATCCCTTTAGCTGCTGTCGGGAGGCCACTTTTAGCGTATTCGCTTAGTCCACCAATAGAAACCATAGAATATCACCCTGAACTGATTTTATTGATGCTATTCAAGACAAATTAGAAGAGGCCGAAAAGTTGCAACGAGGGGCCCTCGAATTGAGCCAGAATGTGCGCGGCCCGGAAAATCCTGACACGTTGTCTGTCATGAGCAATATCTGAGAGACATCTTGCTCAGACAACACAAGTACGAGCAGGCAGAAACAGTGTCTCGAGAAGTACTGAAGCTGCGTTAGAAAGTGCTCAGAGAGCACCATTCAGATATAGCTATAAGTCTGCACAATCTCAGGGCTTCGATGCTCAGCAAACGAGAAAAGTTTGATGAAGCTGAGGAACTGCATCGACAGGAGATTGCACTTGATCAGACCAATATGAAGAAGATGACAAGCAAGAGCGATCTAGCTAGATCTCTGGCCCGTCGAGACCGCTACGACAAGGCCGATCATTGACTTGCAGAAGATAGTGAAGTTGTCGACGAAAGCATTGAGCAGAAACAGTTGCAAGACGCGATCAGTCATGAGCGAACTGAAGAGACGTGCTGATGAGGAATGACCAAATATAAGAAATCTGAAGATATGCATCGAAACGTCTTGATGACGAATATGACACGAGCGTCTGCGAACGAAAATAGCAGTTCACATGTCAACTAAGAAAGAAAAAGAAAAACGAAGAGAAAAAGTTCGCAATAGCAGTCGAGATAAAGAGACCGACGAACCTCCAGCCAAGCGAAGCTCAAACGTTCAAAGCGAACATCGACCAGGCTTTCGACAAAAGTCGAACTGATTTCCAGTCCGACCTCGGCAGGTGAGAGAAGACCTGGAGCAGGACTTCATTTGGGAATTCTCTCGTGATGCTTTGCTTGAATTGGCAGTTTCACACCGGCCGGGGCCTCTAGCTTTTGTATTCATGCACCGGACAAGATCTGGCACGATTCTTATTGAGAGAAGAGATGACATTGACTCGACCCGTTTCTGGGCCACCGTCCTTGCCCATCCAATCATCAAGGGCTTCGCTCATGGAGGGACCAGAAACAGACCCTAACGACAAAGACGCCAAACCTGCATTGAATACCAAGCCATTTCTAATGCGCCCGCTCAACAGCCACATCACACCCTGGAGGTGATTAGACAGCATGCCGATGCGATTCTCGTACAGCCTGACGTGGGTTTTGTTTCCAAAAAGCATATCCAAGTCCTCGCTTAGGTTGTCCTCTGTAACTTTCCTTGTGGCAACAAGCTTCTAGCCAACATTGTTCTTCTTCTTCTTCTTGGGAGCTGGCTTCTCCGCTTGCGTTGACGTGTCCGGCGTGATTGGTTGTAAATCAATGTGACCGAGTTGGCTGTCTGGTACCTTCGCCAACTCTTGATCTTCAAGTTGCTGCGAGAGTCCAGAGGTCTCCGAAATTTGCGCCCCCGGCTTGTGGGAAAGTTCAAAATCCAGCTTAGGACGCAAATCGTCAATGGCAGAAGAGATCTTTTTGAGGAGAGTTGGCATCCAAATGTCATAGACGTTCTTGACAAAGGTATAGGCTGTCCACTTCTCCATGCCCTTCCGTTCCGTAAAATCATATTTACGAAGTGGGTATCGCCAATAGGTGACTCTGGTTCCCTCAATCACAGGGAAATGTCCGTAAATTCTTACGGTCTCGTGATCATGAGAGATTGAAAAGGTGAGAACTTGCCGGTGAAGCTCTTGAGCGCGATTCGCCAGCCGAAATAGTTCAACGATGCCTCTCACCGCAAGGGCCATACTGTGAAGGTTTTGTCGATCTGCAATATCAAGTCCCACTGAGCCACATTTCACTTCGCACGTAAAGAACGGAAAGTGCATGTAATATGTGCTCATGAAATAAGAGGAGAATGAAGGGTCCCCTAAATAGGGCTGCAGTTTCTGAAGCTGATCCTCTGAGAATGCAGATCGTCTGAAACCAACTGCATAATCTGACTGTGGACGAGGCTTCGTAACGGGGTATGAACTGTTCCAACCCTCGTTAACACTTTCAATCGCAACGTCAAGGTCGCGATTAGCGCTAAGCGTTGCGTACGCTTCAACCCAAGGAGCGATTAATGGGGTGCAGTCTTTGAAGATTCTTGCTTCATTTTTGCCACGTAATCTTTCGCAGCTGTCGTCGAAGATATCATTGCGGAATATAGTATCGTTCGGCAAGCTTTGCTTAGTGTCGAGTAGAGCTTGACAAAGCCTCTCGCTTGCCTCTGTGACGCCTGGCTTGTATGGGTCCATGTGGCTGCCAGAAGTATAGCTTCGTAACTTGGATTCTTGTATGGAGCGCTCTTTTCTGCTTGTAGATCGCTTGACGTCGTAGCGGTGACAACGCTAGCCTCCGACCGTTTCCGGCGAAGGGACGCCGTGGATGGTCTTTTCTTTGCGAGCAGACGATCCATGTCGTCTTCGAAAGACTCGTCAGGCCAGACTTGCCCTTTGTGTACCCAATGACTGATATGGCTGTACCGAGATTCACTGAGGCCACTGGCTGCCTCCTGGTCATACGTCTGTATGCAAGAAGAGGCGGGGAGTGAAGGTCGAAGACGCTTTGAAGGCGGCTCGGTTGGTCCGCGCTTCGCTGGATGTTCCGCCTCTCGAGTTCGCTTTCGACTCTTCGATGGTAGTGGAAGTGGACGACCCCGTGGCTACATAGGTTGAGTTAGCTCTGGGCGGTATACGACGGTGAATTTGTACATACCTCTTCTATTCTAAGAGACGAGTGTTTCTGCTCAGACTTTATATTCTCAATGCTCTTTTGAAGTCCTGAAATGCGTGTGCTTCTTCGGACTTGTGGTTCTGCTTTCGCAATACCTTGAGGCCGCTTTCCTGTGAAGGGTCAGATCGGACAGCAGTGCTGGATACCACTGAGAGCGAACCTTGGTCTCTATGCTTCGAAGCCCGCGGTTTCCTCTGAGCGCGTGAAGAGTCTCGATGAGTGACCATGGTGAGCGAAATCCAAAGGGCCAGTAGATCATTATGTAGCCGCCGGGTTTGAGGTGAAATGGTGACACAGTCGCGAATGCGAAGGGTTTGCAGCTAAAGTATTCTACCCCGCATTAAGTCACGGTCGCGCGCTCCCCAACCAATACACCCCCCACCTGCATCAACCATTGAACCATCAAATTCAGCTGGGGAACTTCAATATTTGGGCTACTTATTTAGTAGTATATGACTTATAATTCCCCGATCAATATTTGGTATGCCAGCCCTTCGCTTTGATTACAGCTGCACATCTGCGTGGCATACTGAATATTAGCCCCCCTATTACCTTCTTTCGTACAGTATGTTCACCCAGGCCCTCAGTAAAATCTGAAACAGCTGGGTTTCAGCTTCATCGCCGAATAGACTTTATAGACTTTCTTCTTCAGTAGAGTTCAAAGATTTTCGATTGAGTTCAAATTAAAACTGTACAAAAATTACTTCATGACTTCTATACTCATTATTCTGCATAAAAATTAAAATTAAAGTTATAAGTGTATCAGAATTGAATAAAGTTTTTTAAATGATAAAGTTCTATGAGTTTGTCTATGATTAAATGACTGTCTGAAGAAACAAGAGATTTTCTAGAACTTTGAGGTTAGAATATCGAGATCGAGAAAGAAAACTTGGCGCACCCCTCAAAAAGGATGACTTCTATGATCTATCAGCCTTTTCTCTACTGGGCGGCGCGCTATCTAAAGATTACCTCTGTTGATCATGTTTTTGAGACCAATCAATCCGTCGTCGAGCTTATTGCTAATAAGATAAGCCAGCGCCAAAGAGAGTCACATCTTAGATTGAATAAAGCCAAGCGTCAAGCAAAAGTACTGAATCAATCCAAATTACAGGAGCAAGCCATTGAACAAGCCAACAAACAAGACATGGAGGCGTTGCGAAGTCAGGGTGAAATAGAAGTCGTTCTTACTGTTCACTTCGTCGAGCACCAGCAAAATGATCTGGACAAATCATTTTCGTACTGTGCTTCGCATGCACAGCGCCACGATCCTGCGTATGGTATGCAGATCAAATGTACTTACCATGTCGAGAAAGACGGTATCTCTGCACGCAGAAAGTTTTGGACTACTCAGAGAGAAACTGGAAGGAAACGAGAAAACTTGTCCCATAAACGACTGTGTCAGATGAACACTGTAGCAGATTGTCGGAATGGGAAGACGACGGAGTATCACTATACTATATGTAATGAGGCTTCCTGCGAAGGATGTCCAAGAATAAAGGCGAAAGAGTAAGATATTAGAGATGGAGAAAGGAAGGATATGGGAACAACAAATACCACGTGAAGGAGAAATTAGGTGCACATAGTCACTAACAGACTGCCTTGTCACAATGTCACATTTTTGGCCTGCGGTCGGGTAGATTTGAATAACTGACTTCCCCTTAATGATATTTCGGTCCATGCTCCATCACTTCCGTTATCCGGACTCTTGCGGTCTTTCTAATTATTGCTCTCAATATGCCCGATCCACAGAGAACTGGAATCTATCGAAACCTAGTGAACCAAAACGTAAATAGAGCTACGCTCTGGATCCAGGTAGATTGCTATGTATCGAGTTAGCAACCCAGGGTGCAATGCAATGATGTCAGGTAATGTTAGGAAAAGCGTTGACCAACATGCTCAGATCGTGGTTTGGTGCCAACGAACCTTGTGTTTCGAAGAAGAGACAATTACATATATATATTGAATTAGTGATTTTTATCTCATGCTCCTATAGCGCAATTGGTATGTTCATGGACGATCCATTCTCTCGACGTCGGCTTATAATTCCCAAAGGTAGAGCGTACGGCTTTTAACCGTAAGGTCCTGGGTTCGAGCCCCAGTGGGAGCATCCTTTTTTTCCCCCTTAAAGGTTCTCATCCCGAGTTTCCGGAGTGAATATTTAGGTCTTATTTCTAGTATTATGGGTCTAGAGTCCGACCTATACCCAGGCGTTGAAGAGTCGACATCTTACCGCTCTCTTTCTACTTCGACTAGACTAATCTCAATATTTTGAATTTTCAGATTACCCATCCTACGCCCAGGCGCACTCTCACTGACCCCTACGAAATCGGACCTTTGGGTCTGCTATAAGCCTCACAAGCAGTAATGTATATCCGGGCCCCGGGTTAGAATCGAAATTCCTGATATTTCTAGACCAAGCGGTATTCTAGAGATACCTATGGCTAGTTTATCTACCACAGTAGAGTTTCTTTGATAGCTTTAATTACTCGTATTTGTACTATAATCAGGATAATATTACTTGTTTTGATTACTAGTAGATTAATAGTCTTCAGGATTAATACGCGCGCACACGGTCTGAAATGTTTCGTCCTATACTTCCAGGTGTCTAGATCTTCTGTCATTACTTAAGCCTCATTATAAATATTAAAGTCTCGAAAATGAGAGGACTGCTTAAACAAGACAACTCGTAGTATCTACAAGAGGCAGTTCCTCGTCTAAAAGTGGCTATATGTTGAAGCATTCAAAAAGTGCTACCTCAAGGCCGACTGTGTTGGTGCGTATCAACTTGAAGATATCAATGTCATACTAGAAGGAGGGTACGAGGCAGCCAATTCTGGCTACCTGTGCTGTACCCTATCTAGTGTGGGGAGCCAATACAGGCTCCCCCATGCTCCTCCTGTACTCCCCCTCAGCTACTTCATGCTACCTAGCCGTTCGCTACCGCTATTATACCTTTTGTAAGTACAAACGACAGGCTCTGTTCAGCTCCTATTGGATCTTTATCACAAAGGAGCCGGTTATGGCTCCATTGACCTCCCACTACGGAATATATGATGTTCTGCTATGGGTGAGAATGCGGCTTGGTAATCTTCCACCAAAACGCAAAAAACTTCTTTTACACCTTATAATTGGTAGGTTGGAGGCCTTTGAACACCACAATGGCAGAGGTTAGACGAGAACGGCAGAGCTGCCCTCAACCAAGCCCAGGTTTCCAAGAATAAAAAAGGACGAGTTCTGGTATTAAGGTGATGCACGAAGCTGTAGGATCTCAGCTTCACTTTTCCGCTTCTCTGACGCCTCCATACTATCAGATAGCTTCTCCCCCTGGATTACGATTAGGAGTCATGTACTGACTGGCTTCAGAAGTTAGGGTAGCAAATAGCTAGATTCTACCATTGCCTCCACAGCGAAAGGACTCCAGTGGTTCCTTGCAGTATGGCAACGAGGAGTCCCGCAATTGCTCCCCTGTTGTCCAGGATACCATGTCAGAAGTCGCCCATATTCACGATATGCGATTTCTGAGCTTACCAGAACGCAAACCAGGGCATGGACCCCTTCTCGTATTTCCATAATTCAGCAAAACCTGCAGCTTTCGACGATTCGACGGTTTCCTGCAAAATTTCCAGCCGCTCTCGAAAGTGAGGAAAATCTGCCGTCGTCCACTTTCTTTTCCTCCCTTTGGTCGCATGACCGTCTTCGAAACGGGCATAGTCAATGAATACACCTTGCTCGGTTTTGTTTGATTGGTGCTTCATGCCACAAGTGATATCCATGAAAACATCCCTGCATTTCAACTTCATTTGCCGGCTTTCAGGGTCGCGTGCGTGTCGGTAATATGTTTGTGTGGATGCTAGTGAAAACTCGTCAAAGAGCAGTCTGTAAGTCCGGAGTATTTCATCTATATAGGACACCGGAAAGCGTAAAGTACTGCATACGGACAATTCATGTTTCCTCATTGAGGCCACACTGTGTGATTTGCACCATGAGGCGTGCCAGAAGAGTTGCAGCGTGCTGTCAGACGGGATCACAAGGTGAAGCAACGGATTGTCGACCCAGTCGATCATGATGGAATGGCGAGACACCAGTTTGTGGATGTTAAGGGTGTCTTGAGACAAGACTCTCAGAACCTCTGGATTTCTTGGGTGTTGCGATGAAATTAATGTGCTTGCTGAGGATCGACGCTCTCCAGGCTGCTCATGGTACGGAAAAAACTCCAGATCTTTCAAGAATGAGCTGATACCGCTTGTAGGCATCTTGGACAGAGAGGTCTCAGAGTCCAAACTCAACTCGATCATTGTAACATGTTCGATGACCCACAGGATACGCTGTCGCCTCAAGCGATTCTCTAGATCTTTATCGATCGCAGTCTCGCAATCGAACAGTCTTTGGAACTCTCCGTCTGTGGCTTCGCCGATCTGGTCGATGGACATTTCATCGTTCTTTGCAATGAACTTAATGACTCTTATCATGTATTCAACATAGCCATCACATAAACAAGAGAAATGAAGCTGGCTACGGGGTAAGGGCAGATAGAACTGCTTGTCTCCATACAGTCTTTCATGGGCTAAAAAAGAGTGACGCGTTGAGAGAATGGCTTGTTGGAGCCAAACAAAATACGGTAGATTTTTTAGCAACTTTCGGGGCCAATCTCCCCACAGGACAATATCGAGCTCAGATCGTTTGGCTGCACTAATGCTCCACTGGAACTCTATCAAGAACTCTGGTCTTAGTAATGTGCTCCTTCACAGGACTGGTACGTCGCGACACACCTTGGTCAAATACTGGCTCCCAATCTTGGCCTGGAAGGAATAGAATGATCAGTCAATGCTCAAACCTCAATCAAGGGCTGTCTGTGCGGCTCTAGAGGGTCAAAGTCGCGAGTTTGAGCACCAATCGCACGCGCACCTAATCTTTTCCAGAACAGAGCTTTGAACCTTCCGGTAAGTCCACTCATGGATTTTTTTCCTGACATCCGAATTCATATGGAATGTACGCTCGCCTGTCCGCTTCAAGATACAAGAGACCGTGGCTTAGTGGTGGGACTGCGGGGTTGAGTCTCATCTGACAATGTAAATCGCAGGGGAAATGAGGCAACCAATCAATGACCGGGCGGATTGCAGATTTCTCAGCTAACCAATGTCAACACGGAAGCCTCTCAATGGACCAACTTGCATCCAATTGTTCACTCAAATTGGAACCGCTTTAGACTGCCATTCGAAATTCGAAAATATCAGGCGGCTTCGCCAACAACAAAAATACACCCTTGCTCGCCCACGGTTGCTTTATGCTCCGTCCCGCCATCCATCTCCACACATTCTCCTACCCGTAACCGCCTCGATGCTAGGTGGTTGACAGAGGTAGTGACAGCAGGTGTGTTGCCCGCCAGCTGCAACGGTACTCTGACTGTCGGCTTGTCTGTCTGATAGTTTAGGAAGACAAGATTGATCGAGCCCGAGAGGACCAGATAAACGGTTTTGTGGTCGTGCGTGAAAGGAGGATAGTATACAGTGCTGCTTTCAATGTTGGTTTACAGTCGCTCATTGGAGAGGGCGGATCTTACGGCTCATCTTTCCAGGTATACACGGTCGTATAACCCCAGGAGCGAACCTTGTCTTCTCCTTTTTTAGAGTGCCAGTCGTCCTTAGTCACTCCTTTGTGACCGTCCTTACCGAAGACACCTTTGTCGCCTTCGCCGCATCGTCCACATACCGCATGAGAGGTACTGGTGTAAGTCACGACTCTCTCACACTGCGCTTTGTCCTTCGCCCTAGTCACCTCGCGGCAAGGTATTGAATATTCTTCCCCCATGTGGGGACAAGGATCTGCCCAGTTGATGATATGCTTGAAGCACATGTCGTCTAGCTTTTCTGCTGTGGTGATCGAAGTTTGCAATCGCTCGCCAAAGGCATGGGCTCTTTTATCATAGCCGGCACCAGATATAGGGTTCCCTAATTGGTGGGCATTGAGCATCACTTGCAGTTGCAGGACTTATCCCTCAAGATTGGTCGAGAACTCTTACGCCACATCGACGGGTGCGTACTCGCCTAACAACCGAGACTGCATTGGACCCCACATGCGTGCATCTAGAGATATTGGCACTGTCGTTGTGTTTTTTTGCTGCGCTGTTCAAGATGCTACAGCACCCAGATCTTAGATCCCGAAAGAAGATATGCCGAGTCTACGTATTGGAATCGATGTAGGAGGTATGGCTGAGACCACGCTGATCATGCAAGGAACGAACACTGACGCTGTGCTGTTGGGTACAAATCCTGCGAAGACACCAAACGCTTCGGTACTCGAGTGGCATAAAACGACAACCTCTCCCGATATCACCTCTGGTATTCAAATAGCCACTACCGCGCTACTTGCGTCAGTATCGGTGAATGCATATGACATTATCTGTGCAACTATCGGGACTACTGTGCGTCCACCCTCGAGTCTGCCATATCTTCTCCAATCTGATCAACGTCGCCAAGTATCTCATCAACGCCCTTGTCGAACGTGATGCAGAGAAGCTTAATAGAGTGGGCGTCATCCGGTTGGCTTCACAAGGCTTCACTCGAGCAACGCCTCCTTTCGTCGAATTCGAAGCAGACCTAAGAGAACGTACGGTATAGGAGCTAAAATTGTAGCGTCGGAATGCTAATGGGCTTCAGTGATATACGCTGGCCATGCTATTGTCGATGGAGGCCTGCAAATTGACGGCAGTGAGATTGGATGCATTAACAGGGAACAAATCTTGCAACTTTATGAAAAGTTCAGGCAAAATAATATACGGAATGATCGACTCAACATTCAACCAAGAAAAGCTATGTAAAGAAATCATATTGGAGAGCCTAGGGTCTATCAATGTGTTCTGCTCCGCCGATCGTAAGGAAATTCAACATTTATCCCAAACCATATCTGAACTGATTGCATTGCAGTGGGCGGGCTTGGTATCTTACAAAGGGAAAACGCAGCTGTGCTGAATGCCGCCATCCATGCTTACGCATCTTTCGTCCTTGGCGAAATTGAGAACGCCCTCCGAATCGCTGGACTTCAAGGCTGTCCGATTTTTATCTCCAGCAACGACGGTAGCATGATACCCTTCAAAGAAGCAGTACGATTCCCAATCCAGTCAGTTGCAAGTGGGCCTGCCAACGCCATGCTTGGGGCCTCTTATCTAGGGTTGCAGTAGTCTTCTTCCAATGATCATAGTCAACTTGATCCAGTGGAGAATAGTGAAAAGATCTTGATTCTTGATGTCGGCGGCACAAGTACAGATGCTGGCGTACTGATGACGAACGGCTTCCCACGACAAGCATCAGCGTATAAGATGATCGCCGGCGTCTAAGTTAATTTCTCCGTGCCCGACGTGTCAAGCGTGGGGTTGGGAAGTGGGTCCATTGTCAAGACAAACGCTGGGGGTACTGTAATAGCCATTGGTCCTGAGAGCGTTGGTAATCAATTGACCACAAAAGCATTATGTTTGAAATCTATACTCGCGCCCGCCTACTGAAGCTGCCTGCGACTCCACTCCCCTCAAGGCCTCTACCAGCTCACTTAGTTCACCTTCTTCGTCTCATCCTTTTCACTATAAGGATGCTTGATAGTCAGACACCATATATCAAGGTAGTCACAGATCGTCGTGATGATATCATACTGCACTATATCAGCATCCAAACCCTGCCGTCAAAGATGTGCGACTTACAACAAAGCTGCCATAGACGCCCACACCGAGCCCCAAACAACAAAACACAAATGCAATCTGATATGTGCCGTCACCCAGTGCACTGGGCCACAAAAACAGCATTGGCCCCAAGCTATCCAGCACCGCAAGTCCTAAGGGTATAGTGAGGACATTGTACATCGGAAACTCTGGGTTCTTGGTCAAGTGCGCGATGATCATTTGGCCAACGGAGTAGGCGTTAATTAGGCCGACGTAGAAGACGAAGGGGATGAGGTGGTGGTGTAAGATCACTGGTTGGAGGTACAGGTAGAGGGGGACGAAGGTCCAGGCGAGGAAATAGGGGGCGAGGCCAAATAGTGGAGAATAAATTGGCTGTTTCCGCTCTTTGCGCACTTCCATAACGTGGAGGGCACTGAAAGGGTCAGCTTTGGGTTTCGTCTGAGCTAAATGGCAATTGAAGGGTTTCAGTACCTCGATACAGTGTTGAATACGAGGACTAGGCCACCGTATACCATGTACCATTCGTTGAATGGTAATCTGTAGATGTAGTCGGGTATTAGACCATTTTTGGCTATGCCTATTGTCTCGAGCATTGACTGTTGCCAGAAACTGCCTCCACCTTTTACTGCAGTAAAAGCGTACACAATGCAGAGAGTCAAGATACCCTCTACGGGACCGGAGACGATGCCGAGGATAAGCGTCTGAGTGTAGTACTCATCCCAGGTCTGGACGTAGAATGTCAGAGTGGCTGGACAATGTGAGCTAGTGCGTATTGCATTTAGAGACGGAAATGGTCATACCGCCAAACAAGGTTAAGACTGTGTTCCAGCTCTGGCCAAGATTCATTGCTGCGGCGAAGAGGAGGACTTCGAGCACAGTATTGCACGCATCGACCCCTAGGAATCTCCATTAGGCTAGCCCGTGGTATGACTTTCAATTGTCTTAATACATACCATGATCGAAGAGTTCTCCTAGCGGTCCACTCTGATGTGTTCTTCGTCTGCAGCCCACAAGTCAGGTATCATGTCTTCGGGTCTGTCGCTTTCTTGACGTACGCTTGTGTACCATCAACCGCATCGAATGTCTGGTATAGAAAAAGCCCAATGGCCCAGGAGGCGTACACCCATTTTGGCATATCCTGATCCAGCGTCGGGTTGTACCATAGTAATGTCAAAAAGTTTAGAACGACGAAGCTGAATCCGGATATCGTGATCTATATAAACTCGTCGCAATGGATTAGATTTGGATTAGGGAAAAAGGTTCGTGAGACCACTCACGGCATTGGGCCTGTGGTTGTCAGCTACAAACACGTTCCCGAAGTCTGGGGCGGTGTGATGTCTGCTTTACTTACGCCATTGACATTGGAAAGCATTTGATGACCACATGGGTGTAGAATGGTTTGAGGACATAGCGAGAAACCAGGGAATGGTCAACACCGGCGTACTTGTAGGGATGGAGGCCTTCAAGATTCTTCTGCCGAATATACACCATTGTGACAAACAGAAGCGCGTGAAAGGTACTGGGGATTGGGAGCGATGGGTAAGAAGGGACTGTGGGTGTCGAGTCCAAGAAATTCGCGAAATTCCGTTTCAGGGTTGACGCGAACTAGAGTACTGTACAGACCAGGGTTTAGGCGGGATGACGTTGGTCGGGCCGCGGTGTTTAGATAGAGATTAGGGCTCGGCAACAGAATTTGGGAGTCTTTGACAAGCTCAGAGATTGCCGCCTTGGAAAAGACATTTTGTAAGGGAGCCTGAGCAATTAATACGCAGGTTCCAATCTGACCCAAGCAAGTATAACGCCCTCCATAATGCAGCTATGATACATCCCTTGGCTACAATGTTAGGAAATCCCATTTACCATTGCATGCCTCCCTCTTTGATCTGCTTCCTCCGAAGGTACAATACTCCAGTCCTTCACGCCCCCCTTCCAATCCGCTATTCTTCCCTCTTTGACACCGACTATGACGACCCTGACCTCTTCACCTTCGATGAAACAGCTTGCTCCGGTATCGCCTTCACTTGCCGCAGCTTGAGGTGCTGATCCAAAGAAGCCTTGTTCCTCTCGTGCCTGATCACCGAAGGTATTATTCTCTAGATGCTTCTCTTTGCACCATATCTCTTCCTCGCTTCCTGGCTCTACCATCCTAGCCACACCGTTAATCGTCGCGCTTATGCTACTTAGCGCGCTAGTATTGATATTCAATAATAGACTCGCCAAACTTGATCTTGTCGCTTGAGGTGGGGGAGAGCCTTCTCGCGTCGGGTCCGGAGCTCTGGTGGGTGGACGATGCGTAACCCAGTCATGTACTAGTAGTGAGACCCGAGGGTTGTTGATGAGGTTCAAGGTCTTTTTCGAAGCGGGATTCGTGGTCATAATGATTGTCGGTTGAGTTGTAAAGGGAGTTGAGGGGAGGTACGTGTAGTTCATGAGCGAGATATGAGGAAACATGGCGTCGCACGTTGCGAGATGGAGCTGCGACAATGAGTCAGCTGAGAACAGATGACACTTAAACATCATAGCACACAAATCTAGCATTCTTCAAGCATGCTTCAACCTCTGAGGGGAGTGAAGACGAGACTTGATGGTGGGTAGTTGTTGCCGAAGCTTCCCAATTAAGGGGCGGTTGTTGCGGTTCAGGCATGTCAAGTTAGCTAAAACTGAGATTAGAAACCTGCACAAAGAACCTCTGTGATGTGGGAATGCTAGGGCTATGAAAGATGATGAAAAAGTAGAGACAGACGGAGACGATGGGAGAGCTCCCGAGTTCCAGATATGGGAAATCCCTGTAGTGCATGGCTTGATGACAGCTTGGCATCTTATCTTATCTGATCTTGACTCTGATGTCCGCCATATCTCATGATTTTTGGTTTGATTTGGTTTGATTTCTTCATTTTAACGTGCTTATGCAGCCAAAGACTATGAAGCACAACATACTATCTACGTATATAGATACACATAGAGTCGTACTGACGATGTATGTAGTATGAAAAAGCTCTCTGCGTGAAACAGGCTCTTAGAGCTAAAAACCCGCACTGTTGTTTATTCTAGTAGTCGCTGTAACCTGAGTTCACTTTCCATACTCAGTCAGATGAGCTCAAGGAAATTCTGCTGCAAGCAGTCAACTCAAAATTCTAGACAGTATATTTCGTAAATCATTTGTACATTGTGCAATCACATCGATAAAATGAGCGACGAAGAGCTATGTTCAAGATTGCGAGCTGATCATGCGAATGACAGACCATGAGCTTCACGTTATCATGAACTGTTTATGTGATTAAGTGATCACATAAACAAATCGAAACTGTGAGAGCTGATCACTTCAATGTGAGCTTTTGAATTTTTTGTATGAATTGCAACGCAGGCACGCAGGTAAATTGATCTGAAAAAATCAAAAATCGATCAATTTACTGCATCATGCAGACGTGTATATGCACAAAAGCTGAGTCGTGCCTTTGCAGTGTATGTGTGTGTGATGTATACGAGTTGCAGCGCATGCGCAAAGACGTTGCTGTCGTTCTGTGTATGTGCGAGCTTCAACGCGCGAGGGATCGCGTTGTTATTGCTTCGCTTTTCGACTGTGTATGAGCTCAACGCGTGGGTAAAGCGCTATTACTGCTCTGTCGATGTCAATGAGATTGTTCAGCTCTTCTGACAAGCATAGCTTGCAGAAGATTCGTAGCCACCTCGTATAGGTAAATCTCGTTGCCGGCCCCATATTCCATGATATCATCCCCTGTGCTAGACAAGGGGATGACCATCTCAGCATGAGGTAGTAAACGATTGTGTGATCGAATCTTTATAAACTACCTGAACTACCTAGATTTTATTGAGATGCACGTCAAAATTGAGTGTCTAACCAATATCAGTATTACCCCACACTGTAAATATTCTATCCAGTGCTCTATTCAGTGTTCGATCCAGTGTTCGATCCAGTGCTTCATAATTGCTCCACCCAGTGCTTCACTCAGTGCTTCATTCAGTATGATCATATAAGCAAATTGAAAAGAACTGAATGCAGACGTGATGTTCGATCACTTGACTGCGGGACGGAAAGTCACGTGCTCGGTACTTTTGTCGACCAATCGGATTGACGGAGTGAAGATTTTAATCTTTTATTCCAGTATATAATAGATATTTTGTACTGATAAAGTGGAAAGCCTGATACATATATATACATTTATATATACATATATATATTCCCTATATTCCTACCCTTGCCAGGAAGTACTAAATTATCGCCTATTTGTTATCCTGCGGCACGCCTAGTTTGGCCACGTCGGCGATGGCTGTTACTGACGACCACGGGCGGCTATTGACTCGCTATCCATTTCTAGGCTTGCTAGAGGCCATCGAAGTCATTGCAAGCTCACTCAGCTGTCCTATTCTTCCAGCAGCTTCAGGAAATGTAAACTGTAGCGTCTATCTTCCAATTCCGAACGAAACAATACCTCGGCCAGACTGAAACCCGAATTCTTGAAAATCTTCATCTCCAATTGGCCCTCTTGGTTTACCACCGTTGACGTGAATCAGACAGTCCACCTCCTCAATCCCAGATGCTGTACTCCTTCCATAATTGAGGTCAACCAAGTCCAATTAAAAGCAGCCGCCGTCGTGGGACCCTGGGTCGTCCAGGTTGATGCTGCTGTCGGGCCACTTGCGGAGCTTGAGATCTGAAAAATGAAATATTTGAGACCTCATCGGAGGGTAACGGCCTATCATCCACTCATCCAAGATAATGAAGCTGTCTCACATCAACAGCTTCCAGACGAGACACTGGATGTCTTCTTGAACAAGATCAGGAACGCAGAGCCTGTAATAGATTTGATCCATTGCCTTGATGGACGTCGACAATGTTATTGAATTGGGCTGCCTATAGCTTTGACGACCGTTGGGCTTACCAACAAAGATATTGCGGTTCTCGTCTCACTAGTGGACAAAAACCCAGTGATGCGTCATTTGGCTGGCGCAGCAACTTGGTGTCGTCTGGCCGCAATTCTGGCATAGGCTGGACGATGATGAGGTCCCGGAGAGCGCGCAGATTGCGGTTTCTGGCCCACGGAATCCGAGCATTGGGATAATCTAGAGAATTTAGCCAAGCTCATTCAAAGCACATATGACGACACTGAAAGTCTTCGCCCGGGATTGCAAAGAAAACGTTAAACTGGACTTTACGAACTCAATAATTAGCATTCTGGCGCATGGATCCGAACGCAGACAATCTGTAATCTTCTGGGTGCCTTGACCCTATTGTGTACAAGTCTTGGAACAGATCACATAGGAAAGATGGCCACGATCAAGCGTATCCGTTGCACTTGTGCTAGTATTCGTTCGCTGCTACAACAGTAAAGATATTGAGGCTCCGTCTAAGCAGCCTTTGCTCTCACTTTGGAACCAAGGCATGAGAAGAACTTGGTTCTGCTCTAAGTCCTAGTGCTGAGCTTACAGCACAGGCATAAAGCATGTTCCCATTTAACTTGAATATAAAGCTATATACTCTGGGAAACCGTGGCTGTATTGCCTCGAATGGTACGTTCCACAGTAAAGGCAAGCAGCCAACCCGTCCGTTCCAAGTCCAAGAAGAATTTTGACGCTCTCCATTAAGCGAAAGTTGCGAATACTTTCCAAGTCCAGCAACTTGACATTCGCAATCTTCATCATAGTAGAGAACGTTAATTCGATCATCTAACACTGCAAGACACTGTCCAATAACAGACATATCAGCTCCCGTTTCGACTACTGGACGACCGATAAGTGTTTATAGATCGTCCACACGAATTTTGGTGCCAAGGTATTTGATTATTTGATTGACTTGGAGGAGCTTGTGGTAGGTCCTGTTTCCAACGAAACTTGCCAAGAGGCCATCATTACTGCTTCTTTTGCGTCTACCGACAATACTGCGGAGTCCGGTTTCGAGTGATCTAAGCCCCTATTGATGGATCGCGAGCTCTTTCCGGAAGGCGTTGTCGGATTGTTTCAAGGTGTGCTGAGGAAGCCTGGATTGGTGCCAAAGCCAGCCATAGAAGACATGAATTGGGACTATAAGTGGGCTGCATCGATTCTAGATTATGCCTGGTCTAACTCAGTCAACAAAAGATTTCCACTTGGAACATTTTCTGCTTGCTGCTTTGGATAGCCGTGGTTGGCCGTTACGACGAGGATATTCCAGCCAGGGTGGCTTGTGTACGAGCTTCTAAAGAGGTTTTCGCAAATCGAGCTTTTTCCCTAGGGCATTCTGCAGATGTAGAGTGTCGACGTGGATTCCACAATGAACCATCTAGTGCCCGAGGGTACAATTAAAATCTTCACAAGAGCTCAAGGTTCAGTCGCCCCGAAAAAAGCCAGTCAAGGGAATCAAGGGGCTAGATTTTTCATGAAGAAAACGCCTTTATATACTGAAGAATGAAAACTCTGCGTAGATTGTCGAGGTCGAGAAGGAGGATCATTTCAAACGCTCAATTCATCGAAGAAAAGTCTTTGCTGGTGTTGCCGCCCAAAAGGGATAGGCCTTACGCTCGCCGAGCATTGTCAGCTGGCAACACCGCTTCATATCGACCAATAGCGCGAATAGGCCCTAGAAGTAATGTACAACCTAATTATGGTGATAGTGTTGACGTGCACCGGACGGAGCTTTTCTAAGGACGTCTGAGCTTGCAAATATCCTCACGAGCACGAACAAACACTTTATCAACCTTGTCAAGTCTCGCACTCGACAAAGCCTTGACCTACTTCTAAAACAATTCGTTACTCTTGCTCACCTGAGCCTTTCAAATACTATCTAATCGTTCAGTCTTCCCAAACCTATCCTCGTGTACAGCGGACAAACGTGCCACTGTTAAAAGATTGAAAGAAGTCTCGTAAGTGAAGAATCACGGTTTAGCTACAACGTTCTACCAAATCTCTGTTTATCCTGTTCGTGAGTCTAATGTTATGACAAAAGACTAAAAACGTACTTTCCCCCGGCTCTTAACTACCACGAGATGGAAGACAGCAGGCCCTTCGTCGTTTTTCTCTTTGTTTCCGGGACCGTCTTATATGAGCCAGACGCAAACCTGGATGCACTAGAGAGTGCTCTTGAGCCACGGTCTTTTGTTCTCAAGAGTAACGAGGCCGCCACCGATGCAATACCCTCTATACCACTCCTCAACCCACGTGCAGTCGTCCTTGTTGACCCAAATCTTACAGAGAACGACAATCTGGGTCTGTGGGCCCAGCTCAGACAATACATCTGGAATGGTGGCACTGTCATCATCCCTGGCTGGAAGTGGACCGAGCTCCCCGATGGCCACTCCGACTCACTTTTTGAGCATATCTTCTTCCTCCCATGGCGTTTCGGAGAACCGATCACCGAGCCCCTGGAGGTGGTAATGACACCTGACTACAGCACTCGACGTAATCTGAAGCTTGCTTACTCTGGGAGGATGGATGTACTTCCGGTGCCGGAATACGAGACCCGAGGGAGGCCGATGATGAATGTGGATGAGAAGTCCAAGGTTTACGTGACAGGACAGGGGTTGGGAGAATGCATGTCATGCATCTATTTCTACGAGTCTGGCGGAAGCATCGCCTATATAGGGGACACCGAGATGAACGAAGCAACTATACGAACCTATCAATGGCTTATGGGCGTAACTTAAAGAGCTCGCTTTGCACGGGAGTACAGGATGATGGATTGAGGACGGAGAAAATATGGTTCAAGAAGGAGGACATGATACAGTCGGATTGATATGGAATGACTGACGATGGCGGATATCTTTGCATGACGAGCTGACGTGTATCTGGCAACGGGACCTGGAGATTGTGGAATACTGCCTAATGAATGAGATGGTTGATGGGAAACCCGCGCGGATTTTGAGTTTGTACATAGTATGATGACTGTAAGATCAAACAGTCAAGACACACGAACTCGTTTTTGCGAAGGAAAATATTTGCAGCAGGAAGCGCTTTGTTCACGAGAAACAAATCTCTTTGAAATTTGTTCTACGTCAAACGTCGTCCAATTGGGGATCCAATATTACAGTAGAACTGCCAGAAATGCCCGGACTGAAACCAGCGGGATGGCTTGCATTAGTCGATGTGAACATTCTGGACTGGGATTACTTGCAGAACAACAGGTGAAGCCCAAAGCTTGTCTCCTCCAGTACATAGTCCAACTGAACAGACGGAGTTCTTTACTGACATGAGGTTCAACTCCGGCTACGCTAGCGGACACTACGCGATAAGATTAGGGCTCCAATAACCCCATGATCTCGAAAAACCGTCAAGATGTCCCTTGGCAGCAATGCAATGCGCAACACCCCCATCACCCTACGCCGCCTCCTCTCCTACCACTCCCACCTCTCAAATCCCTCTCCCCTTGCGCCTCCCAACCCCGCAATGGCCCTCACCCACCCAACCCCCACCCCCCTCAAAATCCTCATGCTCCACGGCTTCACCCAATCCGGCCCTCTCTTCCACTCCAAAACCCGCGCTCTCGCCAAACACCTGACCCGCATCTTCCCCTCCATCTCGTTCTCGTACCCCACCGGGCCCCACCGCCTTCTAGCCCCCGATCTACCCTACGCGCAGACGACTCGCGATGCTAGTACTGCGCCTCCGCCGGAGGAGGCGTATGGGTGGTGGAGAAGGAAGGATACGCCCGAGGGGGAAATATCGTATGAGGGGATCGAGGAAGGGCTGGAGAGGATTGCGCGGACGATAAGGGAGGAGGGACCGTTTGATGGGGTGGTGGGGTTTAGCCAGGGTGCGGCGGCGGCGGCGGCGGTTGCGGGTTTGCTTGAGGGGGAGGGAAGGGTTTCCGCGTTCAAGGAAGCGGAGCGTGAGGGGGGTATGCCGTTCCCAGCGTCGTTTTTGGATAGTGGGAGGGAGGGGGGCATGGTGCAGGGGCCGTTGAAGTTTTGTATCGTGTACAGTGGGTTTAGGGCGCCGGGGGATAAGTACAAGGCTTTCTACGAGCCGAGGATAGAGACGAAGAGTTTGCATTTCATAGGGCAATTGGATACGGTTGTTAGCGAGGAGAGAAGTCGCACGTTGGTGGGGTGTTTTGCGGGGGATGCGGAAGGAGGAACGGGAAGAGTGGTGGTGATACATCCAGGGGGCCATTTCCTGCCGAGCCAGAGGCCGTGGCTGGATGCTGTGGCGGGCTTCTTGAAGGAGTGTCTAGAAAGGGGAAAAGAGAAGAAGGCGGAGGAAAGTGTGGAGGAGATGGATGTACCGTTTTAGGGCATGGCGGTGATACTAGGCAAAGGCGTGATTGATTCTCGTGGTATTAGACGCTGGTTCGGGATAGGTAAGGGTTATGAGGGGCCCTTTGGTGGAACATTTACATTGTGCATTAGCGTGGCGTTGGTAAGTAGAAGGTATAGAGGTAAGTCTGGAATATAGAACATTCCAAGAACCGCTCTTTGTCTATCTCAGGGGCCTTGGCATCCTTCCACTCCTCGATTTGGTCAAGTAGGTATTGGCGTCACATTTATCTTAGACTCAAAAAGGCCACTTTTCTTCAAGTTGGCTTGAGGCGTTGATGCCTTGAAAGGACATACAAGCAGTACTGCCACCGTTGACTTGTCCTTCCTTACACTTTGTGTCTCTGCATTTGCTACTCCATATCTCAATATGCTGGAAAGCTATTCCTCTAATTAGCTAACATCCATACCGTTGCTTGATATTCTAGCATACAATCTTCTCGTACGTCCTGTACAGATCTCCAGTTCGATACGTGGAGCCAGCCTTACCATTATTTCTGTGACACAAATTTCCATTCCACAATGTCGAATTCTGCATCTGCGGCCACTGGCTTTGCATCAGCACCATGCACCCCTTCTGAGTCTCCTATTAGGAATCCAGCAGATAGTGTAGGACGAAGTCTTCAGCCGAAACACTTTCGAGAACTTTCCAAACCAATACTTCGACCTCATCGAGACCAACAGGCAAATCGACGATGAAACATTCGATTTCGCCATGAACCATTTCCAAACCTTCGAGCACGTCTTCCCTATCCGAGTTAAAGCAGGATCGACCAAGCCTTCTGGTATTAAGTTGATGGTCGACCTACTCCTGCACGACGGCGGAACCGGCAACGAGTTACCTGGAAAAGTAGTTGATGTGGAGACTTTTCAAATGTTCGGCATCATCTCGATTAGGTTCGACTGGTCCTGGACAAATACAGTCCTGCGTACTACACAAGTATTTCAGACCGTGATCTACCTGCTAGTATCGATATTCGAACAACAAAAAACCCCAATGAGCCTGGATAAATTGTTTCCCTGGTACCTCCATTCCAGAGGAACAATATTTGAAAAGGTCATGATGGATCTGGATGCCTGGGCCTTTCTACCCGTAGCCTACGACGTCACATTGAATCGGAATCCAGCCTAGCATTTCGAGGTCATCCCACGGTGGAGAGCGAAGAGGTAGGCTTTCGTGCTGACTGGAAGAAGGGAGGAGACGATGGAAGTGGCGGTGGACGGTTTTTTGGATGAGATAGAGAAGAGGGTCTAGGCGGCTGCGGCTGTCAATTGCAACTGAGTAAAAAGTCCACAAGACTGCGAGAGACAGAGATTGATTTAGTTGGCCGAACACCTACCGAATAGAGCTTCTCTTGCTGGAAGCTCGCCAATATAGCGAAACAGCAAAGGCGGGTTAGCGCATTGTAACTCTTCTACTCGTCAGATAGAAGACTCTTTAGAGAGCAAAATAAGTACTTATATGCCCAATGGTGGCACAGAGGCGAGATGAGAAGCATATTTTAGACCAAAAAGCGCAATTATTTTTCGAGACGTTGAACTTTGCTTCATACAGTTCATAACGCTTGATTGGTTGGTACTAAATCCGAGCAGCTTTCTCGACCAAGCCGAGGATAGCCTTCATTCCTAATGCCACCCACTGTCTCGAATCAGGAAGATCGGTTTCACATAGAGAGAGTGTACAGTTTCAAGTAACCGAATACGTACAGTAGTTATGATTTGCTGTCAAATGACTGAAGTGTAGCTGTGACTCTCTGGCACGTCTGGGTACGGCGAATAGAAGATCCGGCGCCTAATCAGAACACCAAGCGCCTAAAGAATCAATTAATCAATGATGATCCCATCTGCAAAGGACAAGAGAAACTTCTATGCATCGCTTAACCCACGCTCGAAAGAAGATTTTGTTTAGAGGAGTATTTACGAATCCCCGATGAAAAACATCGTTATTCATGCAGTTTTCAGACTATCTGCGGCAAGAGAAGACCTCGCGTCGCGAAGCTGTCGCGTTGAGTGCTGGCAAGGAGAAATCACATTGTAAAAATGGGTGAGGTTCAGAAGGGCGCGCAAACAAAGGTTGTTTAGTCACGGAAAACTGGAGAGAAAGCGACTATACCAACACATGAAAGTGGTACCAGTTGATGCTGAAGGACTTTAATTGACAGATGCAGCCTGCTCCATGAAGCCATGAAGCAACCGGCTTTTTTGTTGGATAACCCCTCCCACAGGCTTCTCGATCTCTGCTACCCAAGAAATACAACGATCTCTAAGGCCCTCTGTCGCGGAAAGCTCAACCTGGATACCTTCTCCAGATATTATCAGATTCAGCACGCCTGCCATATCTGTAGAGGTGCCCTATCTCTCCTCGACTTATAGTTGTACTGGGTCTGAGTGCCCTGCCATGCGAGAATATGCCATCAACATGATCTGGGAGCTGAGGTAACAGGAGTGACATTACGAAATCAAAGGCCAACATGATAACAACAATACACGAGAGGCTTGAATATAAGCGGTATGATATGAAAGCGACGGCTAGAAGGTCGAAGACATTTTCCGGTAACAACCCAATTAACGAGGGCAAGAAGGTATAAGAAATGGAAGACAAGAAGTACGATAGGAGACAACGCTGTGTAGGGCAATAAACTTTTCGACTAAGGAATTGAGACCTACAACGACATCCAATCCTCAGTCATGAGACACTCCGGTCTATAGGATACATTACACACTCCTGACAGTCTTATCGTGTGTGGATCAAAGCTCTCCTTTGGCTAAGCCTTGGCTGGAATCAGAGGTCACTCGGTTTCAGGACATCGGGGAATGCCGTGCTAGAGAATCATCCAGATGCCTAAAACTCGGCAACCTACAGTTCGATATCTTCTGGACTTGACCCTACAGAGCTCGGCAAGAACCTCCGTGAGGTAGTCACTGATTATTTCTTGAAATGCAAGAAGGCTTAGATACCCAACTACTGTGACAACATCGAGTTGTTCTGGCACTCTTGGGGGCTGGTAGGTGAGGAGTTGGTTACATGGAATAATTATGCTACGCTGTGTACAGTTTCTTTCCTTTCCCTTCCATATTGTTTCCGTTCAGTCCAAGGCAAGCAATCACCCCAACCAAGTAGCCTCTCTCATCGCCGTACCCGCTGTGTACAGTTTCTTTCCTTTCCCTTCCATATTGTTTCCGTTCAGTCCAAGGCAAGCAATTACTCCGACCAAATAGCCTCCCTCATGGCCGTCCCCGCCGTAATAACATCGTCCAGCACTAGTACCCCCACCCCTCAGCCCTCAAACTTGGCCCCTTTGGGCTTTCTTGGCTATTCTGGCCGTTGGCCAATATGCCAGAAGTGTGAGCTTGCTGCTTGCAATCCCCCGGTCGCTATTGGTGGAGGCTAAAAGTTCTTCGATCACCCCATCTATCAATGATGACGGTACGGTGGACGCTGTGACGTCTGCACACGATTAAAAGGCGCTACCTACCCGTAAAGGTAGCTTTGCCAAGGCCACAGTCCTGGAGCTTTGGCATACATGCAAGCAACAACAGAGCGAGCAGCCCACTGCATCTTTTAAACGTCTTCACTTCAATAGTCCGATCTTCCAAGGAGCAGCACCACTCATGAATTTTGACACAGCAGGTGACCACGTCCATAGTATTAAAGGAGGCAGCGTTATCCTCCCTTAATGCTGTGAACGTGATCGCCTGCTGTGTCAAAGTTCATGAGTGGTGCTGCTTTTTTGAAAGATCGGACTATTGACGTTTAAAAGATGCAGTGGGTTGCTCGCTCTGTTGTTGCTTGCATGTATGCCAAAGCTCCAGGACTGTGGTCTTGGCAAAGCTACCTTTACGAAGAGGTAGCTCCTCTTCATTGTATGCAGAGCTCCCATCACCCACCGCACTCTGCCAATCATCGTTGCCTCCGTGTCCCTTTACGCGGTTCTCTCAGCGCTCGATTCTTGCATCCTGAATATGGATCCGGCCGCCTCTCGGTGGAACTTCCTGGTGGGCTTTGCCTTCAACGGATTTTCCTTGACCAACTGGCCCAGCTGGTTGAAAGCCTTAGTTGTTTCTCTTTCTGGCAGAGTTGAAAATGGTTCTCTCAGAAGTTTGGGTCCGAAGGTTCGGTCGGATAAATTGGCAGAGGAGCTCTGGTATTCGTCGCTAGGTCTGTATCGCTCCAGAAATCTTCTGGAGATTCTTCTGGAGATTGGCGACTTCCTCGAACGTCGAGAAGATCTCGAACAACACCGCGATTGCGTTGCCGTCGGAATTTCTGCCTGCAGCATAATTCATGCGAACAACAGATCTTGGCGATTCATACAGTTGGACCCCAAGGCTCCCTGTGCAAAACCACATTGAGGCTCCTTCCATGGCCCATGTTTGCGAGAGGCGCCTGGTAACGTACGTTTGGATCCTGTGGATTTGGCAAGGAGGATTTACGATTGGAACTCTGTCCTGAGATCATCTGGAATCCTTTTGGGAATGCCTCGATCTATTGAAATCTGCCGGAGATAATTACTTTGGCTGTGCCTCAATCAGCTAGCAACACCTGACCTCGATTTTTTGGTTTTTGCCATCGTATGTCAGAGCCCTCGTCTCTTCCTCGTATCTGACCCTGCAAAACCTCCCGATCCGTCAAACTTGTCTTGGTCTATGCTCCATCTTCATCAACTTCACTGCCCGGCTTATGAGCGTATCTATAACTCTGCTGCTCTGCCAAAGCTGCTTGTCGCGTGTAAGTGGCTTCTCTGGAACCACTTTCCAGGTATTTCCGCCACTATTCATAGAGTAGAGGGCCGGGGTCCCCTACCCAGAAATATCCTGTGATATTTCACAGTAGCCCGAAGAGCTGAGTCGCAGAATGGACCCCGCAGGCGTCCTAGTAGTTATTTCGATGTCTATCGAGGTCTTATGAGCGGATTATTACGATATTGCATTGACCCGTCAGAGCCGTTGACTGACACTTGTGCAAAGCGTGGTCTGGAGAACTCTGCGTCGCACCTGGACGAGTTTGATTGAGTGATGCGAGTGCCTTGTTGATCGACTCGGGCCAGAAAGAAGCCGGTCAAGGATAGACTCCGCAATTGGAATTGAAATAGAGCTGAAGACAGACAACACAGAAGGATGTGGGGAAACCGTCGGATACCAGTACGGAATATGCCGTGCGTTAACGTCTCGTCTTTTCTGTATTGAGCTCAGGTGTTAGCTTAGTTTTTAGCTCCGGACATTTTGCATGGTCGGCCGACCTCTAGTATGGGTCAGCCGACCTACCCACCTACCTAGGGCTAGAAAAAAACCGTTTATTCTACAATAAACGTGTATAATACCTCTTAGCGGTTTATTCATGTATGTTTAATGGTTTTATATTATATAAGCAAGCTAACCCACCTGGTCTAGCTCAGGAGGTTTGACCTAGCTGTCGCCAGCTAATTGTCAATAGATAGACCTTCATCCGATCTATCTTCCTACCACCAGCCATGCCTCAGCAACGCGGTGGTAAGCCCCGAAACCAGGTCGTTGCTGAAGCCTTTCAGCAGATAACCGTATCTGGAAGAGCTCTTACTACAGTTCGATGCCGTCACTGTCAATACGTACTGACAATCAGAAATGAAGGATAGACTGCTACAAGAGGAATTGACTGTGGCTAGGCTAAATCCTTCGAACGATGAGGTGCTGAAGCACTTTGAGAATAGCTTCGTCGATGGTCACGTGCTCATGGAACAGCCAATTTAGTTGATACTATAAATATATACCCCCCCCTCCGACCCCCCTGCTACTACCCCTGTGTATAATACCTGCTTCAATAAACATGTATAATACATGTTTTGACTACCTTCATTTGGTTAGTCAATAAACATGTATTATACATGTTCGTGCCCTACTTACCTACCTCCTCTTTCTTTCTCGAGGGAGATTCTCCGGCTTATGGCCCGGAGCTAAGCTAAAACTAGACTAGCTGAATAGCTGAATAGGTAGCACCTTCCAACATTGCTTCATTTCCTCTCATCAACAACAAAACATCGCAAGCCAATACTGCAACCACTACCAACAAGACCTACCCATCATCTCTTCATCCGCCGATTTCTACATACACATCTACAATATCATGAGCATTCAACCCAATCCCCGTGAATACACTACGCCTCCAGAAAGTTTCACCAGCCCCCCTTTCACCCCTCCCCCAACAGATGAGGAGCCGACAAGTTTCGTCTCGCGCATTATAGAGGAGATTAAGAATCGGCAGGAGGGACGCAACTTGACGAGTAAGCCCTGGGCTGTCTACTTATTAGACCTGAAGGGGTACCAGGAGCTACAGCACGAACTTCAAAGAGACGAGTCGCTCTGTGGGTTTGCACAACATAAACTCCGGTATAAAGAACCCTGATCGACCCCCTCTGTCCGATTCTATTACCTAGCTAACACTGCACGCAGATACGATTACTTCCCCTCCACCAGTCGACTTGTCCTTCGAATGCCCACCAGACTGCACGAAGCATTCATCACAAGCATTGTCGAGGAGATACAAGTCCAATTGAAGTCTATCCAAGACGCGTCAGCAGAGTTCGCAAAGGAGATCAGGTCTGAAGGATCAGCATCGATCAAGTTTGCAGACGAAGAGTATGGCAAGCATGATCCTGACGCGCAGTTCCGCCACTCGAAGGCCCAATTTCCAGGAATCGTGATTGAGGTGTCGTATTCGCAGAAGAGAAAGGACCTCGAGCGCCTTGCGGACGATTATATTCTTGCCTCTAATAGCGATATTCGGGTGGTTGTGGGCTTAGATATCGAATACAAAACTAGCAAGAAGGCAACCTTGTCTGTCTGGCGGCCGAACACTATCACGAATGAAGCTGGGGAGAAAGAACTAGTCGCCCAACTGATCGTCGCGAACCAGGTTTGCATACACCATTCACACCTACGTCTTATGCTAACTTGATGCAGGTTTTCCGTGATAGCAATGGCAACCCAGGCGCATCTCGCACAGGAGGCCTTCGACTACGCCTTCGAGACTTCGCCACGAAAGCCCTGGCCGGGGTTGAACTACAGCTCCGCGATCCGATTATCCTCCCTGCCAACAAACTATATTCGCTTCTCGAGCATGCGGAGGATGCAGCGTCCGTCGTCGGGCAGCAGGCTGGCATCATCACAACTAATGAGCCTTGGGTAAGGAAGCGGCGCAGGGAATCCTCGCCGCTAGAGGAGCTCACTCAGAGAGATGAGATCTGTTAGGGGCCAGCGTAGAGCGAGTCATATGGGTGTCATTTAACTAATAGATAAATGCTAAGGAAGGAAAGTATCTACAGGAAAGAACTCGGTTCTTATATGTGTGTTCCTCAGCCCTGTGCTAGGCCCGATTGGGTTGACGCCTTACACATATGATGCAGGGTCCCAATGACATCACCTCTAGGTCAGGTTCCCGCTAGGCCCGATTAGAATGGAACCAGGCGAAGGCTAGACGAAGGCTAGAATCGTAACATTACCTTCCTTCCTTGACTATTCATGTTCGCATGAATGTTATTTCTTAGTGCGCTTTTCTTGAATATTTGATATGAAAGTCATCAATCATCTCTTGAGCGTTCATAAATTCGTCGTCGTCAGCGTTATATCAGTTGAGATCGTTGTCATAGCTCTTTCATTTGACTCGATATTGAAGTCATCTTCGATATCATTGAGAGTTCAATATATTGTTGATCTTTCATTCATCTTCGTCGTTTATCACTATTAATTTCAAAGATTCATTCTTTTGATCAGACAGAGAATCATCAACGACAGAATGAAGAAGCTCTCAATGAAATACATCATGTATACACATAGTTTTTGATAATTTCAACTTATAAAATGAGTCAACAGAATCAATGATCTGAAATGAGTTAAGCATCTTGTCATTCAATTTTTTGAAAGATCTCGCTGTAATGATGTTTTATTCATTCAAAAACAGCTTTGATTCAGTTTCATAATTGATTTTCTTTCTATGCTTGTTAATTTGATTCATCATTTGCTTTCATGTTTTGATCAGAGCTTCACAAGCAAAGATCAATGTTTTATTCATGTGATTGAATATATCTTTGACTCAAGCAATCTGCAGACGTTCGCGAATGCTTTCATACTTAACGATGTCAGAGTTGAAGCTCATACAAGAGTGAAAGCTTTTGTTCATGAAGAAGAAAGTCAATAAAATGATTAAAGATAAGATGTTATTGTTGATAAACTCAATCATAAGTAATCACTTGAATCAGTTGTTCTACATGTATGAACAGAAGAAACAAAAATAACGCTCAACATTTTGATTGACTTGTTCATTTTAATCATTGATCTGAGAGTGATAAATGATGAATAATTGAAGAGAAATGCTCAGTCATTTGCAAAGAAACTTTCAAAGAATGAAGATGAACTGAGAATCTTGATTGAATACAATGAAGCTTGATAAATCATGAGTTCAATATACTCATTGAAGCAACATTTCAGCTGTCTTTTTGACTGTGATATCTTTATCATCAATGATGCAAAAGATATAATGTCTTTCTTTCAACAATTTGCAAATGACAGTCAGAATAACATTATAATTATACAAATCAGATAAATTGATAATGAAGTTCATGACTATGTTTTGTCATTGCTGTTCAGATATCAATTGTCAGAATTGTGCTTAAATGATACAATCAATGAAGATCAAAGTTGATAGTGCTTGATCTTTAAAGATAACTATAACTGAATATTAAGAATACAGAAGAAGATTGATACAAAAGCTTCTATTTATGTAATGTTCAAAGACTGTGCTAGACTTGAAAGAAATGTGTTTATGACATGAAAAGAAAATGATGTAGATGAACAAGATGTTGATGAAAGAAAAGAATGTTGAAAAAGAAAAAGAATGTTGAGAAAGAAAAAGAGTGTTGAGTCATATCTGAGTCAAATCTGAGTCAGATTTAGGTCAAATCTCGACTAGATCATTGACTAGTTCTAATCATTACACAGAATACTTGCTAGCGTGCACTGCGAATTAATTAAAGCTTCAGCCTTATCAATATTGATATGCTCATAACATTATTTCTCTTTTCGACAATTCATGTTTGCATGAATATAGTTCTTTTGCTGACTTTTGTTGATAGTTATTTCGATATTTAGCGCAGTTTGCTTGAATATAGCTTATGAAATTTATTCAAAACATTCTCTGAGTCATTGAATTTCTCTTTATTAACATAGTATCATTCATCATCTTTATCTAGATCTTTTCATTTGACTTTGTACTGTATTCAATCTCAATAGCATCTGAAGTTCAATATATCATCTATCTTTCAATATTTATCGTCTTTAATAATGATTGATCTGAGTGATTCTGAATGTTGTTCTGATAGAAAATTTTCTGAATATGATTATAGTAGCTTCAAGCTGAACATTGAGTGTATATGCTTCATGCTTGTAGATAAACAAAGATGATAGAAAGTCTCAACTTTGACAATGATTGAGTAAAGATTTAGCTGTTTGTCTTTCAAATTCTTGCATGATCTCGTGATTTTGACGTTTCTGAAAGATAGTCAGATCTGATCATCTATCTTGTAAATGATGTCTCATCTATGTTTATTGATCTGAGCTTCAATGATTAACTTAGTTTTTTTCAATTGTTAATGATTGAAGTTCAATAACTTTTTCATTCAAATGACAATATCATTTGCTTTTCTAGCTTCAATTCATTCACAAGTAATTTCATAGTCAGTTGTATCTGAATCGAAACTCATTCAAGAGTGAAATTCTTTATTGAAGTAGAAAGAAGTTATTGAGATGATCGAGAATGTATTGACATTGTCACTGAACTCAATCATAGATATTCATTTAGCTCAATCATTCTGCATGTAATTACAGTAGATTCTGAGTTTGCATTCAACATTTTGATTGACTCGCTCTGTTTAATCATCGATCTCAGAATGATAAGCAGTGAATAAACTAGCTGTGATTCTCAGTCGCTTGCAAAGACTTTTTCACATAGTTGATATGAATTGAAAGTCTTTGTTTGAAACAATAGAACTGAGTAGATCATGCAGTTGATAAATGTTTCATAGAATAATTCAAATCGTTTCTTCAACTGAAATGTCATCGTCTTCTCAATGACAGAAAACATAGTAACATTCTTTGATGAAACAACATATGATTATGCAAATGATGTTATAGTTTTCTGACAAAGATAGTTCAGTGATGAAGTTCATAACTATATTTTTTCAGCGTTTTTATGAAATCAAAAGAGAATGATGAAGTTCATTGATGCTATTTCTAGAAGCTTTGCTTCACTGATAAGCATGACAGTTTCAAATGTATTATTGAATAGTAGCTCGATGATCTGATCAATAGTAGAAACGCTGAACTAGATTCATGATTCATTTATTGTTGAGATGAAAGATTAAAGATTGATCATGCACTTCTTGTAGTAATTTCGTGTGCATGTTCTCAGAGATTCACAGTAGATCTTTTCTAAATAGAACGTCATCAATGATTTCGCAGTTCTTCAGTTTAGTGACATGAAATTTAAGCTTGTTCTCGTTTATAGCTTGTTTATATTTACTACAGAACTCATCAATTTGATTGACTAATTGTATTCTCTGATAGAGATTAACTTTCAATTCAACAGATAGAACATCAACTCTATCAGAGATCAGAATAGTCTGAAAATGATCTTCAAGACACTGAGCTGATTCAGAAACGTTCACTAGAAGCATTCTGATTAAAGCATTGACTTTAGTGTTCATTTTGCCTGATTTAAAGATGATCTGAAAATTGAACTTCAATAGGATGTTCAGATAGTTGACTTGACGTTGATTCAGCTGTTTGTTTTTCATGAAAATCTTCAGAGCTTGATGATCAATGAATATCTGAATGAGTAATTCAGTACATTTCAGCTTAAGTCATCAATGTTTGAAACAGCGAATAATGATCAGCAATTTCTTGTCATAAATATGATAGTTGATTTCAGCAAGAATCATGCTTTTGCTGTAGAAGATCATCGAATGAAGTACATTCTCATCATTGTACTGAGACAGTATTTCATCTTTTACATAGTTTAATGCATTGATTTTCAAAATAGTCTGACGTTTGAGATCAAAATGACGAAGAACTGAAGTGAAACTGATCTGTTTCTTCAGATTTCTGAAAGCTTGAACGCAGACTTTGTTTCAAACAAAAGACGTGTCTTTTCTAGTCAATTGAGTGAATGATTTGACTAGTTTGAAGAAGTCTTCAATGAAACAACGATAAAAGTTCACAAATCTCACGAAGCTTTGAATTTCTTTCAAATTGATCAAAGTAGTTCAGTTGACTATGATGATCATTTTACTTAAATTTATGCAAAGATCTTGTTCTGATACAATGACTTTTAGAAAAACAGTCTCTTTTACATTGAATTTGCACTTTTGAATATTCATCTGCAGTTTAGCTTCGCGTAGTCGTTTCAATACTAGTTTGACGTGATCTCTATGTTTCTTTCTTGTTTTGCTATAAATGAGAATGTCATCTAGATAAACTTGACAAAAGTCGTTCAGAAAGTTTTATAAAACATCATTCATATATTGCTGAAAGAAGATCGATTCATTAGTCAGTTTGAATGATAGCATCTTGTATTTATATGCTTTTAAAGCAGTGATAAAAATGATGTAATTCTTGCTATTAAGATGCATTCAAAGTTTGTTGAATGCTGATATGATGTTTAATCTAGTCAGATGCTTGCAACTCATTATTTTATCAATGATTTATTTTATCAACGATAGAGAATATCTATTTCTTTTGAAAATGACATTTAGCTTTTGATAGTTCATGCAGAATCAAAGATCTTCATTTGCTTTGAGAGCGAATAGAACGAGAAAGAAATAAAGAGTCTGACTGAAAGTGATGAATTTCTTCAACAAGTTCTCGTTTAAGTACTTCTTTACTTTCAGAAGTTTGACAGAAGACATTTAATAAACTCGACAGCAAAAGAGCGTTGAATCATTGATGAGTTCAATTTTATGATTGTAGAAGCAATGAGAAGATAGTTTATTCAATTAAGCTTGATCAAAAACATCTAGAAACTCATAATATTTTGATGACAGCTTCGCTTTAATATCTTTCAAATTCTGAGCAGTTTCATCAATTGAAAAGATGTTTAGAACGTTCAAATCGCACTGAGTATTGTACGCGATTTCTTTATTGATGTTCATCATGAATAGAGCAAAGACTTTGATCTTGTCTTTCTTTGAATGATTCAACAGCATTTTGAATGAAGCAACGTTTATGCTTTGAATTGAGAATGACTTTTTCTGAATCGTAGTTGAAACAGATCATTTGAGCATTCTAGAAATCTTTGACTGAGAAGTAGAAGTAAATAAAGTTGATCGCGATCAACTTGAGTGCTTTGAATTGAAAGAGATCAAAAAATCGAAATGAAAGTATTTAATTGATTCAAAAAAATGATGACGTTGATTTGCATATTCAGTAATATTTCATTTTTGTTCATTCATGATTTTTCTAATATGACTTCGTAATGATTGATGTTAGCTATCAACATAGAAACAGTCAATTTCTTATGACTTTCAATGATGAGATTCAATAGAATTTTATGAATGATAGTCTTTTTAAATATCTTTTCATCATATTCTTTTATTAACTTCTCTTTTGTCAGTGATATAGATTGAATTTTCAGCTCTTTACATACTTTATTGACTAGATTGATATGTATGATCATATAGACGGCTGAATCACTGTCTATCAAAAAGCAAAGACTGAATGATTCATTCTGCAAGATGAAAAGAGCATCAATTAGAAATAACTTATCAAAGTAATTCTCTTTCAATAGAATTTCGTCTAAATTGCACAAAGATATAATCTTCACTTTAGTGATTGTTGAAGAAATGACTCATTTTTTGACTTGAACTCTGATTCAGTATTGAGTTTGAAACGATCGTAGTTCTCGTCAACTGCATTGACTTTGATAGATTGATTTGAACATTCTTTGAAACTATGATCTGATTTATGACATATAAAACAGATTTCAACTAGAACGTCTGCATTCTTGATGCTAGTCAAAACTGCGCTGCGCGACTTTGATCAGTCAGACTTCAAAGTCAAAGACTGAACAGCAATAGTTGCTTTAGAAATGATAATCTTTAAATCATTGCATTTGAGTAGTTTATTCTTGATCTTTTGAACTGCTTTATGTTCATTGTTCAAGCGAATCAGATAGTTTTGAATATCTGATAGCTTGATGAGTGACTTCATCTGAGCTGTTCAAAAGATTCAAAGACGAGAATTTATTTTATTCTTTAGATTGATGACTAGTACGTTCTTCTGATACTTTAGATAAATGTATAGTCGTTGAAACTGATTAAAGAAATCGCTGAATTTCTTTGATTCTTGAATCAGATTAATATATTCTCTATAATAGTTATCTTTCTTATCAGAGTCATGAAACGATTGAGCTAGTTTCTTTAGAAGTTTATTGACAGTCAAATAAAGATTGTCATAGTTGAGATCACATCTGACTTGAGTGATTTCAATGATGTCATCTGCTAGTCGAGAGTTTATGTAGCTCAGCTTGTAGAGTTTATTTGAGAAGATGTTGATGTTAATTGCTAGCTTCTCTCGTATGTCAAGAGATCAGTTCTTTCAAGTAGAATTCTTTTCATCAGTGAACATCAAAGAATTGAGTATTTTGTGATATCTAGATCATTCAAAGTAGATGACAATCAAGAAAGCAGTGATAATTACATTGACTGTGATAGCAGTGAAAGCTTGTAGTTTTGCTTTCAACTGTTGAATTTTACTCTTGTCTCATTGTTTCATCTTGACAAGATAATCTGTTTCTTTATTAAGAGCATAAATACATTTCTTTCATACTTTCATATCATTGAGTATGATGATTTCAGCGTTTGATTCGTTGAAAGCAATGAATAAAGAAGCATGTTGTGAATCAATGATAGAAGAGAGAGCTTGTGAACGTGTTTATTGCAAGAAATTAACGAAAGCTTTATCTTTATCAGATGTGTTCTTAAATATCATAGTGAAGAAGATGAGAATTGATTTGAACTGAACGAAGAACGAAGCTCAGTGATTTTATGAAGAAAGATGAATGTTTGTTCAACAAAGAAGATGTTTGTAAGAATGATTAATCTTGAAGTAATTCACGAAGATTCTTTATTGTAATTCTCTTGATCGATTTGATTCTCTAGCAATTCACGAAGATTCTTTATCATAGATTTTATTAATTGATTTTGAATGAATGTATACTGAATGAGCGATAAATCTTCTAGCAATTCAATGATTGTATGTTCTTGTTGATTCTATAAGTTTTCTGATGTTGTTCTTGTCTTTCGAGATCAAATCATCAGATAAACAAATTTCTTTAGACTTGATTCATCTGTACAAGTTGATTGAATAAGTAATGAGATCAGTATCATGTGATTAACGAATTCTTAATATAATGTCAGAATCGTGTCTAGATGATACAATCGATGAAAATCAGAGTTGATAATGCTTGATTTTTAGAGATAGTTATAACTGAATATTAAGAATACAGAAGAAGATTGATAAAAAAGCTTCTATTTATGTAATGTTCAGAGACTGTGCTAGACTTAAAAGAAATGTGTTTGTGACATGAAAAGAAAATGATGTAAATGAACAAGATGTTGATGAAAGAAAAGAGTGTTGAAAAAGAAAAAAAATGTTGAGTCATATCTGAGTCAAATCTGAGTCAGATCTAGGTCAGATCTCAACTAAATCATTGACTAACTTTAATCATTACGCAGAGTACTTGCTAGCGTGCACTGCGAATTGATTAAAGCTTCAGTCTTGTTCAGTCTTATTGATTTTGATACACTCGTAACATCTTGTTATGAGTCTGCATAGAGCGAATCATATGAGTGTATTCTAACTAGAAGTTCAAAGCTGAAGAAGAAAGAAGATGCAACACGTCGTGAGTTTTACTCACGAAGACACGCTAGATCGCTAGCGTGTCAACATCAGCTTTATACTAGTTTATAATAGTCTGACATGATCTATGTTAAACTAACTTGAAGTGCATGATCACAACATTACTTCTTCTCTTCATTTAGCAATGTTCTTATTGTTGCAGTTCGATCAATCTTTCTTAAGT